>Ga0114931_10000774_pt1 | contig 39830 bp, 34 predicted proteins | sample 2SBtaG_FD_89579 | JGI IMG/M metagenome (GOLD analysis project Ga0114931, IMG submission 89579) | Deep subsurface microbial communities from Kolumbo volcano to uncover new lineages of life (NeLLi) - 2SBTROV14_V59a metaG | ecosystem: Environmental > Aquatic > Marine > Volcanic | place: Kolumbo... | reverse complement strand
CGATGAAGTGATCCGCCAGATGGAGGTACGCCACCGCAAACGGCAGGCCTCGATCGACACCGCGTATCGGCTCCAGGCGGCACGGGGATGGTAAGGCTTTCGGACCGTGACAAAGTAGAACTACTCAGGCGCCGCGTGCACTCGTGAGAGGGGACGGTCGATGGATTCGAAACTGGTTACCTTGCTCGAGGCCGTGGCCCGGATCCCTGGGCTCCGTTTTGTGGGCCATTGGGCCACCCAGCTCATCGGGGCCCGCCACGCGATCCGTGATCGCGTGGATCAGGCCGAGGAAATCCGTGACAATGTCCGCGATTCGCGGCGTGCGGCGGGCGATCTGATGGGCGGCGGCGACGACGACGACAAGACGGTATTGCGCCCGCGCCCCGGTGCGGGCGGAGGTGACGATGATCGCACCGTCTTGCGTCCGACCCCGGGGCGGCGCGGGGCGGGTGCGGCGAGCCGCGCCGCTCCGCGCCGCGCCTTGCCCGAGCGCGAGATCGCGGCGGTCGGTTCGGGACTCAACCCGTTGGTCGACGCCGCGACCTCGCTGTTTTCATTGGTCTGCCGGCTGCGCAACACCGCGAGTCACCCTGATGTCGCGGGTCTGCGCCAGCACGTGGTCCATGAAGTAAAATCTTTCGACGCGGCCGCGCGCAACGCCGGGGTCGCCACCGAAATGGTGATCGCGGCGCGATACGCATTGTGTACGCTGGTCGACGAGACCGTACTGGTGACCCCTTGGGGTAGTGAAAGTGCGTGGAGCAACCAGAGCGTGCTCAGCATCTTTCACAACGAGACCTGGGGGGGCGAGAAATTTTTCCAGATGCTTGATCGCGGGGTGCAGGCGCCGGCTCGCAACCTCGATCTGCTGGAATTCCTCTACCTGTGCGTGGCGCTTGGCCTGGAAGGGAAGTACCGGGTGCTCGAACGCGGGCGCGACCGCCTCGATCAAGTGCGGGACAACTTGTTCCGTGCGATCCGCGGGCAGCGCGGCGAGTACGAACGCGGTCTTTCGCCGCATTGGCAAGGGGTCACCGATCGACGCAGCCGGCTGGTCCGTTACGTTCCACTGTGGGTGATCGTGGCCTTCGCCGGGGTGCTGCTCAGCGGCGCCTATATGGGCTTTCGCTACAGCCTCAGCAACGCGTCGGATCCGGTGTTCCGCGCCTTGCAGTCGATCGGCAGGCACAAGCCGGCGCCCAAGAAAACGCCGCCGGTGCGGCGCACGCTGAACCTACGCACCTTCCTGGCGCCGGAAATCAAGCAGGGTCTGGTCTCGGTGGTGGAGCGCGCCGGGCGTACGACGGTGGTCATTCATGGCGACGGCCTGTTCGGATCCGGGCGCGACGTCGTCAAGCCGGCGCGCCTGCCGCTGATCCGACGCATCGCGGAGGCGCTTGAAAAGGTCAAAGGCAAGGTCCTGGTTACCGGCCACACCGATAGCGTTCCGATTCATAACGCCCGCTTCCCGTCGAATTGGGATCTGTCGCAGGCGCGCGCGGAGGCCGTGCTGCGGGTGCTCGCCGGACGAATGCGCGATGCCGGGCGACTCACCGCCGAGGGACGCGGCGACACCGAGCCGGTGGCGGGCAACGATACCGCGCAAGGTCGCGCGCGCAATCGGCGGGTCGAGATCACCCTGATGAGATCGGTGTCGGCCGGGTGAGCGCGGCCAAGGGACCGATACTGGCGGCGCGGAGGATCGCATGCTGCGTTGGATAATTACGCTACTCGGCATTCTCGCGCTGGCGGCGTTGATCTGGTTCGTCGGCCCGCTGGTCTCGGTGGCGGGGATCGAGCCGCTCGCCAGTCCGCTGAGCCGGATCGTGGCGATCCTGGTGCTGGTGGTCGTATGGCTGGTGGTGAGCCTGGTCAGGCAGTTGCGCGCCAATCGCGCCGGCTACCAGATTGTCGAGGGGATGGCGGCACAAGAAGCGCCGCCCGCGGCGGCCGCCGGACCCAGTGACCACGAGCTTTCGGCGGAAGAAGTCGCGGTACTCCGCGAGCGCTTCCGGGAAGCAATGGCGGTACTCAAGGAGTCGCGGCGCAAGCGTGGTGGGCAGAGCCTCTATGATCTGCCGTGGTACGTGATCATCGGCCCGCCGGGTTCCGGCAAGACCACCGCGCTGATCAATTCCGGTCTCGAATTCCCGCTGTCCGATCGCTTCGGCAAGGAGGCCCTGCGCGGCGTCGGCGGGACCCGCGATTGCGACTGGTGGTTTACCAACGAGGCGGTGTTGCTCGACACCGCCGGACGTTACGTCACCCAGGACAGTCACGCCGCCGCGGACAGCGCGGCGTGGTCGGGATTCCTCGACCTGCTCAAACGCCATCGTCGCCAGCGACCGCTCAACGGGGTGTTGGTGGCGATGAGTCTGTCCGATCTCATCGTTTGTTCCGAGCGCGAGCGTGAAGCCCATGTGCGCGCGATTCGTCGCCGAATCGCCGAAGTGCGCAAGCAGCTCGGGATCGAACTGCCGGTCTACATGGTGTTCACGAAATGTGATCTGATCGCCGGATTCATGGAGTTTTTCGACGATCTGCGGCGCGACGATCGTCGCCAGGTATGGGGCATGACCTTTCCGCACGGGGATCGCACCCAGGCCCCGGTGGCGCGTTTCGGCGCGGAGTTCGATGCCCTGCTGACACGCCTCAACGAACGCCTGCTGGCGCGTATGGACCACGAGCGGGACATCTTGCGACGCAGCATGATCTACGAGTTTCCGCAAGAAATGGCGACTCTCAAGGAGGCGCTTGATGAGTTTCTGCGGGGCGTATTCGGGGCCAGTCGCTACGAGGATCAAGCGCTGCTGCGCGGTGTTTACTTCACCAGCGGAACCCAGGAAGGGACCCCCATCGATCGCATGATGGGCTCGCTGGCGCGTACCTTCGGGCTCGATGCCACTTCGCTGCCGGCCTTCAGCGGCCAGGGACGCAGCTATTTCATCACCGACTTGCTGCGCGAGGTGATCTTCGCCGAGCAGGGGCTGGCCGGGAGCGATCGCCGTTTCCAGCGCCAACGGACCTGGTTGCAACGTAGCGCCTACGCGCTGGCCTTGTTGGCGGCGGTCGGCGCCGGGATCGCCTGGTCGACCAGCTTCACCCGCAATCAAGGTTATCTCGGGCAAGTCCAGCAGCGCCTCGATGACTACGCCAAGGTCGCGCGGCCCGCTCCAGGGAACGACTTCGCGAAGATCGTCCCGCGTCTGGACGCATTGCGCGACATCGGTCGGGTGTTCGAACCGTTCGCCGAGGGGGTGCCGTGGCTTTCCGGACTCGGGCTCTACCAGGGCACCAAGATCGGCCAGGCGGCACATCGCGCCTATCTGCGCGAACTCAATGCGACCCTCGCCCCGGCGCTGGCGGCACGCCTCGCCGCGCAGCTCCAGGGCACCGACGACCCCGATTTTCTCTATCAGGGGCTCAAGACCTATTTGATGCTGGGCGATCTCGAACACTTTGACGCGGAGCAGATCAAACTCTGGTTCAGCGTCGACTGGCAGCGCCGCTACGGCGATGACGCCACGCTGCGCGGACACCTCCAGACGCATCTCGACAGCTTGCTCGGCGAAGGCTTCGAGCCGGTCGCACTCGACGACGGCGTGATCAGCAACGTGCGTCTGGCGCTCAATCAGGTGCCGCTCGCGCAACTCGTCTACGGGCGTCTCAAACGCGAGAGCATGGCCGACGATAAATACCCGTTCCGGATCGCCGACGTGGTCGGGCGCGACGGCCAGCGGGTCTTCACGCGCGCCAGCGGCAAGGGGTTAGCGGATGGCATTCCGGGCCTGTTCACCTACCGTGGTTTCTATGAGGGGTTCCTCAAGCAGAGCAAGCCGATGGTCGCCCGGGTGCGCAAGGAGCGGTGGGTGCTGGGCAAGGGCAAGGACGAGTTGAGCCGCGCGGAACTCGATCAACTCGATAGCGACATCATGGCGCTCTACAGCGCGGAGTACATGCGCCGCTGGGACGCGCTGCTCGACGATTTGCGAATCGTATCGATCAGCAGCGTGCGTCAAGGGATCCAGATCCTCGACATCCTCTCGGGAAGCAATTCACCGCTGCGTCGCCTGCTCAAGGCGGTGGCGCGCAACACCGATCTCACGCGTCTGCCACCGGCCCTGGCGAAACTCGCCCAGAGCAAGCAGAAGGCCGCCAAGAAGGGGCGCTTGGCGCGGCTCTTCAGCAGTGCCGGCGAGGATCAGCCGGCGGCGCCGGCGAGCCAGATCCCGGGGGCAGCGGTCGCCCGGCATTACCAGCGTTTGAACCAGCTCGTGCAGGTCGAAGGGGGTGGAGCGCCGCCGATCGATCGCTTGCTCGATCTGCTTTCACAGCTCTATGGCCAGATGAGCAGCGCGGCCGAAGCGGGCGCCGAGGGGGCGGCCGGGGCGAGCGCCGCCGGGCGCGGCGTGCTGCGACGGGTGCGGGTCGAGGCCGCGCGCCAGCCGCAGCCGGTGAAACGGTGGCTGTTAGCGCTGGCGGGCAAGAGCGAAGCGGCGACCAGTGCGCGTATCCGCAGCAGCGTCCGTAAGCGAATCGCTGCTGCCTGGGCATCGCGTGTCGTGCCCCAGTGTCGCAAGGTACTGGTCGACCGCTATCCGGTCTATGCGAACAGCCGGCGCGAGATGACGCTCGAAGATTTCGGCCGGTTTTTCGGACCCGGAGGCACCATCGACGGCTTTTTCAAGGAAGTCATCAAGCCCTACGTCGATACCACAGTAGAGCCGTGGCGTTGGAAGCGCGCGGGTGGCGTGCTCCTCGGGATCCCGAATTCGGTACTGCGTGAGTTTCAGCGTGCAGCGCTGATCCGGGATACCTTTTTCGACGGCGGCGGCAAGAAACCGCTGGTACGCTTTCGCCTCAAGCCACTCGCCATGGATGCATCGATCGAACGTTTTCTGATGCACCTGGGGACGCAGAAGCTCACCTACAACCATGGCCCGGCACGACCCACCTCTTTGCGGTGGCCGGATCGCTCGGGGTCCGGGCGCGTCGAGCTGCGCGTGCGCCCGGCGCCACAAGGCACCCGGTCTTCGTTCACCGACGACGGTCCGTGGGCGTGGTTTCGACTACTCGCGCGTTCCCGGATGCAGGCCACCGATGTCCCCGACCGCTTCAAACTGCAGTTCACCCTCGGAGGACGCCGGATAAATTACGAGCTGCGCGCGAGCAGCGCTTATAACCCCTTCGGCCTCAAGGCGCTGGCGGTATTCCGCTGCCCGGAGAAACTCTGATAGTGGGGGGCTGCCGATCCCCCGGCCTGTACGGGAAGGTTCCGGGCCTCGGCGACTTCGTGAGCCGGCGTCTGCCGCGAAGCTTTATCGGCCCGTGGGATCAGTGGCTGCAGCGCGGCATCGCCAGCAGCCGGGAACAACTGGCCGAGGACTGGCTGGACCGCTATCTGGGGAGCCCGTTGTGGCGCTTCGCGCTCGCCGCCGGTGTCTGCGGGAGCGATGCCTGGGCGGGCGTGATGATGCCCAGCGTGGATCGAGTGGGACGCTACTTCCCGCTGTGTCTGGCGGCGCCGCTCGAGGGCGGTGCACATCTGCGGCGGCTGTTCGGCGCGCGGCAGTGGTTCGCCTCAGCCGAGGCCTTGTTGCTTGCGACACTTGAAGACCAGGAGGACGGCGGCTTCGATTTAGACGATTTCGACGCACGGGTGGAAGAACTCGGAATTCCACCGGGTGGGGAAGCGTTACGCCCCGAGGGCCGCGAGGCGAGTGGTTGGTGGATCCCGATCGCAGACCCCGACCAAGTCGATACCGTGCTACCCGATCTCGCCCAGGCGCTGATCGGCGAGCGCATGCCGATGTCGTGCCTGTGGTGGAGCGCGGGCTCGGAGTGTGTGGCACCGAGCCTCCTGGTGAGCGCCGGATTGCCTCCGGCAGCGGCCTACGCGTCGTTTCTCGACGGCCAGTGGCCGGCCCGGGACTGGCAGGCGTGGGGTATGCGTGATGTGGCTCCGTCGGAACCCGCGCAATGAGCCAAACCGAGTTCCATTACCATTCCGCGGCGCGCACCGAGGTCGGTTGCGTTCGGCAAATCAACGAGGATGCGGTGTTGGCGTTGCCCGAGGCCGGCGTTTGGGTGGTCGCCGACGGGATGGGCGGGCACCAGGCGGGGGATGTCGCGAGCACCACATTGATCGAGGCGTTGCGCCATCCCGGTCACTATGACTGCCTGAGCGAACTGACCGACGATGTCGAGGATCGGCTCTACGCTGCGCATGCGCGTCTGCTCGCGAGGGGCGCACGCGACCAGGCCACCATGGGGAGCACCGTGGCGGTGTTGCTTGCCTATCGGCGCCAGGGGGTTTGCCTGTGGGCTGGCGACAGCCGCGTCTATCTGCGTCGCGAAGGTCGCTTCACCCGGGTAACCCGTGACCACAGCGAGGTCGAGGAACTGATTGCCAGGGGGGAACTTGCGCGCGAGGATGCCGAGCATCATCCGGCGGCCAACGTGATCACCCAGGCGGTGGGCGCGTCCGAGGATCTGGCGATTGAATCCCGATTTCAGGAATTGCGTGACGGGGATCGCTTCCTGCTGTGCAGCGATGGTTTGTACAAGGAACTGAATGAGACGGAAATTGGACGAGGGGTAGCGCAAGGGAATTGCGAGGCGGCCTGCGACGGTCTGATACAGACAGCGTTAGCGCGGGGCGCGCGCGACAACGTCACCGTAATCGTGGTGCAGTTCGGTGCCGCGCGGTAAATCGGGGGCGGTTGACGCGGCGTTGCCGAGCGGAGTGCAATCCGGTGGGCCGGGAATGGCAGGCGCGTCCTGCGTGAGACCCGGCTGGCGTAATCTCGACAGGAGTGAACGATGATCCTAGATTCCTCGGTTGACCGCTTCAATCCCAGAGTTAGAGATAGCAACCGATTGATATGAAAGCGATTGGTTTCAAATGCCGTGTTCACCTTCCGGGTGGACCACGCTACGGGGTGAATGGCACGCTTGCGACGGCGCAGGGCGGCGTTACAACTCTTTGGAATAGAACGACTATTGCGCATCGTTGTGCCTTGCCCTGCACCCTCGCAAACGCACCCTTCACCCCGTCCAACCGAGGATTCTAGGATGAAATACCAGTTCAACTTCGGAACCATGGGAACGACGGCGCCGGCTCGGGCGCGGACCGATGGCGGCGCCGTGCAACTCGCGGTACTCGGCGATTTTTCCGGACGCGCCAACGGCGGCAATCTGGAAACCGGCGCGGAACTCGCGTCGCGCAAACCGCTCAAGGTGGACGTCGACAACCTCGACGATGTCATCGCACGGCTGGGGATCGAATTACGCCTGCCGGTTGGCGACGACGGGGGCGCCGTCGAAGTCGCGATCGGGAGCATGGACGATTTTCATCCCGACGAACTCTACGACAACCTCGAAATCTTCGAGGAACTCGCCGGCCTGCGGCGCCAGCTCGACAGCGATTCGATGTTCGCGCGCGCCGCCGAGGAGGTCCGTTCATGGGCCGGCGAGGAGCTGCTCGAAAAGACTTCCCGGGGTCGAAAAAAGGCGCGCGGCGCCCAGATCCCGACGGACGGCAAACTCAGCGATTTCGCGCGCCTGACCGGACTGCCGAGTGCCCGCGAGGACGCCGAGACCGAAGCCGATGAGCTGATCAAACGCATCGTCGCGCCGCACATCGTGCCGGAGCAGGATCCGAACCAGGAGGCCTATGTCGGCGCCGTCGACGAGGCGCTGAGCGCGGCGATGCGCGGGGTGCTGCACCACCCCGACTTTCAGACCATGGAGGCCTTATGGCGCAGCGTGGATCTCCTGATTCGCCACCTGGAGACCGTCCCGCGCTTCCAGATCGTGCTCTACGATATCACCGCTGAGGAACTGGCGGCGGACCTGGCCGGGGCCGAAGAGTTGCAGGACAGCGGCTTGTACAAGCTGCTCGTCGAACAACCCGCGCTTGATGCCCATCAGGCCGCGCCGCTCGCGATCATCGGCAACTACGGCTTCGAGCAGACCCCACCGCACGCCGAATTGCTGGGACGCATGGCGCAAATCGCCGCCGCCGCCGAGGCCCCGTTCATCAGCGCGATTGGCAGCGACTGTCTCAAACAGCGCTTCGACGAACTGCACCCGTTGATCCAGGATTCGTGGGGTGCGCTGCGTACGATGCCGGAAGCCGCCTACCTGGGCTTGGTGGTTCCGCGATTCATGTTGCGCCTGCCCTACGGCAAGAAGACCGAGCCGGTCGACCCCTTCGACTTCGAGGAGTTCAATGCGAAGACCGGCCTCAAGGGCATGTTGTGGGGCAACCCGGCGGTGGTCGCCGGCCTGCTGCTCTCCGAGACCTACCTGCGCCAGGGACTCAAGATGAAACTGGGCTCGATGATGAGCCTCGATGAGATGCCCTATCATTACTACACGGATCAGGACGGCGACCAGATTGCGCTTCCGTGCACCGAACGGATGCTCGACGAGCGCAGCATGGCGCATGTGACGACGCTCGGCTTCATGCCCTTGCTCGCGATCCGCGGACGACCGGAGGTGCGGCTCGGAAGTTTTCAGTCGCTCGCCGGCAAGCCGTTGGCGGGCGCCTGGGGCGGCGCGGCGCCGGTCGCCGCGGCGCCGGACGAAACGGCCGAAAGTGCGCCGGCGGCAGACGCGGAAGAAGCCCCGCCGGAAGCGCCGGACGAGGAAGCCGCGGTTACGGACGATCTCGATGAGCCGGAAACCGATAGTGACGAGGGCGACGAGGGCGACGAGGGCGACACGGCCGAGGAAGACGAATCAGACGCCGAACTCGACGCACTGCTCGCGGACCTCGACAGCGACGATGAGGAATCCGATGATGATGAGGAGGAAATGGATCCCGAACTCGCCGCATTGCTTGCGGACCTTTAGCCAGTGACATGAACTCCGAGACCGATGGTGGGGCATCCGGCATGCCCCCGAAGGCGTCGGAGGGCGAGCGCTTCGATCGTTTGTGGTTGGCGCTCGCGGCGCTCATCACGGTGTTTTTTCTGTTCGTACCGTTGCTGCTGGTTTTCAGGTATGACACCCAAACCGTGAGCCTTGCCCCGGGCGCGGCGTCTACCGCCACGGTGGGATTGATCGTCATCGTGCGCGCCACCGCGCGCCGGATGCTGACCTCGGTGGCGAGCAATGTCTTGCGCACCACCTTCGCCACCGTGACCCGGGCCAGTGCGCGTACTTTCATGCGCCGTCTCGTGCGCATCACGGTACGGACCCTGTTCGCCGCCATTGCGCGACGGCAAAGCGAAGCGCCAACCCGGGAGGCGAGCGAGGGCCGCGACCGCCGATCCGCTTTTCGTCCTCTGGCGATCGGCTTCATCGGTCTGGCGGCATCCTTCCGCGGCCTGCTATGGGTGGTGGGCGACGACATCGCGGACCAAGCGGTGGGCGGCCTGGACCCGAACTGGATGTCACTGCTGGCCGCCTTGCCGTTGCTGGTCTACGGTACCTACACTCATTTCGCGGCACGCCACCATGGCGTCGGGGTACGCTTCAACAGCGCCGCCGACGGCCTGCTGCTGCAGGCCTATTTCACCGGCGCCGGATCGTTCCTGCCGATGACCACCGACATCGAGTATGAAGGCAGCATCCCGGCCAAGATGCGCGTCGCGATCTGGGCGCTCGGCGGGATGCTGCTGACCCACCTGGCGCTGCTCGCCGCGAGCTATCTGACCGGCGCCTATCCGCTCAGCTTTCTTGCCGGCATGTTCATCATCTACGCCTTCGTGTACGCGTTCCCGATCAGCCCGCTGGAAGGCTATGACATCTGGGTGCACAGCCGCCTGTTTTGGGTGCTGGTCTTCCTGCCGATCCTCGCCGCCTTCCTGATCGATTTGCCCGACGCGCTGGTGAACCTGCTATGAACGCCGAGAAACCCCGGGCCGCCGAGTCCGCACGGGGCAAGCGGACCAACCGCCTGCGCCTGACGATCATCGCGATGGTGCTGATCTGGACCTTCCTCTACAACCTGTTGATCAAGAGCAACACCCTCGGCGCCGCGTTCTTCGGGATCCTCGACACCATCAGCGACGATTTTCTGATGGGAACGCTGTTCACCATTTTGCTCGGACTCGGGATCGTGGTGGTGTTTTCGGCCACCAAGCTCTACACCCAGATCATCGCCAACGTCTACTCTTTCCGGATCATCGAAGACTTGGTGTACGGCGAACTCAAGCACGGCCACCTGCGGATCTTTTTCAGCAAGTTGCTGAATTTTCAGGATCAACCCTTGCCGGAGGACAGTTGTCCGCAACGAGTGGGTTCGCTGCTGCTCGCCTTCAGTTTCATCTACGTGATGAGCTGGGTGTATCTGGGGGTGTTCAGCGAGGCGCTGTTTTTCGTCTCATGGAGCGCCGGGGTAGACCTACCGATCACGCCGCAGAATCTATTGCTGTTGCCTACCCTGGCGCTCGCCATTCCATTCTCGGCGCGGGTCATGGCCTACCTCGAATACCCCTATGCCCAGGACTACGCGGATTTCATGCCCGGCGCGGTATTCGTACTGCTGATCGTCGCGGCGCTCGGCTACCTGTTTCACTCCGAAGATCAAAAGTTTTTCCTTACCCAGGTCGTCGCACGCCGCGACTATTTGATCCCGTTTCTAAAAAACGGAATTTTTCTCGCGTTCATCCCTGTCTTCTTCGAGGCCGGTTACTGGCTCTACCGGCTAAGCCGGCGACCGCTGGAGTAACCCGATAGAGATGGGCTAGGAGCCTGTCGGGCACAATGTCGTCGCCGAAGCGACCTCGGCGCAAGCGCGCCCGCGCTTACGAAGGGTTTAACCTAGAACCTCAGTTGGACGGGGTGAAGGGTGCGTTTGCGGGGGTGCAGGGCAAGGCTCGACGACGCGCGCAAGCAGTCCAGGGATTTCACGGCCAATCCCTGGAACAGCGAGACCACGGCGCGCAAAAATCTCGGCAAGGTAGATTGGCCCTGGGCCGCCGCCGTGGTCCGTTACGTGAAGGGCGTCAACGCGCTCATCAAGGGAGATCCAGGGCAAGGCCGAGGGCGACTCGAGCGTGGACCTCACCAAGGTAAGCGCACCCCTGCTGGCAGTGTCGCATTGCTTCGACGCAGTGACCTTCGCGAAGTCGATCGCGGTGATCGAAGATGACGAAGCGACGGTGAAGGCTCGCCGCGCGGCCAAGGAGGAAACGCTACGCCACGTGCGCCGCCACCAGGACATCGTGGCCGGCGACCCGGTGCTCGATCTGGTCGCGACGGCAATCATCGGTGCCCTCGACGAAGTCGAGTCGAACTTGGCCGCCTGACGATCCGGACTTCATGTCCAAACCCGGTCTAGGTATTTAGCGCACTCGACGACAACACCCTCTCGGCCGCCTTCATCGCCTTGGTCAAGGTGCTGACATGAGCCTTGACCTCTTCGGCGTCCGCGTCGGTGTCGAACGGCACGTCCACGCTGGCGTAGGGTTGCATCACCTTGAACAGCTTGTCGCACTGGCCAGCGTTGAGCGGTAGACGATAACCCATATTGATGAGCTTGCTGACGTTGCCGATATACTGGTTGACATCCCGCGCCCGGGTCATCATCTGCAAGCGCTTCCAGGTCTCATAAGTCGGGCTTCGGGTCACGGTCGCAAGCGACTTGAGCGCCGCTGCCACCTTGGCCGGTGCTTTCTTAGCGATGCCTTCGGCAGTGAAATCCGTCGCGCGGCGACCGAAGGCATACATCTTCTCGATGCGCGTGCCCATCGAGTTGGCGTTGGCGCCAACCCCCATGAAATCCGCCTGCTTGGCGATGTCGGCGCAGAGCTGGGTCGCCGATTTCGGCACGGTTTTCTTTTTCTTGAATTTCGCCTCGGTGGCTTTGGCCAGGTCGCGCACCGTGTAGCATTCCTTGCGCAGCTTGGCGAGTCCGCCGTTCATCTCTTTAATCGCGTCGTCGCGCATCCTGTCCCAGGTTCGAAGGTTGAACGGTCGGGGTTTTTTCTTGGTCATTTCCAACGCGTCCCAGTTCACCTGGTTGTAGGTCTTCTCCAGTTTCTGCAGGGCGCTACCGATGCCCGTGCGGCCCACCATCTTCGCGAACACGCCTTTTTTCTTGTCCCAGTTCCTTGCGGTCAGGAGAGTGTCATAGTCCGGCCGGCGATAATCTTCGTCTGACATGGTTTCAGCTCCCGTGCGTCGTACTGCATCGAGATCATGGGCGCGAATGCCCTGACTCAGTCCAAGTCTAAAACAGGTCGTCGTCAAACAGAAATCCGTGTCGAACTACAAAATGCATCGGGAATACGTCGCCGGCTACAAACTGGAACTCTGGCGTTGCATCGCCGAGGAGGCCGAAGAGGTTCGCAAGTTGAAGGCGCGCATTTCGGCGATCGAGGACGAGATCAAGGCGGGTAAACAGCAACGCAAGACGATCGATGCGGAAACAGCCAAAAAAAATCACTCTGTTACTCGAGAGCAACAAGGCTATGAACCAGTTCGATGTCCAACTGCAGGCATCCGAGAAGCTGTTCAAGGACGTCACCGCGATGCAGGACAAGGCCGACAAGGTGTTCGCCGATTTCAACGACTGGAAGAAGTGCAAGACGGCTGGGCGAGTAGCCTGGATCACAAACAGAATCTGCGCTGGCTGTACGACAAAATCACCATGATCGGCGGCCTGTTCAAGGGAGCGGTGGCGTTACTAAAGGGCCTCAAGGTTCTCGCCTGATCCGGGTTGGCGAGTGGCTGTCGCGGGTGCGGAGAAATTACCGCCCGCTCGTGCCCCGATTGTCAGTATGCCGGGCTGAGCCGCGCGGCGGCGAGTAATTCATGGGATAGTCGCCGCCGCTGGGCTTGGAGGAAGGAAGATCGAGACCAAGGGCGGCTCGCGCGAGGCACGCACCAGCGCGGGTCGCAGCGCGCCGGGCACGCTAGGCGTGCCTGCGCCGCGCGGGACGATGGCGCAACTTGCGGCGCCCACCTACGGCGTTGCGAGCTTGACCAGTGTTTTGCCGGCGAGAGCGATCGATTCAGCGGTTTTCAGCGCCTTCATCCTGCCGCCGAACTGTTTGAGCTTCTCTACCGTGGTGCGATCGTCGATGGTCATCTTCGCCTGCTTCAATGTCTCTTCGATGGCGCTCAGTTGCCGCTCCTTTTCTTCCAAATCGGCCACCAGATCCCGGCTGGCGCGTTTGAGCTGCATGTAGGCGGCGCCCGCCTTGACGCCGGCGTCGAGGGTCGTGGCGCTCTTCATCGCGCGCTTGGACTTGTCGATCGCCGCGCCGGCCTTGTCCACCGATTTCATCGTCTTGGTGACGTGATTACGGAACTTGCAACGATGATCATCGACGCCTCTGAGCTTCGGCTGAATCATTTTCCAGACATCGGGGGTCGCGAAACTGAGGACGAAGTTCGCCTGTCCCTCGGCATCGGCCACTTTCTTGAACCGTTTGACGACCTTGTCCTTGTCGCGCAGGAATAGCGCCACCGCCGTCACCAAGTCCTGATGAATTTTCTCACCCGACTTGCACTGCTGATAGATTTCATCGCTGAGGTCGCGCACCACCAGCACCAGTTTGTACCATGAATAGGCATCGGCGCCGGCGGTCGCGACCAGCTTGCTCACGCTGGCGCCGATCTTCAGGCCGCCGAAGACGCATTTGCGAGCGAATTCGGCGCGGGCTTCCTTGAGGTGGGTGATAATGCGCTTTTCCTTGGCGACGCGTTCTGGCACCGCGGCGTCGACCGCGGCCGGTAAGGCGGCAATCGCTTCTCGACCGATTTGCGGGTCGCCTCCTTCATCGCCTCGGCTTGTTGCAACGACTCGACGTCGTTTTTCTTCACGAACTCCTTGATCTTGTCGGCGAGTTTGAAAATTTCCTCGGTGATGATGGTTTCATAGGTGTCGATAGTCTGGCGCGCAGCCTTTTCCAGGCGGTCCATCGCGGTGCTCGGGGCCGGCGCCGGTTTTCTCAGGCGTCCACTGGTGGTGATGCTGATATTGCAGGTGACGGGCGTTTTGCCTATTGCCAGGTATTGCTTGGGTGGTCGTGTGCGGACCACATCAACGATTTTCACGGTCCGCGTGGTGGTTGTTTCTTTCGCCATTCGCTCGTGCTGCGAATTGAGTCAGGACCGTCAACGCCGCTCGTTCATCCGATAGGACAACCGCTGCCGCAAGGCGTGGCGGCGGTCAGATCGAAACCGAGCGCGGCACGCGCCTGGACCGCGAGCATCACCGCGGGCAGCAATCCGCCGAGGCGCAGGGGGCTGCTGGTCACCGTTTGGCCGAAGTTCTGCGCGACGACATCGGCGTGATCCATTTTGGCCGCGGCGTCGAGCGCGGCGCTGTCGAAACCGGGCGCCGGCAGATCGAGCACCGGAAAAGCACTCACCGTCAACGGCGCGAGCGACAGGCGCAGCCGGCTCATCGCGCCGGGCTGGGTCAAATCGGCCCCCAGTTCCTGCTTGATGTTGACCAGCGCGCCGAGCAGGCCGAGTAGCTTGCCGAGCTTCGGCTTATTGATTTGCAGCTTGGGCAAGCTTGGCCGGATCAGGCTGGAGGTCGCGCTCAGCGAGGACCGCAGACTGCCGGCCGCGCCGCCTTGCGACATGTCGATGCCGAGCGCGGCACCGAGTTTTGCCACGAAGGCATAGGAGGCCATGGCCGAAATACTGGCGCTGAATGCCGGTGTCGGTGGGGCACTGACCCGCAGCCCGGCGGCGAAACTCGAGGCAGCGTCGGCGATCTCCTCACCGCTCACGATCAGCGGATCGATCCCCAGGGTGGCGCGGATCTTGGCGACCGCGAGCGCGGTGTCGGACAGCCCCAGCAGCGCCCCGGGATCCAGCGCCAGCAACGGCGCCATTGCCCCGGCGTTGGCGTTGAGGCTGTTGATACTGGCCTCCAGCGCGATGGCGGCGCCGGGCGCCAGCGGGTCGATGCCGAGGCCGGCGTTGAGGCTCGCCGAGAGCGAGGCGGCCGCGCTCATGCTCGCCATCGCGGAACTCGACAGCGACAGTCGCGGCGGGCTCAGGCCGCTCGCCGCGCTCGAGTCGCCCGCGGAGAGGTTGGCCGCCTTGCCGAGTTGCGCGGCGAAGTTCACAAAGCCGCGCGACCGGGTGAATCCGGCGCCTAGTTCGAGCCCCGACAGCGTGGTTGCGGCGCGGCTCGCGAGCAGCTTGCAGAAGCACGGCATCTAGCGTGTCACTTCTTTTTCATCGCGGTGGCGATCTTCTTGCTCAGATCACCGAGCGCTTTGGCCTCATGCGTGGTGTCCACCGCACGCAATAATGAAATGACCGGTGCCTCCCAATCACGCAGCGAGTCGGTGGCCGCTTCGGCGCCCGTCAAGCCGATCATTTCTGTGACGTTCTCGCTCCGGGCCCGCAGCGTGTCGAGCCGATTGCCGAGCGTACGGTAGACCTCTTTCATCTTTTTCAGCAGCGGTGCAAGCTGCTTGGTGAGCGCAGCCGATTTGCTCGACTTGAGCTGCTTCTCCATCTTGGCGATGTCTTTTTCTCCCTCCACCGCCTGCTTTTGGTAGTCTCCGATGACCTTCGTGTAACTCGCGACCGCCTGCGCGGCCGCCGCTGCTTGGCGCTTGCTATGCTCGTGCATCTCGCGGGCAAAGCTCTTGCGCCCCTTGTTCTTTCCTTCGGCCTGTTCCAGGCGGTGGAGGCCGGTCTGATAGTCCTTGAGGTAAGTCTGAAGCGTCGATTTGTAGGTGGCTAGCGCCTTCATGCAGCGATCGCGGGATTCCTTTTCGTCTTTGGCGAGTCCGTCGAAGCCGCGTCCTTCCTTGGTGACCGACGTAACCAGTTTTTCGGACTTGGGATCGAGCCCGCCCATGTCACCCTGAAAGGCATCGCGCGCCACCCGGATCCCCTTGAAGCGGGTGCGGCCGACCGTGAGGGTCTGCTGTGTGAACAGCTCCGGCACCTTCTTGCCGGCCGCCTTGGCGATCTCGGTGTCGATCCGCTTGCGAATATCGATACGGATATCGTCGACGGCTTCTTTGAAGCTGCTTTCAGCTTTCTTAATCAGATCGCCGGCTTTCTTGGCGGCCTTTTCGTCTCCTTTCTGGTCCTTGGCGCGCAGCTCCGCGACCTGTTTCACCAGTTCCTTGACCTGTTTGTTGATCTGAATTTCGTAGCGCTTGACGATCTCCTCGGCGACCTTGATAAACGCCTTGTGGGTCGTCGCATTGAGTGTCGCGTCACGGGTCTTGACGGTAATTTCGAGATAGAACTGGAACGGCGACACGCTCATGAGCTGCGGTGCCGGGCGTGAACCGTTCCAGATCAGGTCGCGCTGCTTGAGTACCAGTTTATTGAAGATTTCCTTGGCCATAAGTCAATCCTCGGCCGCTCGCGCGACACGCTTGTGGATCTCGACATGTGTCACGCGGAGCGCATCAGTCGAAACGATACGCGAACTCCCCGTCGGCGACGGTGACCGCCACCCGGTTCACCGGCTCGCCCGCCACCATGCGTTTGAGAAATTCCTCGCTGATCGTCGGCAGTACCGTGTTGGTGAGGATCGCGTCGATCATGCGTCCCCCGCTCTCGAGTTCGGTGCAGCGTGCGGCGATCAGCTTGATGACCTCATCATCGTAGCTGAACGGTACGCCATGGTTGGCGACCACGCGTTTCTCGATGCGCGCAAGCTGGAGTCTCGCGATCGCGCCGATCATCTCATCGTTGAGCGGATAGTAGGGGATCACCACCAGGCGCCCGAGCAGGGCGGGCGGAAAAACCTTCAGTAACGGTTCGCGCAGGGCCTTGGCGATTCCCTCGGCGTCGGGCATCAGGTCGGGGTCCTCGCATAGGTTCGTGATCAAGTCCGTGCCGGCGTTGGTGGTGAGCAGGATCAGGGTGTTCTTGAAATCGATCCGGCGCCCTTCGCCGTCTTCCATCACGCCCTTGTCGAATACCTGGAAGAATATCTCGTGGACATCCGGGTGCGCCTTCTCGACCTCGTCGAGCAAGACCACGCTGTAGGGGCGCCGGCGCACCGCTTCGGTCAGCACCCCGCCCTCGCCGTAGCCGACGTAGCCCGGCGGAGCGCCCTTGAGCGAGGACACGGTGTGCGCCTCCTGGTACTCGCTCATGTTGATGGTGATGATGTTTTGCTCGCCTCCGTAGAGCGCCTCGGCAAGCGCCAACGCGGTCTCGGTCTTGCCGACGCCCGAGGTGCCGGCGAGCATGAACACGCCGATCGGTTTGTTGGGGTTGTCGAGCTTGGCGCGTGAGGTCTGGATGCGCTTGGCGATCATTTCCAGCGCGTGGCGCTGGCCGATGATGCGCTGCTCGAGCGCGTCGGCGAGGTGCAGGACCGTCTCCAGCTCGTCCTTGACCATGCGCCCGACCGGGATCCCGGTCCAGTCCTCGACCACCGAGCCCACCGCGACCTCATCGACGGTGGGCAGGATCAGCGGGTGCTCTCCCTGGGCCTCGTGGAGCTTCCTCTGTAGCTCACGCAGTTCGGTCATCATCGATTCGCGTTCGGCCTCATCGGGGGTTTCTGCTTTGTCTCGCGGTCCACTTTCCACGGGCGTCTCTTCGGCCGCCTCGTCGGCCGCGGTCTCGAGTTCACTCCGGGTGCCCTCGACGGTGCCGATCTCGCCACGCAGCTTGCCGCGCAAATCGAGGATCCGTTCGACCATTTCCTTCTCGGAATTCCAGCGCTCCTCCAGGCCCGTGAGCCGCTCTTGTTCTGCGGCGAGCAAGGTGCGTGCGCGCTGTTCGCGACCCGCGGTATCGACCCCGACCGCGGCCTCGCGGCCGATAATGTCGAGTTCGGTGTCGAGCGCCTCGATCCGGCGTCGCGAATCGTCGACCTCGGCGGGTACCGCGTGCTGACTGATCGCGACCCGCGCGCAGGCGGTATCGAGCAGGCTTACCGACTTGTCGGGTAGTTGGCGCGCCGGGATGTAGCGATGCGAAAGACCCACGGCGGCCTCCAGTGCTTCGTCGAGGACCTGCACCTTGTGATGCTGCTCGAGGGTCGACGCCATGCCGCGCATCATCAGGATCGCCTTTTCTTCGGACGGCTCGTCGATTTGAACCACCTGGAAACGGCGGGTCAACGCCGGATCCTTCTCGATATATTTCTTGTATTCGGCCCAGGTGGTCGCGGCGACCGTCCGCAGGGTGCCGCGCGCCAGCGCCGGCTTGAGCAGGTTGGCCGCATCGCCGGTGCCGGCCGAGCCGCCCGCACCGACCAGCGTATGCGCCTCGTCGATGAACAGGATGATCGGTTTTTCCGAGGACTGCACCTCGTCGATGACTTGGCGCAGCCGATTCTCGAACTCGCCTTTCATGCTCGCGCCGGCTTGCAGCAGCCCGACGTCGAGGGCGCGCAACGTGACTTCTTTGAGCGAAGGCGGCACGTCCCCGCTGGCGATGCGCAGGGCGAAGCCCTCGACCACCGCGGTTTTGCCGACGCCCGCCTCACCGGTGAGAATCGGGTTGTTCTGGCGCCGCCGCATGAGAATATCGACGATCTGGCGGATCTCTTCGTCGCGCCCCACGATCGGGTCGATTTTGCCGGCCCGCGCCTCGGCGGTGAGATCGACCTTGAACTGGTGGAGCGCTTCCTGTTTACCCATTTGCGCGGGCGGCAGCGCGCCGCTCGCTTCGCCGGGCGCCGCACCACCACCAACCTGAAATCCATCGGTGGCGTGCAGCGCCGCCTCCGGCGAGCCATCCACGACTTCATCGAAGCGGTCGGTGAGGGTCTCGTATTTGACCTTCTCGAACTCTTTTGAGATCCCGAGCAGGGCGTTGCGCAGGCTCGGGGTCTTGAGCACTCCAATCATCAAGTGACCGCTGCGCACCTGCGACTCGCCGAACATCAGGGTGCCGTATACCCAACCGCGTTCGACCGCTTCTTCGATGTGCGACGACAGGTCCGAGATCGAGGTCGAACCGCGCGGCAGGCGGTCGAGCGCCTCCGTGATGTCGCGCGCCAGGCGCGACGGTTCGACATTGAATTGTCGAATGATGTGGTGCAAATCGGAATCCTGGAGTTGCAGGATCTGATGGAACCAATGGACCAATTCCACGTAGGGGTTACCGCGCATCTTGCAAAACACGGTGGTGCTCTCGATCGCCTTGTAGCCGACGCTGTTGAGTTTTCCGAACAGTGCGACGCGACTGATCTCAGACATGATTCCTCTCCCGTGGTGGTTGTCGTCGGTATTCGATGCGCGCGGGCCGATGCACCGCGCGGCCGGCCGGCCGCGGCGCCCCGACCCGACTCGGTGGCGCGGTCATTTCAGATAGGCCATCAGTTGCAGGCACAGGTCGTCGGCTTCTCGTGCCAGCCTGCCAGAGCCGCACCAGGTAGTCCAGCCGAGGCGCGCGCGGCCGTTCAGGCACAACGCCGGAACCTCCGCACCGCGCAGCACCAGGTTCGCGTCCCAGGCGAGCTCGTCGCCTACGTAGTTGCGCACCGCCGCCACCAGACGCGAAAAACTGCCGCCGCCGGGAAGCATTTGCTCGTACTCGGCGAGACTCATCGGACCGATCCGGATCCGAAACTTATGCTGCGCATCCCATACCCGGCCACCGAGCACTGCGTTGACGCCCAGGGTCGCGGTGGCCGGCAGACGACCGAGCAGGCAACGCGCGGGCATCGGAATCGGTAGCCAGGCGCCGACGAATTGCAGGATCTCCACCGGGCGACGGAAGAAGTCGATCAGCATCTCGCGCAGCCCTTCCGGATTGCGGGCATGGCAGGCGAGGCGTCCCGCGTAGAAGAGCTTCGCCACGTCCGGTAGTGCGTCACGGCCACGAAAGGACGGCATCCCGATGCCGAACAAGGCGCCGATTTGCGCACCGAAACGGTCGGCATCGGGGCGTTCGAAACTCACCACTGGCTCGGCACTCGCCCAGGCGCGGTAAAACAGGCTCAGCATGCGGTGATGAAAAACATCGGCGAAACGGCTCAAACTGGCGTCCGAGGAATTGCGCAGGCGGTCGCGGGCGTATTCAGTGAGGTGCAGCGGCAACGGCCCACCGGGACCGAACAGGCCGAGGAACTGCTCGGTGAGACGCGCGGGCGCGCCACCTCTGGCGGGGGTGAAGCCGTCCAGGGTGGCAGGGGCGAAGGTCAATTCGGGGTTCTGACCGAGGCGCACCGCATCATCGGCCGGGCGCGGCGACTCGCCGAGCCGCGGTCGATCGGGGTGCGCGCATTCAATCAGGCGCAGCGCCTTGTAGAAACCGAAACGGTAAGGCGCGCGCTGCAATTGCGCGTAGATCGCTAAATCGTGTGTCGCTGTCCGCTGCGGGTCGGCCATCGCATGATCTCGCCGCGCTCGGTGGTTTTGAGCACGGTTTCGGTGAATGAATTTATCGAGGCGTAACGGGCGAAAAACTGATCGAGCACACTGCCAAGCAAGAAGACCCCGGTGCCCTCGAAGGCGGATTCCTCGAGCCCCAACTCGATCTCGATGCCGCGTCCCATGGTGATCAGCCCGGGGGTCGGCAGGCGCCGTACGATAGCCTTCGACGCGATCGAACGCACGCCTTCGATCTGCTTGCCGATCAAGGGCTCGCTGGCGTCGCCGTACAGGGCCATGATCTCTCTCAGCGCCGCGGCGCCGTGGCGCTCGTCGCTGTCGACTATCGAGAGATAGTTGAGCGAAAGGTGACTGATGATGCGCCAGGCGAGGTCCCCCTCGGCGAAGGTGGGTCGCGGTCGGGTAGGGCCGGACAGGCAGCGCACCGCCAGCACCGGCGCCCCGGATTCGAGCGTGAAATCGGTATTCTGTTTGCCGAGTGAGATGTACAAGGGCAGATCGCGGTTGGTACACAAAGTGCCGAGTCCGAGCTGATGGAGATCCGGGCGCAGCGGCGCCTCGTTGGCGTCGACCAGCGAAACGAACAACTCATGGCCGACGTAGCTCGAGCGGGCACCCTCGCGGCGTTGGCGAGTGGAGAGCTGGCGCGGACGCCGGTTGACGGTGAAATAGGTTCCCCGATCATCGCCCGGCGATGCGTCGTGCGAGGCGTAGAGTGGCAGAAAGCGTTGCTCGCCCTGTTCCGCGCCGCCGTAACCGTCGACCTCCGTGACCGTGTAGACCTCGAAGTCCAGCGGCCGGGTGCGGTCGGGAACGACGTGGTGCTCGGTCCCCGGACCGTCGAGGTGAATGCGGTCGGCGCGTTTCGGAAAGAGGTTGATCACGGGCGTGCAGAACAGTGCCACGCTCGATGCATCGAGCGCATTCTCGAGCAACGGTGCAACGCGGTCGAAGGCGATCACGAGGTCGACCTGCTTGCCTCCGATGCGCCGCAGGCTGTCACCGATGTCGGTAAACTCGACGAAAAGATAACGCTCGGCAAAGGCGAAATACTCGCGCAGCAAGCGATAGCCACTGAAGCTGCGCGGTGCCGGCGGCAGCAGGGCGTGGTGGTCGTCGAAGCCGAGCGCGCGCACCCGCGCACCCGCGACCCGCGTACAACGCTTGCGGTCCGCCCCGACCGCGCACGCCGCGACCGCGATCGTGTTGGCCACGATCTGCTCGTGGAGGCGCGCGCCGATCTCGCCCGCGCCGCGCAAATGGATCGGCAGCGACTCGATCGCGATCTTGGCGAAATCCAGTCCCGCCGTGGTTCGTAGGCGCACGCGCAGTCCGGCGCGCAGTCCGGCCACCCCGTCGAGTCCGAGCGCCGCGACCGTGCCCGCGGTCGGCAGGTATTCGACCTCTTCGACCGCCAGCGGCCAGAGTGTCACCGGATGCCCGGTACGGTACTCGCAGGCGGTTTGATCATCCTTGCCGAGTAGGCTGCGCAGCACCGTGTCGCGGGGGATCGGAAAGCCCTCGGCGAGCGCGCCTTCGTCGGGATCGGGTTGCAACTGGACCAACGCCATCGACGGAATCGGGCACAGATAATCGGGGTACACACACTCCAGCAGATGTTGCGTGAAACGCGGGAACTGCGCGTCGAGTTTGAGCTGCACCCGCGCGGCGAGAAAGGCGAAGCCCTCGAGCAAGCGCTCGACATAGGGATCCGCGCACTCCAGCCCTTCGATCCCGAGACGGCCGGCGACCTTGAGAAATGCCTTGGCGTATTCCGCGCCCATCTCACGGACGAACTGCAATTCCCGGTTGTAGTAGCGCAACAGGCGGGGATCCATGACGCTACACCGAGACGATCAAGCGTGCCAAGACGGGTTCGCGGCGGTGCTCTGGCCATCGCCTGGCCGCTGCGCGGGCAACACCCTGTTCAGCCTCCGGAGGATTCGACGACCCGGATCGCGCCCGATTCGAGATCCACCTCGGTCTTGAGGAACAGGTGCAATGGCAGCGGTTTGGCCCACAGTTCGCCGTCAATTTCCAGGGTCATCGCATTGTGATCCATCTGCTCGCCGGCAACGCTGACCGTCACGCTCAGCGAATCGGCGAGGATCCGCGGTTCAAAGATGCTGATTGCGTGTTGCAAGGAGCGCTCCAGTTCGCCCACGTCGACGCTGCTCGAGGTCAGGCCGGCCAGGTCCGGAATGCCGAAGTTCAGCACCGAGGACGCGACCAGCGGAAAATCTTCCAGCGATTGGCTGGCGTCCAGATTGTCGGTATTGAGCAGCCAGGCAAGATCGCGTAGCACGCTGGCGCGAAGCTGGCGCATGTTCAACGCGCGCCGCTCGCGCGACTCGCGACTCTTGTCGGGTGCATCGTCGGTGAGTCGGTCGAGGAGCGCGGGTTGCAGGCGTTCCTGCTGCGCGAGTTCAGCCATCGTGCGGTGATGATTCGTCGCTTCGCTCGACGCGCTCCTCCGCGGGCGCTTCCGCAACGACATCGAGCACAATCCGGCGGGTATCGAGGAGCGGATATTCGTCGCCGTCGGTCGCCAGCAGACGTTGTCCCAGGCCCAGGAAAAGCCCTCCGGGCTGCTCCTGCCACTCGGTTTTGCGTGCCAGGCGGATCGCCCCGTCGGCGCTTTTTTCCGAGCCCGGATAGCGCGACGGGATGAATCCCACCGCCCGGCCGCCGTTGGCCCAAGTGAACTCCACGGGCGCCCACACCAGGTCACGTAGATCGGCGGGCGCCTCGATCTTCACTTCGCGTACCCGCTGGCACGGCACCCAATAGTACTGGCCGTTCATGATGACTTCGAAGATGGGTCCGAGGCGCGAATCGGCATCCGCGATCCACTCGAAGGGCTTTTCGTCGATGGTTCCGGTGGTCGCGGGCGCCGCCTCGAAGGCCCGTTCGCGCACCGATTGCGACTGCGCGTGTTCGCCGAGTCCGGTGAGGCGCAGCGCCTCCATCAGCAGCGCCAGCCATTCGTCAGGTCGTCCGAACACCAGCGGCGAACGCTTGCCGGCGAAGACATCCTCGCGCAACAGTTCGCAGCGTATCGTCTCGCGATAGGTCTGCACCATCGCCAGGGTTTCGGGGTCCAGATCGGCGGCGACCTTGAGTTGAGTGAGCGCCCGCTGCCACTGTCCTAGCACCGCCAGAAGCTGAAAAAGAAATACCCGCCGACGGGCGTCGGCGGGCTGCTTGCGCACCTCCGACTGGAGGGTTTCCAGGGCCGCGTCGAGCCGCCCGTCGCGGATTGCTTGTTCGGCTGTCATGGTTTTGCTCGTGCACGGCCGGGAAAGGGGCTGATCGCCGTCAGGCCCCCGAAATCACGCCCTTGCGGTGAGGTGCGGCTCACCCGATGCCGCCGCCTCACACCGGGATGGGAATGCGGCCGGAATCAGCTTCCGCTCCACGCCTTGTTGAGCACCCGATCCCAGCCCTTGTCACCCGCTGCCGTGTAGGTCTTGCCGTCCTCGGTGGTGTAGTACTTCATCCAGATCTTGCTGTACCACAGGCCCACGGTTTCTTCCGGACGGTCATCCTCCGAGCCGGTGATATCCCATTTCGAGATGATCGCGGTGTCGAGCTTGAATTCAAGGTAGGGCGCGCCTTTGCCCTCGACCCCCGAGGTGGAGATGAAGTGAATCTCGGCGGTACCCAGAGAACTTCCGGCGATTGCATTCTGCATCAGAAATACGGAGGATTTGTCCATCGACTTGCTGAGCTCGATCGGTTGCAGGTCCGCGAGGCCGAGATTGATATCCAGGGTCCCGGCCTTCGCGCTCTCGGCGAACTCGCGTTCGATACTCCAACTGACGTTGGTGCAAGATATCCATCCCTTATGATTGTCGACGTTCGAATCGCCGGGAATATTGGGTAATTTCAGCAAAATCATAGTCAATACCTCATGGTAACGAGCCGAAAAGGGTCCAATCCCTAGATTAAAGGCGCGTGCGCGATGCGCCTACTCGAGTGCCACTCGGCACCCTGTTACACCGATCTCCAACGCGTGCCATCCGTGGCGCGTGGTGGAGGCCGGTGACGCGTCTAACCGCCGCTTTTCGCCGACGGCAGTTTCGAGACCAAACGCAGAGAAACGGTCAATCCCTCAAGTTGGTAGTGCGGGCGCAGGAAGAACTTCGAGTTGTAATAACCGGGATTGCTCTCGTCTTCTTCCACCACCACCTCGGCGCCGGCCAGCGGCTTGCGCGCCTTGTCTTCTTCCGATGCCTGCGCCGGGTTGGGTTCGACGTAGTTGCTGATCCAGCTATTCAGCCACGCCTCCATGTCGTCGCGTTCCTTGAACGAGCCCACCTTGTCGCGCACGATGCATTTCAAATAGTGCGCGAAACGACAGGTGGCGAACAAATAGGGCAGGCGCGCCGCCAGGTTGGCATTGGCGGTGGCGTCCGGGTCGTCGTATTCGGCCGGTTTCTGCAGCGACTGCGCGCCGATGAAGGCCGCCATGTCCGAGTTCTTGCGATGGATCAGCGGCATGAAACCGTTTTTCGCCAGTTCCGCCTCGCGCCGGTCGCTGATCGCGATCTCGGTCGGGCACTTCATGTCCACGCCGCCGTCGTCGGTGGGGAAGGTGTGGGTCGGCAAGCCCTCGACCGCGCCACCCGATTCGATTCCGCGGATTCGCGAACACCAGCCGTAGAGCTTGAAGGACTGGTTGATGTTGGCCGCCATCGCGTAGGCCGAGTTTGCCCAGGTGTATTTGTTGCTGTCGGCGCCCTTGGTGTCCTCTTCGAAATCGAACTCCTCGACCGGATCGGTGTTCGCGCCGTACGGCAGGCGGGCGAGAAAGCGCGGCATCGTCAGTCCGATGTAGCGAGAGTCGTCGGACTCGCGCAGCGAGCGCCACCCGGCGTACTCGGGGGTCTGGAAAATCTTCGTCAAGTCGCGCGGATTGGCGAGTTCGCGCCACGATTCCATCTGCATCAGGGTGGGCGAGGAGGCGGTGATGAACGGTGCGTGGGCCGCCGCCGCGACCTTCGACATCTCGGTCAGGAACGCCACGTCCGGCGGGCTGTGATCGAAGTAGTAGTCGCCGACCAGACAACCGTAGGGTTCACCCCCGAACTGACCGTACTCTTCCTCGTAGATCTTCTTGAACAGAGGGCTCTGATCCCAGGCCGTGCCCTTGAATTTCTTGAGCGTTTTGGCGGCCTCTTTCTTGGAGATGTTCAACACCCGGATCTTGAGCATCTCGTCGGTTTCGGTATTGCTGACCAGGTGATTGAGGCCACGCCACGCGCTCTCTAGTTTCTGAAAATCCTCGTGATGCAGAATCACGTTGACCTGCTCGGTGAGCTTGCGGTCGAGCGCCGCGATGATCGCCTCGATCGATTTGACCGCGTCATCGGAAACCAGCGTGGAGTCGGCCAGGGCCTGTTCGGCCAGGGTCCGCACCGCATTCTCTACCGACTCGCGGGCGCGGTCGGTCTTCGGTTTGAATTCCTTTTGCAGCAGCGAGGAGAAGTCGCTGCTCTCGAGCGCGATCGCCTCCGGCTGGGCTTGTGCGGAAGTTTCTGTTTCAGCCACGGTACTATTCCTCTGACTTGTCGGATTCCTGGGCCTCCGGCGCGCCCGCTTGCGGGGCCGAGACTAGTGCTTGCATCAGCGTCGGGTCGTTCATCGCCTGGGCGATCAATTCCTCGGCGCCGGTTTTGCCGTCCATGTAGGTGAGCAGATTCGAGAGCTGAGTACGCGCCTGGAGGAGCTTGTTCAGCGAGTCCACCTTGCGCGCCACCGCCGCCGGGGAAAAGTCATCGAGACTCTCGAAGGTGATGTCGACGCTGAGGTTCCCTTCGCCGGTCAAGGTATTGGGCACCTTGAACGCGACCCGTGGTTTCATGGACTTCAATCGTTCATCGAAGTTATCAATATCGATCTCCAGGGCCTTGCGATCCGCCACCGGCGGCAGGGCTTCGGCCGGTTTGCCGGAGAGATCCGACAGCACCCCCATCACGAACGGTAGCTGGACCTTCTTTTCCGCGCCATAAAGCTCCACGTCGTATTCAATCTGGACGCGAGGCGCGCGGTTGCGTGCGATGAATTTTTGGCTGCTTTTACTTGCCATAACTAAGTTACCCGTGTTGCGATAAGTTTATGAGCGTAGCCCCGTACACCTGCCGGAGCGAAGTAATTGATGGTTACGCCGCCATCTTCCCTTACCTGTGCATGGCCCACAAGTCCCGAAGTGCCAACCGTGCACCTCCCAACCGTCAGTCGCCCTCCCCGCTCCCGAGCACATTCTCAGCCTGCGAGACCCCTTCGGGCGCCAGGTCCTGGAGTAGGTCGATGAAATTCTTGTCGAGCAATCGCTTGGCGCGCTTGAGCAACAGCGGCACCGGGCTGGTGGGCTCATGGCGCTCCAGATAGGCGCACGCGCGATCAAGCATCCGCGCAATATCGTCGCGACTGCGGAAATCGCCACTGATGGCGCGCGCCGGCGCCTCCGCCCCACCGGCGATCGCGTTCGGTTCCTCATCGGACGCCGCGCCATCGGGCCCCTCGTCCTCGCCGCCCGCCGTTTCGCCGACACGCGCCGCGACCAGCTTGCGTGCATCATGCAACACGTCGCGCAGATCACCGAGGTCGAGCGCCCGGGCCGCGCCGACCCGGTCCGTGAGGGTCGTTTCAATCGCGTCGAGATGCTCGATCGTGTCATTCACGACCGCCAGCATTTCCTCATTCGCCGACGCGCCGACATCGGTGAAGGCGGCCTCGATGGTTGCCATGTCGGGGAGCGGTCCCTCATGGTTGGCGGGCGGTGGATGGTCGCCGGTGGCGATCGCCACGTCGCGCAGCCCGAAACTGCCGAGGGCGCGCGAGCTGACCAGCGGCGCCCGGCGTATGTCGTTCAACGTCGTGGCCTGATCGCTGAGCGCGGCAATGCAGTTGACGCGTTCGGTCGGATCGTTGTCGTCGTCCGGATCGAGCAGCGGGTACACGTTCTCCCAGTAGCGATCGAGATAGCCATGGATCAGCGCCAGCGCGTCGCGCAGCCCGGGGTAGCCGTCGATGTGGGTCAGTGCGCGGGTGGCAAGCTGGGCAACGCGCAGATCCTTGGTTCGCTGCAACAAATCGAGCGCCTGGCTGCGCACCTCGCGCCAATCCGGATCCTCGGCCGGAACGATGGTGTCGCCGAATTGCTGTTCGGGTTTGCTCTCGGCGGTGCGCTCCAGCTCGCCGAAGGCCGCATCGTACTCGAGGTCTTCGCCGCATGGCGCCTCGGGCGAGATCTCCACGAGAAGCCGCTCAATATCGACGACGTTCGCCATATACAATTCTCTATGCGGGCCTGTGCTCGTCGGACGGTGGCGGACCGGATGGTCATGTGAAGCGTCCCGGCCCTGCACGGGGACGCTTCACTCGTGAGATTCCGGATTGTGGTCATGCGGAAACGGCCATCCCGGCCACTTTCCGGATCCGAGGCGGGGCGTGCCGGTTTCCGGGCAATTTCCCCGTCCCTCTAATTTTCAACGATTTGCAGTCGTCGAATATGCCGGTGCATCCTTGGACCGGATTTCGTGCGCATTATTCTGGATGGTTTACGGGATATATATAGCATAGGGCGCGCCGGTACACCACGCCGTCGTACTTGGGATCGGATACGGGTGCAGCCCCGCGAACGTTCCCCTACAATCCCCCGTAGTCGAACGAGGAACCCACCGATGGCCAAGACCAAGGCGGCGCTGAACATTACCACGCCGCTGGCCGACGACAAACTGATGTGCCGGTCGCTCATCGGACACGAGGCGCTCAGTGAGCCCTTCGAGTTCACCCTCGAGCTGCTGAGCTATGACCGTGCGCTCAAACTCGATGACCTGCTGGGCAAGAGCGTCACCGTGCACATGCGGCTCGAAAAAAACAAGGAGCGCCATTTCAACGGGCTGGTCAGTCGCTTTTGCTACGTTGGCGCCTCGGGACGTTACGCCGCTTACCAGGTGACCCTGCGCCCGTGGTTGTGGTTCCTTACGCGTACCGCGGACTGTCGGATCTTCCAGGAGAAGAAGGTCCCGGAGATCCTCAAAGAGGTATTTCGCGGGCACGGGTTCTCGGATTTCAAAGAGCGCCTGAGCGCCACCTACCGCAAACGCGAGTACTGCGTACAGTATCGCGAGACCGATTTCAACTTCGCCAGTCGGCTGATGGAAGACGAAGGGATTTACTACTACTTCACCCACAAGAAAGGCAGCCATGAGATGGTCCTGACCGACTCACCGAGCGGTCATGATCCCTATCCCGGCTACGCAAAGGTCGAGTACGAGCCGCTTGACGAGAAAGACCTTCTGGAGCGCGAGCGGATCCATAAGTGGGTGGTTTACCAGGAAGTGCAGCCGGGCGCCTACGCGCTCGACGCCTTCGATTTCGAGAAACCCAAGACCCAACTCCTGGCCCGCTCGGCGAAACCGGCCAAACACCCGCACGCCGATCTCGAGGTGTTCGATTATCCCGGCACCTATATCGAGTCCGCGGATGGCGAGCAATACGTGAAGGTGCGCCGCGAGGCGCTTCAGGCGCGCTACGAACAGGCCGACGGGATGGCCAATGCGCGCGGTCTGGCGGCCGGACACACCGTCGAGATGAGCGAATACCCGCGCAAGGACCAGAATCGCAAGTACCTGTTGCTCGCCAGCGACTATGAAATCCGGACCGATGAACACGAAATGGGTATCGCCGATCGGCGCGGTCTGGAGTTCCGGTGTCAGTTCAGGGCGATGGACAGCCAGCGCCCATATCGACCCGCGCGAGTGACGCCCAAGGCGCGGGTGCGCGGGCCGCAAACCGCGGTGGTGGTCGGCAAGGACGGCGAGGAAATCTGGACCGACAAGTACGCCCGCGTGAAGCTCCAGTTTCACTGGGATCGTTACGGCAAGAGTGACGAGAAAAGTTCCTGCTGGGTGCGCGTCTCGCAACTTTGGGCGGGCAAGAAATGGGGCGGCATGTTCATCCCACGCATCGGTCACGAGGTGGTGGTCGATTTCCTGGAAGGCGATCCGGATCGCCCGCTGGTCACCGGCCGGGTCTATAACGGCGACAATATGCCGCCTTACGGGCTTCCCGACAATCGCACCCGCAGCACCGTCCAGACCCGCAGTTCCCTCAAGGGTACCCAGGAGACCTTCAACGAACTGCGCTTCGAGGACAAGAAAAACGAAGAAGAGGTCTATTTCCACGCGGAAAAGGACTTCAACCGCGTGGTGGAGAACGACGACACACTGAAAGTCGGATTTGACAAAAAGGACAAGGGCGACCAGACCATCGAGGTATTCAACAACCAAACCGTCAAGATCGGCACCTCGGAAGCCGACGACGGCAGCCAGACCACCGAGATTTACAAGGATCGGACGACCACCCTCAAGACCGGGGACGAAACGCTGACCATCACCAGCGGCGATCGGACGATCAAGATCAGCGCCGGCAAAAGCACCACCACCGCCGCCCAATCGATCGAACTCAAGGTCGGCGGCAGCAGCATCAAGATCGAGCCGGCCAAGATCACGCTCAAGGCGGCCCAGATCGCGATTCAGGGTGACGCGCAAGTGGACGTGAAGTCACCGATGACCAACGTCAGCGGCGACGCCATGTTGGTCCTCAAGGGCGGCCTGGTGAAGATCAACTGAGGCGCTCATGAAGACCGGCGACAGCCAATCTCCCGAAACCGAGCAGCTCACCCGGATGAGTGAGCCGACACCGGCGGCGGTGATGAAGCGTTTCAGCCTGAAGCTCGGGGCGGAAAACGACGCCCTGGTCGCGGCGCAAACCACCCATACCAGCGCACTGAAAAAACTGTTGCAAGCCAAACAATTCGATGCGGCGATCGAGTATCTGGCTTTTGCGCTGCGCAAGCGCGAGGCGGTGCTGTGGGCCTGCGTCGCCGCACGGGGCGCGCTCGGCGACGACCCGCCGCGCGAGCCCGTCGAGTTGCTCGCCGCCGCCGAGGCGTGGATCCGTCAACCCGACGAGGAACGGCGTGCGGCGGCGTTGGCGACCGCCGAGGCGCGCGAAGATCCATCACCGTCGCGTTTCGCGGCCATGGCGGCCGGGTTCTGCGGCGGCAGCCTCACACCGCCCGAACTCGACGAGGTGCCGCCACCGGATGATTTGAGCGGCAAGCTGGTGCTGAATGCACTGAAGCTGATCCTGCTCGCCAACCCCCCCGAGGAACTGGAGGCGCAGCAGCAGGCCTTGCTCGGGCGCGGCATCTCTATCGCGCAGCGCGCCGCCGCCAACCGCCGTACCGGATAATAAGGAGCGATTATCATGCCGCCCGCGGCGCGAATCACCGATATGCACGTCTGCCCGATGGTCGACGTGCTCAAGCCGCACGTCGGCGGACCGATCATGCCCCCCGGCTGTCCGACGGTCCTGATCGGCAACCTGCCGGCGGCGCGCGCCACCGACATGGTCACCTGCGTGGGGCCGCCGGATACCATCGTCAAGGGTTCGGCGACGGTCCTGATCGGCAACCTGCCCGCGGCGCGGATGGGCGACAGTACCGCGCACGGCGGTTCGATAGTGCTTGGCTTCCCGACGGTGATGATCGGCGGATAGCCCAATGTGGTGTTGAGGGTTGGAAATTTAGCGCGACCAAGGAACGGCTCGCGGATACGGCGCACCTGGCAGGAGGCACCGCCAAACTTCAGAGGAGACCTATGCGATGGCAGAATCATTCCCCACCCTACCCAAGGAGCTGACTTACACCTACTGGGACAGTGGCAAGGCGAAGCTCACGCCGAGCACCGGGATTGGCAAGGAAATCAAGAAAGTGGAGGCGGCATACAAGAAAATCAAAGTACGCGACGTCAACCTTCTCTCTTCGGCGAACGGCCCGCGGGCGCTCCAGGCGGCGGTGGAGGCGACCAAAACCGAGTGGCCGAACATCGAAGCGTGTCGCAAGGCATTGTTCGCGTTCTCCGCTTTCGCCAAGAAGAAAGGGGCCGACGGCAAGAAATCGAAGACCTTCCCCAAGAAATCCCGGATCCTGATCGAGACCATGTCCGAGACCGCCTCCGGCTATGCGACCGCGATCCGAGATACGCCGGATCGTATGCGCAAGGAGGCGGAAAAGTCGGTAGCCGACTACGCGAAGCGCCTCGCGTACAAGCGGAAGCTGTCGGACGACACCCTCAAGAAGGTGAAATCCCACGCCGCCGCGGCCGCCAAGCTCGACGTGGAAATTACCAAGCTGAACAAGGCGGCATTGATTGCCGCCAAGAGTGGCAACGGCGATGACGCCAAGAACACCGTCAAGAAGGCCGCCGACCAACTGGCCGCCCTCGAGAAACTGGAGAAAACTTCCGCCAACGACATCAAGGTATGGCGCACCGACAAGACCAAGCTCGACAAGGAGGACAACACCGCGCTGATGCCCAACGCCAACGAAATCATCAACAACAACAAGGCGGTGATCACCGCGGTCAAGAAAAATCAAAAGGCGGTGCAACAGGTCTTCGACGCGGTGGCCAAGCTCACCCGTGCCGCGTGAGCTGACCGCAGGAGCGATTGGTCCGGTGTGTCATGCGGCGATCGGTTGCATGAATTGAGCGGGCGGTGGAGAGCGGCTGATCCCGTCGATACCTGACAGCCTGCCAGGCGGCTCCGCTCATGCCGCGAGTTCCGTGAGCGCCAGCCACAGCAGGCGCAGGCCGAGGATCGTAAGTACCGTGCGAAACAGCAGCGCGAAACGCGCCGGCGAAACCCGCCGCAGTAAATGGCGGCCGGCGAGCGTGCTGGCAAGGCCGGTGACGATCATCGCGCCGACCAAGGGCAGCCACGGGGCGTAGACGAAGCCGATATATCCGAATGCGGCGGCCTTGATCAGGTGCTGCACGGTCATGCACGCTGCAATACCGGCGACGATCACTTCGCGGTGCAGGCGCCGCGGCGAGAGAAACGCGGCGACGAACGGACCGGTGGCGCCGACGAACAGCGAGACGAATGCGGTCAGGGCGCCGACCAGCACCATGCCGGGAGGCGGGATTTCCGGCGGGTGCAGGCGCCGTGCCCACGCCGCATAGAGGACGAACAACGCCAGAGCGAGGCGCAGCGTCACTTCCGGCAGGGACTCCACGAGGCGCGCCGCGATCGCCGCGCCGGCCAACGTACCCACGGTGAACAAGGCGATCATTGGCCATGGAATAGCCGTGTGCATCAGCGCCATTCGCCCCCGTTGGAGCCAAGCTGCACAAAGCCATGCACCGATAGCACGGAAACGACGGGTAATACAGACGCATCACCGTGACCATGACCACGCCGCCGCCAAGCCCGCTGATGGCGGTCAATCCGGAGGTGAAAAAGCTCAGCACGACCAACGCCGCAGGCGAGAGCTCGGCGGGCAGCATTCCCGTTAGTTGATCAAATCCCATTCCATTGAGCCTCTTGCAATACTCTGAGTGGATGAGTGGCAATCCCGGTTCGAGTCCGTTTTCGAGCTGGGATGAGCTGCAGGGTTGTTCCATGGAGCGAATTCCAGCTCGGAAAGGGGCCGAAACGGGGCAGCCAATCGCCGCTGACGAGTTTTGCAAGAGGCTCCATTGGTCGCCGGGCGACGGGCCTGGAGTAGGGAGAATCCTTTTCGGTCCAGGACCGAGAGTGATTCTGACCGGGATTCGCGGTGCGTCAAGCACCCATAGTTGCGTCGCCTGGCCCGGTATGTACATGCTGTTCGTGGGCTTTAGTATTGCCCCGGAAGTTCAAGGGTGTTAAGCGCAGCGCGCTAGCGCGCTGCGTTACTTGGCGTCAGGAGGGTGATGACGATGCGCCTGTATCTGGTACAGCATGGTGACGCGCTGGCGAAGGACGTGGATCCCGAGCGCGGTTTGAGCCCCCACGGGCGCGAGGACATGGGCAGGTTGGCCGCGCGGTTAGCCGCGGCCGAAGTGCGCGTGCCGCGAATCCTGCATAGTGGCAAGACTCGCGCGCGACAGAGTGCCGAGATCCTGGCCGAGCAGATCGGAATGGCCGGGGGCCTCGAACTCGGTGAGGGCTTGTCGCCGCTCGACGCCGCCGCCCTGTGGGCGGGCCGCGCCGCAAGCGCGGCGGACGACATGATGCTGGTCGGCCACCAGCCCTTCATGGGCCGGCTGGCGGGCCGCCTTTTGAGTGGTCGCGAAGAGCCGCCGCCGGTGGCCTTCGTCCAGGGCGCGACGGCCTGTCTCGAACGCTCCCCGGACGGCGTATGGACACTGCTCTGGATGTTGCGTCCGGCGCTCCTGTGAGATACGGACCGGAGGGCGCGGCACCCTGCGGTGGCACTCGACGATCGGCGCCCACCGGTTGCGCGGTCGGCGGGTCGCTACGAGGCCCGACGGACCCTCCGCGGAAAGATCCATTGTGTCCAAAGTGTTGATGCGGCGTCGGGAACGAGGAAGAATCCGCGTATACCTGCGCACCAACAGACTGTATGATGTAGCGTTACCGCGTGCGCAACGTACGGGTCGATGGATCCGGTTGGCGGGAGTTCGTGGTGGATCGGGGCGAGATCAGGTGCCATTGGCCGCGTACCGACTCTGACTTCTTGGATGGCACGTCGAAGAGCGAATGTGATGAATATCTATGTTGGAAACCTTTCCTACCAACTGAGCAGCGAAGAGCTTCGTGAGGCGTTCGAGGCCTACGGTGAAGTAACCTCTGCCAACGTCGTCAGCGACCGCGAGACCGGACGTTCGCGCGGTTTCGGTTTTGTCGAGATGAGTAATCAATCCGAGGGCGAAGCGGCCATCAAAGCCCTCAACGGCAAGGATCTCAAGGGACGCGAAGTGCGTGTCAACGAGGCGCGCCCGCGCCCGCCGCGTGACTCGCACTCCCGCCCGCCGCGCCGCTACTGATTCCGTTTGACCGGCGGCGCGCCTTGCGCGGCGCGCCGCCGGTTCTGCCGTCCGGGTTCAGAAACGTTCGCGCAACTTGAACTTCTGGATCTTGCCAGTGGCGGTTTTCGGCTGCGGGCCGAAGACCACCGTTTTCGGCGCCTTGAAATGGGCGAGGTTGGCGCGGCAGTGGTCGATGATCGCCTGCTCGTCGACGCCCTCCGCGTCCGGGCGCAAGGTGACGAATGCGCACGGCGTTTCGCCCCACTTCTCGTCGGGCCGCGCGACCACCGCCGCTTCGAGCACAGCCGGGTGTTGGTAGAGCACGTCCTCGACCTCGATCGAGGAAATGTTCTCGCCACCGGAAATGATGATGTCCTTGGAGCGGTCCTTGAGCTGGATGTAGCCGTCGGGGTGCAGCACACCGAGATCGCCCGAGTGGAACCAGCCGCCGGCGAGTGCCTCGTCGGTCGCCTCGGGGTTCTTCAGATACCCCTTCATCACGATGTTGCCCTGAAACATGACCTCGCCCAGGGTCACGCCGTCGGCCGGTACCGGTTGCATGGTTTCGGGATCGATTACGGTAACGTCTTCGAGCACCGGATACGGCACTCCCTGGCGTGACTTCCACTGCGCCTGCTCGGCGCTCGGCAGGGCGCTCCACTGCTCTTTCCAGGCGCACACGGTCGCCGGCCCGTAGGTCTCGGTTAGGCCGTACACGTGGGTCATGTGAAAACCGTTTTGCTCCATCTTTTCGAGCACCGCCGCAGGCGGCGGCGCGGCCGCGGTCATGACCTCCACCGTGCCCGGTAGCTCGCGCCGCTCCTCGGAACGGGCGTTGAGCAGCATCCCGTGGACGATCGGCGCCCCGCAGTAGTATCCGGCCCCCTGGTCGGCGAAGGCGTCGTACATGGCTCCGGCCTCGACCTCGCGCAGCAACACGTTGGTGCCGGCGAGCGCCGCGATCGTCCACGGGAAACACCAGCCGTTGCAATGAAACAGCGGCAAAGTCCACAGATAAACCGGGTGCGCGGGCAGTTGCCATGTCACCGCGTTTCCGAGCGCGTTGAGGTAGGCGCCGCGGTGATGATAGACCACCCCCTTCGGATTGCCGGTGGTACCGGAGGTGTAATTGAACGAGATCGCCTGCCATTCGTCGTCCGGCAAGTGCCAGTCATAATCCGGATCGCCGCCCGCCAGGAATGCCTCGTACTCGCACTCGCCGAGCCACTCGCCACCAGCCGCGGCCGGATCGTCGATGTCGATCAGCAACGGCGAGGTCGAGGCGATTCGTAGCGCTTCCTCGATCACCGGGGAGAATTCGCGGTCGGTGATGAGCACCTTGGTCTCGGCATGATCGAGGATGAAGGCGACCGCGGGCGCGTCGAGACGTACGTTGATGGTATTGAGCACCGCGCCGATCATCGGCACCCCGAAGCTCGCCTCATAGATCGCCGGTATGTTCGGCGCGAACACCGACACCGTGTCGCCGCGGCCGATCCCGCGTTGCGCCAGCGCCGCGGCGAAGCGCCGGCAGCGGCGGTAGGTCTCGCCCCAGGTGCGGCACAGATCGCCGTATACCAGTGCGACGCGTTCGGGTTCGACCCGCGCCGTGCGCCGCAAAAACGACAGCGGCGAAAGCGGCGTGTAGTTTGCCGTGCACTTGTCCAGGTGGACGTCGTAAGGGTTGCCGGTATCGTGGTTTTCGCTCATTTCATTATCTCCATGCCTGGACACCGAGAGGCGTGAGTTTCCCCGCTTTCGAACGTATGCTTAGTTCTTTGCCGCCGGTTGTCAAAGCGACGGCCGGGGTGCAGCATATCCCGTCCACGAGGTGATGAAGCGTGACCAAGCCGAGTAGTCCTCCCGCCACGGCGCCGGAGCTGCGCACCTTGGCGATGCCGGCCGATACCAACGGCAACGGCGACATTTTCGGCGGTTGGTTGCTCGCGCAAATGGATCTGGCCGGTGGCGCCTACGCCATGCGCGTCGCGCTCGGGCGGGTCGCGACGGTCGGTATCGAGGCGATGAGCTTCCATCGCCCGGTGCTGGTCGGGGATCTGGTGAGCTGCTACTGCACCACGGCGCGGCGCGGGCGCACCTCGATCACGGTCCAGGTCGAGACTTGGGCGCGGCGTCTCGGGCGCACCGGCGAGGCGCCGGCCGAGATCAAGGTGACCGAGGGGATGTTCAGCTTCGTCGCCTTGGCCGACGATGGCGGCAAACGCGAACTGCCCCCGCGGGCGAGGGAGGATGGATGAGCGACCCATTGTGGCGGCCGAGCGCGGCACGGATCGAGGCGACCGATATTCACCGCTTCATGGGCGAGGTTCGCGACCGATGGGGAGTCGAGATCCCTGACTACGCGACCTTGCACCGCTGGTCGGTGACGCACCGCGATCAATTCTGGTCGACGCTCTGGGATCATGCCGGAGTGATCGCGCAGACCAAAGGCGAGACCATCGTCGAGAATGGCGATCGGATGCCCGGCGCGCGCTGGTTTCCGCAAGCGCGGCTTAACTTCGCCGAGAATCTGCTGCACCGTCGCGACGACGCCCCGGCGATTATTTTCAAGGGCGAGGGACAGGCGCCGCGGGTCCTGAGTTACGCGCAACTCTACGCGCTGGTTGCGCGAATCGCCGTGGCGCTGGAGGCGGCGGGCGTCGCCGAGGGTGACCGCGTGGCGGGGTTCCTGCCGAATCTGCCGGAGGCCATCGCGGCGATGCTCGCGGTGACCTCGCTCGGCGCGGTGTGGTCGAGTTGTTCGCCGGATTTCGGCGACCGCGGGGTGGTAGATCGCTTCGGCCAGATCAAGCCCAAGGTGCTGTTCTGCGCCGATGGTTATTTCTATAACGGCAAGCGCCACGACACCGTCACGCGAGTGCCCCGCCTGGTGGAGGCGATCCCGTCCATCGAGCGGGTGGTGGTGGTGCCCTACGCCGAAGCGCGGCCGCCACTGCCCGCCGGGGTCAATGCGACCACGCTCGAAGGATTCATCGCGCCGCACGCCGCCGGCGAGATCGCCTTCCGGCGCCTGCCCTTCGACCATCCAATCTACATTCTCTACTCATCGGGCACCACCGGGGCGCCCAAGTGCATCGTGCACGGGGCCGGCGGCACCCTGCTCCAGCATCTCAAGGAGCATCGCCTGCACACCGACATCAAGGCCGGCGAGCGGCTGTTTTACTTCACCACCCTCGGCTGGATGATGTGGAACTGGCTCGTCTCCGGGCTTGCCTCCGAAGCGACCCTGGTGCTCTACGACGGTTCGCCTTTCCACCCTGGACCCGAGGCGATGCTCGATCTGATCGACGAAACCGCGATCAACGTTTTCGGGACCTCGGCGAAGTTTATCGACGCGCTCAAGAAGGCCGGCATGGCGCCGCGCCGGAGCCACGATCTGGGCAGCCTGCGTGCGATCCTGTCGACCGGCTCGCCGCTCGCGCCGGAGAGCTTCGAGTACGTTTATGAGCAGTTCAAACCGGATGTCTGCCTGTCGTCGATAGCCGGCGGCACCGATCTGATCTCGTGCTTCGCGCTCGGTTGTCCGGCACTGCCGGTGTACGGCGGCGAACTGCAGTGCCTGGGACTCGGTATGAAGGTCGAGGCTTGGGACGATGAGGGCCGATCGGTGATCGGTGAGCAGGGCGAACTGGTCTGCTGCGCGCCGTTTCCGTCGATGCCGGTCGGCTTCTGGAACGACCCCGGGGACACCCGTTATCACGCCGCCTACTTCGAGAAATACCCCGACGTATGGTGCCACGGCGACTACGTAGAGATCACCGAGCATGGCGGCATGATCATTTACGGGCGCTCGGACGCGGTGCTCAATCCCGGCGGGGTACGGATCGGGACCGCCGAGATCTATCGCCAGGTCGAACAGCTCGACGAGGTCGTCGAAGGTCTCGTGATCGGCCAGCAATGGGACAACGATACGCGGGTGGTGTTGTTCGTCGTGTTGCGCGACGGGCTGCGACTCGACGCCGATCTGTTGACCCGGATCCGCGACCAGATACGGCGCAACGCGAGTCCGCGGCACGTGCCGGCCAAGATCATCCAGGTGCGCGACATTCCGCGCACCAAGAGCGGCAAAATCGTTGAACTGGCGGTGCGCGACGTGGTTCACGGGCGCACGATCAAGAACAAGGAGGCGCTTGCCAATCCAGAGGCGTTGGAGCAGTTTCGAGGGATCGCCGAACTCGCCACTTGAGGGCTCGGCGCGGAGGAGGAGTACCACGATGAAACGGAAACGTTGGCCGCTGATAGGTTTTGCGTTGGCGGCCGTAACCAGCGGCGTGACCGCGCAGGGTGGTGGTGGCACGGCCTTGAGTTTGTCCTCGCCGGCGTTCCGGCCGGGCGGCGAGATCCCCGCCAAGTACACCTGCGACGGGCAAGACATTTCGCCCGAGCTGGCCTGGCAGGGGGTCCCGGCCGGCGCCAAGAGCCTGGCGCTGATAGTCGACGATCCCGACGCCCCGGACCCCGCGGCGCCGAAGATGACCTGGGTGCACTGGGTGCTCTACGACATGCCGCCCACCGCCACCGGTCTCCCCCGGGCCGTGGAGCCGGCGGGATTGCCGGTCGGTACCCGCCAAGGGCGCAACGACTGGGGTCGCACCGGTTTCGGCGGACCCTGCCCGCCGGTCGGGCGACACCGCTACTTTCACAAGCTCTACGCGCTCGACGTGGTGCTCGGCGATCTGGGTGGTCCGAACAAGGAGCGTCTGCTCGAGGCGATGGACGGCCACATTATGGCGCGCGCCGAACTGATCGGGACCTACCATCGCTGAACGACCAGCGGCCCGCTCCCGAATGGAGGGAGTCCAACGTCGGCGCGGCGTTGGGGTCGTTGTTCTAGCGCCTGCTCGACGCCCACCGGGCGGCGCACGGTGCGCTACCCCGCCAGGCTCATGATCCCGACTGGCCGTCGCCGTGCCAGTCGGGCGAGCCGGATGCGCGGGGATGGATCGCATGCCGGCCGGTGGCGCGCCGCGAAGCGGCCGATTTCACCGGCCTCGAGCGTGCCCTCGAAACACGAATCCACCCGGACATCAAACGCTATTACGGCAGCTTCTGGTGCGACAGCGTCGAGGCGCGCGCCGAAGAAGGCCGGCTGACGCTGATCCAGGTCTGGAGCGAGCGCGACTTCGAGCGATTGATCGCCAACCTCATCGGTCACGCGCTCGCCAAGCGCCGCGCCCGCCTGCCGCTGACCCTGTTCGTCGCTTGCACCGACGAAGGCGATTTCATGCTCAGCGTCGATAACGCCAGCGGAGCGGTGGTGCTCGAAGAACCGGGGCACGCGCCGGTCCGCGAGGTCGCCGCGAATCTAGTCGAGCTGCTGCTTCGCGTCGAGCCGCTGGCGGAGAATGATTGAACCAAGATTCCTCGGTTGAGCGGGGTGAAGGGTGCGTTTGTCGGAGTGCTAGGCAAGCCACAACGATGCGCAATAGTCGTTCTATTCCAACGCGTTGTAACGCCGCCCCGCGCCGTCGCAAGCGTGCCATTCACCCCGTAGCGTGGTCCACCCGGAAGGTGACCGCAGCAATTGAAACCAATCGCTTTCATATCAATTGCTTGCTATCTCCAACTCTGGGATTGAAGCGGTCAACCGAGGAATCTAGGTTCAACGGAGGCTCTTGCAAAATTGCAAGAGCCGAGCGGTTCAGGGATGAACCGCCATTTTCGACGGCTGTAAGCCGTTGAAAATGAAGAAACCGGGAAATCGCATTTTCCGGTTTCGTCTGGCAAAACT
>Ga0114931_10000773_pt1 | contig 39835 bp, 40 predicted proteins | sample 2SBtaG_FD_89579 | JGI IMG/M metagenome (GOLD analysis project Ga0114931, IMG submission 89579) | Deep subsurface microbial communities from Kolumbo volcano to uncover new lineages of life (NeLLi) - 2SBTROV14_V59a metaG | ecosystem: Environmental > Aquatic > Marine > Volcanic | place: Kolumbo... | reverse complement strand
CCAAGGTAGATGTCCCGCTGTTCGACCTCGTTCAAGTAGATATCGTCAGGTTTTCGGTCACGGGCAGGGATGTCCTCGAACAGGAATATATCCGAAATGAACCGACCGAGCAGAGGATCGTGTGTGATGAAATCCTTCACCGCACGTCGTTCCTCGGCGAGTTCCTTCTGCACGCTGCTGATGAAGACGCCGTAACGATTGGAAACCGGTTTACTCTGCATTTTTTGCATACACTGTGCCGCTGTGGTGAAATCCTTGTCTTGGCATTACCCTCTTTATTACCCTCTTTTGGTGGTATTATCCTTTTTCCGCCAGGGTGCCCCGGGACCTCTACCGAGGCATTCAACGCGGCCGTCTTTCTGATGTCGGCGCAGGACCCGGCGGATCATCTCCCTGCTCACTCCCGGACAGGTGCGCTCCAGTTGGCTCATTGTGAATTCGGCTGAAAACCCGTTAACGGCTGCTTCGATCATTTCGGTTTTGACACCGCGAGGGGACTTGATGCGGCCCAAGCGCTCTTCGAATTCCCTGTAAGCAGTTTTGATGATGAAAAGGATGTAATTGATATACGGCCAGGGATCGTGATTGCCCTCATGCCAACCCTCGGAGCTTTGCTCCAGGGTTACATAATACCTTTCCTTGTTCTGCTCGATCAGACGTTCCAGGCTGATGTAGCGCCCGACATCAATGCCGAGATGATAGCATTGCAGGAGCAACAGAAGCCGGGAGACACGCCCGTTTCCGTCACGAAAGGGGTGGATACAAAGAAAGTCAAGGTTGAAAGCCGCCATGAGAACGGCGTGCGGGGTCTTCCGATCTCGGATAGTTTCATTGTAAATCGTTACCAGTTCTCTCATGCAGCCCGGCGCGGCCGCCGCTGGAACCGTCTTGAAACGGATTCGCGAGCGCCCATCGGGATAGGTTTCGATGATATCGCCGTCTTTTTCCTTGTACTTGCCGGCATCCCATATTTCACCGCGCGCCAGCCGGTGCAGTGTCAGAATCGTTTCTTCTGAAATCGGAAGGTCCGCTCCCAGCCCATGGATCAAGTCCAGGGCCTGTCGATACCCTTGTACCTCTTCTTCATCGCGATCACGCAAATGAGGCTTGCCGAACACAATTGTGGCGATACGGGAGTGGTCGACCTCCACGCCCTCGATACGATTGGACGAAACAGCGCTTTCAATCAGGGCATGTTCCAGAAGCGCCTTGAGGCGCTGGGGCGATTGTTTTGTGAACAGTTCCTGCTTACCCTTGGCCTCGGCGATATCGGAAAGATACCAGACCGTCGAAGCAGGAACGGTCTCGAACTTCCCGGCAAACAGCCGAAGGGTCATCATGGCTTGTCCCCTCCATACGGTGCTTCGTCCTCTCGCACCTCCATCGGCCGGGTCATGGCGTTCACCGAAAGGTATTAATGGGCCACCTTGGTTACTTCGTGCCATTCGAGCCTGGCCGGGTCCTTTACAGGCTCCTGTAGCTGTGGGTCGGAATTACAGTTAGTGACAATGTAAAGCCAGTAGCAGTCCCTGCGATCCTCGGCCACGCGGCGTTCGTTGGGTGTAAGCAGGATCGTACCGGTCTCCGCGCCCAGGCCCTTGACCTCGATGAGGCGCAGCTCGCCGGAATTCAGGTCAAGGCTGGTGAGATCATACCCAAGGTTCTTCTCGTGCACATCGTAGATCTGGCGGCCCTGGTTCTGCTCGTGCTCCATCACCACCCGCATGGCAATGGCCTCGGTCTCCAGGTTCTGGCGAAGCTGCTGGACCTCGGGAGCTTCCCGCTCCGGGTGCGGAAGGATCAGGACGCTCGCGATACGTTCCACGGCTTGGAGCGACAGCGAACGCTGGTGCTCCAGCTCCTGTCTGCGCCGCTGCCGCCGTGCCAGAAGTTCCGCGTGGCGATTCTCAGCCTGGGCCAGGCGGACGTCAGTCCCCGGCACACCCTTTTTCTTGTCAAGGCTTGCCTTCCCGATTTCCTCGTCTGCTTGCTGCAGCAATTCGGTAAGGGAAAGCTCCACATGCTCTGCAATGCGCTCAACCTCGGCCAGACGTTCAGCCCTGGTTTCCTCGACGAAAGACTTCAAGGCATTCTCATGCAACCATTCCTCGGGTTCTGGCTCATGAACAACATCGGGCAGAGTCTCAGGTGCCTTTGCGGGCGTGAAACCTCCAAGCATCGCCGGCTCAACCAACCGGTATTCACCGCTGAGACGCGGAGTTCGCAGAGAGTTTTTCTTTTCATTTTCCTTCTCTATGCCCTCTGCGTCTCTGCGGTGAGTCCCAATTTCCATCGCAAAAAGACGCTCGTGGACCACGTGTCCCAGGCCGTCCACGACGCGCGCGCGATAGAAGTCGGGTCTGGAAGGCTCCTCCTTCTGTAGGGAATAGAAGCAGGCCCCCTTCGAAAACGGTTCCTGCGCCGACTGGAAAGTATGACGCCGGACGGCCTCGAAGAGTGGATGGCCAGGCGTGATCCATTCGTCCACTTCTTCCTTGCGGAATTTCCACAGGCGGCCCATCCGGTGCGCCGGCATCTGCTTTTCGCCGATCCACTTGTAAACCGTGTCCCGCTTGATGCCGAGATAGGCCGCAATTTCATCTACAGAAAGCCATCGATCTTCCATCGTTAACTCCAGTCGCACAGGGTCTCATCCCATCCTGAACGGCCTCAGTCTTGAGGTTTAGCAAAATGGACCGGTACCGGAGCCTCATCGGCTTCTATCCGGGCCGATCAGAATAGACTGGCTTATACTATACGAAATTCGGCGTGTCTGCCAAACAGTTTTTCGGGGTTTCTCCTGATTGGACCGAATGGGGTCTATCTTGGCCAGTAAGAACTGCCGCGAGACCTGAGCCTGCTCGAAACCTGCGCCTCATAAACGTAAAGCCACGCTGGAAGCACGGCTTCGTTCACCAAGACCGGGATCAGGACACGACGGTAAAGGCAGGAGCCGCCCGGGTGGAAGCCCTCGAGGCGGTCGATGGCGGGAAGACGGTGCTCGGGGTGTCGTCGAAAGTGAGAAGTTCTCCGTACACGGGGCCGCAGTCGCCCGCTGTGGCGCTTTTCGCCAGCGGGGAGGCCGGAGTCTTTAAGAAATCATTACTTTTTACGGTTTAACGGCATTTTGCGGTCTTGTGCAGCCGCCGGCGCTGCTTGTCTATGACAAAATCATGGACGGATCTTCCAGGTAGTCGGCCAGCGTGCGCAGAAACTGCATGGCCGGTGCGCCATCCACCACGCGATGATCGAAAGTCAGGCTCAGGGTCATCAGGGTGCGGATGCAGATCTTCCCGTCGTAAACCGCCGGCTTCGCCACGGCCCGCCCAATGCCCAGGATGCCGGTTTCCGGGGGGTTCAGGATGGGGGTAAACCCGTCTACCCCCAGCATGCTGACATTGCTGATGGTGAACGTTCCGCCCTGGACGTCGTCCAGGGTCAGGGTTCCCCGATGGGCTCTGCGGATCAGCTGCCGGCGTTCGGCCGCCAGTTCGAGCAGCCCTTTGCGGTGAGCGTTTTTTATATTGGGGACCACCAGGCCGTCGGGCAGTGCCACGGCGATGCCCAGGTTGACATGTTCGTGGACCACGATGCCCTCGTTCGTCAGCCAGGAGTTCATGATCGGATGGTCTTTGAACGCCCGGCTCAGCGCCATGGCGGCGATATCGGTAAAAGAGATTCGCGGATGATCGGCCTGGCTGTACCTTGAACGTATTTTATCGCGCAGTGCATGCGTTGCGGTGGTATCGAACTCAACGAAAACCGACAGTTGGGCGGAATTGTGCAAACTGGTCATCATGTTGTCGGCGATGGTTTGGCGTATGCCATCCATGGGGATGACGCCGCCAGCGGTTCGGGAAGGAGCGGAAGAACGTGTGCTGCCGGACGGATGTGCAGCAGACGGATGCATGGCGCGCAGTACATCCGCCTTGGTGATGCGGCCGTCGGGGCCGCTGCCCGCAACCTGCGCCAGATCGATGCCCGCCCGGCGGGCGGTTTTCACGGCGCCGGGGCTGGCATTGACCAACACATCTGATGTGGAATCCTGCGGCGGTTGGAAGGCCATCACATCCGCTTTGGTGATGCGGCCGTGGGGGCCGCTGCCGGTTATTTCCGCCAGATCGATGCCCCGTTCGCGTGCCATCCGGCGGGCCAGCGGCGTGGCGCGCACAAAGGGCCTGGCGCGGCGGCGGCGGTCGTCAGGCTTTGGTTTGTCTGCAGACGGCGCCGGTTTCAGGGGGGTTGCGGCTGGCTGATCGCTGTCAGCGCTTTGTACCGGCGCTTCGCCGGGTTCGGCCACAACGGCCACAATGGTCTGCACCGGAACGGTCTGGCCTGCGGAAACGAGTATCCGGGCAAGAATACCGCCGGCCGGCGATTCCACCGAGTTGGTGATCTTGTCGGTTTCGACTTCGAAGAGCACTTCACCTTTTGCAACCCTGTCGCCTTCGGCCTTGAACCATCGGGCCAGTTTGCCGGTTTTCATGGTCAGGCCCCACTTGGGCATCAGTACATCGGTGGCCATGGATCTTTCTCCTTTTTAAACCTGAAAGAATCGATTTTCATCGACAGTTGAACTGCTTCAGTCGAACAGGTCCTCCAGCGCTTCGAAAACGTGCTTGAGGTACATCAGCTTGGGCGACCCGCCCATGGCCACGGCCATGAATGCGGCCTGCAGAATCTCTTCGCGGGATGCGCCCAAGGCTGCCGCACTTTCCACGTGCAGCGTGATGCACATGTCACACTGGGACATGAGTGCGCAGGCGACCAGAATCAGCTCGAGGGTTGCCGGCGGCAGCGGTCCGGACGTGCCCAGCTGTTTCGTGAATTCGAGGTACTTGGCGTAGCTGTCCGGGGCGTATTTCTGGAGAGCGGCCATGGCCTGCGAGGCTTTTTCAGCGGCATCCATTGATGACTCCTTTTCCATGCGTCAAAAAAACGCATTTCCGGTGGGTTGAATGTTGTATCTAACACGTTGCACCGTTGCAGAATCTTTCACAGCCCATGCGTGCAGCCCCGGTGCATCTGCAGGCGCGCACTTGCGCCGGCGCCGGGAGATGAAAAGCGGCGGCTAAAACAGGATTTCCATCAGGGCCCCGAGAAAGATTTCCGCCACCAGCGGTGAAAGTGCCCGAATGACTTCACGCGGCCGGTGCCGGCAGCCGGTCAGTGCCTTTTCCAATGCGGCGGTATGGGCTGCCTGCCGTTCGCTGAAGATACGAACCTCCCGGATAACGCCGGCGCGCACGTCCATGCGCACCGTAACCAGACGCCTGCCGATGGACGCGCTGCGCGTGAGCAGGTAATCCGGCGTGCGGCCGAAGTTCCATCGCCAGCGACGGTACTTGCGGTCTGCCAGGGCTTCAATGGCGGCGAGGTCGGCAGCTGAAAAGTCCACCCGGCGTGCCCACCGGGTGGTCTGCATGGCCTTCATCAGGTCTTGCATAAAATCTACGGCCGACATGTCTTGGTCCAGGAAAGGGCGGATGTTGGTGACGGATTTGCGGATGGAGTCCACCGTGCGGTCGTGGTAAACGGATGCATCGCTGTCGAGCAGCCGGTGCAGCAGGCGGACATCCGCGTCGAACAGCAAGGTGCCGTGATGCAGCACTTTGCCCTTGCGGAAGTGCTGGGCGTTGCCCGATATTTTGCGGCCGCCCACCGACAGGTCGCCGGAGTCTTCGAAAACGGCCGGTACACCCAGGGAGGCCAGAAAATCACGTATCGGCCGCAGGTAGGCAGAAAAGTCCACCCGTGGCCGGTTTCCAATGGTCCGAATGAAGGTAAAGTTAACGTTGCCCAAATCGTGATACACGGCGCCGCCGCCGCTGATGCGCCGCAATACGGGGATGTTTTTGCGCTGTGCGGTGACGATATCGACCTGGGAGCAGGGATTCTGGTTGCGGCCGATGACGACCGCTGGACGGTTGCGCCAGAGCATGAACCCGTTGTGGAGGCCCTGTGTCAGCAGGTATTCTTCGGCCGCCAGGTTAAAGGCGGGCCGTGTCTGGTGGTTGAAAATGCAGATCACGGGCCGCCTCTGTCAACTGAAAACTTTCCGGGCACCCAGTACGATGTCCGTAACCTGGGGCAGGACGTAGCTTTCCAGGCCCGGGCTGAAGGGTATGGGAACGTCCCTGGCGGCGACGCGTGTCACCGGCGCGTCCAGTTCATCGAAGAGCTCTTCTCCGATGCGTGCGGCCAGTTCGGCACCGAATCCACCCGTCAGGCAGGCTTCGTGGACGATCAGGGTGCGGTGCGTTTTGGCCAGCGAGTGGGAAATGCAGGCAAAATCCAGCGGCTTGAGGGTGCGCAGATCAACGATTTCTGCCTCGATGCCCTCTGCAGCCAGCTGTTCGGCGGCTTCCATGCACAGGTGGGCCATGCGCCCGTATGTCAGCATCGTAAGATCCCGGCCATCGCGCCTGACGGCGGCCTTGCCGATGGGCACCAGGTGTTCTCCTGGGGGTATCGGCCCGGTGTGCGCGAAGAGCTGCTTGTGCTGAAAGAAGATAACAGGGTCGTCGTCGCGGATGGCGGATTTAAGCAACCCCTTGACGTCCGCCGGCTCCGAGGGCACGATGACTTTGAGGCCGGGTGTATGCACAAACCAGCTTTCCAGGGACTGGGAATGCTGGGCGGCCGCCGAAAGGCCTCCGCCGTCGGGTGCCCAGAGCACCAGAGGAACTTTGACCTGGCCGCCGGACATGTAGCGGATCTTGGCCATCTGGTTAGCGATCTCGTCCATAGCGGTGGTGACAAAATCTGCAAAGTGCATGTCGATCACCGGCCGCATGCCGGTCATTGCTGCACCCAGGCCGCCGCCCACGATGCAGGTCTCGGAGATGGGGGCATCGATCACGCGGCCGGGAAACTTCTCCGGCAGGCCGGAAAACTGCCCGAAAATGCCGCCGTGGGCTATCAGATCTTCGCCGATGATGAAAACGGACGCGTCCCGCTGCATCTCTTCGCTTAAGGCTTCGCAAATGGCACTGGTGCACGATATCTCTTTTTCAGCCATGGGTATTATCTCCTTAGGGGGCGACAAAAAGGTCTTCGAGGGCCGCTTCGGGGTGCGGTTCAGGGGATTTCAAGCCGAAATCCACCGCTTTTTCGATGGCTGCAGCCACCTGTGCGCGCAGGGCCTTTTCGCGTTTTGCGCTGAGCGTTTTTTCCTTTAGCAGGTATTTGCGGAAGCGTTCGATGGGATCATTTTCCCGGCGGGAAGCCTTCACTTCCTCTTCACCGCGGTATTTTTGCGGATCGCCCTCGAAATGGCCCCGGTAGCGATACGTCTGGTTTTCAACGATGGACGGGCCCTGGCCTTTGCGGGCACGCGCTACCGCCTGACCCACTACTTTTCGGACGGCCAGGACGTCGTTTCCATCCACGCTGTGCCCGGGAATGCCGTAGGCTGCCGCGCGCCCGGACACCGATCCGCCCGCCAGGGCGAAATCGGCAGGTGTGGTGGAGGCGAAGCGGTTGTTTTCGCACACAAAGACAAGCGGCAGATTGAAGATCGCCGCCATGTTGCAGGCTTCGTGGAAGGTGCCCCGGTTGGCCGCACCGTCGCCGAAAAGTACCACCCCCACCTGGTCCGTACCGCGCAGCTTGATGGAGAGCCCGGCTCCCACCATAATGGGGAAACCGCCGCCGACAACGCCGTTGGCGCCCAGGATGCCAGCGGAAAAATCGGCGATGTGCATGGATCCGCCCTTGCCTTTACAGTAACCCGTGGTGCGGCAGAACAGCTCCGCGAACATGCGGCCGGGATCCGCACCCTTGGCGAGCATGTGCCCGTGGCCACGATGGGTGGTGGCCATATAATCGTCAGGCCGCAGCACCGAACAGGTACCCACCGCAGAGGCCTCTTCGCCGATGGAGAGGTGGATGAAGCCGGGGATCAGGTTCTGCCCAAACAGCTCGGCAGCCTTTTCCTCGAAGGCCCGTATGGTGAGCATTTTTTCAAACAGGTGCAGCTTTTCTGTTTTGGTGGTGCGCATGATCGCTCCTTTTTATGAAAGTAATTGATCGGATGCAGGCGTGAAAAGCTTTACCAGCAGTAAATGAACTCGGCGGTTGTTTGTGAGTTATCGGCGTGAAAGGCCTTTGGTTTGCCGCCGGGGGTCGTCTGCAAGATGCGTCTCTACCGGGGTGCCAGGTTGTCAAGGGAAAGCGAGCCTTCTGATGAAAAGGGCACCGGTGCCGCCAGGCCACCGAGATTGAGATGGCCGGACAACCGATAGACGAGCTTCTCGGGTACGGCGGCTGTCTGCTGCGCTTTTTGCAACATCTGTATCAACGAGGCCGCCATGTTGATGACCGAAGAGTAGAGCGAAACCTCGATGGTGTCTGATCCGTAGGCAGGGATCTGCCTGGCAGTGTTGGAAACGCCCGAAGCAAAACGCTTGCCGTTGATTTCCAAATCGCAGCTGAGGCCTTTGATATCCAGCGGAAAATTGTTGGGATTAATCAAGCGCAGCTGTATTTGAAAAACGGTTTCCAGGGTTTTGACTTCCTGGATCTGGATGTCTGCAATCTGGATGCGCGGTGGAAGCGGTTTTTCCTTCAGACCGGCGCAGGAGGCCACGAGAAGCAGCCCTGTCGCAACGGCAGCCATTTGCAGGAAGTGATGTAAATCATTTTTCCGGGGAGTACCGCTCAACAGTTATTCCTGAGTGCGCCCTAAGGGAGCCGAGTTGTTTCTGGCCGGCATTATTTTCAGTCCATGGCAGCCACGACCGTGAAGCCTTCTTTTTCGAGGGCTTTTTTTATGACAGCGGTTTTGCAGGCGGCCAGCCTGAAAAAATAGGTCCGCCTGCCGGCACAGCGGGAAGTCATCCCCACATTGATAATATCGCCGCCGCTGTCGTTAATCACCTGCAGGACCTGTTTGAACGTACCGGGCTTTTCCTCGATCTCGACGTCGACGCGCGAGGTGGACGTCAGCATGCCCATCATATCGATGAAGGTGCGCAGCATGTCCGTGGCGGTGATGATGCCCACCAGCCGGCTGTCCTTTACGACCGGAATGCCGCCGATCTTGTGCCGGTAAATCAGCTGCGCGCCGATCTCGATGTCGTCGTCCGGATCAACGCAGATAGGCTTTTTAATCATCAGGTCCACAGCGAAAGATCACTGACCATGGAGGGGATCAACCCCTGCTTCATATCCGCCAGTGTGACGAAGCCCTCCAGCAGGTTGTCCTGCGATACCACCGGCAGGTGCCGGATGGAGTTTTTTTTCATAAGATCGATGGCCTGGGTAATCGTGGCGTCTTTGGTAATGGTGATCGGATTGGCAACCATCAGCGATCTGATTTTCATGGCAGCATCTCAGGCTTGGGTTAAAGTTTACAGGCGTTCAGAAACCGGCTTCAGCGGCTGAGCCGGCCTTTGGGCTGATAGAGACACAGCGGCTCTTCGGCCAGGTAGTCACCGGTGGCCTCATAGGCCCGCGCACGGCATCCACCGCAGACCTGCTTGTACTCGCAGCCGCCGCACTTGCCTTTCAGGTTATCATAATTTCGCAGCGCGATAAAGACATCCGAGTGATACCAGATGTCGGCGAAAGAACGCCGGGTGACATCGCCGCTGTTGACATCCAGGAAACCACAGGGCTGGACGATACCCGTGTGCGAGATGAAACAAAACCCCGTGCCTCCCAGACAGCCGCGCGTGACGGCATCCAGGCCGTGGGTCTGAAAGGTGACCGATCGGCCTTCAGCCCTGGCGCGCTGGCGCAGGATGCGGTAGTAATGGGGGGCACAGGTGGCCTTGAGCTGCAAGGGCTTTTTGCCGCGCTGTTCGTAGAACCAGTTCAGTGTCTCTTCGTATTCCTGTGCACTGATGGCCTGGTCCGATATGTATTTGCCGCGGCCGGTGGGCACCAGCAGGAAAATGTGGTGCGCCACAGCGCCCAGTCTGACCGCCAGGTCTTCAATCAACGGCACCTGGTCGATGTTGGCACGCGTAACGGTGGTGTTGATCTGGAAATCAATGCCCGCCTGTTTGGCCATTTCGATGCCCTGCAGGGCGCCCTCGAAAGCGCCCCGTACGCCGCGGAAGGCGTCATGTTTCTCGGCGGTCGCACCGTCGAGGCTGATGCTGATGCGTTGGATACCGGCGGCCGCCAGCCTGGCGGCCCGCTCGTCTGTGAGCAGCGTGCCGTTGACCGCCATGACCATTTTAAGACCCAGCCGGTGGCCGTACGCGGCGACTTCAAAGATGTCTCCGCGCAGCAGCGGTTCCCCTCCGGTCAGAATCACGATGGGCCGGCCGACTTCGGCGATCTGGTCCAGCAGGCGCAGGGCGGACGCTGTGTCCAGTTCACCGCTGTAAGGCCCCATGGTGGCGGATGCGCGGCAGTGGATGCAGGCCAGGTTGCAGTTGCGTGTGATCTCCCAGGCCACCAGTCGCAAGCGGTCGTTTTTTTTGTTTGCCGCCGATGCTGCGTGCGAAGGCGCGCCGGATGCCGGTGGTATGGGTTTTACGGTATCGTTCATGGGATTTGGTTTCGCTTTGGCTAGTCAGGCGACGGCGCGGGCGGCCTTAGTGGCAAAGTAGGTCAGAATCATGTCGGCACCGGCGCGCTTGATGGCGGTTAAGGACTCCAGCATCACGTCCGTTTCATCGAGCCAGCCCATTTTGGCAGCCGCCTTGATCATGGCGTATTCGCCGCTGACGTTGTAGGCTGCCAGCGGCAGATCGATTTCCTGACGCACGCGGCAGATGATATCCAGGTAGGCCAGAGCGGGCTTGACCATGACGATGTCGGCGCCTTCCTCGATGTCCAAAGTGACTTCGCGGACGGCTTCCAGCGCGTTGGCCGGGTCCATCTGGTAGGTGCGGCGGTCGCCGAACTTGGGCGCCGAGTCGGCGGCTTCGCGAAACGGACCGTAATAGGCGGAACAGTACTTGGCGGAGTAGGCCATGATGGGCGTGTGGCTGAAACCGTTTTCGTCCAGCATGTCCCGGATTTCCGCGACCCGTCCGTCCATCATGTCCGATGGTGCCACCATGTCGGCACCGGCGGCGGCATGTGACAGCGCCGTACGCGCCAGAAGCTCCAGCGAAGCATCGTTTTGCACCCGATTTCCCTCTACCACACCGCAGTGGCCGTGATCGGTGTACTGGCACAGGCAGACGTCGGTAATCACCACCAGCTCCGGGAGTTTGTTTTTGAGCGCCCTAACGGCTTTTTGTACGATACCGTCTTTGGCATAGGCCGAGGTGCCCAGCGGATCTTTTCTTTCGGGGATGCCGAAGAGGATCACCGCCGGGATGCCGGCTGCAAAAGCCTCACGCGCCGGGGCGACCAGGTTGTCGACGGAATACTGGAACTGACCCGGCAGTGCGCCGATGGGGTTTTTAACGCTGCGGCCGCCGACGGCGAACAGCGGCAAAATCAGGTCGTCCGGGGACAGTTGCGTCTCGCGGATCATGCGGCGCAGGCCTTCGCTGGCGCGCAGACGTCGTGGACGGTAATCAGGGAACAACATCGATACTCCTTTACTTTTGGGGTGCCATGCAACGCTGGTGGTTCTCAGGCGATCTCTTCGTCACTCAGGTAGCAGGCCGGGTCGGGTGCCCAAACGTCGCCGCTGACCGCCTCGGCGCGCACCCTGAAATTTCCGGCGCACACGTCCAGCCAGCGGCAACGCGCACAACGGCCCTTGACGTGCTTTTTCTTTTCCTTGAGTTTGGCCATCAACGGTTCCGAGAGGTCCTGCCAGATCTCGGAAAAGGGCCGTTTAAGTACATTCCCGAAACTGTAATGCCGCCAGAACTGGTCGGCATAGACTTCTCCGTCCCAGCTGACACACCCGATGCCGCGGCCGGAACTGTTGCCTTCGTTCATCTGCAGCAGTTCGAGCACCTGCTTGGCGCGGGCCGGGTTTTCGCGCAGCAGCCGCAGGTAGACATAGGGGCCGTCGGCGTGGTTGTCCACCGTCAGGATCTCCTTGGGTTTGTCCCGGTCGTGGAGCTTCTTGGTGAGATCCATGATCAGGTCAACGGCCCGGCGGCTTTCGGCATGGCTGGCATCTTCTTTGACCAGTTCTGATCCCCGGCCGGCGTAAACCAAATGATAGAAGCAGGCCCGCGGGATGTCGCGCTCTTCGAGCAGCTGGAACATCTTGGGGATTTCGTCCAGGTTGAACTTGTTGATGGTAAACCGCAGGCCGACTTTGATGCCCGCGGCCTTGCAGTTTTCAATGCCTTGCATGGCGGCCGCAAAGGCGCCGCGCACACCGCGGAAACGGTCATTTACGGCCTGCATGCCGTCCAGACTGATGCCCACATAAGACAGTCCGATTTGCTTTAAAATGCGTGCCTTCTCCGGTGTGATCAACGTGCCGTTGGTGGAAATCACCGCCCGCATTCCCTTTTCCACCGCATAGGCGGCCAGTTCCGGCAGGTCTTTGCGCACCATGGGCTCGCCGCCGGAAAACAGGATTACCGGAACCCCGAATGCGGCCAGATCATCCAGCAGAGCCTTGCCCTGCGCGGTGGTAAGCTCGTTGTCAAAGGCGCGGTTTTTGGCCAGGGCGTAACAGTGCACACATTTTAAATTGCAGCGACGTGTAATGTTCCAGACTACCACCGGTCGTTTGTCTGCGGCAAACTGCAGCAGATGGGATGGCAGGCGGGCGGACTGGCGGCCGTAGCGCAGGGCGTCCGAAGGCTCGACCGTACCGCAGTATAGTTTGGAGATACCGATCATTTTCGTTTAGGGACTTTCGTTGGTTTCGACTGCTGTTTTTGGGCTGGACCCCAACCAGGAGCCGTCTGGTAATGGGCCGCCTGGCCGGCGGTCCCGTGGTGCACAAGGCTTCGTCCGGCGGTGTCCAACAGGGTACGTCGGTCGTTTAAGCCATTTTCAGCTCGTTTCGAATCAGGCTGTTGAGGAAGGACTCCGGATCCGTCAGGGCCCGCCGGGTCAGAAAAAAGCGGTTGCGGCCGGTTTTTTCGCGGATGAGTTTCAGGCCGTATTCAAAATCGTCCGAGAGTTTCTTACGCAGCACTTCCAGAGAGAGCGTCTCTTCGGTCACCGCCTCAATGATGTAGTCAATGGCTTCCTCTTCCAGCACAATATTAATGTCGTGGGTCTTGTAAAAGTAGAGTTCGATTTTCTTGATTTCATCGTGGAGGTGTTTCACATGGCGGATGATGCTGCCGATGTCCATGATGTACTTGGCGTAAAAGGCGGCCACCGTTTCAATGCGCGAAGGGGACAATACCAGGTTGTATTTGGTTGCCAGGGTTTTGCGGTTGGCCTCCAGATAGCGGCGGATTTCGTCTTTTTCGCGTGCCGCCAGACGGTCGAAATCCTGCTGCAGCTTGTCGATGTCGCCTTCTGTTACCGCCTGTATGACAGTGTGAGGCGCTTCGATGACCGCCGGTGTCACCGGGAATTTCGTGAGTTCGAGCGACGGCAGGCACCTTTCGAATTCGAGCAGCGCATTTTCGATGGCGGAAACCAGTCCGCGGGCTCCGGTGTTTTCCGCAAAGGCGTTTTTGGCCAGCAGCTGCAGCACGCGGTCGTCGAACTTGACGTCGATGCCGTAGGCCGCAAAATCCAGCTTCTTGCCGAGAATAATGGGGTTGTTGGGATTTTTCAGGATCTGGCAGAGGTCGTCTTCGTCCAGCGATTCGAAAACCGCCCGTACCGGCAGGCGACCCACGAATTCGGATTCGAAGCCGAACTGGATCAGGTCCTCTGATCTGACCCGACTGAGGAAATCGAAATCTTTGTGGTTTTCATACAGTGGAGCGCTGAAGCCGATTCCCTGGCGCGCGATACGTTTGCGGATGATCTCCGCCAGGTCCGAAAAGGCGCCGCTCATGACAAACAGAATGTTCTTGGTGTTGACAGTGCGTTTTTTGCGGTCGCCGGTTTTGCGGAAGCGTTCGATCTCCTGAAACATGGAAATCGGATCGTGAGGCACCTTGAGCTCGACGTCGGTTTCCTCCATGGGTTTGAGCAGTGCCCGCTGGACGCCGGTGCGCGACACATCGGTACCCAGGAAATGCCGGCTGCCGGCGATCTTGTCGATTTCGTCGATGTAGATGATGCCATGCTGCGCCAGTTCGATGTCGTCGTCGGCCTCGCGCACCAGATCCCGCACCAGGTCTTCCACGTCACCGCCGACATAGCCGGTCTCGCTGAACTTGGTGGCATCGCCCTTGACAAAGGGCACGCCGATCTTGTTGGCGATCAGCTTGACCATGTAGGTTTTGCCGACACCGGTGGGACCGATCATGAGAATGTTGTTCTTGATGCGGCCCACCATGCTGCCCACACGTTCCGGAGAAGTCTGAGAGCGTCTGATGCGGTTGAAATGGGTGCAGATCTTGGTCGCCAGAACCGCTTTGGCCCGGTCCTGCTTGATGACGTACTGGTCCAGGTAGGCGATCAAATCTTCCGGTTTGAGATCGAAATCGATGATCTTTTTGGGCTTTGGCGCCTGTGCCTCTTCGTTTCGTCCGGCGCTTAAGGGCAGCACCCGGGGGGTGACCATCTTTACGCTGCTGCCGAACTTCTTGGAGAGGAAATTGCTGATTTCCTTTTCAATTTCCTGGGGTGTCGGTGTTTTTTCGTCTTTGTCGTCCATGCTTCAGATTATAATCACTTCTGGTAAAAAATGCAAGCAGGCCGCCGCAGCACGATTTCGGCGCCGGGCGATATGCGCTATCGCCCGGCTGCCGGTCAATCGGGGGTGAAGATGCTGGTGCCGCGGGTGTATCGGTTTTCAAGATCCCGGTGGGCCCGGGCAGCTTCCGAAAGCGGGTAAGTCTGGCGGATATCGACCCTGACGGCACCGGAAATCACGACCTGGAAAAGATCGTGCGCATGCTCCAGCAGTGCCTGCCGGCTGGCCGTATAGTCCATCAGGCTGGGCCGGGTGAGAAACAGAGATCCCTTGGCCGCCAGTACACCCGGATCCAGCGGCTCGACGGGACCGGACGACTGGCCGAAGGTCACCATCATCCCCATGGGGCGTAGGCAGTCCAAGGATTTAGAAAAGGTGGTGCGACCCACCGAATCGTAGACCACATCCACCCCCTTGCCGCCGGTGATTTCCGCCACCAGCGCCGCAAAATCCTCGCGCCGGTATTCGATAGGGTAGTCACAGCCGTGGGTGCGTGCCAGTGCGGCCTTTTCCGCCGACCCCACGGTGCCGATCACCGTGGCGCCGAGATGTTTGGCCCACTGGCAGACGATCAGCCCGACGCCGCCGGCGGCGGCCTGGATCAAAATGGTATCCCCGGCCTTGACCGCATAGCAGCCGTGCAGCAGGTAACGGGCGGTCATGCCCTGCAGCATCATGGCGGCCGCCTGGTGCGTCGGGATTTCCGGCGGCAGTTTGACCAGACGCTCGGCCGGCATCAGGCGCGCCTGACTGTATGCGCCGGGCGGCAGTCCAGCGTAAGCCACACGGTCTCCCACGGCGATTTCGGTGACCTGCGGGCCGATGGCTTCCACGATGCCGGCCCCCTCCAGGCCCGGGATGGCCGGCAGCGCCGGCAGTGGATAGAGGCCGCTGCGGTGGTAGATGTCGATGAAGTTCAATCCGATGGCCGTGTGGCGCAACCGGACCTGCCCGGGGCCGGGATCGCCGATTTCAACGCTTTCCCAGTGCAGCACTTCGGGACCGCCGGTGGTATGTATCTGAATGGCCTTTGTTTTCATGGTGCCTCCTTTGCATGGGCCGGGCGAGGGTTAGTAAATCATCACTGAGAAGGCGTTGTGCGTCTCAGCGCGACAGCATGGCCCGCATCATGTCGCCGGCGTTTTCGGCATGGTCGGCGATGGCGCCGATGGTTTCGGCCAGCCGGACCATGTGAAACACGGTGATGGGGTCGCCCCCTAGGTTCAAGGCCCTTCGTTTAATCTGATCTTCGATCTGATCGGCATCGCGCTCCCGGTGATGAAGTTCGTGCACCATCGTCTTCAGGTGGTCGCGCTCTTCGTCCGAGAATTTTTTAAAGTAGCTGCGCGCACCGCGCACCAGCTTGCTCAAAGCCTCGATAAGGCCGATGACGGCATCGGCCAGATGCAGGAAATCGTCGCCGAGCTCCGCAGGAATGCCTGGGTCGGTGCGGTAGGAGATCCAGTCCAGCGCGTCCTCGACGCTGTCGAGCACCTGGTCCTGCTCCCGCAGATACCGGAAGAGCTGAAACTTGTCCACCGGCATCAGGGTCCCCTTGGGAATGTGTCCGCGTACGCGTCGCTTGATGGCATCGGCGCGGCTCTCGATCTGTGCGGCTTCGGCGCGCAGTTCCTCGAAGGCCGCACCTTCTCCGGCCACGTGGCACGCTACGGCATTTTTAAAAACCAGGGCGCAGGATTTAACCAGTTCGGCGTGTTCCTGCAGGCCTTCGAAGGGCGATGTCATGAACAGGGACATAAAAGGGGTTCGCATGCTCTGGGCTCCTCTACAGCAGGTGTTGCAGCGCTTTGTAGATGACCATGCTGGTCAGGGCGGCCGCCGGTACCGTTAAAATCCAATATAGCATAATCTGCAGGATGATTTCAAAATTTACGGCTTCCAGGCCGCGGGCGATACCGACACCCAGGACACCCCCGACTGCCGCATGGGTCGTGGAAACCGGCAGCCCCATCTTGGAGGCTGCCAGTACGGTGGTGGCGGCGGCAAAGTCCACGCAGAACCCGCGGGTGTTGGTCAGGGTCGTAATGCGGCTGCCCATGGTTTCCATGACCCGGTATCCGGCCATGGCGATGCCCGCGGCGATTCCTAGACCGCCGAATGCCAGCAGAAAAATCGGCACGGTCACCGTTTTCCCGATACTGCCGGTGTCGACCAGAAAGTAGATTACCGCCAGCGGACCGATGGCATTGGCCACATCGTTGGCACCACCGGCCAGGGCCACGTAACAGGAGGTGCCGATCTGGATGCGCCGGAAGATCTCTTCCACCCCGTTGGAAAATTTGCGGTTCTGTATGGCGCGTGCCAGCATCGCCCTGCCGGCATACCCTAACAGCAGGGCGGCCAGCAGAGCACCCAGCAACGCTGTAGGTGTGCCCACGTGCAGGCGCCTGCCCAGCGGTGTTTTGAACAGGAAAGACAGCGCCACCACGAAGCATGCACTGCCGCTGAACCAGGGACAGAGCTGCAGTGCCCGCGCCAGAGGGTCGTGTTTTTCGAAAATGGATTTCAGTATGATTTTGAACATCAACCATGCGATGACCAGGCTGAAGACCGGAGAGATGATCCAGCTCAGGACCACGGCGCCCAGCTTGATCCAGTGGATGGCGGCGACGCCGCCGGTCATCAAACCGAACCCGATCATGGCGCCTACGATGGAATGCGTGGTGGAAACCGGCAGGGACTTCCAGGTGGCGAAGCTGACCCATAAGGATGCTGCCAGAAGAGCCGCCAGGGCCCCGAGTGCCGCCTGGTGTGGATCCGCAAGAGTCTGGGTGGAAACGATGCCCTTGCGGATGGTATCGGTGACATGCGAGCCGATGAAGACTGCTCCGGTGAAATTCAGTATGCCGGCGATCAGGACGGCCTGCTTGATTGTAATGGCCCTGGCGCCCACGGCGGAAGCCATGGAGTTGGCGACGTCGTTGGCACCGATGTTCCAGGCCATGTAGAAACCGAAGATGTAGCCTGCGGTCAAAATGAAGTAGGCATGTACCATGGTGGAAGCATGAACCCTTGTCCGGCAAACCGGCGCTGCCTTGCCGCGGGGCGCCGCTTTTAAAAAGGTGCTCCCGCTTTACCAGAAACAGCCGGCTTTATAAAGGCCGAATCCCTTTTCAATTGCCATGCTGCTGAAATTGGGTTAACAACAGCCAACGTTGGATTTATAAATGGGAGCCGTCGAACGTGGAGGTGTTTTTTGCAAACTTTCTGGCGGGGCGGTCGCTGCCGGTTTTGTTGGGCATTATGGCCGTCTCGCTCTACGCGCTGAGCAGGGGCGCCGACTGGCTGGTGCAAGAGGCTGTGATGCTCTCGCGCCGGTGGGGTGTACCCAAACTGCTCATCGGGGCCACTGTGGTCAGCCTGGGAACCACCCTGCCCGAAGCCGCCGTGTCCGTTTTCGCCGCCATCGAAGGCAAACCCGACATCGCGCTGGGTAATGCAGTGGGCTCCATTATCTGCGATACCGGACTGATTCTGGGGCTGGCGACGCTTCTGTCCCCTCTGCCGCTGAAGGGTGAAGTGGTCAACCGCCACGGCTGGCTGCAGCTCGCCGCCGGAGTGCTGCTGGTGGTCGGCTGCGTTCCGCCGGCCGACCCCGCCGGCATTTTTGTGCACGGTGGAAAACTGCCGCACACGGCCGGCTTTCTTTTCCTGGTACTGCTGGTTGCCTACCTGTGGCTTTCGGTGCGGTGGGTGAAAGGCCATGGAGATGCCCAGGACAGAGAGGATGAAGACGATGCCCTCCATGAAGCTTCCGGGGTCGTCCCCCTGCTGAAAGTTGTTTCGGCGGTAGCGCTGGTGGTTGCTTCGTCGCGCATCCTGATTCCCACGGTTCAGGAGACGGCCATGCGCATGGCGGTGCCCGAGAGCATCATCGGTGCCACGCTGGTGGCTTTCGGTACGTCTCTGCCCGAACTGGTAACCGCCGTAACGGCGGTGATCAAAGGGCACGGCGAACTGGCGGTGGGCAACGTGATTGGCGCCGACATTCTCAACGTGCTTTTCGTGGCCGGCGCTTCGGCGGCGGTCACACCCCACGGCCTGATCGCACCGCCGCATTTCTTCAAGCTGCTGTTTCCCGCCATGCTGCTGGTACTGTTGCTTTTCAGGGCCGGGATCCACTTTTCCGGCGACCGGCTGAAACGTCCTTACGGCGCTGTTCTGCTTTGTATTTACCTGGCGGTGACCCTGGTGAGTTATTCGGGCATCGTATCCTGAGCAGCACCTTAAGATTCACGCAAAAATAACTTCACATTTTAATCGCCGCTGCATCGAAGCCTGCCTACGTTGCGAAAGCTCGGCATATTCCCGATATGCCGGCACTTGCGCGCCCTGCCGCCACTGGCGCTCCGGCGCAAAAATCAAGCGGACTTGCTCCTGCGCGAACCTTTATGTGCCGGACCGGCCGGCTGTTTTCCCACGGTCCTCAATTGAAGCCCTTGTCCTGTTTGACAGCCTCGTAGGCTTCCTGGATTTCGCGGAATTTGTCGTTGGCGAATTTGGTAAACTCTTCGGGCAGGCCTTTGGATGCGATCTTGTCGGGATGATATTCGGAGACGAGCTTGCGGTAACGTCGCTTGATTTCTTCGGGCGGATCGTCAGGGCTGACGCCCAGTGTGGCATAGTACTTGTCAGAGCGCCGGACATACTTGGATTTGAGCTGTTCGTAACGCACCGGGCTCAAACGGAAGATGCGGGCCGCCGAATCGATCAGCGCCTCCTCGCCGGCGGAAAGCCTGCCGTCGGCCACCGAAACGCGCAGCAGGATGTCGACCATGAATTCGAGCATCTGGGGCTGGGCGTAAAATTCGTTGTAAAACTGGTTGGCAAAACTCTCAAAGGATTCCGGCGAGTCCACGGCCGCATGAAAGATGTCGACGGCGATTTTGCGGCTGTGCGGCGGAAGATTTAAATCCTGGGACATGAAGGTTTCGATGGAGTGGATCTCTTCAGGTGAGATCCGGCCGTCTGATTTCGCCAGTTTGGCCAGCATGGAAAAGGCCGCCACGAAGAAAGTGAGCTGGGATTTTTCCGAATAGGAGAGATGCCCGCCGGATTCCAGCTGCTGGTGCTCTTGGCTGGCGTCGAAGGCGTGGCCGAATACGGCCCCGGCCACGGCGCCCAGCGGGCCGCCCATGGCAAATCCGATGGCGCCGCCGACGAGTTTTCCGATGATTCCCATATGGGTGACTCCTGATGCCGGGCGGCTTCGACCGGGGCCCGGCAGGTCATGTGAGCGACCGTCGCATGTCGTAATGCCTGCCGCAGGAAAACAACCGGCGGGCAACGAAAGGCCGTATGCCGGAAGGCTAGTCGCGGTGCCCCCGGCCAAAACAGGGCTGTATTTAGGGTCGCGGTGTTCTGAAATGCGCCCCGGGTCGGATGCTCTTGTCGGCCTGCACGATCAACACCGTGGCGGTGGTTTTTTGGGTGCCGATCACCAGCAGCGTTCCCAGGCGGACGGCGACCGTGGCTTCGCGGTAGGGTTTGCGTGCATAAATGGTATAGCGCTGGCCGGGTTGAATATGGTCTTGCTGCCCCTTGTCGATAAACGCCACCGTGTCGTCACCGAAGTTGGCCATGTGCTCTTCAGCGCCCAGAATGTAGCCGTCGGTGTCCGGTACGCTGCGTGCAAGCGTGATTTTGGGTGAGCGCGGCGCATAGGGCATAAGCTGGTCGTTGACGGAAATGGAGCGGAAAGATCTCAGAATGCGCGCTGTTGTGTAGCCTTTTTCGATCCCGACGATTTCGGCAATGCCGGTCAGATAGTACTGCATGCCGACGTAGGTACCGGTCACCGGATTGCGCACCGGAAGGGTTCGAAAAATAGTAAACGATGTGCCGGGGATGAGCTTGGCGCCATTGGCGGGCTTGATATACACGATGTCATCCTGCCGGATCATGTGTTTTTCGTTCTCGGATGAAAACTTGACCGCGAAAATCTTACCGGCGGAGGCGATTTTGTCCCGGCGGATAAAACCGGTTTTGTCGATGCTGCTGTAACGGTAAAATGGCGCTGCCGGCGGTTTTTCAGAAGCCCCGGCCGGCGCCTTGGAGGCCCGTGCAATGTGCTGGGTCTGTTCCTGCTGGAAAATGCGGATCTTCATGCCCGGCGTGAGACGATGCGGATTGGCGATTTGCGGATTTAAACGCCACAACTGGGGCCATGCCGCGGGCGTCCCGTAAAGGCGCGTGGCAATGTCCCAGAGGGTGTCTCCCTTTTGAATGGTGTAGTATAGCCCGCTTTCAACGGTAATCCTGTCGCCCGTGGTGTTCTGGGCGCAAAGGGTTCCTGCAGGCAGTAAAAGCAAAACAGCCAGCATGGCCAGAGCCGCATTGAGCCGCCAGATTTGTCCGAGCCGCATTGGCGCACCTCGCTTCATTGTATAACCATTTTTATTTATTGCCCATCTTTCAGGTCTACATCCTTATCTTGATTATCGGCCGTTTGTCAAGTTTAATAAACACTTTGTGCAACCGCGGCGGTTTTTGAGGGGGGCCGAAACAAGGCCGATGCGGGTAGTGTGGGGAGTTACGACCGGTCTGCCAACCCAAAAGTCCCCCTGCAGCGCGGGCCGCAGGGGGACTCTTGATCGGTTACAACGGCGTTGGTTGGGAGCGGATGCGGCCGATTTACATCATACCGCCCATACCGCCCATGCCGCCGCCCATGCCGCCGCCCATGCCGCCGCCACCGGCCGGCATGCCGGCATCAGGCTTTTCCTCGGGCTTTTCAGCGACCATGGCCTCGGTGGTCAGCATCAGCGAAGCGACACTGCCCGCGTTCTGCAGTGCGAAACGCACCACTTTGGTCGGATCGATAACACCGGCTTCGAGCAGGTCTTCATACTTGTCTGTTTCGGCGTTGTACCCAAAAGACCCCTCGCCGTTCTTGACTTTGTCGATGACCACGGAGCCTTCCATACCGGCGTTGTCAGCGATATGGCGCAGCGGATCTTCGATGGCGCGTATGACGACTTTGACCCCCAGTTTCTGGTCGGCCTTGATTTTGATTTTCTCAAGCGCCGGCAGGCAGCGCACCAGCGCAACCCCGCCGCCGGGTACGATACCTCTTCGACGGCCGCACGGGTAGCGTTGAGGGCGTCCTCAACGCGGGCCTTCTTTTCTTTCATCTCGGTCTCGGTGGCTGCGCCCACATTGATCACCGCGACGCCGCCGATGAGCTTGGCCAGACGTTCCTGCAGCTTTTCACGGTCGTAGTCCGAGGTCGTTTCCTCGATCTGGGCACGGATCTGTTTGACGCGGCCCTCCAGCGCGGAGCGTGAGCCGGCACCGTCGACGATGGTCGTGTTGTCCTTGTCCATGGTAACCCGTTTGGCCTGGCCCAGATCGTTGACCGTCAGGTTTTCCAGTTTGATGCCCAGGTCCTCGGAAACCACCTGGCCGCCGGTCAGAATGGCGATGTCTTCCAGCATGGCCTTGCGCCGGTCTCCGAATCCGGGGGCTTTCACGGCCGCCACCTGCAGCGTACCGCGCAGCTTGTTGACCACCAGGGTGGCCAGGGCTTCACCGTCCACGTCCTCGGCGATGATCACCAGCGGTTTTCCCATTTTGGCGACCTGTTCCAGAACCGGCAGCAGGTCTTTCATGTTGCTGATCTTCTTTTCGTTGATCAGGATGTAGGGGTCTTCCAGCGAAGCCACCATTTTTTCCGCGTCGGTGACGAAGTACGGGGAGAGGTAGCCGCGGTCGAACTGCATGCCTTCGACCACTTCCAGGGTGGTCTCCATGCTCTTGGCCTCTTCGACGGTGATCACGCCTTCTTTACCGACCTTGTTCATGGCCTCGGCGATGATGTTGCCGATGGTGGTATCGTTGTTGGCCGAAATGGTGCCCACCTGAGCGATTTCCGTCTGGTCCTTGGTGGGTTTGCTCATGGCGTGCAGTTCCTTGACGGCCACTTCCACGGCCTTGTCGATGCCGCGTTTGATCGCCATGGGATTGTTGCCGGCGGCCACCAGTTTCTGGCCCTGTTCGTAGATTGCGCGGGCCAGTACGGTTGCGGTGGTCGTGCCGTCGCCGGCCATGTCGCTGGTTTTGCTGGCCACTTCCTTGACCATCTGGGCGCCCATGTTTTCAAATTTATCTTCGAGCTCGATTTCCTTGGCCACGGTTACACCGTCTTTGGTCACCGTTGGCGATCCCCACGATTTGTCCAAAACGACGTTTCTACCCTTGGGGCCCAGGGTGACGACCACTGCATCGGCAAGGGTGTTGACACCCTTGAGCATCGCTTCGCGAGCTTTCATGTCGTACTTAATGATTTTACCAGCCATCTTGTTTTTCCTCCGTCTCTATCAAATCTGTGATGTGAAAAGTTCCTATCGGCTTCAGATCCACTATTCGATGACGCCGAGAACGTCATCTTCGCGCATGATCAGGTATTCCTCTCCCTCGATTTTTACTTCGGTGCCCGAATATTTTCCGAACAAAATACGGTCACCCACCTTCAGTTCCGGAGCGATCCGTTTGCCGCTGTCGTCCAGTTTGCCCTGGCCTACGGCCATGACCTTGCCCTCGGCCGGCTTTTCCTTGGCGGTATCCGGGATGATGATACCCCCCTTGGTCTTCTCCTCTTCTTCGACACGCTTCACCAGAATTCGATCCTGCAGTGGTCTAAGATTCATGTCTCCCATTCTCCTTACTTTAGGTTGAAATTAGAAATTAAAAAAAGATAAAAGATAATTAAGACTCAAGAGCCGCGTACTCTTTTCCACTGGCCAAAATTCGACCGAATAATAATCACCGATTTGGGTTTGTAAAGAGCCCGCCGGCGATTTTTCGTGCCCTCCCGGCTGCTCCCCTGTGTGTTTTCAGAAGGTGGCGCAAAAACACGCATCCCGCTCTTGGCACCGTTGCCGCGGCAACCGGAAAGGGAGCTTTTTTGCACACTGTCTGAAATTCCAGGGAGAAGAGATGCGTACCGGCGCACATAGCCCAGCTATGCATCGGCCGAAGCGGGCTTGGTCTTGTCTGACGCCTGGGGTGCCTTTGCCTGCGAACCGGCAGCGCTGTTTTTCGGATTTTCTTTTTGGGATTGTTGACTTGAGCACTGCGTCTGGGCGCTTCCCTTGCGGGCATAGTCGGTGACATACCAGCCGCTGACCTTGAGGTGAAACGTACTGTGGGATATCAGCCGGTGCAGCTTTCCCGAACAATGCCTGCAGCGTGTAAGCGGCTTGTCCGAAAACTTTTGCAGGGCTTCTTCGATACGACCGCATTTCGTGCATTCATACTCGTAAATCGGCATTCCCGCTGGCCTCCTGGTTGACTACAGTGTTTGCGTGTCGTCGCCGTTCTGAATTATCAATTATAATAGTAAGTGTTGGCGTGATGTCAAGGTGGGCGGAAAGGTTTTTCGGTGCGGCTTTGGCCGGCGGCAAAGTTCAGTCGCCACTGGGCCGGTGCAGGTTTTCGAATGGCTGGCGCCAGCGGCTGTAATATTCGAGAACCGGCCGCAGTCCCGTGGTTTGAACAGGCGCCAGAATTTCCCGGGTCAGACTGTGCACGCGGTTTTCCTCGATCATACGTTCCGCCGGAGGGGCATTAAAGTTCTGCAGGAACTTGCTGAAGCGCACGATGTGAATCAGTTCATGGGTGCCGATATACAGCGTGAACGGCAGCAGCCGGAGTTGGGGAGACTTTTCCAAAGTGGCCAGGATGGTGTGATCCTGCAAGCAGATCTTGTAAAAATCGTAGACTTCAAAACCCAGGGCCGTATCCCGGCGTTGGCCCTCATAGCGGATGATCTGGGCAAAGGGACCGTCTACGATTTCTGCCGGTGACAGTTCGGCCAGGGTTTTGACGTCAAACCTGGCGTGCAGCCACTGGCCGTCGGAGAGTTTGTAGAAATTGCTGACCAGCTCTTCGGACATACAGACGGCTTCGGTCACGATCCGGAGCTGCTCAGCGCTGAAAGTAGGGAACGTTTTCATCGATAGCCCCATATCAGCACCTCATAACCCAATCGCCGGTCTGCGTCAAGCGTGGCGCCCGGCGGCGGATCGTCACCGCCGGGATTTTGGGCGTGCAAAAAAAGATAGACAACCGGGCAGAATTGATGCTATTTAGCCGCATGCCGCAGGAAAGGTTGCGGCAAAACCGTGAAAGGAGGTGATCTATTGGGCAGCGTGGTTAAAAAACGCAGAAAGAAAATGAGAAAGCACAAGCACCGCAATCTGCTGGCGCGCACGCGGCATCATAGAAGAAAGGGCAAGTGATGAATTCCTGTCATCTTTTCTGGCATAAAAAAGCACCGCTTGGCAACACGGGCGGTGCTTTTTTAGTCTCCGCCCGGGCGTTTCCGTCGTCGCTTGGGGAAGTGGGGCCGTCGGGGTGTTAATGCAAACTGTTCGCGGCCACCTGACTGGCGAAGGGGCGCCCTCACAAAGAGGATATTTCTACAACCGACAGCCAACCCCCGGGCTCTTAGATCTTGCCTGACACCCTGTATTGCCGACGACCCGAAGCCAATGTGGCATGCCTGCATTCGCCGGTGCCCTGTGAATCTCAATCAGGCCTGCAAACCGCTTGGATTGACGGGGTGTTGTCCCTACTTGGTGTAATTCTGCAGATATTTCAAAAAATCGGACTGGGTGGACAAAACCAGCGAGGTCTTGTCGTCCAGTGCGCTTTTATATACCTCCAGTGATTTGATAAAGGAGTAGAATTCGGGATCCACGCTGTAAGCCTGGGCGTAGAGTTTCGTGGTCCGGGCATCGGCCTTGCCCTTTATTTCCTGGGCGCGGCGGTAAGCCTGGGATTCGATCTGTTTCAAATCGCGCTCCTTTTCACCGAGAATCTTCTGGGCCTCACCCTTGCCTTCGGAGCGGAACTTGGCGGCAATCTGCTTCCGTTCGGCGATCATGCGGTTGTAAACCGACTTGCGGACCGACTCCACGTAGTTGATGCGCTTGATCTTGATATCCACGATTTTGATACCGAAAGGCGTCAGCTTGGCCTGGGCCTGCTTGCGGATGCCTGCGGTGATCTTCTCCCGCCCGGTGGAAATCCTGAACTTGGAGCGCAGGTCGATGAGGTCTTTCTCGCTGCCCTGGCCGAGGCCGATTTCGTAGGTGTCCAGTACGCGGTTGGTGCGCCGCACGGCTTCGATGAGGGGATAGGAGGTGATGAAGTTGCGCACCGCCGGATCGATGATGTCATCCAGGCGGGCCATGGCGCGCACCGTGTTGTTCACGGTCTGGAAAAATACGACCGGATCCACGATTTTCCAGCGCGCAAAGGTGTCGACCCAGATGTAGGTCTTGTCCAGGGTGGGGATCTGCCCGGGGTCGCCGTCCCACTCCAGCAGGTTTTTGGGGAAATAGGTGGTCAGCTGGATAAAGGGCACTTTGAAGTAAAGCCCAGGCTTGGTTTTCGGCTGGCCCACGACCTTGCCGAACTGGGTGACCACCACCTGTTCGGTTTCGTCGACAATGTAGGTGGATGCGAAAACCAGCAGACCGGCCACCAGAAGTGCAACGATGAGTATTCCTTTGACCTTCATTTTGCGATGCTGCTCCCTTTTCCCAGGTTGAGTAGCGGCAGGAAATTTTTCGTGTTGGCGTCCACGATGTACTTGGGGCCCAGCTGGGGCAGGACGTTTCTGATCATTTCCAGGTAGAGACGCCGCTTGGTGACGTCTTGGGCCTTGGCGTACTCGGCGTACAATGCCGTAAAGCGGGCCGCGTCGCCCTCGGCCCGGTTGACCTTGCTGATGGCGTAGCCCTCGGCCATCTTGATGGTCCTGTCGGCCTTGCCCTTGGCCGCCGGGATGGCCTGGTTGTAATCCTTCTTGGCATTGTAGATCATCTGCTCCTTTTCCTGGATGGCCTGGTTGACCTCATTGAAAGACGGCTGCACCGGTCCGGGAACGTTGGTCTTTTTCATTTCGATGGTGATGATGTGAATGCCCGAATCCGCGTAGTCCATCTCTTCCTGGAGCACCTTGCGGGATTCCACGGCAATGGCCTCGCGCTTGCTGATGACTTCGTTGATGCTGCGATCACCGACCACCAGCCGCACGGCTGCTTCGGACATGTCGCGCAGCAGCTTGCGCACGTTTCTCACCTTGAACAGGAACTTGTAGGGGTCGTTGATGCGGTACTGTACGATCCAGGGGACCACGGCGACATTGAGATCCCCGGTCAGCATCAGCGAGGCGCTCTGTTCGCTTTCGGCCCGGTAGGCAGCAGGCCTGGCGGTGCCGGGGCGCACGCCGAATTCTTCCTTGTAGACCCGCCGCACCTTGACCTTGGTCACCTTTTCGATGCCGATGGGCAGCTTGAAGTTAAGGCCCGGCTGGGTGGTGCGTACGTACCTGCCGAAACGCTGGACCACGCCGACCTCATCTACGCCGATGGTGAAAAATGTCGAGGACCCCAGGAGGATGGCGATTACGGCGATAATGATCAGCAGGCCGCCGCCCGGCAGTTTGATTTTTTTGAGTCGGTTGAGCACCTCGTCCATCTGCGGCGGTGCGGGTCCGCCGCTGGAGGGGCGCCGCTGCTGCTGCTTCAGTTTGTCCCAGTCCCATGCCATGGTCGTTCGGTCCGCTGCTGTGGGTAAAATGCAAACGGGGGCGTGCAGGAACTTCAGTCAGCTGAATGCCCGAAAGTCTCATGCAACCGCCGCCTGTTGCCCCCGACTTCGATCCGCAGGCCATTTGTCGCTCCATACGGCCGCCCGCAAATCATGAACCTGTCTAATTTTCGTAAAATAAGTGACCTGCGGCGCCAAGTCAAGCAAAAACGGCAGCCGGTGACCCAATGATGCCGGAGTTTTTATTGACAAGCCACGCATGTCTCTATAGCTAAACGCCCATGGTGCAGAAGCGCAAGGCCTGTAAAGAATTCGTGCCCCTCGGCCGTGTACTGGACCGGCTGATGACATCTTACGCACGCCAGTCCCAGCAGGATCTGAGACGGATCTGGCAGTGCTGGGAAGCAGCGGTGGGGACGGCGGTTGCCCAGAACACCCGTCCGGCGCAACTGAGGGACGGGCGCCTGATTGTCAATGTTGCCAGCCCTGCCTGGCTGCATCAGCTGCAGTTTTTGAAAAGGGAGCTGATCGACAAACTCAACCGGCGTGTTGGAAAAGCACTGGTTGAAGACATCCGCTTCAGAATCGGCAACCTCTAGCCGGCCCACCGAATGTGGCCGGCCATTTGCCGGGAGACACCATGTGCGCGTGCCTTGGCAATGGCGGGCAAATGACGATGAAAATTACGTCGGACACGTTTTTTAACGGCACGCTGCAGGTGCGACAGCTGCAGCCCGGCTATCGCTTCTCCATCGATGCCGTGCTGCTGGCGCACCTGGTATCGCCGCATCGTAAAGATACCGTGCTGGATTTGGGCGCCGGCTGCGGCATTGTCTCGCTGATGCTGGCCCACCGCCATCCGGACATCCGCGTTTTCGGAATTGAAATTCAGCCGGAACTGGCGGCCCTGGCGCTTGAAAACGCCGCGTCCAGCGGTCTGGCCGGGCGGGTTGACATGCGCTGTGGCGACATGCGGGTGCTAACGCGCACAATGATTCCGCGGCGGGTGGACCTCGTGGTGACGAATCCACCCTACCGCCGGGTGGGCAGCGGAAAAATCAGTTCAGATGTACAACGGGCGGTGGCGCGCCACGAACTGAAGGTGTCGCTGGATGAAGTGCTGCACGCTGCCGCCCGCATGTTTCACAAAAACGGCCGTTTTGCGGTGATTTATGGCGCCGAACGCACCGTGGACCTGCTGGCACGCATGCGCGCTGCAGGCCTGGAACCCAAATACCTGCGCATGGTCCACGCCCGCCGCCGGGAGGTGGCCAAGATGATATACGCCGAAGGGTGCAAGGCCGCTGCCGGCGGGCTGAAAATCGGTCCCCCGTTGATCGTTTACCGTGCAGACGGCAGTTATTGTACGGAAGTCAAACGCATGTTTGACGCTTAGAGCGGCGGCCGGCGTCACTCGTACCAGGTCACTATTTCGGACAGATCCGTACGTCCGGTTTTAAACTGGTTGGCCGGGGATGCCGCATCGGGATAGCCCAGGGCAATTCCCAAAACGACCGTCTTTTCATCGGGGATTTCCAGGACGTCGGCGATTTCATCGGCATAGGCGCAAATCAGCCCGATGGGGCAGGTGCCGAGTCCCAGGGCTTGTGCCGCCAGCAGGAAATAGGCCACGCTGATGCCCAGATCGAGGTATCGAATCGCCGGAAAGAGCTTGTCGATGGTCACGATGACCGCCACAGGTGCTCCGTAAAAGGCACAGCTGCCCTGTTCGACAAAGGTGTTGAAATCAGGGTTCAGTTTGCCGATGTGCGGCGCCATGACTCTCAGCGCCTCCCGGCTGCGCCGGCTGAATTGATCGGGCAACGGCCGGCGCGTTCCCGGCCCGCAGGATACGGACCGTTCACGGCGGGCTTTTTCAAGGCGGCGCACCAAGCGGTCCTTTTCCTGGCCGTAGGTGACGACAAACTCCCAGGGCTGGAGATTGATGGCCGAAGGCGCCAGAGCGGCACATTCGAACAACTTGTTGATGTCGCTTCTGGAAACCGGACGTTTTAGAAAAGCGCGTGTGCTTTTGCGCGTTCGCATGGCGTCAAACAGGTCTTTTTCCATCTGCCTCCCCCCGGTGTCTCCTTCCCTGCATTTGGCCCCCGCTGCGCCCGCACGCGGCCCCGGCTGGCGGACCGGCCGTGCAGGGGTTCCGGCAATAAGAAAAATAGCAGCTGGAATGGTGGACTGTCAATCCAATCCTTTCGTGCTTGACATTAACTTTTCCAGCATTTATGCATAAAATGCGAATTTGAATCAGCGGAGGAAAGGCCATGCAGAGGGCCATGCTGTGGTGTAAATGTGCGGCCATGCACGACCCGGTGAGGCCGGTGCTTAAACAGCCGGCGGTCATTGGTTGGGAGGCCAAGCGGCGCCGTGTGGACCTGACCATCGAACGCGCTTTCAACGGCGCGGAACTGTTGCGGCGCATGCGGGGCTGGGTGACGGTCGATGTACAGGATCTCATTGCGCTCATCGAGCGCTACGGCAAGCTGAAAGTGCTGGATGGGCGGGATCTGGTGGTCGAGTCGGCCGACCGGGCCGCAATGAAGGCGCTGGTGGCTGAAATGTTGCGCGCGTTCGGGGATGAGGTCTGGCTGGAAGAAATTCCCAAGACGCTCCTGGAGTAGGCCTGCCTGTGGCAAGGCCGTTGACAGCCGACGTGAAAAAGGGTACTAAACCGGATCTGGTTGCAGCAGGCCGACTGGCCGTTGCGGAGAGGTGGCCGAGCGGCTGAAGGCCCCGCTCTCGAAAAGCGGTATCCCGCCAAAAGCGGGATCGTGGGTTCGAATCCCACCCTCTCCGCCATCTGCTGCAGATTGCACGCTCCCGGCGGGAAAGCGGGAATGTTTTGAGCACCACCCTTTCCCCGTCAGGCCGAATACATCCGGCGGGCGGGGTGCAGGTTTGTCATACGGAGAGATGTCCGAGCTGGCTGAAGGAGCACGACTGGAAATCGTGTGTGCTGTCAAAAGCGGCACCGAGGGTTCGAATCCCTCTCTCTCCGCCATCCAGCAGCCGCGGGCGTCCGGGTCCGCTGCATATCCGTGTTGATTTTGCACCTATCGATGCCCCGTATATTCCCGGCACCCCTTCCTGCGTCGTCGATTTAATCGGCGGAGGTCATGTCGCACATGTCATACCTGGTTTTGGCAAGAAAATATCGGCCCCGCAGCTTCGAGGAGGTGGTGGCCCAGCGTCATGTGACGCGTACACTCAGCAATGCCATCAGTGCCGGACGCGTGGCGCATGCCATCCTCTTCTCCGGTCCCCGCGGTACGGGTAAGACCACCGTGGCGCGCATTCTGGCCAAGGCGATGAACTGTGCCGGGGGGCCCACGGCCCATCCCTGCAACACCTGCCACTCCTGCACCGAGATTACCGCCGGCAGCGCCGTGGACGTGTTTGAAATCGACGGTGCTTCCAACAACAGCGTGGACCAGGTGCGGGAACTGCGCGATAATGTGCGCTACATGCCGGCGCACAGCCGGTTCAAGATTTACATCATCGATGAAGTGCATATGCTCAGCATTGCGGCTTTTAATGCACTGTTAAAAACATTGGAAGAGCCTCCTGCGCATGTCATGTTCCTCTTTGCCACCACCGAGCCGCAAAAAATTCCCATTACGATCCTGTCACGCTGCCAGCGCTACGATTTCCGGCGGATCGGGCAAAAAGGACTTGTCGAACAGATGCAGCGCCTCTGTCAGGCCGAATCTTTCCGGATCAGCGAAAAGAGTCTGTGGCGCATTGCCGGTGAAGCCGGCGGCAGCATGCGTGATGCCTTGAGCCTGCTGGATCAGGTGATGGCCTGTTCCGGAGAGGCAGCGGCGGACGACCTGGTGCTGGACATCCTGGGAGTGGTCGACCGCGAGGTGCTTTCCGACATGGCGGCGGCGGTACTGGCCGGTGACCTGGCGGCTGTTTTGAAGTGTATCGACGATATTTATGGACGCGGTCATGAAATGCTGCGTCTTTATACGGAGCTTGTAACGCATTTCAGGAATCTGATGGTCGTCAAGATGGGTGCGGGGCTTGAAAGACTGGTTGATATGCCGGCCGAGGAGATCGAAAAGATATCCCGCCAGGTAGAGGCCGTGCCGCTGTCGGCCATCAGCCATGCCTTTGAATATCTTTTGCAGGCGGAGGCTTCTGTAAAGCTTGCACTGCAGCCCAAGCTGGCCCTGGAAATGGTTTTCATGCGCCTTGTAAACACGGCGCCGACACTACCCATCGACGTGTTGATCGAAAAGCTCGACCGCCTCGGCAGGCAGATCGAAATGCTGCCGGCGACAGCGGACAACAGAAATGCACCCGCGCTGCCGACCGGGCAGTCGGAAAGCGATGGAGAGACACCTTCCGCTGTAACCGCCGCCGACAGCGCTGAAGCCATGGCAGAGCCGCTACCCGATTCGCGTGCCGGGGCTGGTCCCGCCTACCGTGGCAACGATGCGGCGGCCTGCTGGCCGCGTGTTGTCGGGGAAGTGGCGGCCAAATCCCCGGCGCTGGCTGCAAGCCTGGCCGGCAGCTGTGTCCATGTCCTGTCCGGTGAACGTCTGCAGCTCGATGTGCAGGGCAACGGGTTCCAGCTGAATATGGTCAAAAGGGAAAAGCACCTGCGGCTTCTCGAAGACACCTGGCGGAGGGTGCTGGGAAAGCCTGTAAAGATTGTCGTGTGCGGGGCAGGTGAAGGAAAACGGCGCTCGTCCGAGAGCCCTGCGGCGCTGAGGGAGCAGGCCCTGCGGCATCCGCTGGTACAGGACACGCTGGATATTTTCAAAGGCCGCATCGTTGACGTGAAGATTCTATCAAAGGAGAACAAATGAAAAACATGGGCAATATGATGAAGCAGGCGCAGAAGCTTCAGGCCAAGATGTTCCGCATGCAGGAAGAACTGGCCGAAAAGACTGTGGAGAGCGCTTCAGGGGGCGGGATGGTCAAGGTGGTGGCTGACGGGCGGCAACGCATCCGGTCCATCCAAATCGAAAGAGAGGTCGTCGATCCGGAAGATATCGACATGCTGCAGGATCTGGTGGTGGCGGCCGTAAACGATGCGCTGGCCAAGTCCCAGGAGATGATTTCGGCGGAGATGAGCAAACTCACCGGCGGCATGAACATTCCGGGACTGGTCTGACAACGCACTCAGGATTTCGCCGGAGAAATTATGCAATACTATCCAATGCCCGTCGTGCGACTCATACGCGCTTTGTCCAGACTGCCGTCCATCGGGGAAAAGACCGCTGCGCGGCTGGCGCTGCATATTTTGCGTGCACCTCGCCAGGAGGCCGAAGAACTCGCGCTGGCCATTCGCGAGCTGAAGGACAAGGTCCGCCTCTGTTCGGTGTGTTTTGCGCTCAGCGAAAAAGACGTCTGCCGGATCTGCAGCGACCCGGCCCGGGACGCTTCGGTGCTGTGCGTGGTTGAGCAGCCCGCCGACATGACCTCCATCGAAAAGTCCGGGGTTTTCAGGGGGCACTACCACGTGCTGCAGGGTGTGCTTTCGCCCATGGACGGCATTGGCCCGGATGCCATCCGTATCCGTGAGCTACTGCAAAGGGTCGACCGCGGCGCCATCCGGGAGATTATCCTGGCGACGGGCACCAGCGTCGAGGGGGAGGCCACGGCGGCCTATCTCGCCCAGCGGCTGGCCGGGCTGCCGCTGCGGGTGACGCGCATCGCTTCCGGCGTGCCCATGGGCGGCGACCTGAAATACGTGGACCAGGTGACGCTGGGAAAGGCCCTGGAGACCCGCCATGACCTCTGACTGCCGACCCGAGGCCATCTTTTCCTGCACGCAGTGCGGCGACTGCTGCCGGGGATACGGCGGCACCTTCGTGACGCCGCACGATATCCAGGCCATTGCCGCCTACATCGGCACCGATGCACGTCGTTTTGTGGACGACTACTGCCAGCTTTCCGGCGGCCGTCCGGTGCTGGCCCAGGCGGAAAACGGGTATTGCATCTTCTGGGACCGCATCTGCACCATTCACGCGGTCAAACCCGGCATGTGCCGCGCCTGGCCCTTTCTGGAAAGCGTGCTGGTGGACGTCGGCAACTGGCACATCATGGCCGGCTTCTGCCCCGGTATGCGCACCGACTGCCCGGACGATACCATCCGTGCCGCCGTGGCCCAGATGCGGCGCAAGCAGAAGCGATAGCCCGCTATCCGGGAGCCGATGGCGGTGGATTCTGCCAGCGGTCGGCCGGCAGCAGGCGGAATGTAGGCTCAGGGTTAGCCGGGGTTGTGCGCTGAATGATGTTGCAGGCTTCCAGGCTTTCGAGAGCATGCTCCAGTGCAGCCGCGTCGCTGTTCCAGATGGCGCTCAGGTTTTGCCGCGTGATCCGGCGGCCGGCATCGTGCAGGCCGCAGCAGAGAAGGTAGCAGGAAACCACGGCCGTGGGTAGTTCGGCCGTAAAGATGCGCTGATCCATACTTGATGTATGTGGATGCACGGGTTGCCTCCAGCAAAGGTTCTACAGGCGTGCGACGTAGTTGGGGCCGACGATCAGCATGCTGTTGGTGACGGTGGACTGAATCATTTCCATCTTGCTGCCGAAGATAAAGTCACGGATCAGGCCGTGGCCGAAAGCGCCCAACACGACAAGCGCGTCATGGGGCACTTCGTAAAGATTTTCCCTGAATTTGCCGCTTTCAAAGCGCTGCCAGTTTTTGACGTAGCGCTGCACATCTTTTTCCAGTCCGCTGTCGGCGATTACCTTCTCGTAGTAATCCACCTTGCGCCGCCCGATCTGGGTGAAGACATTGAGATCCATTCCCGTGGTGCGGCCCAGGTTGATGCCCAGCCGCAGAGCGTTGACGGCATTGGCCGATCCGCCGAAAAACACGGTGATGCTCTTCCATTCCTTAAAAGCCGGGCTGGGGATCAGCACCGGGAAAGGGGCGGCCTGGACCATACGGCGCACGCGCGGCCCGATGTATCCCAGGCCGATCTTGTTGCTCAGGTCGCTGATGCTGCGCGGGCAGCACATGAAATCGAAATGCGTGGGGATATCCGGCAAAGTCGAGGCCGTGTAGTGCTTGGGTGTGAAAAAGACCGGCTTGATGCCGGCCTGTTCCACGAGCTGGGCCGCATGCGTCCGGGCGGTTTGGGGGCTGGTAAGATAAGTGTCGTCCAGGTCTACCTGCACCACGTCGTTTTCAAAGTACATCAAAAACTTGGTGGTCTTGGGAATATAGATCATCGGGTAGGCGCCGACGGTTTTGCAGAAATAGACCGATTGCAGCAGGGTTTCACGTCCCAGCGGGGTATTGCGGAAGATGTGAAATAGGGATTTGTCCACTTGCGGTTTTTCCTTTCTCAGCTGGTTTGCACGGCCAGTTCCCGTCGGTAGCGATCCAGCAGGGTCGCCTTGGAGATCATGCCGAGGAAGCGCTGGTTGTTGACCACCGGCATGCTGAACAGTTTCTTACGGTCCATTTTATTGAGCACATCGGTCAGGTCGTCATTCGGCCGCACGGTTTCGATGTCGGTGTTCATGATTTCGCCCATGACCACCGCATCGTACATGACGGGGTCAAACAGGTAGGGCCGGATGTCATCTAAGTAGATCATTCCCAGAAAGCGGCCCGTGGCCGGATCTTCCACCGGGAAGTAGTTGCGGTGTGAAATCGAGATGATCTGGGTGAATTCCCGCAGACGCATGTCCGGCGGAACGGCGATGCAGTCTTTCTCGATGACTTCCATTACGCTCATGTCGCTGAGCACGCGGGCATCGGTGCCGGGCCGCAGCAGTTGTCCACGTTCCACCAGTTCATGAAGGTAATACGATGCGGGCTCGAAATAATGGCACATGGTCGTCGAAATGACCGAAACGATGATCAACGGCAGGATCACGTCATAGCCGCCGGTGATTTCGACGATTAAAAAAATGCCGGTTAAAGGCGCCTGCAGCATGCCGGAAATCAGACCGGCCATGCCCAGCAGGGCAAAGCAGCCTTCGTTGGCCAGGCCGGCCGCCGGCCAGGCCAGCACGAATGCGCGCTGGAAGCTCAGGCCCAGCAGGCTGCCGATGGCCAGGCAGGGGGCGAAGATCCCGCCGGAGCCACCCCATCCCAGCGTCAACGATGTGGCGATGATCTTGGCCAGCAAGGTGATACTGACAAAAACCAAGCCGGTGGTGAAAGTGCCGTTGATCATGGCCCGTGTGGGGGCATAGCCCTCACCCAGCACGTCGGGCAGGGCAACGGCGATCAGGCCGACGGCACAGCCGCCGGCGGCTGCGCGCAGCCAGGTCGGTCCAGCGCTTTGGCCGCAGAGCCGGGCCATGAGCCTGAGCATGCGGGTCAAGAGAACGGCGCTGCCGGCGGCGGCCACCGCCAGGCCGATGCTGGCCAGGATGTCCACAAAGTGGATGTTGAAGGAGCGGTGGGTAAAGGCGATCTGGTTACCCTGCAGAAGGCGGCTGATTTCGGTGCCGGCCACCGAGGCGATGGCCACGGGAATGATATTCAGGGCTTTCCACTCCCCCAAAATGACTTCGACGGCAAACACCATGCCGGCGATGGGGGCGTTGAAAATCGACGAGATGCCGGCGGCCGCGCCGCAGCCCACCAGAGTGACCCGCTGTCGATCGTTTAAGGCGAATTTTCGGGCGATGGTCGAACCGATGGCCGCGCCGCTGATGACCACCGGCGCCTCGGGACCGGCGCTGCCGCCGCTGCCGATGGTCAGGCAGCTTGATATCAGGCGCGAGAAACTGGAGCGGAAACGCAGCAGGCCGCCGTGGCGCGATACGGCGTAGATAACTTCCGGTACGCCATGGCCGGCGCCCTCACGCATGATTTTATCCAGGAAAAGTGACGAGGCGGCGGCACCGGCGCCGGGCAGCAGGAAAGCCCACCAGTTTGTCCGCAGGGGAGTCAGCCATTCAACCATGGTTTCGATGGAGCGGTTCAGCGCCACGGATGCCAGGCCCGAGAAGTTGCCGACGATGACGGCGATCACGATGAGCAGCAGGCGGTCGTCGATGCGGAACAGTGTCCACCGTTTTACCGCAAGCCAGGGTTTGATATGCCGCATGGTGCAGTTCGCCTGTCAGTAGCCTGCTGAAATCAGGCGCTTTTCAAATTCGGTGATTTTGAGGAAAAAATCGGCCGGTCCCGGGGCGCTTTTCAAAAAATCCACGAACGTGTCATCGCGGACACAAAAGGCCAACCGTGAAAGCAGGTGCAGGTGCTGCTTGACCGAAGGGCTCAACAGCACGAACAGCACGAACACCGGTTCATCATCCACCGCGTTGAAATCAATGGGATCTTCCAGAAAACAGGTGGTGATGCGGGCCGGTTCGGCATAGGCAGTCGCGGGTGTGCGGGGGTGGGGAATGGCGACTCCCCGGCCGATACCGGTGGATGCCAGACGTTCACGCGCCAACAGGCTCTGGAAGAGTTCATCGCGCTGCTCGTCGCTGAGCTCGGAGACCAGGTCGGCAGCAGCCCTGAGGGCGGATTCCACGTCGGATGCCTGGACATGGTAATGGATGCCGCCGCGTTTCATGGCGCGCTCCAGGTCTTCCTGAGGGGGCTGGCCGCAGGTCTGCTGGTCGGTATTCGGCGGGCAGTAAGGCAGATTACGTTCCCGTGCCCATCTCTCCAGGGCCGCCTGGCTGAAATAGCAGGTATTGTCCACACGTTTGACCGGCATGCGGCCCTGTCGGATCCAGCGGTTGACGGTGCTCTCCGGCAGGGCCAGGCAGCGGGCGATTTCGGGGATTGTCAATTTCATACTAAACGCATATCCGTAGGTTTCAGTCGCATAACCGCAGCATTGTAAAATAGCCACTATCAGCGATTGAATCAAGGCTTTATTTTAGTGTCGGGTTCTCGGCGCTGCCCGGCGGTATCCTGCCGGCGCTAGATGATGATTTCGCGTTTGGGGTAGGGGATTTCGATCCCGCGGCGGTCAAATGCCGTTTTCACGCGGTCGGTGATTTCCGAAATGGTGTCCATGCGTTTGCGGGCATCGTCGATCCACACGCGCAGCTGCAGCCCGATCGCCGATTCGCCGAAGTTGCGCACCACCACTTTGGGTGCCGGCGAGGCTGAAACCCATGGAATCTCGCGGGCCACGGCCACCAAAGTGTCCTTGGCCTGCCGGATGTCGGCGCTGTATGCGATGCCGATGTTGATGCGCACTCGGATGCGGGTGCTGAGAATGGTGTAGTTGACGATGTCGCGGTTCATGATTTCGTTGTTGGGGATGGTCACGACGATGTTGTCGGTGGTCCGGATGCGGGTGGCGCGCAGCCCGATATCCAGGACATCGCCCCATGTGGAGCTGCCGGCCGGTGCGCTCCAGACTTCGATGCGGTCACCGATTTCAAAGGGCCGGTCGACGATCAAAAGGACACCGGCGATCATGTTGGAGAGAGTGTCCTTGGCGGCAAAACCGATGGCCAGACCGGCAACGCCGGCGCCGGCCACAAAGGGCACGATATTGATGCCCAGGGTGTCCAAAGCCAGAATGACGGCCGTGGAGTAAATAATGACGCCGGACAGTTTGTTGAGCAGACCGAAGACGATATTATCGGCCTTGGTCTCGGTTTTGCTGGCCACTTCCTTTTCAAGATAGTTGATCAGGATATCGGCAAAGCGTTTGACCGGCACGGCGATCAACAGCAGACAGGCGGCGTAAAAAATTTCGTCGACGATGTGCAGGTAAAACAGGTTGATGATGATGTTGCCGGCAACCAGGAAGAGAACGTAAAAGGCGGCCAGGCGGATGAGACCGAACAGGCGCGGGTTGCTATTGAAAAAGGCGATGCGCTGGACGCGCTTTTCCGCGGATTTCAGGATGCGGCGTAGGATCAGCCAGGTCAGCAAGGCCCCGACAACGGTGGCGCCGGCTTTCAGCAGGGCGTTGGTGAAAGCAGGGTCCTGCCGTACAAAGGTCCACAGGGCACGCAACTGGGCGGTGATATGCAGCATGCATTACCTGCCAAAAGGCGGGCAGCCCGCCTTTTGGCCGGGCTGCCGGCAACTGACCGGGAGCAGTCGGATTTACTGTAAGGTGCGCCTTTATTTCAACGCTGAAAAAAAACCGGCCTTGATATACTCACGGTTCATGCGGGCGATATTGGCGATGGAGATCTCCTTGGGGCATTCGGCCTCGCACTCGCGTTCGTTGGAGCAGTTGCCGAAACACAGTTCATCCATTTTGCGCACCATGGCAAGCGCCCGTCTTGCAGCTTCCGGACGGCCCTGGGGCAGCAGTGCCAGGTGGGATATCTTGGCACTGACAAAGAGCATGGCCGAGGCATTGGGGCAGGCGGCCACACAGGCGCCGCAACCGATGCAGGCGGCCGCATCCATGGCCAGTTCGGCCCGGTCTTCGGAGATGGGGATGGTGTTGGCTTCCGGTGCACCACCGGTATGCACCGAGATGTAACCGCCGGCCTGAATGATCTGGTCCAGCGGGCTGCGGTCGATGATCAGGTCTTTGTGCAGTTTGAAGGCGCGGGCCCGGAATGGTTCGACGACGATGGTATCGCCGTTTTGGAAGTGGCGCATGTGCAGCTGGCACAGCGTGGTTCCCTTTTCCGCGCCGTGGGGATGCCCGTTGATCACAGCGCCGCACTGGCCGCAAATGCCCTCCCGGCAGTCCGAGTCGAAAGCGATGGGCTCTTTGCCGTCCAGGGTGAGTTGCTCATTGACCACGTCGAGCATTTCCAGAAAAGACATGTCCGTCGAGATATTGGTGGCGTGCAGGGTTTCGAACCGGCCTTTTGCAGCGGCCGCCGGCTGGCGCCATACCTTCAGCGTGAGATTGATGGTTCTTGTCACTTGTAGCTCCTTTGTGTCAGGTGGACATTCTCAAAAACCAGCGGTTCGATATGCCTTTCGGGGATTTGCTCGTCGCCTCTGTATTCCCATGCGGCGACATGGCAGAAGTGTTCGTCGTCCCGCAGGGCCTCGTGCTCCTCGGTCTGAAAGGCTTCGTTAAAGTGGCTGCCGCAGGATTCCCGCCGTTCCAGGGCGTCTAAGATCAGCAGCTCGCCGAATTCGAGGAAATCGGCTACCCGACCGGCCCGTTCGAGGCTCTGGTTGAGGTCCCGGGCGCTGCCGGGAACGCAAGCGTTTTCCCAGAAATCGGCCCGCAGGTCACGGACCATCTGCAGGCCCTTTTTCAGCCCCTCGTCGTTGCGTGACATGCCGCAGTAGTCCCACAGGATTGCGCCCAGCCGGCGGTGAAAGTCGTTTACCGTACGCTTGCCAGTGAGCTTCATTAGTTTCGCGATGCGTGCATCGGCGAATTCCAGTGCATCTCTGAATGCGCTGTGGCTGGTGGAGACATGCTGGTGGCCGGTACCGGCCAGGTAGCCGCCGATGGTATAGGGAATGACGAAATAACCGTCGGCCAGGCCCTGCATCAGGGCGCTGGCGCCCAGGCGGTTGGCACCGTGGTCCGAGAAATTGGCCTCTCCCAGGACAAAGAGCCCGGGGATGGTGCTCATCAGGTTGTAGTCCACCCACAGGCCGCCCATGGTGTAATGCGATGCGGGATAGATGCGCATGGGTACCTGGTAGGGATCTTCGTCGGTGATTTTTTCATACATCTGAAACAGGTTGCCGTACTT
>Ga0114931_10000772_pt1 | contig 39882 bp, 42 predicted proteins | sample 2SBtaG_FD_89579 | JGI IMG/M metagenome (GOLD analysis project Ga0114931, IMG submission 89579) | Deep subsurface microbial communities from Kolumbo volcano to uncover new lineages of life (NeLLi) - 2SBTROV14_V59a metaG | ecosystem: Environmental > Aquatic > Marine > Volcanic | place: Kolumbo... | reverse complement strand
GGCAGGGGAATATGCAGTAGCGAGCGAGCTATGCAGAAGAAATATAGTAGCCAACTTGACTCTTGGTAATCTTAAACGCGTTGATCTTTTAGTGTTTTCAGAAAATGGTAATGTGCTAAGAGTCGAAGTAAAAGCAAAGCAAGGTAGAGACTGGCCAAACATAAAAGGCATTCCTAATGGGAATCACTTCATAGTGTTTGTTGATTATTTCAACAAAAAAGAAAATGAAAGACCTGATTTTTATATTTTGTCGCCATCTGAATGGCAAGTTTGTGTTAAGAAAAAGATCCGGGACAGAAAGAAAAAAGGCCTAAGCCCTGTTGTGCTGGGTGAATATAACGAACCAATTTTTCCAAAAGAAATAACCAAATCTGGCAAGCCAAGGGTGGGCATGACAGTTCCTATTTATTTTATCGAAGCGCACAAAGACTCTTGGTCAAAAATATCAGATGGCGTCAAAAATGCATAACGAATAAGGTTAGATCGCGCGAAGCCGCGATCTGAATCGTTTGTTGGACAAGCCTGGCAATGCTGGCCTTTTTCCTACTGCAGATAACTCGTCAGTATTATATGGCATTTAGGAGCCTATGATCACAAATGAAAAACCGTGCTCTTATTATAAAATATACAGGTATCGTGCAGGCGACAGGGGCACTACTCGGGATCCTGTCGGGGGTGTTCATTGATCCCCTTGGCGGGCATCCCAGTTTATCAGTTTTGGTTGGACTGGCAATCATTCCGCTGAATATTGTTTTGGCGTTCGTCCAAACTGTTATTTTTGTGGTGCTTCTAAAACAGTCGTATTCCAGGCAGATGACTCAGATGAAGTTGGCCGGGGTTTATGTCGTAGCTGGTTGGTTACTCACTTTTGCTTTTATTGGCTGGCAGTGGCCGCCGCTATTTTTCTCATTCGGGTAATTATTTGGCTTAAATTCCTGGGAGAGGATACTTGATTATGGGGCAATACGCTGAATGTGGTGAGATTGATGAAAGTAGCCAAGTTAAGTATCGTGTTCCTGGAATTGTCCCCGATGCCCGGAATTGCCGGAATTGGTTGATTCCTTTTTTGTGCTGAAATTGGGTGAGAACTCGGTACTCATGAGTGAGTAAAAGCCCTGCTTTTTATTACGCACTGACAAACCGGTACTTTAGCGACTTGGGGCTACCTACTTTGGCAGCATGATGACAACCGACAGGATAATGAACCGCCTTGGTACGTGATCCGTATACCAGGTGGTGTGGGAGGAGGAATGTCCTGAGACCTCCCCCTATCCCGATTGAACTTAACAAGAACACATTCTGTACTTGCACAATTAAACAGACAAGTTACACTTTTCTATATCTCGTATAAATGTAGGCGCTTTCTATGAGAGTTGTTAACTTTTCAGACGCAAGAAATAGGCTAAAAAGCATATTAGATCCAAGTAGTTAATAATTCTGATTGTACCATCATCTCACGTAGAGATGCTGAAGATGCAGTTGTCATGTCTCTTGATTACTTCAATGCTCTAATGGAAACGGTACACCTGTTAGGTAGTCCAGCCAATGCGGTGCATCTGGCAAAGTCCATTGCGCAATATCGCTCAGGAAAAATTGAAAATCATGATTTAGTTGATGATTGAAATATTGGCATGGACGAAAGAAGCCTGGAGAGATTACATATACTGGCAAAGTCAGAATAAAAAAACGCTAAGGCGTATTAATAAGCTGATCTCAGATACCCAAAGGACTCCATTTGAAGGTATCGGTAAACCAGAGCCACTGAAAGAAAACTTATCTGGTTTTTGGTCTCGTCGTATTGATGAGAGTAACCGGCTGGTATACGTGATTGATGACAATCAACTTACAATAATTTCATGTCGCTATTACTATGAAAATTGATTTAACAACTAGCTTTACCGGAGTTAGCGAAACTGTCACGCATTTTGCAAAAGCAAATTGCGCGCTAATTTCGCTAATCCGGTGAGCTAAACGTTGGCGCTCAGCGAAGCGGCGAAAGCTACGAGACATGTGGACAAGAGAGGTGAAGCGTACACAGGGTATGTCGCGGGCCGGATGGGGACGTAGACCCTTAGTGCTGGTATCGTTTCGAAAAGCCGTTCCGGATTGGTCAGCGTGGTAACCTGCGTGAAACTTAAACGAACTGGGTGAATTGGTGTGCCTGGGGAGAGCCGGCGGAGTTCTCAAACTACGGCATGTAACAAGAGATGCGTCTTGAACGCGGGAGACCCCATAGGATTCTGCTCGGAATAACCGACAGGTTACCATGGCATATGGCTAATGAGGCACGAAGGAGAAATTCGTCATCCCCGGTAATACGCCGGGGCCCCATTGAAGCTCGATCTTCTTCCTGCCTCTTGCCCCCCTTAAAGTCAGTTGGTGGCCGGTTGGACATGGGTGACTCCGCTGTCTGGTGTTATGGTTTCTTGACCAGCACCAGACGGGTGTGGGAGAGGCGATCGTGCCAGGCGAGTCGCTGGGGGTCCACCAGGATCCACAGGAAGCCCAGGCCGAACACCAGCCAGGAGAGGATTGCGGCCAGGTGCCGTTTGAGGGCGTCGCTCCAAACGGGTGGCTGGCCGTCCTCCCGTACCAGGCGCAGCCGCCAGGCGCGCATCCCCAGGGTCTGTCCGCCCCAGGTCCAGAAGCCGGTGAAGAAGGCCAGGGGGATGAGTTCGAAGAGAAAGATCTGAAACAGGACCCGCCCGCTGCCCCGGGGCATCCCCAGGGGCAGGGTGATCAGGCTGGTGGCCACCACCATGAGCGCCAGCAGCAGCAGGCCGTCGTAGAGCATGGCTGCCAGGCGGCGCAACAGGCCGGGGGTTTCAGCATGGGTGAGGTCGATGGAGTCCAGGTCGGGCATGGAGTATGGGGTTTTCCCTTGGTTTGAAGGACGATTTTCCGAATATTCAACGGACGGATTGTATTTCATAATTACGAGGCTAACGTTGGAGTATACCAACGCATTCCGTCAGCGAGGAGGTAGGAGTGGATAAAGACACTCGCCGTGATCAGCGCAGGGCCCTGTCGTGGGAGATCATGCTGGCGGTTGCCGATGCCGGCCTGATACGCGGTAGGGTCCAGAATCTGGGCCTCGGGGGTATGTCGGTCGATATTGGTCAGTTCCGTCTGGGCAGACAGCAGCAGGTCGATATCGCCTTTCAGGTCAACTGTGGAGATCAGGTGCGCCAGTGCAAGGCCAAGGGGGTGGTGGTGCACAGTCGCAAGGGGACGGTGGGACTGAGGTTCAAGGGCCTGGATTCCTGTGTGCGCCAGATGTTGAGAAGGCGCCTGTTCGGCTATGCCACGGTCTCCCAACGGACCTATTTGGCCCAGAACGCCACTGATTTCGGCCATGCCGTGGGCTTTCATTGAACCCGCCATCTCATCACCTTTGTGGGTAAGATTTCCGGGCGAGTTGCCTGCCAGCTTGAATCTCATGGGTTGCCCTGGACTTGCCCGGAGCGGGTGGAATAGGGTGTCGGCTGGCTAGCCAACTCCTTCGCCAGGGCCGGAACGATCGATACCAAGACCTCTAGCACCGGGATCCCTCCAAAGCATTCCAGGCTGCGCCAGGGGCTGAAAAAGATATCACTGCCCTGGCTCTCCATGCTGGTGGCCCTGGCGTGCGCGCTGCTCGCCTGGCTGGTCATAGATCCGCTGCAGGAGCATGCGCTGGTGGAGATCTTTCAGGACGATCTCGAACAGCGTCTGGAGGTCCAGGCCCAAGATGCCCGCCAGCGCTTCGAGGGTTATCTGCGGGAGATGACGCGGGACAACCGGGATGTGGCGCAAGACTGGCGCCTGGTGGAACACGTCCACTCTGAGCAGTGGCGGGAGTCGGGAGACGGGCCCCTGGTCTATACCACCGACCCACCACCCTGGCTGGAGGCCGAGTCCCTGGGAGCGGGAGGCGTGCAGCCGAGCCAGTTGATCCTGCTCGATGCGAGGGGTCGGCCACGGGAGATCTATCGCCGTCAGGATCTGCCCTTTCCCATCGACAAGGCCCTGGACCTGTTCCCATTCGAGTCCAGCGGGGTGATCGTAACCCTGTGGAAGGTCCCCTATTTTCTCACCTGGGCGAAGATCGGCCGGGTGCGGGACGAAGAGCACGCCTTGCTGATGGCGGTGATCCCCCTGAACGAGGCCTTCCTGCGGCAACCCCAGCTGTTCACGAAGGCCCAGGGGTTGGTGGTGGGGCTGTTGGATGGCGACCGGCAGCTTCTGTTGTCGAGCAGCGACCGGCGGCGGGTGACTATCAACAGCCACTTGGGGGACTGGCGGGGGCGTTATCTCCAGGTCATCCAGCCCCTGGACCATTACCACTCCGCGCAGGGGCATATCCGGTTCTTCACCATGCTCCCGCGGGCCCGGGTCGCCCAGCAGGTAAAGCGGATCCTGGCCCCGCTGCGCCGGGAATGGCTGTTTGTGGCATTCCTCTATATGACGGCCTTCGGCTTGCTGTTTTTTCTTATCTCCTGGCGTATCAGTGTGATCCTGCGCCGTATCTCACAGTTTGGAGCGAGCACCCTGGGCATGGCGCAGGCCCGGCCCGGCCGGGGCAACCAGTTGGTCCTGCTGGAGGAGCGCCTGGCGGAACTCCTGCAGCAGGTCAGCCAGGCCCGGGAGGCATCCCAGGCGCAGCAGGAGTTCCGGATTCGCGAATCCGAGGCCCTGAAGAGCGCGCTGCTGGACAACTCCCTCGACCCGATCATCACGGTGGACAACCGGGGCCTGATCATCGAGGCCAATATCACCGCGGTGGAGACCTTTGGCTATGCCCGGGAGGAGATGCTGGGCAAGGCCCTGGATGCCCTGGTGATCCACCCGAAGGACAGGTTGCGCATCCGCCAGCTGCTGATCCGCTGCCGTCAGCCGTCCACCCCCCGGACCCTGTGCCGGGCACAAAAGCTCCTGGGGCTGGATCTGCATGGGGTGGAGATCCCGCTGGAGTGCTCGGTGATGCCGATCGACCTGAGGGATCGGACCGTATTCACCGTCTATCTCAGGGATATCACCCTGACGGAGAATGCCGAGCGTCAGATCAAGAGTCTGGCCAAGTTCGCCAGCGAGAACCCCAGCCCGGTGCTGCGTGTCAACAGCAAGGGCGTCATCATCTATGCCAATGTGGCCAGCGATGCACTGCTCCACTACTGGGGCTGCGAGCGGGGGCAGACCCTGCCCCTCTACTGGCGCAACCTGGTATTCGAGTCCCTGCAGGATGGCCTGAACCGGGAGTACGAGATCAATCTGGACGAGCAGATCATCTCCCTGCTGATGGCGCCGGTCCTGGAACTCGACTATGTCAATCTCTACGGGCGCGATATCACCCTGGTGCGCCAGGCGGAGCAGCAGAGTCGCAAGCACCAGTCCGATCTGGTGCATGTCTGTCGGGTCAGCACCATGGGGGAGATGGCGACCGGACTGGCCCACGAGTTGAACCAGCCCCTCTCGGCGATCGTCAACTTCGCCAGCGGCTGCGTGCGGCGCCTGCAGGCCGGTATCGGCGGGGAGGCGGAGCTGGTGGATGCGATGGCGCAGATCACGGCCCAGGCGGAGCGGGCGGGGGAGATCATCAAGCGGCTGCGCACCCTAGTCTCCAAGCGCCCGCATGAACAGAGCGAGGTGAATCTCAACAATCTGGTCCTGGAGGTGGTTTCGTTCGTTGAGTATGATGCCAACAAAAGCCATATCGAGGTGTCACTGGAGCTCTACCGGGGCGAGCTGCTGGTGAAGGTGGATCTGGTACAGATCGAGCAGGTGATCCTGAACCTGGTGCGCAATGCCATCGATGCCCTGAAACAGGAGGGCCTCCAGCAACGCAAGCTGGAACTGGCGACCCGCAGGATCAGCCAGGATGAGGTGGAGGTCATGGTCCGGGACAGTGGCCCGGGTATCTCGGCGGAGACCGTGGAACACCTGTTCGACGCCTTCTTCTCCACTAAGGAGAGCGGTATGGGGATGGGGCTGGCAATCAGCCGCAAGATCGTCGAGTCCCACCGGGGCAAGATTTCAGTGATCTCGGAGCCGGGCAGGGGGGCAGAGTTTCATATCATTCTGCCCACCGATATTGAGCTGAAAAAGGGGGGAGATTGAACCATGGGGAATGAGCCGACAGTCTTCATCGTCGACGATGACGAGGCGATGCGCAACTCTCTCAAGTGGCTGATCGAATCGGTGGCCATGCAGGTGGAGACCTATGATTCGGCCCAGGCCTTCATAGAAAGCTACTACCCGGGGCGCTCCGGCTGCCTGCTGCTGGACGTGCGCATGCCCGGCATGAGCGGCCTGGAACTGCAAGAATACCTTATCGATCACCACATCCACATCCCGGTCATCATCATCACCGGCCATGGCGACGTGCCGATGGCGATCCGCGCCATGAAGGTGGGGGCGGTGGACTTCATCGAAAAACCCTTCAACGACGAACTGCTGCTGGAGAGCATCCGCCACGCCCTGCTGCTGGATGAGCGGCAGCGGGACAAGCAGTCCCAGCGGGCGGAGATCGCCGCCCACCTGGCCGGCCTGACCCCCCGCGAGCACGAGGTGATGGCGATGGTGACGGCCGGGCTGGCCAACAAGGACATCGCCGCCGCCCTTGGGGTCACTTCCAAGACCGTGGAGGCCCACCGGGCGCGTGTGATGGAGAAGATGCAGGCGGCCTCCCTGGCGGAACTGGTGCGCATGGCGGTGCTCGCCAACATCGGCGCCGAGGACGGAGACGGTGACCCATCCTGAGACCTGACCTGGCAGGGGCCGCGCGGCATTCGCATGACGGGAGGCCGGAGTGGTGCGGATAGATGGGCAGCGGCGAGCCGTCCTCTCCTGGGCGCTCTATGACTGGGCCAATTCGGCCTTCGCCACCACGGTGATGGCCGGTTTCTTCCCCCTCTTCTTCAAGCAGTTCTGGAGCGGCTCCATGGCCGCGACCGACAGCACCCTGCGCCTGGGACTGGCCAACTCCCTGGCGAGCATGCTGGTGGTCTGCCTCGCCCCCCTGCTGGGAAGCATCGCCGATCAGGCCGGGGCCAAGAAGGCCTTTCTGCTGTTCTTCGCCGCCATGGGCGTCGTCATGACCGGCGCCCTCTATCTGGTGGCGCAGGGTGAATGGCTGCTGGCGCTGCTGCTGTATGGCCTGGGCCTGCTCGGCTTCAGTGGCGGCAACGTCTTCTATGATGCCCTGTTGGTGGCGGTGACCCGCCGCGCCGACTATGACCGGGTCTCGGCCTATGGTTTCGCCCTGGGTTACCTGGGTGGCGGCCTGCTGTTCACCAGCAATGTGTTGATGACCCTCTATCCCGGCTGGTTCGGCCTGGGTAGCACCGCCGAGGCGGTCCGGCTGTCGTTCCTCAGCGTGGCGGTCTGGTGGGCGCTCTTCTCGCTGCCGCTGCTGCTGTTCGTCAAGGAGCCTCCCGCCAGCGCCGGCGGGGGACACTGGTTGAGCGGGGGCTTCCGGCAACTGGCGGAGAGCCTGCGCAAGATCCGCCAGTTGCGCGTCACCTTTCTGTTTCTGCTGGCCTACTGGTGCTATATCGATGGGGTGGACACCATCGTGCGCATGGCGGTCGACTACGGCCTCTCCATCGGCTTCGCCGCCGACAACCTGATGCTGGCCCTGTTGATCACTCAGTTCGTGGGCTTCCCCGCGGCCCTGCTGTTCGGGCGTCTGGGCGCTCGCTGGGGTCCCAAGCGGGGTATCCTGGCGGCGATCCTGATCTATCTGCTGATCCTGCTCTGGGCCTACCGCATGCAGGCGGTCTGGGAGTTCTACCTGCTGGCCGTGGCCATCGGCCTGGTGCAGGGCGGCATCCAGGCCCTCTCGCGTTCCCTCTATGCGCGTCTGATCCCGCGGGATCAGAGTGGCGAGTTCTTCGGCTTCTACAACATGCTGGGCAAGTTCGCGGTGGTGCTGGGGCCGGTCCTCATGGGATGGGTGGGGGTGTTGAGTGGTGACAGCCGCGCGGCCATCCTCTCCCTGGGGTTGCTGTTCGGCCTGGGCGCGTTGCTGCTGGGGCGGGTGGACGTGGTGGCCGGGCAGCGGATCGCCCGTTCCCTGGAAAGGGCTCAGATCGACTCGCAGGTACAGTGGTAGGGGAGCCGCCGGGCGACCTCGGCCAGGGTCTGTTTTAGCAGCTCCCGGTCCCCCCGGAACAACGCCACCCGAGGGTCCGCGGTCTCGAACAGCTGCGTCACCAGGGCCTCGGTTGCTTGCCGGGGGTCTCCGGGGCCCCGGTTCTCGGTCACCCCATGGCAGACCGGGCAACTCACGAACAGGCCTGACTCCAGGCCGATCCGGGTGGCGGCCTTCTCGCGTTTTTGCCGGTCATTGAGGAGGAAATCTAAAAATGCCATCGGTTCGTCCTCCATCGTTGGGCGGTGATAGCCCGGGGGTAGTCGCTTTGCATGACCGCGCATTCTATGCGATCACCCGATTGGGCGTAAAATAGGCGTACGGGTGCATAGGTGCGCCTGATTTGGTGTCGTTCCAGGGCCCCGTGGGAGGGCGGCTGGACCCGGATTCGAGGTATCGGAGTGGCGGGATCGGAGCAGGACCGGCTGTATGCGGCCAGACAGGCACGGCCGGTGGAGTTCGTGTTCGATGCGCGGGTGGCCCGGGTCTTTCCCGATATGATCCGGCGCTCGGTGCCGGGCTATGCCACCATTCTCGACATGATCGCCAGTCTGGCGGGCCGACAGGGTGATCGGGGCGGCCGCTGCTACGACCTGGGGTGCTCTCTCGGCGCCGCCGCCCTGGCCATGCATCAGGGGCTGGCGGGGCGGAAGTGCCGGATCGTCGGGGTCGACAACTCGCTCGCCATGCTGCGGCGCGCCAGGGAACTGATCGACGCCCAGGCCGGGCCGACGGCCCCCATCGACTTGGTGTGCGCGGATGTGCGGGATGTCATGGTGAGAGACGCCGCCATGGTGGTGCTCAACTTCACCCTGCAGTTCATCCCCCTGGGACAGCGGGACGAACTGATGCAGCGGATCCATGAGGGGGTGGCGCCGGGGGGGCTGCTGGTGCTGTCGGAAAAGATCGCCCCGGACGACCCTCGGACCGGGGAGCTGTTCGTGGAGATGCACCACGCCTTCAAGCGGGCCCAGGGCTATTCCGGGCTGGAGATCAGTCAGAAGCGCGCCGCCCTCGACCGGGTGCTGATCCCCGAGTCCCTGGAGGCGCACCGACAGCGCCTGCAAGCGGTGGGATTCACCCGCGTGGAGCCCTGGTTCCAGTGGTGCAACTTCGCCTCGCTGCTGGCGTTCAAGGCGTGAGTGACTGGGGGTGGAACGCGCCACGGCTGGACGGTCCCCTGGGCCGCTGGCTGGCCCGCCTGCCGGAGCAGGTCGAGGCGGTATGGCGACAGCGCCCCCACGGCGACCTGGCGGGCTGGCGGGAGATCGTCGCCAGTCTGCCGGTGGTGGAACTGAGTGGCTGTCACCTGGATCGCGCCCGGGTCACCGCCGGACGTCCGGAGGATGCGGACGACGCCCTGCGCCGGCGGATCGGTGGACTGCTGATGGGGCTGCACCCCTGGCGCAAGGGACCCTATGAGATCTGTGGTCTGACTATCGACAGCGAATGGCGCTCCGACTGGAAGTGGCAGCGCCTCCGAGGCGCCATCGCACCCCTGCGGGACCGCCTGGTGCTCGACGTGGGCTGTGGCAACGGCTACCACGCCTGGCGCATGCGCGGGGAGGGCGCGCGCCTGGTGATCGGCATCGACCCCACCCAGCTGTTCGTGCTGCAGTTCCAGGCGCTGCGTCACTTCCTCGGCGCCCACCACCCGGTCCAGGTGCTGCCCCTGGGGATCGAGACGCTGCCGGCCAACCTGCGGGCCTTCGATACGGTCTTCTCCATGGGGGTCTTCTACCACCGGCGCTCCCCCTTCGCCCACCTGGCGGAGTTGCGGGGGGCGCTGCGCGAGGGTGGCGAGCTGGTGCTGGAGACCCTGGTGATCGAGGGCGGGTCCGGCGAGGTGCTGGTGCCGCCGGGGCGTTACGCCAAGATGCGCAATGTCTGGTTCATCCCCAGCGTGGCGACCCTGGTCTCCTGGCTGCAACGGGCCGGCTTCAGGCGGGTGCGGGTGGTCGATGTCACCCCCACCTCCATCCGGGAGCAGCGCGCCACGGCCTGGATGCGCTTCGAGTCCCTCAGCGACTACCTGGATCCGGCGGACCCCGGCCGTACCCTCGAGGGCCACCCCGCCCCCCGCCGGGCGGTGCTGCTGGCAAATGCCTAACCGTCTTTTGCACAGCCGCTGAGGATGCGCGGCCAGCGATCGTGCACCGCATCCTCCAGCTCCGGGGTGATGGTGACCACATAGATACGCCGTTCGTGTTCCCAGTGGGCCACCAGGCCCTGGACGCACTTGCCCGGGGTGATGTCGTACCAGTGGCTGTTGCCCTCGATGTCCTTCTCCATAAACTGGGAGATCGGCAGCTTGACCGGGGTCGGCAGCCACTTGTCCCAGCGCCCGGCGTAGATCGAGTCGAGCCGCGCCCAGCCCCCCAGGGGCAGGCGGCCGGCCTGGCTCTTGCGCCGGCCCCAGGGCAGCAGTTCCACGCCGCCGCCCTTTTTTCTTACCGGCAGGCAGGCCTTGGGGTTGGGAAAGTAGGTCCGCACCTCCTGGCCGTCGATCAGGTAGTAGACACCGCCACACATGGGAATCAGCGCTGCAGGATGGTTTCGCGGTGGCCGAAGGGCTTCCAGGCCGGGGCGATGACGTTGGGCATGCGCGAGCGCGCGAGCAGGCGTACCGGCGCCAGGGTGAACTCCCCATAGCGGCGGTTGACCGCGTCCATCGTCCGGTCGAGCTGGTCACGGCGCTCGTGACGGTCCGCCAGGAAGTCCATCTGCAGCCCGGCGGGCTGGGGGTCCAGGGCGGTGATCTGGACTTGGTGACAGCCCTGACCCTGCCAGATCCGGGCCAGGAAGTGGCGGCACAGCCGCACCAGGTCCGGGGCGTGGTCGGTGGCCGGATCACAGCGGTATCTGTGGCCCAGCCACCCATCGTCGACCCGCAGGCCGATGAAGAAGCGCCGGGCGCGCAGCCGGTGCAGGCGCAGCCGCGCGGCGACCTTCTCCGCCATGTGCAGCAGGAAGGTCTGAACGACCTCCGGATCCTGGGTGCCGGGGGGCATCACCTTGCCGTGGCCGATGGACTGGGGTGCGGCCAGGGTGGTGTGGACCGGCTCCGGATCGAGTCCCTGGGCCATCAGCCAGATGCGCCGGCCCGGATTGCCGAAGCGTTGGCCCAGATCGCCGATGGGCAGGCGCTGCATGTCGCGGCAGAGATGAACCCCCCGCCGCGCCAGATAGTCGCCGATCCCCCGGGCGATGCCGCACAGCTCGGTGACCGGCACCTGGGCCAGGGCCGCGCGGGCCCGGGCCGGTGGGATGATGGTCAGGCCGTCGGGCTTGTGCAGCTTGGCGGCATATTTGGCGGTGGTCTTGTCGCCGCTCAGGCCCACCGAACAGAGCACCCCGCCAGAGGCATCCAGCACGGTTCGTTTGACCTGCCGGGCGATCGCCTCCGGGCGGCCCAACAGGCGCTGGCAGTGGGTGACATCGAGAAAGGCCTCGTCAACCGAGAAGATCTCCATGTCCGGGGTGATACGCGCCAGGGCCGCCATGATCGCGGCAGAGATCTGGGCATAGCGCTCCGGGTGGGCCGGCACCCGGATGAAACCTGGGCAGATGCGCCGGGCCTCTTTGAGGCGCATGCCGGTGCGCACCCCATGGGCCCGCGCCTCGTAGGAGGCGGTGATGATGCAGGTCCCCTGATCGCCGTTGGTAATGCCGATGGGGCGTCCCTGCCACTCCGGGTGGTACAGTTGCTCGACGCTGCAGAAAAAGGCGTTCATATCCACCAGGATGATGGCACGGGGCCAGGTGGGGTCGGTCGAAGCGTTGTCTCGAGGCATGGCCATGTATGACATTTTACTTTATATAAGTTTAATAACTATATATTTATAGAGAGTATTATTGATCAATATCGGCGTAGCTGGCCCACCAGCACACCCTGGATCTCCACCCGCTCGGCCGGGTAGCTCATGGGCGCCATCCGGGCGTTCGCGGGGATCAGCAGGATCTGGCCGTCCTGGTCGTGCTTGAGGCGCTTGAGGGTGGCCTCTTCGCCATCGATCAGGGCCACCACGATGGTGTTGTCGTCCGCCGTCTCCTGCCGCTTGATGATCACCATGTCGCCATCGAGGATGCCCATGTCGATCATGGAGTCCCCTTTGACTTGCAGGGCATAACGGTCGGGTCCGAGCAGATAGTCGGCAAGATCGAGCTGTTGCTGCTCGGCGATCGCCTCGATGGGGCGGCCGGCGGCGATGCGTCCCGCCAGGGGCAGCCGCAGGGTGGGCTGGAGGGTGCCCCCTTCAGGGAGTTCGATGCCCCGTTTGCGTCCGGGGATCAGGCGCAGCGCCCCCGCCGCGGCCAGGGCCTGTACATGGCGGTGGGCGCTGCCCCTGGAGTGGATACCGATGCCGGCGGCGATCTCGGCGAGGGAGAGGGCATGGCCCCGGGCCGCCAGATAGCGGCGGATGAATTCGAGGGTCTTCTGTTGGGTGGGAGTCAGCATGAATGTTCTCGAAATGTTCTCTATTGGGATAGAGTATAGAACATTTCGAGAACTGTAAACCCGCCGCCCCTGACAAGGAGAGTTGAAAAAATGGTTGTATTGAGTCAACAATAATCTATAATGCCATGATTATTAAAGAATAAAAGTGAGGTAGTCATGCCAAAGGAAATCTTTCAGCGTTTCGCCCTGGTCCTGGCCCTGGTCATGCTCAGCGCCTGGGGGGCGATCCTCATCGCCGCCCCGGACAGGATCGCCGGCCTGTTCAGCACCGAACCGGTCAACCACGCCTTCGCCGGCATGATGGGGGCGGCGCTGCTGGGATTGGCGTTTATCTCGCTGGCGGGGATAGGGCGTTGGCTCAGCAGTCAAAAGGCCCTGGGGGTGGCGATGCTCATCCTGGTGGTGGAGACGGCCTATCTGATGCTGGGGGCGGAGGTGATGCTGGTGACCCTACCCACCACCATCAGCCTGATTACGGCGGCGGCGGTGGCGTTTTTCCTGCTGATCTGAGCGCCGGGCTTGGCCGATGATGCGGTGGGGCCTGGGGGATTGTGTCAGAATATTTTACACTTTTGGACGGGCAAAATAGGCGGGATTGCTTAGTCGATTGTTTTTAAATAACAAATATTATTTGGCATTGAATTTGCCTATCTATTGGCAAGGAGCATCACAATCCAGGCTTAGGGATCGTCGAATAGGTAGGTCATACCATGCTGGTATTTATACGTTTGCTTCCCGAGACAGTCACCCAGAACGATCTGCGGAGATTCATCAGCCAGGCCCTGAAACCCTCCTGGCTGACTCTGTTAGCCCCCCAGGGCAGGATCAAATCCACCGAGATCCGCAAGACCACCTATGGTCAGCCCCTCTCCGTCGAGTACCACGGCATCGTCGATATCGAGCCGGCCAAGGCGGCCATGGCGGTGATCCACAAACTGAACCGGACCGCCTTGAAGGGCCGGGACGTGGAGGTGCGGAAGTACTATCACCGCTCACCCTTGCGGGATCGCCGGATCGCCTTGCGCGGGATGACGGATGCCCCGGCAGGGGAGAGGCGCCACCAGGACCGACGCCGTTCGCATATGATAACGGAACGGGTGCATACGGCCGGCCCCCTGCAGTCGGGCCAGGCGACGCCGCCCGCCACCCAGAGCGAGGCCTACCCCTCCTCTTGACTTGCCTCCCGAACCAGCACTCCCGACCCGCTCTCCGGGAATATCTCATCCATGCTGGAATAAATTGCCCGGTGGAACGTTTACCTAGTTGACTGACCGTATGATCCCATGGAGGCCGGGACGCCAGGCGTCCGTTTCATACCGTCGGCTAACATAGGTGAATAACCCTAGATTCCACAGTTGATCGCTCCATTCTGAAACTAAGTGATTGATATGAAAAACACTCACTTCGATGTACCTTATCACCCGTTGGGTGAATCACGCTACAGGGCAAATTGCACGCCTGCAGTGGCGCATGGCTGCGTTACAACTCCTTGGAATAGCTCAACTATTCCGCGTCGTTGTGCCTTGCCCTGCACCACCGCAAACGCACACTTTACCCTGTCCAACTGAGGATTCTAGGATAATCGTGGAGGCAATCTCAATGTCAAAGAAAAGAGTACTTATGGGGGTGGCGCTGGCCCTGACCTTCGGTCCCCTGGGCATCCAGGTGTCGCAGGGGCATGAGGGCGAAAAGGGCCATGGGTATGGCGCGGCCGTGGAGTTTCGTGAATCGGCCATGACCATCTTCCGCTGGTATCTGAAGCCCATGGCGGGCATGGTGAAGGGCAAGGCACCTTACAACCAGAGTGCCTTCGAGAAAAATGCCGAGGGCCTGGCGACGGCCACCCGGCTCGATGTCCTGGCGGGCTTCCCCAAGGGCTCGGACGCGGATGAGGAGACCCGGGCAAAGCCGGAGATCTGGCAGAATCAGAAAGACTTCCAGAGCCGCTACCGCGACCTGCAGCGGGAGACTGCCCGCCTGGCGGAGGTGGCGAAGGGTGGAGGCAAGGCGGCCATCAAGGCACAGTTCGGCAAGACCGCAAAGGTCTGCGGTGGCTGCCATAAGAAGTACCGCTCCAAGAAGTAATTCAAAGCGAGGAGACAGACCATGACAAAAAAAACGACCTTCCTGATAAGCGGCCTCTTGACCCTTGCCCTGCTGGTCGCCTGTTCCGGCATGCCCAAGCAGGAGAAGAGCCTGTACGAACGCCTGGGGGGCAAGGAGGCGATCACCGCGGTGGTCAACCACCTCTGGACGGTGGTGGCCAAGGACGATCGCATCAACCACTACTTCGCCAATACCAATCCCGATGTGTTCGCCGGCCAGATGATCGACTTTCTCTGCCAGGGAACGGGCGGACCCTGTGTCTATAAGGGCAAGGACATGTACGCCGCCCATACCGGCATGCACCTGAGCAACGCCGATTTCGATGCCCTGGCGGAGGACACGGTACAGACCCTGAATCACTTCAAGGTCCCCCAGCAGGAGCAGGACGAGGTGATGAAGCTGCTGGGAGGGATGCGCGAGAGCATCATCAACCACTGAGCAACCACTGGCGGCATGGATCCAGACCTTGTCCATGGAACATTTCGGCAAACTCCTGGTGGAGCAGATCCCCCGTCTGCGGCGCTACGCGCGTGCCCTGACCGGTGATATCCAGCATGCCGAAGACCTGTTGCAGGACTCCCTGGGCAGGGCCTGGAGCCGCATGCAGCAGTGGCAGCCCGACAGCAATCTGCGCGCCTGGCTGTTTACCATCATGCACAACCTGCACATCAACAACCTGCGCCGCAATCGTCATCAATATGGCTGGGAGAGCATCGATGGAAACGAGCCCGCTGACCGCCGCCTGCACGGCCAGGAACGGGCCATGACCCTGCGTGACCTGGAACAGGGCCTGGCCCTGCTGTCCGACGATCAGCGGGAGGTACTGGTGTTGGTGTGCGTGGAGGGGATGAACTATCAGCAGGTGGCGGACATCCTGGACATCCCCACCGGCACGGTGATGTCCCGCCTGCATCGTGCGCGGGAGCGCATGCGTATCTGGATGCATGGGGAAGAACCCCCCAAATTGAGGCGTGTGAAATGACCAGCGGCCTGACATCGGAACAGATGGATCTCCACGCCTATGTGGACGGCCAGCTCTCCGCGGAGGGCCGGCGGCGGGTGGATCGCTATCTCGAAGAGCATCCCGAAGCGCGCCAGCAGGTGGCGGACTACCGGGCGCTCAACCAGCACCTGCAACAGTTCTTTGCGCCAGTCATGGAGGAGCCCATTCCACCGGAACTGCTGCAGCGACCCCCGAGGCGTAGTCGCTGGCGTCCCCTGGGACTGGCGCTGGCCGCCTGCCTGCTGCTGAGCCTGGGGGGGCTGCTGGGCTGGCAACTACGCGACCAGCTCGAGCTGGCGCCGATCGACGTGGCCGGCACCCCGGAGTATCTGGTGCGTGAGGCGGCCATGGCCTATGCCGTCTACTCGCCGGAGGTGCGCCATCCAGTGGAGGTCTATGGTAACGAGAAACAGCACCTGGTGGCCTGGCTGAGCAAGCGCATGCGGACCCGGGTGCGGGCCCCGGACCTGAGCGGGCTGGGTATGCAACTGGTGGGTGGACGCCTGCTCTCGTCGGAGGACGGCCCGGGCGTCATGCTGATGTACGAAGACAGCAGCGGTCGTCGGGTGATCCTCTACGCCTGTCATGCCGCCAACGACAACCGCACCACCGCGTTTCGTTTTGCTCGGCAGGATGGCGTCTCGGTCTTCTACTGGATCGACAAGGACCTCTCTTACGCCCTGGCGGGTGAACTCGACCGCCCGTTGCTCGAGGCGGTCGCCGACCGGGTCTATCAGGAGCTGATGATCTGACGGCGGCCCAAAAATTCCATAATCCCAGGGGATTTGCGCCGGCCGCTTTGTGGCATCCTTCCAGCTATCCCAGCTATGGAACAGGAGGCCCTCATGGCCGCACCCCAAATCCTTACCGCCATCCCCTTGCAGCGCAACCAGATCGGTGATTTCGTCGCCACGGTACTGGGGGAGGTCGTCTCGGACGACCCGGTGGAATACCGATTCATCATGGCGATCGTGGAAGAGGGCAAACAGGAACCGGCCCTCTATGTCACCTCGGAGGCCCTGTCAGGTGTGGAGGCAGAGACCGGGGGGTACCGCCTGCGGGTCATCATGGGGGAGGAGGAGAAGGAGCTGGCCCCCTCGGATGAGTGGGGCGACGTGGAGAAGTTCTCCTTGGCCGGCATGGGCATCATCGCCAAGCTGATGAGACTCCAGGACGAATTGCCGATCCGCCTGATGTGAGGGACGGGCCCTGACTGGAGATGTGGGGCTAGAATACCCAGGCGATGAGCAGGGTGATGATTACGAAGAACAGGAAAAAGCCAGCGAGCATGAACTGAAACTCGCCGATCAGGCCATCGCCGGCGACCAGGGCGAACAGCAGGAACATCACGAAGGTGACGCCGAACGACCAGATGGCGGCGGTCTTGAGGCCGATCCCCGGCTGCAGGGCGGCGAGCAGTCCTTGCAGCAGCGGCACGCCCAGCAGTAGACCCACCACCACCAGCAGCAGACCGATACCGAGGACCAGGGCCCACAGGCGCGCTTCGCTGGAGCTTCGCCGGACCATCTCAGGCCTTGACCGACTGGCCCTTGATCAGTTCGCGTATACGGTCTGGATCGGGCATGCCGTTGACGGCCAGCTCGGGTTCGTCGCCGGCGGTGTAGATCTCCACCTTGCCGGCGTTGAGGATACGCTGTAACAGGGTCTGTTCGACCCGGGTGGTGCGAATGGAACTCATGTTGATCTCCACGTACTGTTTGCTGAGCAGGCCGTGGGTCCACACCACCTCGTCCTCCTTGATGGTCAGGCGGTCCGCCTTCATGGTCAGGTACCAGTAGAGCAGGATCAGGACGCCGACCCCAACGGGAATGAGGAGGATGGCGATGACGGTGCCCAGGGGGTGGGTACGGATCAGCGAAGGATGCTCTTCGTAAAGTACTTCTGACATCGATTGGTCCTGTGGTTGTGTGGAAAAATGGCTGGCCAGGGCCCGTCCGTTTCGTACATACTGCCGGCAGTGGCGGCCAGGCCGCGGCCCGTTCCATCGAAAAGAGACCCATTGTACAGGCTCAGGCCATGCAAGTGTGAAGGCGATGGGTGCTCACAGGTGCGCACACCGGATGCGGTGTGCCGATGAGTCCCAGTTCCAACAAGATGCAGAGCAAACTCTTCTATGACCGCCTGTTGCACCACCTGACGGTGATCTACGGCGAGACGCGGGCCCCCGCACTGGTGCAGCGGCTGCTGGACCTGCTCGGCCGGCACGTGGACAACCGCCCGGCGGAACCCCAGGCGCGCCCCCTGTGGGACGAGACGGACAATCTGTTGATCACCTATGGCAACAGCGTGCAATATCCCGGCATGCCCCCCCTGGCCTCGCTCAAGCAGTTCTGCGACCGCTATCTCCAGGGCACCTTCAGCCGCATCCATCTGCTGCCGTTTTTCCCCTTCAGCTCGGACGAGGGCTTCGCCATTACCGATTTCCACAGTGTCAATCCGGACCTGGGGGACTGGGAGGACGTACGGCGGCTGGGTGAGCACTTCTCCCTGATGTTCGATCTGGTACTCAACCACATGTCCCGTGAACACCTCTGGTTCGTGCAGTTCGTGCACTGTGAGAAGCCGGGGGTGGACTATGTTGTCGAGGTCGACCCCCAGGAGAACCTGAGCATGGTGGTGCGCCCCCGCAGTACCCCCTTGTTGAGCCGGGTGCGCACCCCCTGTGGCATTCACCATGTCTGGGCGACCTTCAGCAACGACCAGATCGATCTCAACTATGCCAATCCAGACGTGCTGCTGGAGATCATCGACCTGCTGCTGACCTATATCTCCCGGGGGGCAGAGGGTATCCGGCTCGATGCGGTGGCCTATATCTGGAAGCAGATCGGCACCACCTGTGTCCACTTGCCCCAGACCCATGAGATCGTCAAGCTGTTTCGCACCCTGCTCAGCAAGCTCGAACCCAATGTGCTCCTGTTGACCGAGACCAACGTCCCCCATCAGGAGAACATCAGCTACTTCGATGCGGGGGAGGAGACCAACATGGTCTACCAGTTCGCCCTGCCGCCCCTGCTGCTGCAGGCGATTCAGGGTGAGACCACGAAATACCTGACCCCCTGGGCGCAGAGCCTGGAGCAGGACGAGCTGCCCCCGGGCTGCACCTACCTCAATTTCACCGCCTCACACGACGGGGTCGGTCTGCGTCCCCTGGAGGGGGTGATCCCGGAAGTGGAGGTCGACGAGCTGATCGATGCCATGCGCCGGCGCGGGGCCTTCGTCTCCATGCGCGCCACCTCCGATGGCAGCGATCGCCCCTACGAGCTAAATATCAGCTATTTCGACGCCTTTCGCACCCCGGATGACGAGATTGACCCCTGGCATGCCCCGCGCTTCATGCTCTCTCAGATCCTGCCGCTCTGCCTGCGGGGTATCCCTGCGGTCTATATCAATGCCCTGACCGCCACGCCCAACGACATCCTGGGGGTCGAGCGCACCAACATCACGCGCAACATCAACCGCCGTAAGTGGGATGGCGCGGAGCTGGAGGCCCTGATCGATTCCCCCATGGAGGAGACCGGACAGGTATTCCCGGAGTATGTGCGCTGCCTGCAGGTGCGGCGCACCATCAAGGCGTTCCACCCGGATGCCCCGCAACATGTGATGAACCTGCCGGACGGCCTGTTCGGCGTGCTGCGCACCAGCCTGGATGGCGAGCAGCGGGTGTTCGCCCTGCACAACCTCACCAGCAATCCGAAGTACATCAAGCTGGACGGGATGTGTGGCCGGAGTTGCCACCGGGTCGAACTGCTGCACGAGGAGCCGCCCGATATCGAGGAGGGGACCTTGACCCTCTTGCCCTTTCAGGTGGTGTGGCTGACGGATGCCCAGGAGCCGCCGGCCGATTAGATATTGTCCTCCTCCACCGCCTCGTAGAGGCGCTGGCTGAAGTCGGGTACGGCGGAGAGGATGCGTTTCCAGTTGTTGATGAAGGGGACCTCGAGGGGGTCTGCGGTGAAGCTGGTACCGGCCTCCACCACGCTCTTCTGGAACACCTCGATGGCCTCCTCCTCGCCATGACGGTTGAAGTCGAGGCCGTTGATCTTGGCATCGTGGCAGTACATCTCGACGAAATCCAGGGCGATGCGCAGGTAGCTCGCCTTGAGGCTGCGGAAGAAGGCCTCGTTCATCTGAATCCCTTCGGTGGCCAACTTGCGATAGATCGACTTGGCGATCTCGGTGCTCATCTTCGCCAGGCCACTGGCCCGGTCCTCGGCGGAGAGTTCCTGGTGTTTGTGGTCGTAGTTGTCGGCGATATCGACCTGGCAGATCTGGTGGAGGGAGATGCTGCGGTAGACCTCCGACAACAACCCCACCTCGAGCCCCCAGTCGCTGGGGATGCGCAGCTGCGAGGCCAGATCCCGGCTCATGGCGAATTCCCCCGACAGAGGGTAGCGGAAGCTGTCCATGTAGTCCAGATAGTCCAGCGGCCCGGCCATCTTCTTGAGCGCTCGCAGCAGGGGGGTGACGAACAGCCGCGTGACCCGTCCGCCGAGTGTCGCCTGATTGACCCGGGCATAGTAGCCCTTGGCGTATTCGAAACCGAAGTTGGGGTGGGCCAGGGGATAGAGCAGGCGGGCCGGGATGTCACGGGAGTAGGTGGTGATGTCGCAGTCGTGCAGGCCGATGACCTGCAACTCGTCCAGCCCCAGGGCATAGCCGAGGCAGAACCAGACGTTGCGCCCCTTGCCCGGTTCCGCGGGGGAGAGCCCCAGGCCGTGCAGCTCATGGTCCAGGGTCTGCAGGCGCGGACCGTCGTGCCAGAGCAGGTGCACACGTTGCGGCAGTACCGAGAAGAACTCCCGGGCGTGTCGGAACTGGGCCTCGTCCGCCCGGTCCAGGCCGACGATGATATGAGATAGATAGTCGGCGTGACGCAGGTCGTCGAGGATGGGTCCCAGCGCCGGCCCCTCCAGCTCGGAGTAGAGGCTGGGCAGGATCAGTCCCATGGGGCGGCGGCGCGCGTAACCCCGCAGCTGGTTCTCCAACCGCTCCAGCGGGTGATCGGTGAGTTTGTGCAGGGTGGTGATGGATCCACCCTGAAAGAAATCCGCCATGATCTAGTCCCCCGATTGTTTGGTATCCAGCAGCTGGTTGAGTGCCTGGTTCCAGCCCGCCGGACCGGGCAGCTGGGTGATGATAGCCCTGGGCCGTTGCGGCAGCTGCAGGTGGCTGCGGTCTTTCTTGCGTATGATAATCGGAATATCCACCTGCAGCAGCATCGCCAGGTCGTTGCCACTGTCACCCAGGCCCACCGTGCGGAGCTCGCGCCCGTTCCGGGAACCATACCAGTCGCCGATGCGCCGTACCGCACGCCCTTTGTCCATGTCACCGAGCAGGTGGTAGAAACGCCCGCCCTGCAGCAGCTGCAGTCCAGCCGTCCGGGCCAGTTCCCGGAGCCGCTCCAGACCCTCTGCGTCACCCTCCCAAAGGATGGGTTCGGAGGCGAGGCGCTGGCGGGCGAGGGGGGCGGCATCCGGTGGCAGGCCGGTGTGCCCCACCAATTCCTGGTCGGTCATATCGCCGAAGCCCCGGAACCGCAGGCCCTCGTGTTCGCGCCACTGGTTGAGTCGCTGGCGAATGCCCGCATAGCCGGGTGGGGTGATCTGAGGGGCCGACCCGGGGAGGCGGATGACCGCACCGTTCTCCGCCACTACCGGACCGTCCAGTGCCAGCCTGCTGAGATAGACCTCCAGTTCGGCCAGGGTCTTGCTGGAGACCGGAATGACGGGACAGGCGCAGGCCCGCAGACGTTCCAGGGCGGGCAGGGCAGGGGCATAGTCGTAACTGTCGTGATCCAGCAGGGTTCCGTCGAGGTCGGTGAAGACGAGCAAGGGTCCACTCATGGGCAGCGGCTCCCGCTTCGGCCCAGCTGGGGATGGTGACCTGGAGCGAATGTTCTGTCGAGATCCATCATCCTGGAATACACGGCTGGTCAGAGAGTGGCACTGCCCTCAATCATAGCCACTTTCGGAAAAAAATTCCCGGGTTCTACAAGTCCTGGAAGAGGCAGGTGGAACAAGATTCAGGGGCCAATGGGGTCGAGGCAAGACGTTGCTGCTGGCCTGTCTATCACTGCCGATCGGCCTGGGCGCCTATGCTGACCGTATCCATCCATGGCGCTTTCCCGGCACTCTCAGGGATCTCCGAGCCGGAGAGAAACGGCCAGTCCCTTTCACCGCTCGGGATACGGGCAATCAGCGTGCTATTCTCCCCGTTGAAACTTCTGCTACTCTTCAGGCTGGTCGGTCAGACTCCGGGGCATGAGCGGGGCAGGCGGCTATTGGGACGGATTCATGCATATGGCCGCCGGTCGACGCTCGATGCGCCGGTGGTAGCGGGATTGATCGTGGCGGTCTGGCGGAACACTATAGCCAGTGTGGGGATTGACTATGACCGGTTCCTATTCGCCGCGGCGGCGGCGCCGATCATGTGCATCAGCGAACGGCTCGTGCATATAATTCGGCCATCGAGCAGCGAACGTTCAACCCCAGGCGCCACCCATTGGGATGGGTGCAATAAAATAACCGGGTAACAATCTACAGATTGCCCCCATGACATCCTCCAGAACACCAGTTCGCCAATAGGAGCCTGGGTGTAAACAACAGTATTCATTCACATCAAAGGAGATTTACGATGGACAAGTTCAGTCCAGTTCCAAGGACCGTCGGTCTGATGCTATGCATCTGCTGTGCCGCGACGGCCCAAGCCTTTGATAAGGATTATCTACGGGCGATCAAGGCAGACGTAGCAGAGTTTCATACCCATGAATTCCAGCCACCCAAGGGTACGGACTCATGGTTGATCTCCACGGGTGCCGCCACCTCCGAACAAGGGGGACAGCAGGAGACGCTGGAGGGGTTCTCCCGCTTCCTGCGGGAGGAGTCACCCGGCAGTTATATCTTCTTTCGCAAACTCCCTCTGAAGTATAAACGGCGGGTCCATGCCGACTACCTGGCGACCGGCGATATCCGGCGGATGAAGCAGAACATCTTCAACTATTCGAAGCAGGCGCGGCAGGAACGGCTGCATCTGCCGTCTCACCTCCCGCGCCACAGGCCACCTCAGCACTTGGCAAGCCCGCCGGTGAGCAGGCCACCCGCCAAGCCCGCGAGCAAACCGGTGAAAAAACGGGAGTCCTCATCCCTCGATCTGCTGATGGGAGACTGACGCGATGAAAAAGCTCTTCAGCCCTGTTTTATGCCTTGTCGCCCTCCTCGTTGCCGGACAGGTTCGGGCGGCGGTGAGCAAGGACCTGCCCCTGCCGGGCGAGAACCCGGATGCGGACGAGGTGGCCCGACAGGTCTATTTCGCCAACCACTTCTACGCCTTCAAGAACTTCTCCATCCGTCGCCGGGGCAGTACAATGACCGCCCTGATCAATCGCAATCCTTCCGGCAGCATGATCACCACCGCGCTGGAGCGTCATCTAAACAACAACTATGCGGACGACGACCCGATCCAGTCCAGGGATCTGGCGATCTTCCATTCCGGCAAGTTGCGCGGCACCGGTCTTTTGGTGACCGAATACAAGGACGACAGCAAGAGCCAGAGCTATATGACCTGGATCCCGGCACTGCGCAAGATCCGCCGATTTGCCCAGCCCAGGCACGACGACGACTGGGGCGGCAGCGTCTTCACCTTCGGTGACGTGACCCTGCGCAAACCCGAAGACGAGACCCATGAACTGCTGGGAAAGAAGAAATTGCACACCTGCCTGGGTGCCATCCAAGGGCTGGAGGACAAGCTCCATCGCTATGTCGGGCGGTTACCCAAGCGCAGCTGCCGGCAGGTCGGCAAAGAGATCTACGGACTGAAGAGCACCACCAAGTTCAAGGACTGGTGGTACGACTACCGCATCAGCTATGTCGATACCAAGAGTTTCGCCGATTACCGCACTCTCTATTACAAGAACGGCGAGTTGATCAAGGTGATCGATCGCGACTGGGGGTTGCTCAACACCCACAAGGAGGGGGATCCACGCGCCCTGTTCTGGAAATACTGGTATGGGCTGGATATCAAGACCGGCCGCGAGACCTGGGCAGTGATCCCCCAGGAGGTGGTGGAGTACAACACCCATCGCCCCAACTCCTTCTGGACCGAGAAGACCCTGCGCAAGATCAAGCGCTGAGCCGATGCAAGAGATGGGGTTACTCCACCCAGTCTATCAGGTGATATTCCCAGTCGTCCGCGTCCGACTCGCGCACCACACGGCCCCGAATCGAGTTGCCCGAGGCCTCCACCGTCTCAGGGCTGCCGGATATCAGCGGGTGCCAGGGGGGTAGCTGTCGACCCTCGGCCAGCAGTCGGTAGGCGCAAGTGGATGGCAGCCAATAGGGATCGGCCAGGTCCGCCGGGGTCAGGGTGACGCAATTGGGCACCAGCACCGAACGTTCGGTATAGCGGGTACAGCGGCAGTGCTCGGTGTCCAACAGATCACAGACCACGTTGGTGAAGTGGATCTCCCGGGTCTCTTCGTCCTCGAGCTTCTGCAGGCAGCACTTGGCGCAACCGTCACACAGTGCTTCCCACTGCTGCTGGTCCATCTCGTGCAGGGCCAGTTGTTCCCAGAAAGGCGGCCGCTTCATCTCTCTCATGGTGAAATACTGGGTGTTTTCGTGGGGGACGCAGTGTAACCCAACCGGCCCTGTGATCGGATGGCCATAGAGCAGAAAAAGTGGCGGTGGGCAACTGTTTTATGCACATTCGTCCCCACCCCGGCAGTTTTCTGACCAGTTAGTGAACTAAGATCTGGACGCACATCAATAATACACATTAACCCATTGATATATTTCAGTTTAACATGATCGTGTAAAAAAACTACAATCTAACGAAGGGGCTTGTCGTATAAGGGCCATAGGGAAATACAATCACCTTACCCACAAAGATATCCACAGCTTCTGTGGAAAGATGGAAGACATGAGTCGGGAAAATTTCACACGTTTTCTGGCAGAATAGCCGCCCTCGACCCCCCGTCAGAATAAAAATCCTCGCCGGAGGGATTTACGGGTGATCTTTCCAGCAGCGCATCGCCTCAGGAGCCCATGTCAGTATGTCCAGTCACACCCCCTATCAGGCCAGGATCCAGACCCCTTTCAGCGTCCTCGGAATCCGTATGGAGCAGGGGGCACTCTGCGGCATCGATTTCCTGGAGCATGGCAGTGGGTTGCTTCCTCCCACCACACCGGAGGTGAGAGGGGTGGTCAAGGCCATTCAGCACTACCTGCGTGAACCGGGCGTACCCATACGGCTCCAGATGCGCCTTCACGGCACCCCCTTTCAACAGTCCGTATGGAAATGCCTGCAACAGATCCCCGCCGGCCGGCCACTGACCTACGGCGGGCTGGCCGAAAGGCTCGGCACTAGCGCCAGGGCGGTAGGGAATGCCTGCCGGGCCAACCCCTGCCCACTGGTGATACCCTGCCACCGGGTGGTCGGCGCGGCAGGGCTGGGCGGCTTTGCCGGGCAGCCTGTGGGCGAGCGGGTGGCCATCAAGCGTTGGCTGCTGGCCCATGAGGGATACAGTGCAGCCGCATCCTGACGACCAGGCATCGATCGAACGCTTTGCGGACGGGCTTTGGATGGAACGGGGCCTGAGTCCAAACACCCTGGCGGCCTATCAGAGCGACCTGCACAAACTGGCACAGTGGCTCAGAGAGGAGCGGGGCTGCGGTCCCTTACAGGCAAGGCGCCAGGACCTGCTGGCCTATCTCGCCCGGCTGGCCGTGGAAGGGCGAAACCCACGCTCGAGCGCCCGTCTCCTCTCCTGTCTGCGCCAGTTCTATCGATACGCCCTGCAGGAGCAGTGGCGGGAGGACGACCCCAGTGCGAACATCGCGGCCCCCAAGCTGGGACGACCCCTGCCCGCGGCCCTGACCGAAGCGGAGGTGGAGGCCCTGCTGGGGGCCCCGGATCTGGGAGAGGCGGAAGGCTACCGGGACCGCGCCATGCTCGAACTGCTCTACGCCACCGGCCTGCGGGTCTCGGAGCTGATCGGCCTGGTCCCCGAGCAGGTCAGCCTGAATCAAGGGGTGGTCCGGGTGATCGGCAAGGGCGGCAAGGAGCGCCTGGTGCCCCTGGGCGATGAGGCCCAGTCCTGGCTGGTCGGGTTCATGCGGGGCGCCAGGCGCGAGCTGCTGGGCGAACGGCCCTGCGAGCAGCTCTTTCCCACCCGGCGCGGAACGGGGATGACCCGTCAGGCCTTCTGGTATCGTATAAAGAAACATGCCGCCAGCGCCGGTATCGCGAAGCAGATATCACCCCACACCCTGCGTCACGCCTTCGCCACCCACCTGCTCAACCATGGCGCCGACCTGCGGGTGGTGCAGCTGCTGCTCGGTCACAGCGACCTATCCACCACCCAGATCTACACCCACGTGGCCCGCGAACGCCTGAAGACCCTCCACCAACAACACCACCCGAGGGGCTGAGCCTGAAAAGGAGGTCATGGCCCCGCCAGGGATGACCATGACAGTGTCACTGAGAGGCAGCAGGGGTGGGAAGGGTCCGGCGGACCTTTTTCGCGGCCTTCAGGAGGGGTTTGGTCCCATGCCAAACCCATGTAGAATCGACCGCTGCGCGCGGGCAAGATCAGGAGATTCCTCATGCCATCTTTCGATATCGTATCCGAAGTGGACCTCCAGGAGGTCCGCAACGCGGTAGACCAGGCCAATCGCGAGATTGCGACCCGCTTCGACTTCAAGGGGGTGGATGCAAAGTTCGAGCAGGCTGAGACAGAGATCACCCTGCGGGCCGAACAGGAGTTCCAATTGGGGCAGATGATGGATATTCTGCGCCAGAAGCTGGTCAAACGGAAGGTCGATATCGCCTGCATGGATGTCCATGAACCGGAGACCAGCCTCAATGCGGCGCGTCAGCGGGTCGTCATCAAACAGGGAATCGACAGCGTTACGGCGAAGAAAATGGTCAAGGAGATCAAGGCCAGCAAGCTCAAGGTCCAGACCCAGATTCAGGGTGAGCAGCTTCGCGTCACGGGCAAAAAGCGTGATGACCTCCAACGGGTCATCTCCCTGCTGCGGGAGCAGGACTACGGTCTGCCACTGCAGTTCCAAAACTTTCGGGATTAATCAATCAATGAAACAGAGCAACAGAACTGCCCGTCGATGGGCTGCGATTTCCACATTGGCCGCCATCGTGTCATTGAGTGGCGCCTCCAGCGTCCAGGCAGACCAGGCGGGGGACATCCAGCGGGTGCGCAGCGGCATCGCCACCCTGACCCATGGGGCGCAACCGGACAGTGTCTCCCCATCGGTCATACCGGGCCTCTACGAGGTCATGGTAGGCCCACAGATCTACTACGTGAGCGGCGATGGGAAATACCTGCTCTCCGGCAAGCTGATCGACATCGCCAAGCGCGAGGATCTCACCACCTCGAAGATCGCCAAGGCGAAGGCCGAGGCGATCGAAAAGATGGGTGAGAAGAATATGGTGATCTTCTCCCCCAAGAAGGTCAAACACACCATCACGGTCTTTACCGACATCGACTGCGGCTACTGCCGCAAGCTGCACAGCCAGATCGACAAGTACAACGACCTGGGGATCCGGGTGCGCTATATGAGCTTCCCGCGGGCCGGCATAGGCAGCACCTCCTATAACAAGGCGGTCACGGTCTGGTGCTCGGATGACCGCAACAAGGCCATGACCGAGGCCAAATCGGGCAAGGAACTGCCCAGGAAGGAGTGTAAGAACCCGGTCAAGGCCGAATATGAACTGGGCAAGGCCCTGGGCATCAACGGTACACCGGCGCTCTTTCTCAGTGATGGGGAGATGCTGCCCGGTTACGTCCCCCCGGCCCGGCTGGCCGCCTATCTGGACCAAAAAGAGGGTAACACCTCTTCCAAACATTAGCCCGCACACCCAGTCACGGCTAGCTTGGGGTACGCCGCCTGGCTGGCCCCTCCTGTCGTCCGCCACCCGTGAATTGTCGTATGGCGCCGGTATTTCTGTGAGCTGAACATCAATTTATCGCCAAGCCGGCCGCTCATACTGCATGCTGAAAGATATACCCATGGAAAATGATCAGGTGGTGGCCTTGAGACTCGATGTGGCGATGCGCACAGACCGGGGACGGGTGCGACAGAACAATCAGGATGCCATCGCGGGTGACCCCCGGACGGGACTGCTGTTGCTGGCCGATGGGATGGGGGGCGCCAACGCCGGTGAGGTGGCCAGTGGCATGGCCGTGGACCTACTGATGAACCAACTGGTCGCGACCCGGCCACCCGATGCCGAGCCCCTGGAGCGGGAGACGCTGCTGAACACCCTCCAGGATGCCAACCACGCCATCTTCGACCTCGCACAGAACGTGCCCGAATACCACGGCATGGGCACCACCCTGGTGTTGGCCCTGGTGCAGGGCCAGGAACTTCTGTACGCCCACGTGGGGGATTCCCGTCTCTACCGCCTGCACCAGGGCCACCTGGAGCAACTGACCCAGGACCACACCCTGCTGCAGGAGCTGTTGCAACTGGGGGAATTCGCCTCCATGGAGGAGGCCCTGGAAGCGGGCGTACCGAAGAATATCCTCTCCCGGGCCTTTGGCGTGGAGGCCGAGGTACTGGTGGATCAGGGGGAGATCGGCCTGTCGGCCGGTGACATCCTGCTGCTCTGTTCCGATGGATTGACCAACATGCTTGCGGATGGCGAAATAAGCGTTATATTGCAGGCTGAGGAGGGGGACCTCATGGCTCGGGTCGACCGCTTGATAGAGCAGGCCAATGAGCGAGGCGGCGAGGACAATATTTCGGTAATCCTGGTGAAGGTGCTTTGCGAAGATGAACGTTGACGTGGACAGGGCCTGGGCAACCGGTCTGGGGAAGGGGAGAGAAGAGCCGGGCCCCTGTCCGAAGGACCAGGAAGGCGCATCGGAATAACATGGAAAAACTCGTGATGCTGAACGCCGAGGAACAGGGCAGGGAGTTCGCCCTGAACGAAAAGCGGGTCCGTCTGGGCCGCGACCAGTCGAACGATATCTGCCTCGGCGACAAGTCGGTCAGTCGTCACCATGCCACGGTGATGCGGATCTTCACGGAATACTTTCTGCAGGACGAAAAGAGCACCAATGGCACCCTGCTCAATGGCCATCCGATCAACAAGCACATCCTGAAACACGGCGACGAGATCACCATCGGCAAGTACCAACTGCGCTATCAGGCAGGTGCAGGACCCGTGGAAGAGGAGGATCCGGATCGCACCCTGGTGATGCGTCCCATGGCCTCCGCCAGCGCCAGGCCGGCGGCGCATCACAGCGCCCCGGCAGCCGCCGCAAAACCCCTGCCCAATGGACGTGTACGCTACCTCAGTGGGTCGGAGCAGGGTGAGACCAAGGAACTGGACCGGGCCTTCTACACCATCGGCAAGCCCGGGGGGGACCTCATCCTCATCAACCGGCGGCGCACCGGCTATTTCCTGCTGCGCATGGGGGGTGAGCACCCCCCGACCGTGAACGGCCAGCCAGTACAGCTGGGTGGGGTACAGCTGCAGAATGGCGACAAGATAAGGATCGGCGAGCTGCAGCTGGAGTTTCTCGCCTGAAGCGGCGGGAGGGGTCCGTTCCCGCGGCTCAAGCCCCGCCGGAATCCAGGCGGAAACCGATTTTCACCGTCACCTGCCAATGGGCCACCCTGCCGTCCTTCAGTTGCCCGCGGGTCTCCACCACCTCGAACCAGTCCATGTGGTGCACCGACTGACCCGCTCGTTCGATCGCGTTGCTGATGGCGTCGTCGCTGCTCGTAGTGGAGGATCCCACCACTTCGATCTTTTTGTAGATAGGGTCACTCATGGCTCACTCCTTTTCAGTCGTCGTTTGAGATCATAGAGCTGCTCCAGGGCCTGGCGCGGGCTCAGTTCGTCCGGGTCCAGCTCGCGCAGCCGCGCCAGCACCGGTGGCTCGGGAGGCGCAGTGTCGAACAGGGAGAGCTGGTCCTGCTGGCGCTCTGCATGACGCGAGGCCGCCTCCTCCAGCTCCTCCAGGCGCTTGCGCGCCCGCCGAATGACGCTGTCGGGCACCCCCGCCAGGGCCGCCACCTGCAGGCCGTAGCTCTGGTTGGCCGCCCCCTCCCGCAGGGCGTGCAGAAACACGATGGAGTCCCCATGTTCCACCGCATCCAGGTGCACGTTGACAATGCCCGGGAACTCTTCGGGCAGGGTGGTCAGCTCGAAGTAGTGGGTGGCGAAGAGGGTGAAGGCGTGAATGCGGGTGGCCAGCTCCACGGCGCTCGCCCAGGCCAGGGAGAGGCCGTCGAAGGTGGATGTGCCGCGGCCGATCTCGTCCATCAGCACCAGGCTGTTTGCGGTGGCGTTGTGGAGGATATTGGCGGTCTCCTCCATCTCCACCATGAAGGTGGAGCGCCCCCCGGCCAAGTCGTCCGAGGCCCCGATCCGCGAAAAGATCCGGTCGATAGGGCCCAGCCGGGCCTCGCTGGCCGGAACGAAGCTCCCCGCATGGGCCAGCAGGGCGATGATGGCGACCTGGCGCATGTAGGTCGACTTGCCGCCCATGTTGGGGCCGGTGATGATGAGGATGCGCCGGCGCGGGTCGAAACGCACGTCGTTGGCGACGAAGGGTTCACTGCTCACCTGTTCCACCACCGGGTGGCGGCCTTCGCGGATCGCCAGGCAGGGCTGGTCGCTCAGCTGCGGCCGGCGCAGCTCCAGGGCCTCGGCCCGCTCTGCCAGGTTGCACAGGCCATCCAGCTCCGCCAGCCCCTCGGCGCAGCCTTGCAGCTCCGCCAGCGACACCCCCAGGGTCTCCAGCAACTCCTCGTAGAGCCGCTTCTCCCGGGCCAGGGCGCGCTCCCGGGCGCTCAGCACCTGGTCCTCGAAACGCTTCAGCTCCGGGGTGATGAAGCGCTCCGCACCCTTCAGGGTCTGGCGGCGGATATAGTCCGCCGGGGCCTGCTCCGACTGGCCCCGGCTGATCTCTATGTAGTAGCCGTGCACCCGGTTGTAACCCACCTTGAGCTTGGCGATGCCGGTGCGTTCCCGCTCCCGGGCCTCTAGATCGAGGAGGAACTGGTCGGCGTTCTGGGAGAGGCCGCGCAGCTCGTCCAGTTCGCTGTCGAAGCCGCTTGCCAGCACCCCGCCGTCGCGGATCAGCAGCGGGGGTTGCTCGATGATCGCCCGCCGCAACAACTCATGGGTCTGGGGGTATTCGCCGATACGCCGGGCCAGCTCACCCAGCAAGGGGCTGCTCAGGGGTTGCAGCTGACCCTGGATCTCCGGCAGCAACCCGAGGGCGTCCCGCAGCACCGCCAGGTCCCTGGGGCGGGCGCTCTTGAGGGCGATCCGGGCGAGGATCCGTTCGATGTCGCCGATCCCCCGCAGGACCTCCCGCAGGCTGCTGAAGGCATGATCCGCCAACAGCTCCTCGATGGCGTCGTAACGCTGTCCGATGGTCTCACGGTCCCGCAGGGGACGCTTGATCCAGCGGCGCAGCATGCGGCTGCCCATGGGGGTGGAGGTACGATCCATCAGCCCCACCAGGGTGTGCTGGGGCTGGCCCGAGAGGGAGCTGTCGAGCTCCAGGTTACGCCGCGTGGCCGCGTCGATGATGATCGCCTGCTCGCGCCGCTCCACCTGCAGTCCGCGCAGGTGGGGGAGGGCGCTGCGCTGGGTCTCGCTTACATATTGCAGCAGGCAGCCGGCGGCGGCCACCGCCAGGGGCTGGTCCTCGCAGCCGAAGCCCCCCAGATCGCGGGTGCCGAACTGACGGGTCAGCAGCCGTTCGGCGGACTCCAGGTCGTAGTGCCAGGCGGGGCGGCGGGTGATCCCGCCCTTGAGGGGGAGCCGCTCGGGGAGTCTCGAGTCCTCGTCCAGCAGCAGTTCCGCCGGGCGCAGGCGCTCCAGCTCGCCGCCCAGGGCCTCCAGCCCGCCCAGCTGCTGCAGCACGAAACGACCGCTGCCCAACTCCAGCACCGCCAGGCCGAAGCGGTCTTCCACTTGGTGCAGGGCGGCCAACAGGGTCTCCTGGTGCTCTTCCAGCAGGGCCTCGTCGGTTACCGTGCCCGGAGTGACGATACGCACCACCTTGCGCTCCACCAGCCCTTTGCTGCTGGCCGGATCACCGATCTGCTCGCAGATCGCCACCGACTCCCCGGCCTTTACCAGCCGCGCCAGATAGCCCTCGGCGGCGTGGTAGGGGACCCCCGCCATGGGAATCGGCTGGCCAGCGGACTGTCCCCGTTTGGTGAGGGTGATGTCGAGCAGGCGCGCGGCCCGCTCCGCATCACCATAGAACAGTTCGTAGAAGTCCCCCATGCGATAGAACAGAAGCATATCCGGGTGCTCGCCCTTGATATTCAGATACTGCTGCATCATTGGGGTGTGTTGTTCTTTTTTTTCTAATGAACTCATGCCGTTACGCTGTGCTACTTATTGATTTATATATATTTATCTTTTTTCCGTCGTCTCTTGCAGTCTCATCGAGTCTCACGAAATATCATCCAATCTCAGGAACATATAGTAATCTTTGGCCATGTAAAAACATTTTTACAAAGACTAGCGTGAGGACGGAAATTTGGGAGCGGCCTTTCCCTTCAATCCATCTTTGACAAGACGAGCCAGAAAATCCGTGAAGGGCACGATATTGTGATTTACGCTGGCTTGTTCCAATGCATCCATGTAGGCATCCCGCCGCTGCAAGGGAACAACGGTCCAGGGATAGCCTCCACTGGCCAGCATCACGTTCATTAGAAACCGCCCCATGCGGCCGTTGCCGTCCATGTAGGGATGGATGTATACGAAGATAAAGTGTCCGAGCACGACACGAACGGACGGATCTGTTTCATCGCGCAGCAGGTCAAAAAAAGCAGGCATGGCATCGCGCACGGCTTCACAACTGGGCGGTACATGCATTGAGCGACGAATATAAACGGGCCCGTTGCGATAACCGGCGAGATCGGCGGCGCGTAGCAATCCCGCTGTTACGCCCGGTGCAAACATTTCCCGATACCATATCCGGTGATCGTCATCAACAACGGTGCCGGGATTGTTACCTTGCAAGACTTTACCAATACTTTCCCGCACGGCTTGATAGGCCTGCCAGTAGCCGCGGGCGGCAAGCACATTACGATGTTCCCTGTCATTCTCGTCTTCGTCCGGATTCCAGTTACCACTGCGTACGCGCTCGATCAGTTCAGGGCTGACGCGATAGCCTTCAATGGACAAGGAATGATAGGCGTCTGACACGTAAACATCTTCGACATGTTTGAGGTAGGCCTTGATGTCCTTGGGCTGGCCGGGTGCTTTGGGAAAGTGCTCAATGATCTGTTCCCGCATTTCCTGCCACATCAGGCGAATGCGATTGACATAGGGGGACCGCTCCCTCACCGGCAGGATCACCGGAATTTGTGTCTCGAAGGGATCATTCTCGCGCACGTCGTATCCGGCTGTGCGCATGGTGTTGATGATGTCGTCAGCGATCCGTTCACGGCTAATATTGCGGAACGCGCCTGCAAGCCGCCCGGCGATGGTGCTGTGCCCGCCTTCCAGCAGTCGGTCCAGCACTTCGGAGGCATCGCGCACCATCGACAGGGCGGCGCGCATATCGGTCGGGTTTTGCTGAAAATAGCCCGGCGCGCAGGCGATCAGCGCCGCTGGGAGCGAAAACAGACGCAAGCCGCTTTTTTCCACGATATCCTTGCTGTCTGGCAATGCGGCCCGGATATCCAACAGCGATGTGTTATATGGCAAGGCCGTGATGTTATTGCGCGCCTTGATGGCCCGGACCAGTAACTGGCGCGGGACGGTCCAGTTCTCGGCATGGATTGACAGGGATTGTTCCGGCGACAGGCACCAGTCGTTACCCTTGAGGTGCTGGAGATAGGCAGCGCAGAATGGCCAGAAAGCGGCATACCAGGCAGTGCTTTCTCCAACTGTCTCGTCCGGGCGTGTGGGTACATACCAGCCTTTGATGACCTCTTGCAGAAAGCCATTGCGAAGCAGGCGCTCCCGATGGGTCCGCGACAGGTCTCTCGATCGTATGGCGACTGTGCCTTGTGCTTGCAGTTCGTGGAGCGCCTCCAGGGATTCGGCCAGTTTTTCAGAGGGTTTTGCCATGGTCTTTTGGAATAGTATTCGCTAATTAAGCTGTGATGTATTTCGCCAATCGTGTTGTACCATGGTTCGCTTATTGCGTCGAGGAGATATTCGCCTGCTGAGTCGTCGACCGGAGAAAGGAAGAGGTTGAGCCTCGTAAGGGCTCAAAAAACTGTAACTTAAGGAATATTCTAAATAATCGTTAAAAAACAATAGGTTAACACCTGTGCGTCATCGGCGTATGGCTGACCTTGCGCCCCGGCGCGGATCGTTTGCTCGGCGTGGAATCTGGATTGACGCTGGACATTGGGGGCGAGGCGCGGACTGTCATGGGCAAGGGCGCATATTAATCCTACTTGGTCAGATTATCCAAGGTAGGACAAGCCGTGGGGAGTGCTGGAAACGCAGTCGTCAACACCCCTGGAGGACGGGACGCCGGGCGCGTTCGTTGAAGATCCGAATAAAACGCCTATACTGCCCTTGATCACGAGTAGATCGGCTGCCCCAGAGTGCGCATCTCGCCGATGTAAAACAACAAGCTGCTTCACGGAGGGAACATGGCCATCACCGCCAAACTGGACACCCGTCCCGATCGCATCGACCTGCGCGACCGGCAGTACACCCCCCCGCTGCGCTCCCTCGAGCCTGAATTCCCCCCCTTGCAGGTGATCGAGGTCGCCCTGCCGCTCTACCAGCGGCACCAGATGATCCTCAATCAGGGCAACGAGGGGGCCTGCACCGGGTTTGGCCTGGCCGCCAACATCAATGCCCTGTACTGGCGGCGGGCGGTGCTTGTCAGTGATACACATGGCAATCTGATTGCCGACGAACAGGCCGAGCCCCCACCCAAGGTCAGCACCCGAATGCTCTTCCATCTGGCGCGCTTCTACGACGAGTGGCCGGGGGAGGACTACGAGGGCTCCAGTTGCCGGGGCGCCATCAAGGCCTGGTTCAAACATGGGGTATGCAGCGAAGACTACTGGCCCTATCGCAACCCCGTCACCGGGCGGGTGGAGTTCGTCAACCCCTCCCCGGGCTGGCGCAAGGATGCGGCCAAGCGCCCCCTGGGGGTCTACTACCGAATCGCCAAAGACTCGATCACCGACATGCAGGCGGCCATTCAGGAAGTAGGGGGGATCTACTGCTCTGCCTCGGTGCATGCCGGCTGGGACGTGCCGGGCAAGCACAAGCGGGTGACCCACGACTCCCTGCCGCTGATCCGCTGGCGCAAAGGCGCGAAGAAGACCGGTGGCCACGCCTTCTCTCTGGTGGGCTACAACCAGCGCGGTTTCATCGTCCAGAACTCCTGGGGTGAAGACTGGGGGCAGATGGGCTTTGCCGTGCTCAGTTACGACGACTGGCTGGCCAACGGTACCGATGCCTGGGCCTGTGTCCTGGGGGCCCCCAAAGAGAGCGAGATGCCGGACTGCTATATCTCCAGCTCCCTACACCGCGACCGGGAGGTGATGCGAAGGGGGGAGATCTCGTCCCTGTTTGGTCTGCCATTCGATTTCGGCGGCTCGCGGAGAAGTGCCAGCGCCTGGTCGCAGGAGCAGGCCTACCAACACAGCGTGGTGATGGGTAATGACGGCAAGATCATCAACCGCCTGGTGGACCAGCCGGATTGCCGGGCGGCGGTGAAAAAAGTGGTCATCGAGAATGCCAGGGCCTTTTTCGAACAGGATTCGAATCGCTCGCCCAGGATCCTCGTCTACGCCCATGGCGGCCTGAATTCGGAGGGTGACTCCCTGGACCGTATTCGCGCCATGGGCCCCTATCTGTCGGATAACGGGATCTACCCGGTGTTCTTCACCTGGAAGACCGGGTTGCTGGAGTCCATCTACAGCATCCTTGCGGATGCCAGCAAGAGGATGTTTCCCCAGAGCGGTGGCCTGCCGGAGTTCATCGAAGAGGCCAAGAAGCACCTGGACGATGCACTGGATCGCACCCTGGAAATCGCCTGCGAGAACCTGGGCGTCAAGGCCATCTGGTCGCAGATGAAGCAGAATGCGGCCGCGGCCGCGCGCAAGGAGAATAATGAACGTGGCGCCTTCCTGACCACCCTGGCGCTCAAGGAGCTGAAGTCCCAGGTGCCGGAGCTGGAGATCCACTTCGTGGGCCACTCCGCCGGCTCGATCCTGCTCGGGCATATGCTGGACGACTTTCCGCGCAACCGGTTGAAGCTGAACAGCTGCACCCTCTATGCCCCGGCCTGCACGGTCGATTTCGCGGTTCGCCACTACCAGAAGGCCATAGAGTCACACCATCTCTTCGATCTCGACGACCTGCACATCCACCTGCTGGACGATATACGTGAAAGAAACGACAGCGTGGGCCCCTACCGCAAATCCCTTCTCTACCTGGTGAGCCGGGCCCTGGAAGATCAGCACAAGATGCCCATCCTCGGCCTCTACAACGCCTTCGATGCCGACAAGGCCAAGAGCGGCAACGACTACGACTGGTGGCATCCAAGCACCCTGGCGAAGGTCAGAAAATGGCAGGCCTTCTGGGGTGGACGCAGGCTGGAGACCATTACCACCGACCAGGTGCCCACCGCCGCCAAGTGGCAGCGCGGGCGCATCAGCCAGGTCCTGCAGGCCATCCATGCGGCACACGGCTCCTTCGACAACGACGTACAGGTGGTGGCGGATACGATTCGCCGGATCACCGGCGAGACCCCACTGAGCAAACCCGTGGATAACCTGATCTATGGTTGAGGCATGAGATCTGGCAGGGATGCCGGGCCGACCGTCCCCGTCCATGCGCTATGGGGGCGGACCAGAACTGCCCGGCTCGTGGATGGCCTCCCTGGCCCGATTCAGAAATCCCAGGAGGGCATTGCCATGTACCCCGATGGCGCGCATGGAGTCATGGCCGGCATCCGGCAGCATGAGCAGTTCCACCCGCTCGTCGCGACGCTTGGCGTAGATCCGCCGGGCGTCTTCGGGGGGCACGCAGCGGTCCTCTTCACCCTGCACCAGGAGCACGGGGCAGCCGATCCGTTGGATGGTATTGCGAGGGGCGATCGCATCGAAGCGCACCCCGATGGTCCGCTCGATATAGCGCAACACCAGCCAGCCGATGGGAACATAGGGGATGTGGTGCGCACGCATCTGCCGGCGCATCATCTCCGCTGGATGGGCAAAGGCGGCGATACTCACCACCCCGGCCAGCCCCTCGCGCCGGGAGGCGACCAGCAGCGCCGCCGCCGCGCCCACCGAGTGACCCAAGAGGAACAGCTGCCGCGGGTCCACGTCGGGTTGCTGGAGCAGCCAGTCGAGGCCATGCTCCAGGTCTTCCGCGAAGCGCGGCATGGAAGAGAAGTCGTCGTCATCGCTGTTGCCGTGATTGCGCGCGTCCAGCAGTAACACCCCATAACCCGCCCGGTGGAGCAAGGCGGCGAACGGCAGCATATGACCGGCGTTGCCGCCCCAGCCATGCAGTACGGCGACCACTGGATAGCTTCCCGCACCCTCCCCACCGGGGATGAACCAGGCAAACAGCCGCTTGCCATTCGCCGTGGGGATGCGCTCGCTCCGATAAGGCAGGTCGAAATCTGCCGGCGTGCGGTGCTCCGGAACGCGAGGGGCGCGATAGGCGCGATGAATCAGCCAAGGTGTAACCGCCACCCCAGTCAGCAGGAGGAGTGCAATCAGTATATACGTGTCGTTCCCCTCCGTACGGATGAGTCCAGTAGGCGGCATGACCGGATCAAACGAGTGGACATGCTCTTGTACATTGAGAATCCGATCATAACTCAAACTCTCAACAGCCACACAAGCAATGTCAACAGAACAGGCGTGAAGGTGCTGAATAAAAGCAGACGATCACGCCGCCCTATCCACGGCCCTTCCATAAGGTGCATAATGTATATTATGTTAAATCTGTTCTGGCGCGATGATATCACCTGGTATGGCATAGGCCCTGAAGTCGACCGTGCTGATCATTCACATACGCTGGCCTACTGCCTGCACGGCGCATCACAGAACGATCAGGACATCTATATCATGATCAATGCTTGGTTACAGGATTTGACGTTCACCATTCAGGAAGGTATCGCCGCCAACTGACGGCGTGTCGTGGATACAGGCATGGATAACTCCGACGATATCGCCGAACCAGGAGATGAACAGGCCTTGCAAAACCTGCATTGCAGGGTAAAGGCACGCTCGGTTGTCGTCCTGATACGCGGTTGATCACCACTCAGTGATACAACGTTTGTGAAGGGCCCCTCTAACAATTCGTGAATCAGCCCTTTGAACGACATAATCCGCCATCTCTTCGTTGAAGATCTTCGCAACAGCTAGCTACAGTGCCGAGTTCTTGTAACATATAGATATTAAAGGATATTATTTCATACGTATGAAAATACAAAATTCATTGATATCAAGGAGTTACGATATTTGTGCATGCTAAGAAAGAAGAACTCGGCACTCTTGAGTGAATGACAATGAAATAGACAGCTATACAACTACTCCGGTGTCCGTGTCTGAACACGCCTTCCCGTAAACAGATGGAGCAGGAACTCGGTGACAAAGGCGCAAAGCAATGCGCCCAGTACAAACCAGATAATGTTCGGTGAGGTTTTTATCGAATAGCTTACGGCAAATCCAATCGCCAACAGTGCAGCCAGTACCGCCAACAGCAGGATAGCCGCTGATGCCCCGGTCTCATGTTTTACGCTGAAATGACCCAGGTGTACGATCAAATGAACAACCAGGATGGCAATCGATCCCACGGCGGCAATTTCCGACAACGGAAAAAAATCCGTCATCAATATAATCAGGCCGCCACTGATCACCAGCCCCTCGCGTGAATGGCCAATGGCCTCGCCGAATTCACAAGGCAGTTCTCCATCCTTGGCCATTTGATAGGTGACATTGGTCACCGCATAGAGGTTGGCATTGATGGACGAAGCGGTAGAAATGAGTGCGGCGATAGCGACAATCGTAAAACCTGCCGCACCAAAAACCGGGTAGGCTGCCTGGGCCAGGGCAAAATCTTTGGCCTTAATGACCTGGTTCACGTCCAGATTGCCAAATAGCGCCAGCGCTACCGCAATGTATAACAACATCACCAGAACGATGGCCAGCAGGATTGCGCGAGGCAGGGTTCTGGCCGGGTCCGGCATATCTTCAGCCGCATTGGTGATTACCCGAAAGCCTTCATAGGCAAAGAAGGTGATCGCCAGGCTGTATAGAACCATCTTGCTTTCAGGGTAAAGTGACGGCGATAGCAGCTCCGGTCGGGAGAAGATCAGTCCTGTCACGGCAAAGCCGATCAGGATCAGCACCTTGAATGCCACGATCGGCTTTTCCCAACGGGCAACGCTGCTGGAGCCTTCAAGGTTAATCAAAACAAACATAATAATAATGCCGTTGGCGAAACCATTGACCCACCGGTGTGACGATTCTCCCAGGTGAAAGAAAGTGACGGCGTAACTACCGAAGGTTTTAGCCACCAGCGCCAGCGCCACCAGCGCCGCAATATAGAGCATGATCGCCATGGCGCCAGAGAACAGTCCCACGCCGTAACTCTGTACCAGGTATTCTACAATACCCCCCGCCGCCGGGTAACGCGCACCCAGTTTGGCCAGCGAATAGCCACTGAGTAGCGCGACAATACCACCGAGTATAAAAGACAGATAGACGGCGCTGCCGGCAATGGCGCCGGCTTCGCCCATCAGGGCAAAAATACCGGCGCCGACCATGGAGCCGATGCCGAGCGAAGCGGCCGCCAACACGGTCATGGGTTTCTTGTCAGACACCGGACTGGGATCTCCTGAGTATTTTCATGTTTTCTGGCTTTCCATAAGTTGCGTGAATTCATAAAGCTAGTCCCGTGCACCACCCGGGAGGGACCTTATTGAATGAATAGTGACGGCCACCACAACGTGCCACACCATATCATCGAGGACCTCGACAAGGTACAGGCCCGGCATGACCTCATTGTAGACATGGCCTAAAAAGATACGCTGCCCCAATTGGAGTTGGCCACCTCTGCCGTTCTCCCGCTATCTGATCCAGGCAATGGACCCGAGCCCGTCATTGCCTGCTTGTATGTCCCGGGCCTATACGATATATTCTCCGGGCCTATACGATATATTCT
>Ga0114931_10000771_pt1 | contig 39888 bp, 30 predicted proteins | sample 2SBtaG_FD_89579 | JGI IMG/M metagenome (GOLD analysis project Ga0114931, IMG submission 89579) | Deep subsurface microbial communities from Kolumbo volcano to uncover new lineages of life (NeLLi) - 2SBTROV14_V59a metaG | ecosystem: Environmental > Aquatic > Marine > Volcanic | place: Kolumbo... | reverse complement strand
TCGAGGAGCCTCCGAACAGAGTCTGGTGGTGTTCCGTGGGGATTTCCGCCGCGTGATCTTGTCGGCCGTCACGCTGTCCCGAAACATCGGCTCTGCCCAGGTCCCTGGGGAGAAGGCATCAGCGCAAGAAGGGACGCCGACGGCAAGTACGCCATGAGCAGCTTGACCGTCCCGGGCAGTGTCAACGGAATGCCGGCCAACCGCTCGACCGCCCAGACCCCACCAGAGGCCGAGCGGCACGCCTTGCAGGACTACGACCAGGGCTTGCCAGTCCGGGGCTGACGCCGGGTTTCGCGCGGCGGGTTCGAGGTTATAGTCGGCGACGTCATGAAGGTGCGTCACCTCGACTGCGCGACGCTGTGTCCGATCGGCGGGCGCTGGCTGACTGGGTACGGCAGCCTGCTGGAGCGGGAGAGGCTGGTCTGTCACTGCCTGCTGGTCGAGCTGGACGACGGGCTGCTGCTGGTCGATACGGGGCTCGGGCTCGAGGATCTCGGGGAGCCGCGGCGGCGGCTGGGGCGCGGCTTCTTGGCGCTGACGCAGCCGAAGCTGGACGAGGCACAGACGGCGGCCCGGCAGCTCGAGGCGCTCGGCTTCTCGCCGCACGACGTACGGCATGTCGTGCTCACGCACCTCGACGTCGACCACGCGGGCGGTATCAGCGACTTCCCGGAGGCGGTGGTGCACGTACTGGCAGCGGAGCACGATGCGACGACGCATCCGCGGAGCACGCTGGAGCGGCACCGCTACCGGCCGGCGCAGTGGAGCCACTCGCCCAGCTGGTCGCTCTACCAGCCGGAGGGCGAGCCGTGGTTCGGCTTCGGGTGCGTGCGCAATCTGGACGGCGTACCGCCCGAGGTGCTGCTGGTGCCGCTGCCCGGGCACACGCGCGGGCACGCCGCGGTGGCGGTACGGACCGATGACGGCTGGCTCCTGCACGCGGGCGACGCCTACTTCCACCACTCCGAGATGGATCCGGACCGGCGCCGCTGCCCTCCCTTGCTCGATCTGTTCGAGCGCCTGGTGCAGGTGGACGGCGAGCAGCAGTTCGAAAACCAGGAGCGCCTGCGCGTTCTGGCGCGGGAGAACCGCGGCGAGGTGCGCGTGTTCTCGGCGCACGACGCCGTCGAGTTCGAGCGGCTGCGGGGCGTGGACGCATGACGACGTGCTCACCGCCCCGGGACCCCCGACGCGATTCGCTTCGCTCCTCGCGGGCTCACTGCCGCTCGCCGGACTCTCCAAAGCGCGATCAGAATTGAGCACCAGACCTCGCTCCCCCCCTCTCCAGCTGCCCGACGCGCGGCGGCGCGCGCGCCTCGCGAAAGCGCTGCTCGACTGGTACGGCCGCGAGAAGCGCGATCTGCCGTGGCGGCGTACGCGCGATCCGTACGCGGTGTGGGTGAGCGAGGTGATGCTGCAGCAGACGCAGGTAGCCACAGTGCTGCCGTACTACGAGCGCTGGATGCAGCGCTTTCCAACGGCTCGCGCTCTCGCTGAGGCCGCGGAGGACGAGGTGCTGCACGCCTGGCAGGGGCTCGGCTACTACTCGCGCGCGCGGCGGCTGCTCCAGGGAGCGCGCGCCGTCGTGGAGCGGCACGGCGGACAGCTGCCAGACAGCGCCGAGGCGCTGCTGGCGCTGCCGGGGATCGGGCCCTACTCCGCCGGCGCCATCGCGAGCATCGCCTACGGCCAGGCCGAGCCGATCGTCGACGGCAACGTGGTGCGCGTGCTCACGCGCCACTTCGCCCTGCGCGGCGATCCCGCGCGCGCGCCGCTCAAGGCCGAGCTGTGGGCGCTCGCGCGCGCGCTCATTCCGGAGGGGTGCGCTTCCGACTTCAACCAGTCGTTGATGGAGCTCGGCGCGACCGTGTGCACCCCGAAGCAGCCGCGCTGCGACGGCTGCCCCGTGCGCGGACAGTGCGCTGCACACGCCGAGGGCATCGTCGAGCAGTTGCCCGAGACGGCGCGTCGCCCGGAGACGACCGCGCTGCACGTGGTGGCGGCGCTGGTGTGGCGGCGCCGGCGGGTTCTGGTCACGCAGCTCCGCGATAATGCGCCGCGCTGGGCCGGCATGTGGCAGTTCCCGAACGCCCAGCGCAGAACGAAGGAAACAGCGGAGCAGGCGCTGTCGCGTGCGGTGCGCGACAGCGTCGGGCTCGACGCCGAGGCGACGGGGCTCTGCGCCGTGGTGAAGCACGGCGTCACGCGCTATCGCATCACGCTCGACGCCTACACGGCCAGCGCGCCGCGCGGGCGCCCGCGCCCCCTCGGCTGCCAGGCTCTCCGCTGGTGCGCGCCAGACGAGCTCGAAGCGCTGGCCATGCCGGCAGCACACCGGAAGATCGCGGGAAAGCTGGCATGACGGTCGAGGTCGCGATCGCGCTGGTGTGGAAGGACGGGCGGCTCTTGCTCTCGCGCCGACCTGACGACGCGCACCTGGGCGGACTGTGGGAGTTCCCCGGCGGCAAGCTTGAAGCGGACGAGTCACCCGAGCGCGCCGCCGAGCGCGAGGTGCTCGAAGAGCTCCGCGTCACCTGCCGCGCCCGCTCGCGGCGCGCCTCCATCGCGCACGACTACGCCGACCGGAGCGTGATCCTGCACCCGGTGGACTGCGACTACGTGTCCGGCGAACCCCGCGCGCTCGAAGTGAGCGCGTTTGCGTGGGTGATTCCGGCGGAGCTCGGCGGCTACGAGTTCCCCGAGGCCAACGCGAAGCTGCTCGCGGAACTGGCACAGTCGCCGCCGGCATAGACGACGCAGAATGGTGGCCCGACTACTACGTCCTTCGCGACGCTTCGTGGTGGCCCGGAGGGATACCGACTAGACCTTCAGCGGATCGACCTTTTCCGCGTCGATATCCAGATCGCGGATGGCCTGCGCCACCACGCCCGCTTCGAGCTTGCCTTCGAGCCTGAGCGCGTCGAGGGCAGCCAGCACGATGTTCTCGGCGTCGATTTCGAAATGGCGGCGCAGCGCCTCACGGGTATCACTCATGCCGAAGCCGTCCGTACCCAGCGGTACGAATCGCCCGGGTATCCAGCGGGAAATCTGGTCACCCGTGAGCTTCAGGTAGTCGGACGCGGCGACGAACGGGCCCTGCACGCCCTCGAGTGCGCGGGCGATGTAGGGCACTTTCTGCTCCGCCTCGGGATGCAGCCGGTTTTCCCGCTCGCAGGCGAGCGCGTCGGCCCGGAGCTGCTGGTAGCTGGTCGCGCTCCACACGTCCGCGGAAACTCCGTACTTTTCCGCGAGGATCTGCTGCGCGCGCAGCACCTGGTTGAGGATGCTGCCACTACCGAAGAGCTGCACCTGCTTGTCGCTCGGCTTGTCCGCGGCGCGGTAGCGGTAAAGCCCCTTCAAGATGCCGTCCTTCACTCCCTCCGGCATGGGCGGCATCGTGTAGTTCTCGTTCTGCAGCGTGATGTAGTAGATGACGTTTTCCTGCTCCTGCAGCATGCGCCTCAGGACGTCCTGGATGATGACGGCCAGCTCATAGGCGAATGCCACGTCGTACACGATGGCGTTCGGGATCATGCTCATCAGGACGGGGCTCTGTCCGTCCTGGTGCTGCAGTCCCTCGCCGTTGAGCGTGGTGCGTCCCGCGGTGCCCCCCAGCAAGAAGCCCCGCGCCATCGAGTCGCCCGCCGCCCACATCAGGTCGCCGGTGCGCTGGTAGCCGAACATCGAATAGTAGATGTAGAACGGGATCATCGGCTCGTCGTGCACCGCGTACGAGGTGCCGGCCGCGATGAACGACGCGGTGGAGCCGGCCTCGGTGATGCCCTCCTCGAGCACCTGGCCGTCCTTGCTCTCGCGGTAGTAGAGCAGCTTGCCCTTGTCGACCGGCTCGTAGAGCTGACCGCCCGATGAGTAGATGCCGACCTGCGAGAAGAGCGCGTCCATGCCGAAGGTGCGCGCCTCGTCGGGAACGATGGGCACGATGCGCCGCCCGATCTCCTTGTCGCGAAGGAGCTTGGACAGAAGCCGCGCGAATACCATCGTGGTCGAGGCTTCGCCCTTCTTCATGCCCTGGTAGAACTCGGCGTAGACCTCGTCCTCGCTCGGCAGCTTGATGTCCACGCTGACCGACGTGCGCCGCCTGGGCACCACTCCGCCAAGCACGCGGCGGCGCTCCAGCAGATACTCGACTTCGCGGCTCTCCATGCCCGGGTGGTAGAACGGCGCGTCCTCCAGCTTGCTGTCCGGCACCGGCAGGTGCAACTTGTCGCGGAAGGCGCGAAGCTCACCCTTCTCCATCTTCTTGATCTGGTGGGTGACGTTGCTGCCCTCGAACTGCTCGCCCAGCGTCCAGCCCTTGACCGTGTGGCAGAGGACCGCCGTCGGACCATCGGTCGTTTCGGTGGCGCGCTTGTAGGCCGCGTACAGCTTGCGGTAGCTGTGCCCGCCGCGGCGGAGCTTCCTGATCTGCTCGTCGCTCAGGTGCTCGACCATGGCCGCCAGCCGCGGATCCGTGCCGAAGAAGTGCTTGCGCGTGTAGCCGCCCGACGCCGTGGCGTACTTCTGCCACTGCCCATCGGGCACCTCGTTCATGCGGCGCCTGAGCACGCCCTCCTCGTCCTTCTCCAGGAGCTCGTCCCACTCCGGGCCCCAGATCACCTTGATCACGTGCCAGCCCGCGCCGCGAAACACGCCCTCCAGCTCCTGGATGATCTTGCCGTTACCGCGCACGGGTCCGTCGAGGCGCTGCAGGTTGCAGTTGACGACGAACGTGAGGTTGTCGAGCTGCTCCCGCGCGGCGATGGTCAGGCTGCCGAGCGCCTCGGGCTCGTCCGTCTCGCCGTCACCGAGGAAGGCCCACACCCGCGCCTGTGACGTGTCGAGGATGCCGCGGTTGTGCAGATAGCGGTTGAAGCGTGCCGCATAGATGGAGCTCAGCGGCCCGAGCCCCATGCTCACCGTCGGGTACTCCCAGTAGTTGCTCATCAGCCGCGGGTGCGGGTAGGAGCTGAGCCCCCTGCCCCGCTCCACCTCGCGGCGGAAGCGCTCCATCGTCTCGATGGAGATGCGGCCCTCGAGGAAGGAGCGCGCGTACATGCCGGGCGCCGCGTGGCCCTGGTAGTAGATCTGGTCACCACCGCCCGGGTCCTCCTTGCCGCGGAAGAAGTGGTTGAAGCCGACCTCGTACAAGCTGGCGCTCGAGGCGTAGGTGGACAGGTGTCCGCCGATGCCCGCAAAACGCTTGTTCGCGCGGTGCACCATCGCCACCGCGTTCCAGCGGATGATGCGGCGGATGCGCTTCTCCATCTCCTCGTCACCGGGGAACGGAGCTTCTTCCTGGCGGGGGATGGTGTTCACGAAGTCGGTGGTGAGCGGTCCGACCGGCACGACGCGGTGGCGCCGAGCCGACTCCATGACGCGCTTGAGCACGTAGCGCGCGCGCTGCTGTCCCTCGTTCTGGACGACGGATTCAAGCGACTCGATCCACTCCCGCGTCTCTTCCGGATCCTCGTCCGACTCATCCCGAATGTAGGTACCCACGCGATCGACTCCTTGTTCTCCCGCCTTCGTAGGACCAAGACCCGACCGCTTCAAGCGCGCAGAATTGTCGGCAGGAAACATGCCCCTGCGTCGACCTGCGCCGCACTGCATCATGGAATCCGGACCCCGGGCCCGGCGCGCCCCTGGGTGCGTGACCGGGCTCGCACCAACCGATCGGCGGCTACTTGAACAGGTGGCAAGCCTGGCAGCGCTTCGCGCCGACCTGGTGATCCACCTTGTCCTTGTGACAGGCAAGGCAGTTCTGTCGCGTCGGCAGGCTCGCCTTGTGCGTCACGTGGCACTTGTTGCACTGCGAGTGCGCCTTCACCGCGTGCAACCCCTTGCGGATGTTCGCGGCGTGGCAGGTCACGCACTTCGGCGGCTTGAATCCGTGCGGCTTGTGGCAGTGGTTGCACGCCGTGTGCTGCTTCGAGTCCGTCGCCTCGGTCTTGTGGCAGTTCACACAGCGGCCGTACCAACCGACCAGCGTGCTCGGCGGCGCCTGGTGCGGCGAGTGGCAGCCGATGCACTTGTGACGTGGGTTGACCTTGACTTCTCGCGCCTGCTTCGCGTGGCAGGTGCCGCACGGCTTCTTCTGCCGCACGTCATGCTGGTTGTGGCAGTTGTTGCACGCCTTGTGGTGCGCCGATTGTGCCGGCCACCGGTCGGCGACGTGCGCCTTGTCCGAGTGGCAGTGCCGGCACTGCTGGAGCGCCGCTTCCTTCTTCTTGTGGGGCAGATGGCAAGAGTTGCACTTCTCGTGTGTCGGGTTGACCGGCGCCAGGCGGATCTGCTTGTGGCAGCCCAGGCACTGCGTCTGACGCACATCCGGCTCGCCGTGATGTACGTGGCACTTCGTGCAACGGCCGGTGTGGATCTGCGCCGTCTTTACGATCTTCTGGTGGCAGTTCAGACACGGTAGCCGCACGCCGCGCACACTGAAGCGGTGCTGCTTGTGGCACGACATGCAGTTCTGGTGGGGCTTGGGCGCAGCGGTCGCCACCAGCCGGATCTTGTCCTTGTGGCAGTTACCGCAGACCTTGATCGTGACCTTCGGATTGCCGTGGATCGTGTGGCAGGACGGGCAGCTACCGCGAGCGTGCGCCGCCGGTCCGACGGCCACCACCTGGCGGACTTCCTTCGAGTGGCAGCTGATGCACGCCTGCGGCGGCTTGGGCAGCGGGTCGTGGGGATTGTGGCAGCTGGTGCAGATCTGGTGGCGCGCCGGGCCAGCTCGCATCCTCGCCGCGTTCTGCTTATGGCACTTGCCGCAGACCGTTCCCACCGGCGGAGGCCCGTGCACGTCGTGGCAGTTGACGCACTTCTGGTGCTGCACGGGGCTCTTGGTGAAGACAAGCGTCGCCTGCTTGTTGTGGCACTTGACGCAGCCGTTCTTGTCGGGAACCCACGTGTGCGGCTGGTGGCAGCTGGCGCACTCGTCGTGCTCGAGCGCCGTCGACCGCTTCTTGTTCTCGCGCATCCGCGCCTGCTCGTGGCAGCGCTTGCACTGGTCGTCCGCGCGCTTGAGCGGAGCGTGGACCTTGTGGCAGCTCTGGCACTCGTGGTGCTCCTTCGGCAGCTGCACGTCCTCGGTGCCGATCTTGATGTCGTGACACTGCCGACACGGCGGTTCGGTCTGGCCCTTGCCGTAGTCGTGATGCGGCTGGTGGCAGAGCTTGCAGTCCACACCCCCGTGCAGATCCTGCGGACGGATTACGGTGGCGGGGATAACCTCGGGGCTGCCCTTGTGGGCCTTCGCGTTCTTGCTGTGGCAGCGATCGCAGGCCTCGACCGTAAGCCAGGGCTTGCCGCCACTCGACGACGAGAAGTTGTGGCACGACAGGCACCGCGGACGGCCGGCCTCGTTGAAGTCCTTCTTCGCGTGGAGGTGCGAGTCCTTGTGACAGTCGAGGCAGACCTTCGCCGAGGCGCTCCCGCCGTGGCTCGAGTTGGCGTGACACGAGAGGCAATCGACCTTGTCCAGGTCCTCGTGCAGCCGGTGCCCCGACGTTTCCGCGATTTTCTGCCAGCCCGCCTGGAGCTGGTTGTGGCACGACGAACAACTGGCCGCCTTCACCTGGCCGTGAACACGAACGTGGCTCGCCCCCACCGCCTTGGCCATCAAGAGCCGCAGGCCCGTGCCACCGCTGACGGCGTGACAGGCCTGGCACCGGACGCTCTTGTGCCCCGCCGACGCGACATGCGCCTTGGACTGCGTAGTGTGGCAGCTACCCGTGCACGCGCCCGGAGAGTGCGTCGCGTACCGCCGCGCGCTGCCGATCAGCGCAGCCACGGCGATCGCGAGCAGCGTCAGCCCGATGCTGACCCAGCGCGGCGGGCGCCGCGCGGCACGCTCCGGAGGCGGCGCACTCGTCGGCTCGCTCATACCTCACTCCGGGGTCTCCCGCGTGACAGTCTCAGCGCCCGGACCAGGAGGAGCACGAACAGGAGCGCCGCCAGCACCAACGCGACAAAGTAACCGCGGCGCTGCACCGCCATCGCTTTTCGCGCCCTGGCCACTGCCTTCTTCGCCTTGTCGGCTTCATTCTCTACGGTCGCGGCCTGCTCGCGCAGCTGCACCAGGTCGAGCGAGTGCGTGGAGACGCGCAGATTCTGCTTGGCTGTCGTCACCTTCTTGAGCGCGTAGTCGGCGTCGGGCACGTACAGGCCGGCCTGCTTGGCGAGCGTCACTTCGACCACCGCCGCGTGCTGCTCCTTGTTCACCGAATCGAAGAGCTGCGATATCTCGAGAGCGATGGCCCGCTGCTTCTTGTCCTTGCTGTGGCACTTGCTGCACGCCGAATCCGGCGCCATCCCCGCGGTCCAGCTCGTCGCGACGACGTCGTGATGGCCATGACAGGGCAGACAGTCCGCCAGACCGCGGTCCTGGAAGGCGCGCGCGTGGGGGCTCTTGAGAAGGAACTTCTTCTCCTCGGTGTGGCAGTAGTCGCACGCGGCTGTGACGGACGGCGTGCCGGGATGTGTGCCGGCATGCGGACCGTGGCAGCCGATGCAGTTCGGTGCGGCCGCGCTGCCGCCGGCGAAGGCCTTGCCGTGCGTGCTGTGGTTCCACTTCTCGACCATGTCGGTCGGGATGTCGTACGCCGCCATGTGCTTCTTGTTGGCGTGACATCCGCCGCACAGATGCACGATGTTCTGCCGGTTCACCGTGGAACGTGGCGACGACGGAGCGAGGATGTCGTGGATGCCGTGGCAATCGCTGCACGTCGGCGCGCCCTGGTCCCCAGCGGCCGTCAGCTTGCCGTGCATGCTGAGCTTGTAGAGGGTGTACTCGTCGACCGGCAGCTTCGCGTTGAAGCTGCGGATGAAGCTTGGCTTCTCGTGACAGCCGCCGCAGATGCCCGCGATCCGGTCGTGCTGCGGATGCGCGATGAAACCGCGTGCCAGGTCGTGCGCGTTCACCGTCGGGTCGGTCGGGTCACCTTTGTGGCAACCCGCGCACCCGATGCGTGCGTCACGGTGAACGCTCTCCTGGTACTGCTCGGCGACCCGCCGGAGCTTCTTGTCCGGCAGGCTCAGATGACAGGTCAGACAGTTGTTCGTGTCGCGCTGCGCGCGGCCGTGCCGCGGCCCAGCAGGCGAACCGCCGATCAGCGCCAGCGAAGTGACGGCCGGCGCTCCGGCGTCTGCCGACACGGCGGGCTTCGGTGCCTTGCCCGCCGCCGGCTTCGCCTTCGGCTGGACCGCGCCCGGCTTGGGAGCAGCAGGCGCGGCCCAGCCGTTCGCTGCGCTCGAAAGGAGCGCGACGACCACCGCGAGCAGGAACGGAAATGACCTAGAAGAGGACATCGAGAGTTAACACCAGCCAGATCACCAGTAGCGTGAGCGCCGCCCAGAAGCTGAACCGCGAGCCACGCTTGTCGACGAACGGCAGAACCACGAGGCCGAGCACCACGAGGCTCAGGCCGCCGCCGATGAACTTGGACCCCTCGACGCCGAGCAGGCGCGCCGGCGTCGCCTTCAGCATCTGATGAAGGAACAGGAAGTACCAGGGCGGCGTGATGCCGGCGGGGGCCGGCAACGTCGGATTGGCTGCGACGCCGAGCGCCGGCTCCTTGAAGGTGGCCAGCGTGATGACGAGCACCAGCGCGCCCGTGCACAGCACTGCCAGACGCACCGCGAAGTCCGGGAAGAGCGGGATCCTCGGCTCTTCCGCGACCTGGTCGCCGCGCGCGCGCATGGCGCGGATGACGAAGAAGGCCTGCAACGCGATGATCAGCGTCACCGTGGCCGGCAGCACGCCCACGTGGAAGCCGAATGCGTGGTGCAGAGTCCAGTTGCTGACGCCCTCGCCGCCGCGCAGGAACCGCTCGAGGAAATGTCCGATGACTGGCGTCTTGCTCGCCATCTTGCTGCTGACGAGCGCCTGGAAGTACGCGTTCTGGTTCCAGGGCAGGATGGCGCCCGTGAACGCCATGCAGACGCCAAGGCCCAGCAGCACGAGCCCGCTCAGCCAGACCAGCTCCCGCGGCGGCGTGAAGCGCCGGAGCAGCATCATCGAGAAGATCTGCGCTCCCAGAACCACCACGAACAGGTGGCTCGCCCACAGGTGCACGCCGCGGACGAGGCTGCCGTAGGGAACGCGACCGACAATGTTGATGATCGACGAGTGGGCCTCTGCCGGGCTGGGTCGGTAGGGCAGAAGCAGCAGGATCCCGCTGAGGACCTGGATCAGGAACAGGAACAGCAACAGGCCGCCGAGGTAGTGCGTCGGCGTGTTCCTCGGCACCCAACGCTCCCTCGCGCGGTCGCGCAGGGCACTCAGGCCCAGTCGTTCCGAAAACCAGCGGCGTACGCTTCTCGGGATCACGGGGGGACTCAAGCCTGGGTAACGGTGACCATGCCCTGGACCACGCTCACTTCCACCTGATCGAGCGGACGCGGTGGTGGCCCCGAAATGTTCTTCCCCTCCAGCGAGTAGACGCCCCCGTGGCACGGGCACTCGATCTGCTTGTGCGCTGCCGAATAGGCGACGATGCAGTTCAGATGCGTGCAGAGCGCGACGAATCCACGGAAGTCCCCGCTTTCCGACCGGATCACGAGCACCGGGTCACCGCCGAGCATCACCATGCGGCTGGAGCCACGCGGAAACTTCTCGGCCTTGCCGACCTGGACCGCGGTCGGCGCCGTCGACTCCATCGGCTGCACGAACTTGACAACCGGATAGATCGCCATCACGCCCAGAGCGGCGGCAGTCCCGCCAATCGCGTAGCCGAGGAAGTCGCGGCGCTCTGTGGCCTTGTCGTCCTGGTCGTCGTCGCCCATCGCTTGATCCGTTCAGTGTGCGCTCTGCACATAGCGGACCCCGCCCGGCGTGTATCTGATGGCCGTCATCTTTGCGCGACGCCTTCACCGACACCGATCGCGCGCCGAGGGCGCGCAACGCTGGCGGATTGCGACGTGGGAGCACCCCCCGCGGCGTAGGGTCACGATCAGAGAACGCGCACGGACGTCGCGCCGAATGCGTACTTATTGCGCGTGGCCCCGGCCGCCCGGCGACAATTGCGCAAATCTGCGGATGGGCTTGCACGTATTCCGCGCACGATCTGATCGCCACGCATGTATGGGTCCCGAAGCGATGCGCCCCGCGGCATGTTTGCTGCTCGCGCACCCGACCATGGCACAGCCGTTGCAGTCGGGTGCGCGGTTCCCTTGCTCCTGCCCCCCTTCGAGCACTGGTACCGGTGGCTTCATCCTCCTGGCCAATGACTGGTACATGAGCATTCCGCGTCGAGGAAGTGTTCCGATCGTGCCGCGACTTGCCGCGATCGCCCTGGCGTCTTCTGCAGTGGTTGCCTGCGGGCACGCCGAGCCCACGCCGCCCAAGGACCCGCCCAAGGCGCCGACCTCCGCCGCCGCGATCCCGGTCGCGCCGTTGAGCGGAAAGCTGCTCGGCGAGCCGTTCGCCATCAAGAGCGCTCGGTACTACGCGGACCAGCGTCCGGGCTACAAGAAGATCATCCTCAAGCTGTATGGGGTGGAGTCTTCCAGCCCGTGCAAGGACTTGACCCCACTCAAGGCACCCGAGGTCTGGCTCCGCCACGACGGCCCGGAGCGCATCAAGAAGGGGCAGACCACCATCGATCTGGACGGCAAGGCTCCCTGGCAGGTCCACTACCAGATCCAGAAAGATGGGCGCTGGGTCGGCAACGGCGCCGCCCGCGCCCTGTTCGTGGTCACCCAGGTCGCCCCGGACATGAAGGTGCACGGCGAGCTCACCGCGTGCTTCCGCGACGCTACCGGAAGCTGCGTGGCTGGAGTGTTCGTCGCCAACTACTGCCGCATCTGGATCGACTCGCCCGTACGCGGTTCGGACGTGATGGAGCACCCGACCAGGCACCTGCCGGAGGACACGCCGGATGTCGTGCCTCCCCCGAGCGCACTGCCGAGCGTCCCCCCGTCCGGCGCCCCGGGCGCAGCCCCCACCGGCAGCGCCGCGCCGGCTGCCTGTGCCAGCGCCGCCCCCACCGGTAGCAGCGCGGAGCCCCATCGATGAACGCCCTCGCACGAACGCTGGCTACGCTCGGCGCCGCCGCACTTCTCGTGGCCTGCAGCAGCCCGGAACCCCGGCACATGGTGGCCCCGGCGCCGTCGTCCAACGCGGTGACAGTCGCGGTCGAACCGCGCGAGCAGCTGCTGCCGATGTATCCGTGCTCCCGCTGCCACAAGGACCGCCCGGTCAATCCCCAGCCACGAAAGCTCGTGAAGTTCCACGCGGTGCGCGCCCGCGAGTTCAAGCACGGCGACGGAACCTTCTGGTGCTACCAGTGCCATTCCGTCAAGAACATCGACAAGCTGCGGACGGCCACTGGCGAGCTCGTGTCGTTCAACGAGGCGTGGAAGGTCTGCACCTCCTGCCACGGCGACAAGCTCCAGCCGTGGACGCAAGGCACCCACGGTCTGATCCTGGGTTTCTGGAACGGGGTGAAGCACAAGAAGTCGTGCCCGAACTGCCACAACCCCCACGACCCGCACCCACCCTTCCCGCCGATCAAGCCGCAGCATCCGCCGCAGCGACCGCGCGAGTGAGGCACGCGCCATGCCCAGGAAACTCCCCATCTATCGCGACGACGACTCCGGCGGCGCGCCGACCGCAGCGGACCGCATGGAGAAAGCGACCGGGATCGGTCTCGGGAAGGACGGGTCACGCCGGGACTTCCTGCGCGCCGCCGCCGCCGCCGGGCTCGCGATGACCGCGGCGCCCGCGTTCAACGAACCCGGCTTCGAGAAATTCCTGCGCAAGCACTACAAGGAGCTGACGCCGGACGACAAGAAGCGGGTCTTCGCCGACATCGAGAAGGAAACACTCCAGAAGACCGGCGTGAAGGTGCACGTCTCCGATCCCCCGCCGATCGAAGGGGTGCACTTCGCCTACGGCCTCAACCTGTCGCACTGCAACGGCAACCGTCGCTGCGTCGAGGCCTGTGCGCGCGAGAACAACGCGCCGGACGACCCCGAGATCCGCTACATCCGTGTGCTCGAGCTGGACAACGGGTCGCAAAACCTCGAGGACGGCAACATGTACTACGACCCGGCGCAGGTTCCCGAGCCGGGCAAATACTACCTGCCGGTCCAGTGCCACCACTGCGACAACGCGCCGTGCGTGCGTGCCTGCCCGACGCAAGCCACGTGGAAGGAGCCGGACGGCATCGTCGTCATCGATTACAACTGGTGCATCGGCTGCCGCTACTGCATGGCGGCGTGTCCGTACTGGGCGCGACATTTCAACTGGGTGGAACCGTCGATCGAGCCGGACAGGATCAACCCCGACCAGGGCTACATCTCCAACCGCATCCGCCCGGTCGGCGTGGTCGAGAAGTGCACGTTCTGCCTGCACCGCACGCGCAAAGGGCGCTACCCCGCCTGCTACGAGGCGTGCCCGACGGGCGCACGCAAGTTCGGCGACTTGGCCGATCCGGAAAGCGAGGTCCGCCAGATCTTCGAACGCCGCCGCGTCTGGATCCTCAAGGAGGAGCTAGGAACGAAACCCCGCTTCTTCTACTTCTACGGCTGACGCATGAGATACGACCCCGAGACCCTGAGTCTAGGATTTTCCTCGCAGGAGGAGGTCGAGGAGTTCCATTCGGAGCTGGTCGTCTTGATCCGCAGTGCGATGGTCACGGCGACCCGCCGCATTTCCGACTCGCAAGAGGCGAAGGACGTCTCGCGCGAAGTGATGAAGGACAACCGCGCGGTGATGCGCGCCCTGAACCTGGTGCGCCACACGCTGACCAGGAAGGCTTTCTAGCGAGGCGGCATGAAGCAGTATCTCGTATTCTGGGGCAAGATCTTCCGCCGCATCTTCGTAGGCAGCATCCAGTACTACATCTGGATGGCGACGCTGCTCGGCATCATCGTCATGGGCTTGTTGTTCTATTGGCAACAGCACGTCCACGGCATGATCACGACGAACATGACCGACCAGGTGAGCTGGGGCGCTTACATCGCGAACTTCACCTATCTGGTCGGCGTCGCGGCGGCGGCGGTGCTCCTGGTCGTGCCCTCGTACATCTACCATCGCCACGACGTGCACCAGGTCGTGCTGCTCGGCGAGATCCTCGCGTTCTCGGCGGTGAGCATGTGCCTGATGTTCATCACCGTCGACCTGGGCCGGCCCGACCGCTTCTATCACATCATGCCGATTGTCGGCCGGATGAACTTCCCGATCTCGATGCTGGCCTGGGACGTCGTCGTCATCAACGGCTATTTCTTCCTCAACCTCTACGTACCCGTCTATCTGCTCTACAAGCTGTACAAGCGCGAGTCGCCGAAGTGGTACATGTATCTGCCGTTCGTGATTCTGTCGATCTTCTGGGCGGTCAGCATCCACACGGTCACCGCGTTCCTGTACAGCGGCTTCGGCAGCCGCCCCTTCTGGAACTCCGCGATCCTGGCGCCGCGCTTCCTGATCGGCGCGTTCGCCTCGGGGCCGGCGATCCTGTACGTCGTCTTCCTCGCGATCAATCGCTGGAGCGACTACGACGTGAAGGAGAGCGTGTTCACCTACCTCCGGCGGGTGATGACGTACGTCCTGCCGGTGAACCTGTTCCTGTTCGGCTGCGAGCTCTTCAAGGAGTTCTACACGCAGACGGGCGAGGTCTCCTCCTCGTACTACATGCTGTTCGGCCTGCACGGTCATCACAAGATCGTCCCCTACGTGTGGGGCGCTATCGTGATGGAAGTCGCGGCCATGGTCGTTCTCTCGGTCCCGAAGCTCTACAACAACCGCAACCTGCTGGTTACGTCGTGCATCTTCATCGCGCTCGGCATCTGGGTCGAAAAGGGCATGGGCCTCATCATCCCGGGCTTCGTGCCCACCCCGCTCGGCGAGGTGGTCGAGTACGGGCCGTCGGTGACCGAGTTCTTCGTGTCCGCGGGCGTGTGGGCGGCGGGCGCCTTCTTGTATACGGCTTTCGCCCGGGTCGCGACGGGCATCCTCTCTGGTACCCTCAGCGAACATCCCGAGCTGGGTCCGCCGATGGAAGCCGAGATGCTGGGCGAACACGAGCACGAGGAAGGCGCCGAAGCCGCCGCCGAGAGCGCCGCACACGCCTGATCCGGACCGACGCGCCGAGCCCTCTCCCACGGTAGGCCGCGATCCGTTGTATCCTCGCGGGCGTGTTCGAGTCCGGAGAGCAACTGCGCGAGTACGAGATCTGGGGACGGCTGGGCGGCGGCGGCATGAGCGACGTTTGGCTGGCACGCCACACCGACCTCGCCATCCCCGTCATCGTCAAGACACTGCGACCGGATCTGGGCGTCGCGTCGGAGGAGCGCGCGCAGCGGATGCTCACCGAAGCGCAACTCATGGCTCGCATCTCGAGCCCCTACGTGGTGCGCGCCTACAGCGCGGGCACGCATCGCGACACACCCTACATGGCCCAGGAGTATGTCGACGGCATCGATCTGAACGAGCTGGATCACGCGCGCCGCGGCTCCGTCGGTCGCGGGCTCCCTCTGTGGTTCGTGTGCGAGGCGGTGGCAGATATTGCGCGCGCGCTGCACGACGCCCACCAGCACGGCGTCCTGCACCGCGACGTCAAACCGTCCAACTTCTTCGGTTCGCCCGAGCTCGGCACCAAGCTCGGCGATTTCGGCATCGCCGTCGCCAAACCGGTGGGGCAACTCGTCTCCGGCGACGCGAGCGGCACGCTGCGCTTCATGGCCCCCGAGGCGCTTCGCGGCGAGACCCTGGATCGCCGCGCCGACGTGTTCGGCCTCGGGGCCGCCGCCTTCGATCTGCGCTACGGCTCGCCGCCCTTCCCCGACCCGCGCGTGCTGCTCGACGGCAGGCCGCGCCCGGCCTTCCCCCCGCCGACCAGTCCGCAGGAAGCGTACTTCCAGCACGTTCTGGCGCGAATGCTCGCCCACGATCGCCAGGAACGCTATCCAACGCTGGCCCAACCGGGGCGGCTGCTCGGCGCACTGGCCCGCAATGCGCCGCGACCAGCCGCGCCGATGCGCAGCTCGGACTGCGTGACCTGCAACGGAACGCGCATCACCACCGAGGTCGGCAACATCGCCGAGGCCGACGTGGACGGCATCGTCAACAGCGCCAACTGGCAGCTGCACATGCAGACCGGCGTGGGCGCCGCCCTGCGCCGCGCCGGCGGGGACGAGATCGAAGCCGAAGCGCAGTCCGGCGGCGAGCATCCGCTCGGAGCCTGCATCGTGACCGGCCCGGGACGCCTGCGTTGTCGCAAGGTCCTGCACGCCGTCAGCGCCTGGCAGCAGGCGTCCTGCGTCGGGCGATCGACGCAGCGCGCGCTGCTCGTCGCCGAGCGGCTCGGCCTGCGCTCGCTCGCTCTGCCCGCGCTCGGCACCGGCGCCGCGGCCGTGGCGTTCGAGGCGTCGGCCGCGGCCATGGCTTCCGCACTGCGCTGGCACCTCGCCCTCGGCGGTTGTCGGCTCGAGCGGGTCCGCTTCGTCCTGTACGACGAAAACAAGCGGCGCGTGTTCGCCGACGTCCTGGAGGCGGCGTTACTGGGCGAGAGCGACGATCTCGCCGACCCTGGGCTCGAAGCGAGCGCGGAGGACAGCGACAACGACGTCTCCACCGACGGCCCGACGTACTTCGCGCCGGGAACATAGCGGTCGCATGGCCACGCGACGCACACGCTTCTTCGCGGGGGCGCTGCTGCGGGTGGCGCTGGCGGGCTGCCACCACGACCCGGAGAAGAGCACGGCGAAGCGGGTTCGATAGCGGAGCTCAGCTGCGTCTGGGCGGAGGCGTGGGCGGCTCCGTCGCCCCGCGCGCCGGCCGCTCGTGGGCCGGCCGGTGCAGGCCGTCGAACGCCGGACGCGCCCGGCGGAGTGACGACGCCAGGGCGCCGAGGTAGACTGTGCGCTTCCCTTTCCGGCCCGGGGGCCCAGAGGTCATGGCAGAGCTGGTACCGTATCCCTTTGGCGCGTTGGCGTCGCGCATGCTGCGCGAGCTCGAAGAGCAGCAGAGCATCTTCGATCTGCCCCAGCGGAAGTTCTTTCTCGGTGATCGCGAGCGTAACTACACCGTCGGCTTCCACCACCACCACGCAGCGACACCGCTCGGACCCGCCGCCGGTCCGCACTCGCAGATGGCGCAGAACCTGGTCCTGGCGTGGCTCGGCGGCTGCCGCATCTTCGAGCTGAAGACCGTCCAGATCCTCGACGAGCTCGAGATCCCGCGGCCCTGCATCGATATGGAGACCGTCGGCTACAACGTCGAGTGGTCGCAGGAGCTCAAGCTCGAGCAATCGCTGGACGAGTACGTCAAGGGCGCGATGCTGATCCGCATCCTCGAGGAGGTGCTGCCGCTCGAGCCCGGCTACCGCCCCGCCGTGTTCGACATGTCGGTCGGCTACGACCTCGCGGGCATCAAGACGGAGCGGGTGCAGGCGTTCATCCGCGGCATGCAGGATGCGAGCGCGGTCGTGGAGCGACTGCGCCGCGAGCTCGGCCCGGAGCTGTCGAAGTACCGCGACCTCGACTACCCGACGAAGCTCTCCAACACGCTGACGCTCAGCACGTTCCACGGCTGCCCGCCGGACGAAATCGAGCGCATCACGGATTTCCTGCTGGAATCCGGCATCCACTCCATTGTGAAGCTGAATCCGATGCTGCTCGGGCCGGCCGAGGCGCGGCGGCTCTTGAACGAGGTGATGGGCTACGGCGACATCCACATCCCGGACAGCGCGTTCGAGCGCGACACGTCGTGGCAGCAGGCCGTGGATTTCAGCGGGCGGCTCCGCGACAAGGCCAAGGGCCTCGGCCTAGGCTTTGGCGTGAAGTTCAGCAACACGCTGATCGTGGAGAACCACAAGAGCTTCTTCACGCCCGACCAGAAGGAAATGTACCTGTCCGGGCCGCCGCTGCACGTCCTGGCGATGAACCTCGTGATGCGCTTCCGCCGCGAGTTCGGCACGAGCATCCCCATCTCCTTCTCGGCCGGCATCGACCAGAAGAACTTTCCCGACGCCGTCGCGCTTGGCCTGGTGCCCGTGACCGTGTGCAGCGATCTCCTGAAGAAAGGCGGCTACGGCCGGGCGACGGGCTACTTCATGGAGCTCGGCAAGCGCATGAAGGCCCTGGGCGCGAAGGACGTGCCTGGCTACATCCTCGCCGCGCACGGCAAGGCCGCCGAAGCGCTGGAGCGGCTCCAGCTTGATGCGGACGGCCGCCAGCGCGCCCTCCAGGGCCTCGACGACGGCAGCCTCGACGACGACACCGCCGAGGCCTGGGCCCTGGAGACGGCGCTGCTCAACACCGAGGCCTACGTGAGCGCGCTGGAGAACGACGCGCGCTACCAGGCCGCCCAGAACAGCAAAGGACCGAAGCGCATCGACAGCAAGCTGGTGCTGTTCGACTGCGTTACCTGCGACATCTGCGTCCCCGTCTGCCCCAACGACGCCAACTTCACCTTCACGCCGCCCGAGCAGGAGCTACCGATCGTGAAGGTCGAAAAGAGCGGCGACGGCTGGAGCGTGCAGCGCGAAGGCCTACTGGCGCTGAAGAAGCGCCACCAGATCGCCACCTTCGCCGACTTCTGCAACGAGTGCGGCAACTGCGACGTGTTCTGCCCGGAGGAAGGCGCGCCGTACGTGCTCAAGCCGCGGTTCTTCGGCCGCCGGGCGGACTTCGAGCGCTTCAGCGACCACGACGGCTTCTGCATCGAAGTCGAAGGTGCCACCGAGCGCGTGCTCGGGCGCTTCCCCGAAGGCGAGTTCACGGCGGAGGTCGAAGACGGCCGCGCGCGCTACTCCGGAAAGGACTTCTCGCTCCGCTTCAGCACCGACGGCCTGGAGCGGACGCTCGAGGGCGAAGCCTCGGACAAGGTCGATCTGACGTTCTTCTACATCATGGATCTGCTCCGCCGGAGCCTGCTCCACTCGGCGGAAGAGAACTACGTCGCAGGACTGGCCACTCTCTCTGGCGCAGCGGACGGGTAGCCGATACGCTGGGCGCAACACGGCTCGTGCACGGGAATATGCGCCACGAGCGGCGTGCCAAGCGCCGTGGCCGTCCCGCCTCGCCGGACGTGGTAGATTGCGCGCTTCCCTTTTCGGCCGCTGGGCCTGGAAGTAGAGTGAGCCCCGAATGAGCGACGAGATCGTCGTAGCCGCCCTGGGCGGCAACTCCCTGCTGGATCCCAAGCTGGCAACCGACGTCGCCAGCCAGTTCAAGCGCACCGCCGAGGCGATGCGCCCTATCGCCGAGCGCATCGCCGCGGGCGACCACATCGTCATCACGCACGGCAACGGGCCGCAGGTCGGCTACATGCTGCTGCGCTCGGAGTTCGCCGCGGGCCGGCTGCACAACGTGCCGCTCGACTCGCTGGTGGCCGACTCGCAGGGCGCCATCGGCTACATGATCCAGCGCACGCTGCGCGCCGAGCTGGAGGGCCACGGCGAGAAGCGCGAGGTGGTGTGCGTGGTGACCGAGGTGGAGGTCGATCCGGAGAGCGCCGAGGCGCCGCCGACCAAGCCCGTCGGGCGCTTCTACAGCGCCGCGGAGGCCGAAGCGGTGCACCGCGAGCGCGGCTGGACGATGGTGGAGGACTCGGGCCGCGGCTACCGGCGCGTAGTCGTCTCGCCCATCCCGAAATCGATCGTGCAGCTCGACACCATCAAGCGGCTGGTCGAGCAGGGCATCACGGTCATCGCCTGCGGCGGCGGCGGCATCCCCGTCTTCCACGACAGCACTGGCATCCTGCGCGGCATCGAGGGCGTGGTCGACAAGGACCGCTCGAGCGCGCTCCTGGCCACAGCGCTCGGCGCCAAGCGCATGGTCATCACCACTGGCGTCGACGCCATCTACGACAATTTCCTCTCGCCCGAACGGGTCAGGCTGGACAGCGTCGACACGGACCGGCTTCGTGAGCTACGTGCCGCCGGTTCGTTCCCGCCCGGCAGCATGGGGCCGAAAGTCGAGGCCGCCATCGACTTTCTGGAGGCGGGCGGCGAGGAGGTCGTCATCTGCCTCCCCGAGGACTACTCCCGGGCCTGCGAAGGCCGGGTCGGTACACGTATTTCGAAGGCGAAGAAATGACCGGACTTGATCACGAAGCGCTCCGCAAGCTGTACGGCAAGAACCTGCTGCTCACCTCCGACTGGAGCACGGCGGAGATCAACACGCTCGCCAGCCTGGCCGAGAAGCTCGAGCAGCTCGACCGCGCCGGCCGCGCCCCTGCGCTGTTCCCGAACGAGCTCGCGTACGCGATCTTCTTCGACAACTCCACGCGCACCAAGAGCGCCTGGGCCGGCGCCGCAGCGCGGCTCGGCATGTCTCCGGTGATCGTCGACGGCTCGTCCACGCAGGTCGCGCACGGCGAGACGGCCGAGGAGACCGGCGCGATGCTGGGCATGAACGCCCACGCGCTGGGCGTGCGCCACGACAAGATCCTCGGCGAGGGCAACGTGTTCCAACGCGAGGTGAAGAAGGGCATCGACGACTACCTCGCCGCAACCGGCGACAAGCGGCAGGTGCCGATCGTGAACCTGCAGTGCGACATCGATCACCCGACGCAGGCGATGGCCGACCTGCTCTGGCTGCGCGAGCGCTTCCCCGACGGCCTCTCGGGCAGGAAGATAGCCGTCAGCTGGGCCTACTCGCCGAGCTATGCCAAGCCGCTCAGCGTGCCGCAGGGCCTCGCCATGCTGCTGTCGCGCTACGGCGCGGAGCTGGTGCTGGCGCATCCCAAGGGCTACGAGCTCACCGGCACCACGCTGGAGGCGGCGAAGAAGCACGCCGCGGAGTCCGGCGGCTCGTTCCGCGTGACCGACTCGATGGACGAGGCGTTCGACGGCGCGCACGTCGTCTACCCGAAGAGCTGGGGCCCGCGCGAGCTGATGCTGGAGCGCGTGGAGGCCAACAAGCGGGGCGACAGCAAGCGCATGAGCGACATCGAGCAGCGCGCGCTCGAGATGAACAAGAAGTTCACCAGCTGGATCTGCAACGAGGAGCGCATGGGCAAGACCCAGGACGCGCTCTACATGCACTGCCTCCCCGCCGACATCGGCGCCGAGGTGACGGCCGGCGTGCTCGAAAAGGCGCGCGTCGACCTCGCCCGCGAGGCGAACAAGAAGGTGTACGTGATCATGGCGCTGTTGGCCTCGGCCAAGAGCGCGAACCTCGCCGAGCGGCTTGCCGCCGTCGGCTGAAGTGAACCGGGCCCGCGCGCCCGGTTGAAGGAGCAGAAGCATGTCCGCACTCGACAAGGCGATCAGCGAGCTCGCCGCGAAGTACCGTCCCCTCGCCGTCTCCATCCTGAAGGAAGTCATCCGCATCCCCGCCGACCACGTCGACCGCCCGGAAAACGATGGAGGGGACCCGGACTGTGGCCTCAGCAACCACGAAGGCCCGCGCCTCGAGGTGCTGAAGCAGGCCATCCTCGACAACGGCGCTGTTTCGCGCCCCGAAGACGTCGGCTTCGACGAGTTCGGCAACCTGGTCTGGAGCGTCGAGGATCCCGACGACCCCACCCCGCGCGCGCAGAAGAAGGTCATCTACCTCGACGGCCACACCGACACGGTCAAGGCGCTGCGCAGCCAGTGGCAGGGCAAGATCGGCGGCGGCATCGACTCCTACGACGGCTGGACGGACGAAAAGCGGGTAAACCGCGAGTTCCTCCGCGGCGAGCTCGGCTGGCTACCGCCCGACGACGAGTGGGAGCACATGGTGTTCGGGCGCGGTAGCGCCGACCAGCTGAGCGGCGTGGTGAGCCAGGTAGTCGCCACCAAGGTCCTGCTCGAAACCATCCCGCAGGGCAGCCTGCGCGGCGCGATCGTGCGCTCGTACGCGACTGTCACCGAGGAGGACAACGACGGCGCCGGCCCGATGTACCTGACGCGCAAGATGCTGCCGACGGCCGGGCCCGAGGTGTTTCCCGACGCGGTGGTACTCACCGAGGGCACCGGCGACGCCAACAAGAGTGCGCTCGGCATCTACCGCGGGCAGCGCGGCCGTATGCAGATCGAGGTGGTCGTGACCGGCCGCTCCTGCCACGGCTCGATGCCCTGGGAGGGCAAGAACCCGCTGGAGTACGGCGGCGCGATCCTGGCCGAGGCGGCCGAAGCGTACGACAGGGGCGAGGGCTTCCTCGAGGATCCGCTGCTCGGCCGCGGCACGCGCACGGCGTCGTGGGCGGTGCTCGATTCGCCCAGCGACTGCGCGGTGCCGGACCGCTTCATCTTCCGCTTCGACCGTCGGCTGACGGCGGGCGAGACGCCCGACCAGGCCGTAGCCGACATCGACGAGCTCGCGGCCGTGAAGCGCGCCCGCGACGCCGGGCTCACGGTCGAGGTCGGCGTGCCGACCTACAACGAGCCCACGTGGAAGGGCTACCACCCGGACAACCCGCAGATCTACATGGGCTGGGTCACGCCGGAGGAGCATCCGGCGATCCATGCGGCGCGCCGCGCCTACAAGGCCGTGGTGAGCCCCGCAGTTGCCGACCAGGGCCAGAACGGCGGCACGCTGCGCCACGAGCCGCGGGTGGATCGCTGGATCTTCTCCACCGACGGCGTCGGCTTCCCGGTGAAGAAGGACGCGCTGAAGATCCCCGACGGCAAGAACTGGGTCGACGCCGGCGAGTTCACCCACCCGCCCATGCTCGGCATGGGCCCCGGCATCGAGCAGAACACGCACAAGATCGGCGAAGCCGTCGACGCGCGCGAGCTCGAGTTCGCGATCGCGGCGATTGCGCGCTTCCCATCGGCGTTCGTCGAGGAAACAACGAAGTAGCGCGCACTTTCCCGGCCCTTCGCGTTCCTTCGGGGATGCGGACGGCCGGACTTCTTGTTTGGGGGTCGAGCACTGGAGCGGCAGCCCTTCGCCACTCCCACGCGCGTCGCGCCGGGCGCTATCCGCGCTGGTACGTGCCCAGCAGGCGGTTCATCGCGATGACGTGGGGTTCCGCCTTCTCGAGGAACTTCCAGAGCGTGAGCCCGGACTCGAGAGCCAACTCCTTGTCGAAAGCGAGGATCTAGAAGAAGTAGTGGTGCACGCCGTGGCCGGGGGGCGGCATGGGGCCGGTGTAGCCCTGGCTTCCGCTGTCGTTCACGCCGGCGGTGCCGTCCTTGGCTCCTTCGGCAAGCGAGCTCGTGGACGCCGGCAGGTTGTACAGGACCCAGTGCACGTAGCCGTACTGGCCCTCCTTCACGAGCGGCGCATCCGGATCGTGACAGATGATGGCGAAGCTCTTCGCCTCGGCCGGCGCCTTGGTCCACGACAAGGCGGGCGAGACATTGTCGCCCTCTCCGGTGTGCTTCTTCGGGATGCCGCCTCCGGGCTCGAAGGCGCTGCTGGTAAGGGTCATCCCGGACGGTGCGAAAGGCATGGCTACCTCCTTGCGGTGAGACGCCCTGGGGTAGCAAAACCGGGTCGGGAAAGCCACCCCGCGGTCGCCGCGTCAGGGTGCCTATTCCGGGTTCCGCCCGGACAGCGTGAAACCGAGACCGTTGAAGTAGGTCTCGACGCGCATGTTCTCCAGGCGCTCTTCGAGCAGGCGGAGGCCACGCTCCCAGCGCGCGCGCAGCGCGGCATCGTCGAGGTCGCGGGCCGTGTCGATGCCGGCGAAGCGGAGCGCCGCAGCGTAGAGCGGGAAGAGCCAACGGAAGAGGCCGCGCTCGGGTCGCGAGCCGGCAAAGTCCATGATGACAAGCCTTCCACCGGGCTTCAGCACCGAAAGGGCGCGCTCGAGCGCGGCATCCAGATCGTACACGATGCCGTAGCACCAGACGCACACGAGCGCGTCGACCTGCTCGGGCACTCCCTCGAGCTTCACCGCGTCGCCGCGGCGGACCTCCACGTTCTCCCATCCCCCGGCGTTGACGCGGGCGCTGGCTTGCTCGAGCATGCCCTCCGAGTAGTCCACAGCCACGATGCGCCCGCGCGTGCCGACGCGAGGTGCGAGGAGCGGCAGATTCCGGCCCGTGCCGCAACCCACGTCGAGCACGGACGCTCCGTTCACGTCGCCCAGAAGCTCGATAGCGTGTCGGCGCTGCGCTTCGAGCCCGAGCGCCCAGCCGAACACCACGTCGGTGAGGCGATCGTAGTACCGGGCGGCCCGGTCGTAGTTGTTGCTGATTTCCGTAGGCTGCATGGTTGCCTCCTTCACCCCTGCAGACGGGCCTCCGCCCGCCATCATTACAGCCCGGCGCCGGAAAACAGACGGCGCGCCCCGGGGGTTGGTTCGGCGGCCGCGCCGCTACCCGGCGCGCAGCCCGCGCTGCAGCACCAGCGCGATCACCATGTCGATGCCGACCTTGTTGTTGCCGCCTTCGGGCAGGATCAGGTCGGCCCAGCGCTTGGACGGCTCGACGAACTGCAGGTGCATCGGGCGCACGGTGCTGTAGTACTGCTCGCGGATCGACTCGAAGGAGCGGCTGCGCTTCTCCAGGTCGCGCCGGATGCGACGGAACGCGCGGATGTCCGGATCGGTGTCGACGTAGATCTTCACCTCGAGCTGCTGCCGCAGGCGCTCCTCGACGAAGGTCAAGATGCCCTCGACGATCACGACGGGCGTCGGCTCCACGTGACGGAGCGCCGGAGCGCGGCGATGCGTGGTGAAGTCGTAGACCGGCAGGTCCACGGCCTCGCCCCGCCTGAGCGCGGCGAGGTGCTCGACGAGCAGCGCGGTCTCGAGCGAATCGGGGTGATCGAAGTTGAGCTGGCAGCGCTCTTCGTAGGAGAGATCCGAGCGATCGTGATAGTACGCGTCGTGCTCCACGATCGTGACGGTGCCGGATGGCAGCGACGCGGCGACGCGCTCGGCGACGGTGGTCTTTCCCGATCCACTCCCCCCTGCGATGCCTACCAGGAGCGGTCCGTCTGCCATCCCGCGGACACTAGCCGAAGCCGACCCAAGCGAACAGCCGGCACGGCATCGGTATCATGACCCCGATCACCAAGACGGCTGCCGCGCGGCCAGCACCTCAGAAGCCGGAGCCCCCGGAGAGGCGCTCGACGGCCTTGCCGGCGAGCTCCGCGACCTTGCCCTGTCCGTCGGCCAGGGCGAGCAGCGTGCCGCGCTCGCGCATCAGCTCGAGGGTCGCGACGGCTTCGGGCCGCGTCGCTGGCCGGCCGCTCTGTGCGGCGGCGAACAGACGGCGCCTGAGCACGATCCGGGTCAGCGAGTGCGGGCCGTTGTCGTCGAGAAGAACGCCGAATTGGTGCGCCAGGACGTTCTCGGCGAACTTCTGGGCGCCGGCGGGAAGGTCGAGGGTTTCTAGCGCGCGCGCGTTGTCGACCCAGCGATAGATGTGGCCCTCGACGAAATCGGCGTCCGGGAAAGAGCCGAAGGTCACCCGGTACAGCTCCCCGAGCCCTCCGGTGACTTCCGCCACCGGCAGCGACTCGACGGCGTGCCGGGCTGCGTCACGGCTGCCGCCGAGCAACAGCGCGAGCGCCGCGTCCACGCGCAGGGCCGGATCTGCCAGCAGCCTGTCGAGCTTCTGCCCGGTCGCCGCGTCGAGACCGTGCCGACCGAGGGCACGCGCCGCCGCATGCCGGGTTTCCGCCGGAGACTTCGCCGTGATCAGACCGAGCAGCAGCGGCGTCAGGCTATCGACCCGCCTCTGCTGCAATCCGCCGAGCAGGCACCCGAGCTTGAACCGATCCACTTTCTTCCGGGAGCGTGACAGGAGCGCGATCCGCGTCGCCAGCTTCGGCGCATCCTGATCGGTCAGGACCCAGGCGAGCGCCGCGCAGGCCGCCCTGCGGCTCTGCTCGTTGTCCTTGTCGCTGTCGATGTAGCGGAGCAGCGGGTCGAAAGCCCTCGCGTCGCCCCACTCCGACAGACCGTTCGCGGCCCCGACGCCCAGCGCACGCAGCGCCATGCCCAACAGGGTCACGCGCCCCCGCATCAGGGCGGCCATCGTCACGTCGAGGCGCGCAGGGCGGCGCTGGAGCTGCTGGAGCAGGATCGGCCAGGCCTTCGCGTCGCGCAGCGCGCCGACGTAGCGCAGCGCGCTCTGTGCGGTGACCCACGACTCCGGAAACGGCGGCATGGCTCCCGGGGCAGGCAGCGGATCGGACGGGGCGGCCCAGGCCCGTAGCTGGCCGACGATGCCGGGGCGTGTGGTGCGCATCGCCGCCAGCGCGCGCATGCCGGTCGCGCGCGGCACGCGCGACATCAGCGTCCACTCGTACACCGGCTCTTCGGCCACAGCGCGGACTTTCGCGAGCGCTTCGGGATGCAGTCTGGCGAGATCCACAATGGAGCGAGCGACGCCAGCGCGCTCCATGTCGTCGCGCCGCAGCGCGGTTTCCGGACCGCCGTCGTCGGCATACACCTTCAGCGGATCGAGGCGCAGGCGCGCGGCGAGCACCGGCATCGCGCGCAGATCCCCGAGCTCGGCCAGGGCGAGGGCGACCTCGGTCTGGAAATGGACGCGCTCGCCCGATCGCCTCCAGTCGTCGTGTCGCGACAGATATCCGGCGAGAGGATCCGCGCTGCGCGGGTCGGCAAGTCGCCGGATGCGTTGCACGAGTGCCTTTTGCCTGGCCCAGCGCGCATCGCGATTGGCGATCGACCCGGCAGCTTCGAGCTCGGCGATGCGCTGGACCGGTGCCGGGAGCGGCGGCGCCCGGGGCTCCGGCGGAGCCGCCTGCGTCGCGGGCGGCGGGATGACCGCCTGCGAGGCCCGCGAGACGGCCTTCGGCGGCGTCGCCGTACAGCCCGCCGTCAGCCACAAAAGTAGAGCGGCCCGCGTCTTCCCACCGAGCGCCATGGGGACGACAGTAGCGTCTTGTCCGCCGTTCGGGGGCTAGTCAGCGGCCGACCGCCCTCACACGGCCGTATTGCCTCCCACCTGGAGCTGCTCGAAGCTAGCGGAATGGACGACGGCTCGGCGGACCTGCTCAGGCAGCGGTTTGCACGCGGTGTCGTGGGCGGGAGTGAACAACACCAAGCTGGTCGATTCGCTGAGCCCCATCGCGCGTGCCTACAACAACATCCTGGCGATGCTCATCGCGCGCCCACGCCGCCGACAATCCGCTCGCCAGCGACCTGTTCGGCGACCTGATGGGGCTGCCCCGCGCCTTCCACGAGATCACCGACCGGCAGGTCAACATCGAGTGGACAGCGCCCGAACGGCGCACGCATATCGCCCGCTTCGTTTCCGCTAGCGGGTAGGCGCGCCGGCGCTGCACGCCTTTGCACGGGCCGGGAGCTGTGCCATGAACTTCGACCATGAGTGCAAACGGCCGTCCCGTTCTCGATGTCGTTGTGTGGGGAGCCACCGGGTTCACCGGGCAGCTGGTGTCGGAGTATCTGGTGGAGCACTATCCGGACGGCACGCTCCGGCTGGGGCTGGGCGGTCGCAGCCGCGACAAGCTCGAGGCGGTGCGGGCGAAGCTTGCGATAGCGCACCCCGGCGCCGCGGAACTGCCGCTCCTGGTCGGCGATAGCTTCGATGCCGCGTCGCTCGACGCCATCGCATCCCGGACCCGCGTCGTGTGCACGACCGTCGGCCCGTACGCGAAGTACGGGGCGGAGCTGGTGGCCGCCTGCGTCCGGCATGGCACGTCCTACTGCGATCTGACCGGCGAGGTGCAGTTCATCCGGCGCATGGTCGACGCCCACCACGACGCGGCGAAGAAGAGCGGTGCACGCATCGTGCACTGCTGCGGCTACGACTCCATCCCCTCGGATCTCGGCACGCTCGTCCTGCAGGACGCGATGCGCGAACGCCATGGCAGCGCGTGCTCCCGGGTGAAGCTCTTGGCCGGGGAATCGAAGGGAGGCATGAGCGGCGGCACGGTAGCGAGTATTCTCAACCTGCTGGAAGAGGCGCGGCGCGATCGGAGCGTGCGGCGGATCCTCGCCGATCCCTACGCCCTGAACCCCGAGGGCGAGCGGCAGGGGCCGGACGGCCCGGACCCCATGCGCGTGCGTCGCGACGACGACCTCGGAATGTGGGTTGGACCGTTCCTGATGGCTGCTATCAACTCGCGCGTGGTGCGTCGCTCCAACGCGCTCCTGGGCTATCCGTACGGAAAGGATTTCCACTACTCCGAGGAGATGAGCTTCGGGCGCGGGGCGAAGGGGCTGCTCAGGGCAACGGCGTTCGCGGGCGGTCTCGCCGGCCTGATGGCCGCGGCAAACCTGCACTGGACGCGCTCGCTGCTCGAGCGGAAGCTACCGAAGCCCGGAGAGGGGCCGGACCGCGAGCAGCGCGAATCCGGCTACTTCGTCACGCGGCTGCTCGGCAAGGGAACGGACGCCGACGGGGGGCCCGCCGCACTCCGCGTGCGCGTCGAGGGGCAGAGCGACCCCGGCTACGGCGAGACCTCCAAGATGCTGGGCGAATCCGCCGCGTGTCTGGCCCTGGACGAGCTCGAGACCGCAGGCGGTATCCTCACGCCCGCCTCGGCAATGGGCCGGCGCCTCGTCGGCCGCCTGCGCGATGCCGGCATGCTGTTCAACGTCGAGTAGCCCTCACACGGGCTTGTGACCCGACAGGGTGAACCCCAGACCCGACAAGTACCGCTCCTCGCCAACGTCCTCGAGACGTTCCTCGAGCAACCGGCGGCCACGCCCCCATCGCGCGCGGAGCCGCGCGATGATGCGCCGGAGATGGGCGAGTACGCCCACGCATTGTGCTACCGGCGAATACGCGCGGATATCGGCTGGGGGGATTGCTCTTTTCTGGTCAACCGCTTCAGCAGACGCGATTGCTGTTCCAGGCAAACTTGACGACGCCGACAAAGCACATCGGCATCCTTAGAGCTGGTTCTCGTCGCCGGGCGTAACGTGGCTGCAGACCGACCAGTCCGTGTTGGCGTCGTCCGTGTCGCTGCCGTTGGGCATGCGGCAGAGAGATGCAGCCGAGGTATTGTTGTCGGCCGTGCTGGTTGCCAGCACCGTGCCCTCGACCAGGCTGGCGGTGCCGACTCCCGGCACCGGCACCGCCGTCATTGCGCCCTCGTAGGACAGCGCGTCGACGAGCGAGCTCGTGTTGCTGTCCACCAGCGCGATGCCGTCGGGAGCGCCGTTCTGGATCGAGTCGGTCACGGCACCCGCATCGATCACCAGCGCGCCGGAAGGTACCGTCGACACCACGCTGCTAGCGTCCACGACCAGGTACTGCCCCGCGCCGAGCGAACCCGCGGGCCCAAGATCCACGGTGCGATAGACCGTGCTGTTCGACCCATTCACGAAATACAACGTGAATCCCGGGAGCGACACCGGCACCGAGCCCGCGTTGTACAGCTCCACGAACTCGCCCGAGTCGGTGCCGGGCTGGTCGTAGTCGACTTCATTGATGACGACCTTCGGGCTGCCGGCCTGTACGAGGAGGCTCGCCTGCGCCGAGCTCGAGCCCAGGGTTGCTGTGATCGTCGCGTTCGTCTCGATCGAAGCGTCCGTGTAGTCGAACGTCGCCGACAGCGTGTTCGCCGGAACCGTCACGCTCGCGGGCAGCGTACCGGAATCGGTCGGATTGACCGCCAGCGCCAGCGCGGACCCGGCCGCCGGCGCCGGGATGTCAAGCAGGGCGGTGAAGGTCTGTGTGGCGCCGGGTTGCAGAATCGGCGACGCCGGGGACAGCGACACGACCTGGGGCTGCTCCGACGCGCCGATCACGCGCACGTGAGCCATCATGTTGATGGCATCCAGGGTCGCCGTCAGCGTCACGTCCGCAGCCTGGGCGAGCCCGTTGACGATGACCGGTGCGCTCAGCTGACCCGCCGGTACAGTGACGCCGCCCCCCACTACCGTGAGTGCGTTCGTGTCGCTCGACGCGACGGTCACGAAGGTATCGCTCGCAGGGGTTGCGCTCAGATTGACCGTGAGCGGCGTCGGAATCGTCGGCGTGCCCGTCTGGCCCACATCCGTAAAGGTCGGGCTCGGGCCGAAGCCGATCAGCGCCGGCGCGCCCACGGCAAAGTCCGCCGGCCCTCGCGGCTCGAGCTTGCTGTTGTTGTTACGGTAGTCGAGCACGCCCGAGATCGACACGTACTGCGTGCCCACCACCGGGAACGGCGTCACCAGGTAGAGCAGGTCGTTCACGCGCAGCGAGCTGGTCACGGCGAACTCGTTCGTCGGTGCCGCGTCACCGGGACCCGCTGCCGGCGCAACGTCCGTCACGGCGACGTTGTCCACCTCGACCAGCACCGACTCCAGCTTCGCGGCGCGCGCGCCGCCGGTTGCGACCTCCGCGGCCGTCGCGACGACGGGAGCCGGCAGCGCTTCGCCGAGTGATGACACGACGTTGACGGTCGCGCCGCCGAGCTGGATCTGCCCGTAGTAGTCGGCGATGGTCGCCGTCGTGACGTCCACGCGATCGCCGGCTTTCACGCTGTTGCCCGGCGCGTACACGAACACGCCAGAGTAGTCGGAGCCGCTATAGTCTGTGTCGCCCGGCTTGACCTGGAGGAAGTAGCCGCTGTCGAAGCGCGCGCTCACCAGCGCGTTCGACAACGCAACGGCGGTACCCGGCGACAATGTGCCGTTCTTGATATCGTAGATGGTCGCAGGGCACGCCGCCGCCCCGGGGTTCGATGCGTTCGGGCACGGGTCGCAAGCGTCACCCTTGCCGTCCTTGTCCGCGTCCGCCTGGTTCTTGTTCGGGACGCCGGGGCAATTGTCCGACGCGTTCGGGATGGTGTCGCTGTCCTGATCGTTCGGGTCGTAGGTCGTGCACGTCGACGTGTTCGGGTCGACCGGACACGGGTCGCACGCGTCGCCCTTGCCGTCGCCGTCGAAGTCCGCCTGCTTGCCGCCATCCAGAGGCCTTATCGGGTTGAACACGGCCGGGCAATCGTCCGTAGCATCGGGGATGCCATCACCGTCAGCGTCGGTCGCGCTCGTCGTCCCGTCGTAGACCGAAGAGCCGTTCACCGAGGTCGGTCGCATCGGCAGGCAGCTGGGCTCGTTCTTGGGGGCGCCGCAGAAGAACGCCGGATAGATGGCGCTGCCGACCGCGCTCTGGAGCGCGGAGAGCGACTCGCCGATGTCGCTCTGCAGGCAGACCCGCTTCTGCACGCCGCACACGTCGAGAGCGTCGCAGCTGCCGCTCGCGAGCCCGGAAACGACGTTTGCGTCGCCGTACAGCACCTTCCCGCCACGCATGACGAGCGCCACGTCCTTCGGCTCGCCGTCGATCACTGCGCGGAAGTCCTTGTTCTGCGAGCCATCGAAGATGGAGATGTCGGCGACCTTGCCCTGCGCCAGAACGCCGATCACGTCGTCCACGGCGGCCACGCCGGCCGCGTCCGAGGTCACCATGCGCCAGAGCTGCTCGTCGCTGAAGAAGTGGTTGAAGCGCTTCGAGTTCATGAAGTCGGCGCACGAGAGCTCGCGCAGCAGGTTCATCGAACCGGTCGGCATCCAGTCGGTGCCGAGTGCGATGCGCACGCCCAGCCGCGACGCTTCGGTGACGATGGCGGTGTCGCCGTACAGCGTGATGTTCGAGCGCGGCGACCAGATCAGCGACGTTCCGGCCGCGGCCATTGCGGCGTAGTCCGGCGGCGTCAGACCGACGGCGTGGATGAGCGCAGTCTTCGAAATGATGATGTTCTGCCCGCCGTTGGTCGTCGAGCTCAGGCACTGGAACTCATTTTCGGCCACCGCGTCGATGCCCTCGGAAACATGCGGCACGTACGAGTCGTCGCCCGACAGCGACGCCGGGTCGACGATGGACGGATAGCTGCAGCTGCCGACAAGCTGCGTGCCGTTGGAATCCCCGAGCGGAAACGTGTCGTAGTCCACCGCGGGCTGCCCCAACCCCTCTTCCAGGTTCGCCCTGTCGAGGTTGCGCAGCAGGCCGTCCTGCCCGCCCGAGCCCACCGTCGACGTGGCACCGGCCAGCACGAAGCGCAGCTCGCCCCAGTGGATCTGGTTGGCGTTGGCACCACCCGCCGCGGAGATCTTCGTGTGGCCGCGCCGGCCCTTGCGCCAGTCGTTGCGCTGCTCGTAGCGCTCGCCCGTGTCCGTGTACGGCGGATTCTGCGCGTACGTGATGTGATCGTGCGGGTTGATCAGGCCCGGAGAGACGACACCGCTGGGACAGCTGATGCGCGTGGCGCCCGCCGCGTTCTGGTCACAGTTGCAGCCCACGCACGCTATGGTCCCCTGGGCGTCGACGAGCACCTGACCACCGCGGTAGATGGTGCCCGGCGTCAGCACGTCGCCCACGATGAGCTGACCGGTGCCAGTGCCCGCGGTGACCTCGCAGGTCCCCTGTGCGAGCGGCGGCAACGTGGCGCAGGTCACCACGGTGGCAGCACCGCCCCCTCCGTCCGTGCCCGCGCCTCCGTCCGTGCCCGCGCCTCCGTCCATGCCCCCGGAACCGCCGCCGTCGATCCCGGCCGAGCCGCCGCCATCGATGCCCGCGGCGCCAGCCGAGCCCGAGCTGCCCGCCGCGCCGCCCGCGCCGCCCGCGCCACCACCGGACGAGCCGCAGGCGACCGCCAACGCGAGCACCCACAATGAAACAAACGTCAGGATCACCCGTCGAGCCACAGCAGCCATGGCTCGATACCTAGCTCAATCCGGGGCTCGCGAAACAGACGGCTGTCATGCCCCCGCCTCCGCTCCGCGCCGGCCCCGATTTCCCCAGGAATTACACGGTGGGGGCCGCTGCAGAGGGCCCTGGCCAGCTACCCGGAGCGGTCCCGACCCGTGAACAGAACGACCGCGTCGTCGTCGACGCCGATACCTGCGCGCCCAAGCGTGAGCAGGCCGGCTAGGCCGGAGCTGCCCGTCGCGTCGACGGGAATCGTCGTGCTGGCGCGAGCCAGGCGATTGGCCTCGGCAACCGTGGGGTCGGACACGACAATCGGGAAGCCGCCCGAGCGGAGCATGCCGCGCGTGACGGCGAACCAGTCGTAGGTCTCGTCGTCGAGGATGCCGTGGGCCAGTCCATGCGGCTCGCCCTCCCACGGCCACATGAACTCGTTCCGGTGCGTGACGGCATAGCCGAGCGCCGCTTCGAGCTCCAACCCGTCCCGGTGCTCGCAGACCAGCTCCGCCCACGTTCGCGCGCTGTCGAGCTCGATGCCCGCCCCGCTCTCCGGCGGCAGCTCGCCCTGGTAGCCCAGCGCGGGCAGCACACGCCGCATCACACGCGCCCAGGCGCGGCAGAGCGGCGCCACGGCCTCCGTCTGCACGGCGTGGACGCGCGGCAGCTCGCCCGCTCCCCGCGCGGCCGCTTCCTCGTACGCCTGCACCGTCGCGCTGGCGAGCGCGCCGCCGCCGACCTGGACGAAGACCCGGCCAGGCGGTGCCGAGGCGGCGAGCATCTCGTACGCGAGCGTCATCCCGCCTTCGACGACCAGCCCGTTGTCGCTGCCCTGGCACGAGAACGGGACCGCCCCCTCGGCCACCGCGCGGCGGAAGCCGAGCGTGCAGGGATCGCCCGGCTCGGCGCCATCCCTCTTGCACACCTCGACCTTCGCACCGAGCGCGTCGAGCCGCGCCACCACCGCCGGTTCAGCCCAGGTCGGCACGAACACGCGCAGCGTCCGCCCCGCCGCGCGCGCCACGACCGCGGCGGCCAGCGCGGCGTTGCCGCAGCTCGAGATCGCCAGCGGACGTTCGCGCGCCGGCGCGCCCGGCACCGTCTCGAGGTACAAGAGCAGGCCCATCAGATGCCGCGCCTTGTGAGAGCCGGCCACGTTGCCCGTCTCGTCCTTGACGCGCAGCCGCCCCTTCCAGCCCACAGCACGCGCGAGCTCCACCGCGTCGCCGAACGGCGTTTTCGAGAAACCGTGGCCGTCCACCTCGGCGACACGCCGGTCGAGCGCCCTCACCTGCTCGACCCAAGCCTGATCTTCCACGCCCGCGCGCTGGTACGACCCGAGCAGCGAGCGGAAGGCGATGAACGGATTGTCGTCGTCCAGCGCCGGGAACGCAACGTGTGCCACGTCCAGCCGCCGCTCCAGCACGTGATCGACGTTGTCGCCCTCGCGCGCGTGTGGACAGCGGAACGGCGGCAGACCGCTGCCCTCGACGCGCTCTCCGCAGCCGCTGCACACGAAGAACGTCGGCAGGTTCATGTTCCGCCTCAGCCGGCGAGCCCGGTCCGCGCGTTGAAGCTCTCGATCAGCTTGTCCCAGATCGGCAGCATCTCGCGCAGACCGCGCCAGTAGCTCTGGTCGCGCCGCGCATCGAACTCCTCGATGGACAGCCCCTGCTGCTCCACCCAGGTGTAGTAGCCGAGGTTGAACATGCGCTCGCGATCCACGCGGCGGCACTCCAGCGTGTGATCGACACCCGCGCCCGCCAGGTGCTGGCCGAATGCTTCGCCCGCGTTCACCGCGTCGAACTTTCCTCCGAAATCGCGCTCCAGGACGCGCTCGCGCTCGGAGCCGTACATCTCGCCGCCGTCCGTGGCGACCGTGAACACGGCGTCGTCCGCCCCGAGGCCGTAGAGCTTGGCCGTCTTGATGGACGCGATGATGTTGCACACGCTGGACAGCCCGAAATCGCCGAGCCGCTCGATGATGCCGGCCGGCACGCCGCGCCGCTCGGCGAGATAGCGACGGCCTTCCTCGCTGCCGAACATCACCTCCACCGCGTCGCTGCTTCGGTCGGAGACAGCCACGACCACGTCGGTGTTCATCACGTTGTGGATGAGCGGCACGTGCTTGTCACCGATGCCCTGGATGTTGTGCTCGCCGTAGCCGTTGTAGAGCAGCGTCGGGCACTCCAGCGCCTCGACGGCCGCGATGCGCGTACCGTAGCGATCCTTCAGATGATCGCCGGCGCCGATAGTGCCCGCCGAACCCGTCGCCGAGGCGAAGGCAGCTGCGCGCAGTCCGGGCTGGTTCTTCTTCAGCGTCTCGTACACGTGCTCGAGCGCGCGGCCCGTGCACAGGTAGTGCACCAGGTGGTTGCCGAACTCGCAGAACTGGTTGAAGACGATGTTCTTCGGGTCCTCGTCGAGCCGGGCGCACTCGTCGTAGATTTCCTTGACGTTGCTCTCCGTGCCCGGGGTGCGGATGATGTCGTCCTTGTCGGCCACCCAGCGCTCCAGCCACTCGAAGCGCTCGCGGCTCATGCCCGCCGGCAGGATCGCCACGCCATGGCACTTCATCAGGCGCGAGATCGCCACGCCGCCGCGGCAGTAGTTGCCGGTCGAGGGCCAGAGTGCCCGATGCGTCGTCGGGTCGAACTGCCCGGTCACCACGCGCGGCACCAGACAGCCGTAGGCCGCCAGCACCTTGTGCGCGCCGATCATCGGAAAGCGGTTGCCGAGCAGCACGACGATCTTCGCGTCCACACCCGTCAGCGACGACGGTAAAACGACGTGTTCGGGCACCGTCGAGAATTTGTGACGATCCGCCGCGTCGTACCAGTGGACGCGGAACAGGTTCAGCGGGTGCGGAGCGTCGGGATCGATGCCGGCCAGCTGCTCGCGGATCTTCGAAGGGATCTCCTCCGGATGCGCGAGCTGGCGCAGCGTGGGCAGCCGGATGCCCGCCTCGCGGAAGCGCCCGATGCTGCGCTCCAGTACCTGTTCATCGACGACGTCACGTTCCAGTCCAAGCTGCGGCATGATTCATCCTAACGCCTGCATCCGCGCGCCGAGCCGCGCGACCTGTTCGCGCGCCTCGGCGACAATGGCCCCGTGGTCGGCGACCAGCAGGCGGCCCTCCCGTACCACGATCCGTCCCGCGACGACCACGAGGCGCGTCACCCCGCCCGCTGTCATCACCAGATCGGCCACCGCGCCCCGCGAAAGGCCGAACCCGGCGCCGAAGCGCGCGGAGAGCAGCCGCCTGCCACCGTCGAAGCGGCGCGCCGCTTCCGCGGCCGGCTCGCCGTGAGCAGCCAGCTGCTCGGCCAGGACCCGCCGCTCCTCGAGCATCTCCGCCGGGTAGCCGTCGGTGCCGAGCGCCACGTCCGGGTGGTCCGGCAGATACGCCGGATAGCCGACCTTGTTGCCCAGGTTCGAGCGCGGGTTCTGCACGATCCAGCAGCCGCGCTCCCGGGCCAGCCGCATCGCCGCGGCATCCAGGTGCACGCCGTGCGCCAGGATCGACCCGGGCACGAGCGCGCCCAGCTGGTCGAGCCGCTGGAGCGGCCCGGCGTAGCCGCGCTGTCGCGCGTCCTCGACGTCCTCGGCGGCCTCGGCCATGTGCACGTGCAGCACAGTGCCGAGCTCGCGGCACAGATCGCCGGCGCGCCGCAGCGTCGCGTCGGAGACCGTAAACGACGCGTGCAGCCCGACCAGCCCCTTCACACGATCGCTGTCACGCTCCCGCGCGAAGCGCCGGCACTCGTCGAGCCCGCGCCCGGCTTCCTCGAGCCCGCCGTTGCGCTCCGTCGCGCCGTAGCAGCAGAGCGCGCGCATCCCGAGCTCGTCGCAGGCGTCCGCCAGGATGTCGAGCGAGCCTTCGACGAGCGCGGGCGACTCGTGGTGGTCGACCAGTGCGGTGGTGCCGGAAAGCAGCGCTTCGGCAATGTAGTAGCGCGCCGCCGCGCCGAGCGAGGCCTTGTCGAGCGCGCGATCGAGCTTCCACCACAGCCGCTCGAGGATCTGGAGGAAGGTCTCCGGCTCGGGCGTCGGCGGCGGCAGGCCGAGCGCGAACAGGCCGCTGTACAGATGCGTGTGCGCGTTGACGCGGCCCGGCTCGATGACCGCGTCGGCGCAGCGCACCTGCGCGGCGCACTTGGGCGGCGCTTCCGGCACGCTGCCGACCGCCGCGATGTGCCCGGCGGCGATCGCCACCCAGCGCCCGTTGCGATCCGGGCCGATCAGGAGCTTGTTCAAGTCGCTTGCCAAGCCTGGCTCACCGCCAGTTCGTCGGATCCGACTTCGAGCGGATGCGTCCGACACCCATCGCCTTTGCGGCTGGCGAGTCCTTCATCGGCAGCGTGTAGCGCCGGATCCCGTCGAACTCTGCCAGCGCACCAGCGACCGCGCCGGCCGTCGGGACCAGGCCGATCTCGCCCACGCCCTTGGCGCCGAACGGCCCCTCGGGCTCGTGCTCCTCGATCAGCATCACGTCCACACGCGGCATGTCGCGCGCGCGCAGCACGCCGATCTCCCGCAGCTTGAACGTGACGGGCATGCCGTTTTCGCACGGCAGCTCCTCGGTCAGCGCGTAGCCCAGGCCCATGTGCACGGCGCCCTGGATCTGCCCTTCGCACAGCGCCGGATTGACCGCGCGGCCCACGTCATGGGCGGCGACCATGCGATCGACGCGGCCCTCCTTGTCGAGCACGCACACCTGCGTCGCGAAACCGAACGCCGTGTGCGTCTTCACCTTGTCGACCTTGGCGCCCGGCTTGGTGGTGTCGTCGATAACGACCTCGCCCTCATACACGCGGCCCACCAGATCGCCGAGCGGCGCGCCGCCCTTCAAGTCCGCCGCCAGCTTCTTCGCCGCGTCCGCGACGGCGCGCCCGCCGAGCAGCGTGCCGCGCGAACCCGTGGTCTGGCCCGCGCCGAGCTGGAAGGTCGCGTCGACCTTCGGGCGGAACACGTCCGCGGCTAGTCCCGTGACCTCCACCGCGCACTGCACCAGCACGGTGAGCAGCCCCTGCCCCATCTCGGTGAAGCCGTTGTAGAGCGAGACCGTGCCGTCCTTCTCGACGACCAGCCGCGCCTTGCCGTACTCCACCGCGCCGTTGCCGATGCCGCTGTTCTTGATGCCGCAGCCGATGCCCACGGCGCGGCCCTGCTGCTTGGCGGCGTAGTAGGCGTCCTTGACCGCTTCGAGCGTCTTCTTCAGCCCCACGGACTTTTCGAAGATCTGCCCGGAGCTGAACATGTCGCCGACGTCGACGGCGTTCTTCCAGCGCATCTCCCAGCCGTCGATACCGACCTTCTTCGCGAGCAGATCCATCGCGCCCTCGACGCCGAACGACGCCTGGTTCGCGCCGAAGCCGCGCATCGCACCGCAGGGCGGGTTGTTGGTCGCGACGGCCAGCGCCTCCACGTCCACGTTGGGCACGCGGTACGGGCCGCACGAGTGCCCGGCCGCGCGCTCCAGCACCTTGGCGCCGACCGAGGCATACGCGCCCGTGTCACCGACCATTCGCACCCGGAGCGCCGTGAGCGCGCCCTCCGCGTCGCAGCCGACCTCGTAGCGCATGCGGATCGAGTGGCGCTTGGGATGGATGCGGATCGATTCCTCGCGGCTGAGCGTGATGCGCACCGGCCGCCCCGTCAGCTTGCACAAGAGCGCCGTCTGCGACTGGATCGACATGTCCTCCTTGGCGCCGAACGCGCCGCCGCAGGGCACCAGCTCCACGAACAGATCCTTGTCGTCGATGCCCAGGAAGGCCGCGACCTGGCGCTGATCGTCGAAGATCCCCTGCCCCTGCGTGTAAAGGTGCAACCGGCCGTCGGAGCGCGGCTCGCACAGCGCGCTCTCCGGCTCGAGGAACAGATGCTCGATGCGCTGGGTCTGCCAGGTACCGCGCACCACGTGTGCGCTGTCGGCCAGGGCCTTTTCCGTGTCGCCGCGTGCGAACGCGGTGCGCGACAGCACGTTCGGATACGCCGGATTGACCTGCGGCGCGCCTTCCTTCAGCCCGGCGTCCGGATCCAGCACCGGCTCGAGCACCTCGTACTCGACCTCGACCAGCCCGGCCGCCTCGCGCGCGGTGCGCTCGTCCTCGGCGGCCACGGCGGCCAGCACGTCGCCCACGTAGCGCACCTCCTCGCCCTCCGCCACGAAGCCGGGCCAGTCGTTCTCGATCAAGCCGTAGAAGCGCTTGCCGGGCACGTCCGCGGCCGTGGCCACGGCGACGACGCCGGGCAGCGCGCGCGCCTTCGACGTGTCGATGCGCTTGACCCGCGCCCGCGGGTGGTCGGACAGCTTCACCGCGCCGGAAAGCAGCCCATCGCGCACGAAGTCGCCGATGTACGGCCGGACGCCAAGCGTCATCTCGCCGCCCTCGTGGCGGGCGAGCGACTTTCCCACGCGGCCGTCGCTCTCCGGCTCCGGCAGGGCCTCGCCGCGTTTGCCGCGCGCGTACATCTCGATGGCGTCGATGACCTTCACGTAGCCTGTGCAGCGGCACAAGTTGCCGTCGATGGCCTTGGCAATCTCGTCGCGACCCGGCTCCGGATTCTTGTCCACCAGCGCCTTGGCGCGCAGCGCAATGCCCGGGATGCAGAAGCCGCACTGCAGCCCCGCCGTCACCAGGAAGGCGCGCGCCAGAAGGTCGCGATCCGCCTCCGGCACACCCTCCAGCGTCAACACTTCCTTGCCCGCCGCCTTCTCGGCCGCCCAGGCGCAGGTCACGCGCGCCACACCATCGACCAGCGCCAGGCAGCAGCCGCACTGGCCCTGCGGCTTGCAGCCATCCTTCACCGACAGCACGCCGAAGCGGCCGCGCAGGGCGTCCATCAGCGTCTCGCCAGCGCGCGGCTCCATCGCCACGCGCCTTCCATTCAGGGAAAACTCGATCTCGGGCACGGTATCTCCAGCTTTCGAAAGCCGGATGGTACCGCAATTTTCCGCAGACGTTGAGGCGCGGAGGCTGGCGGAGCACCGTTATCGTGTTCCGGCTCTCTCTTTTGCTCCAGGCCCCGAACGCGCGCGGCCGGGAATGGATCCATGTCTTCCAGGTATTTCTCGGCAACGCTCCTCATGGCGCTTGCTGGGCTCGTCGGCTACGGGTGCAGCGCCGCGAACGGCAGCGGCGGCCCTACGGCCACGGGCGGCGGTCAGAACGGGGGGACAGGCGGCGGCAGCGGGGGCATCGACGGTGGTGGCGCGCAGGGCGGCAGCGCGGGCAAGGCACAGGGCGGCAGCGCGGGCAAAGCACAGGCCGGCAGCGGGGGCAAAGCACAGGCCGGCAGCGGGGGCAGCCGCGGCGCCCTCGGAAGCGGCGCGACGCCGCGCGCCGCCAGTGGCTACGCATGAGCGGCAGCAGCGTCTGCAGCGCCTCGCCTCCCCAGCCAGGCCGCGGCCGCTACTTGAGCTGGC
>Ga0114931_10000770_pt1 | contig 39901 bp, 39 predicted proteins | sample 2SBtaG_FD_89579 | JGI IMG/M metagenome (GOLD analysis project Ga0114931, IMG submission 89579) | Deep subsurface microbial communities from Kolumbo volcano to uncover new lineages of life (NeLLi) - 2SBTROV14_V59a metaG | ecosystem: Environmental > Aquatic > Marine > Volcanic | place: Kolumbo... | reverse complement strand
TCGGTGGGGCCTGCGCTATCCAACGGCGAGGAGGCGGCAGATGCCCCGCTCCCAGACAATATCGAGACGGCGAAACTTCAGGCCCTGCCCGCTGGCGCCGCTGAGTTCGAGGCGGTAAGCGCTGGGTCCGATTTTGTTCAGGTACATCCCGGGGGAGAGCTCGCCCTGCGGCATCCGCTGGAGCATCGTAAGGATCTCGCGTCGGTGCTCGAACAGGAAATCAACCGCGTCGTGCGGGTCGAGGCCCTGCTCGATGTACGCTTTTTTGGCGCGGTCGCTGAGGACCTGCTCGAAGAGCAGCTCCGGCTCGTCCTGGAGCAGCGTCTGGCGCAGGTGCAGGACGACATGCCTGGGAGAGGTCATGATCAGCGTGGTCTGTCCGTCGGGCTGCGTGATGCGCAGCGAGCGCGGATTGGTGTTCTCGGTGTCGAGGCTCGCCTGCTCGCGCTGCTGCGACGCCAGCTCGGCGAACGCTCCGCTCCGGGGCCTGGCGACACGCTGGCTCTCGGCGAGTTCCTGCCCCTGGGCGCCCTCGATCCCGGAGAGCCCGCCGCGGACAGAGATGACCCGGCGATCCATCTCGCAGCCGAGCGAAAACACCATCGCCAGCGCCAGGGCGATCGAAAACGCGACTGGCAGCGGCGAGCGGGTTCGCGGGGGATGATCCATCGCACGGATGCTATTCCGATCGGCAAGCCCCGGCGCTGGGACCGAGCGCCCGGGACCGGTGGCGGGTAGGATGCTCCCGATGACCGACACCTCCAACTCGCGCCGGCTCGCCCTGAAGGTGGTCACCCTCCCGCGCGATACGAACCACTACGGGACGATCTTCGGGGGCGTGATCCTCAGCCTGATCGATCAGGCGGGGTTCGTCGAGGCCCGGCGGCACGGCGCCCACCGCTGGGTGACCGCGTCCATCGACAAGGTCAACTTCACGGCGCCGGTCCACATGGGCGATGTCGTGACGCTCTACTCGCACACCAAGCGCACCGGGAACACGAGCGTGACCGTCTGCGTCGAGGTCGAGGCCGAGCGATATGTGGGGGCGAGGGTCGTCCCGGTCACCTCGGCGACGCTCACGATGGTGTCGGTTGACGCCCACGGCGCATCGATCCCCTTCTCGAGCCCCCCGACCATCGAAGAAGACGAAAAACCATGAAGGCCGGCGGTCGCCAATCCGGCGCCGCTCGGCTGGCGGTGCTTCTGTCCGGCGGTGGGCGGACGCTGGTCAATCTGGCGGCGGCGATCGAGCGTGGTGAACTGCCCGCGGAGATCGGGCTGGTGGTGGCGTCACGGGCGTGCCCGGGTGTCGAGCGGGCGCACGAACTGGGGATCGAGACACGGGTGATCGCGGGCGAGATCGACCCGGGACTATTTAAGCGGTTGCTGGACGAACACCGGATCGACTGGGTTGTGTTGGCCGGGTACCTGCGGCTGGCGCCGGTGCCGGGGCGGTGGGCGGGCCGGGTGGTGAACATCCATCCGGCGCTGTTGCCGGATTTCGGCGGCCCGGAGATGTACGGGGATCGGGTCCACCGGGCGGTGCTCGATTCGGGCGCCCGGGAGACAGGCTGCACGGTCCATCTGTGCGATGCGGGGTATGACACGGGGCCGATCGTGCTCCAGCGGAGGTGCCCGGTGCTCGAGGGGGACACGCCCGAGACGCTCGCCGAGCGTGTCTTTGCGCTCGAAACCCGGGCGTATCCCGAGGCCCTGCGCCGGCTGATCGAGGCCGGGACGGGCTCGCTCGGCCCGGTTCAAGGGGCGCCCCCGCAGGGGCCGACGATGGAAGAGCGCTCTCGGCGCTCGTAGAGTCTCATCCCCTCCGAGCGGGATCGCCCGGTGCGTGGGTTCGTGGGGGGTTCGTGGGGGGTTCGAGGTGGGCGTGGGGCGGAGATCGATTTTTCCGAAAGACGGGCCAAAGACGGGGCGAATGGGCAAAAGCAACGACAAGAGTTTCGGCAGCGACTTCCGGCATTTTTTCATGCGGGGTCTGATTGTGTTGCTGCCCACGGTGCTGACGCTGTGGATCGTGGTGCAGGCGTACCGATTCGTGGACGCCAACGTCGCCCAGCCGATCAACCTGGGTGTGCAAAAAGCGGTGCTGGTGATCACACCCAAGGTGGTCAATGACAAGAAGCTCCCGTCCTGGTTCGCGGTGACCGAGGATCAGATCACGCAGCGCCGGCAGGAACGGCGCAAGACAAGCCTGCCGCCGCTTACGGATACCGAGTTGCGGGGGCAGATCCGCGAGGCGAACTTCGGGCAGTGGTGGGACAGCCACTGGTACACGCGGTACTCGGGGCTGTTTGTCGGGATCGTGCTGATCTACCTCGCGGGGCGGATGCTCGGCGGGTTCATCGGTCGGCGTCTGTACGCCCGGGTGGAGAAGCTCCTGGCGCGGATCCCGATCTTCAAGCAGGTGTACCCGCACGTCAAACAGATCGTGGATTTCCTCTTCGGCGAGAGCCAGATGCACTTCAGCAAGGTGGTCATCGTCGAGTACCCGCGTGCGGGGATCTGGACGGTGGGGCTGCTGACGGGCGACTCGCTCAGGGACATCCGGACGAAGATGGGCAAGGACATCGTCAGCGTGTTCATCCCGTCGAGCCCGACGCCGTTCACCGGGTACACCATCACGGTGCCCCGTGAGGATGCGATCGAGATGCCGATTTCGATCGAGGAGGCGTTGCGGTTCGTCGTCTCGGGCGGTGTGCTGGTGCCCGAGCGGGAGCGGACGGGCCCGATCGGTGGAAATCCCGGGGTTTCAGGCTTGGCAACCGAGCCCGGTGATGAGATGATCAAGGATGCCCGGGCGCCGATCGAGTCCGATGACGGGCCCGACGCGGGAAGCCCGGGCGGCGCAAGGAGCAAGGCGGGGTGACCGTCTTGGCGGCAGGACCAGCTTGCGGGCCCGAGCGCCCGCGCGAACCAACTGAGGAGGCGACATGCGGATCGAGGTCACGAGCAAGGGAATGGAACTGACCGAAACGATCGAGGAGCACGCCCGGACGAAATCCGAGAAGCTCTTGAAATACTTTGACGGTGTTCAGGAGATCGAGGTGATCCTCCACAACGCCGAGCGGGATACCTTCCAAGTCGAGGTCATGGTTGACGTCGTCAAGCACGAGCCGCTGATCGGGCGGTCCGAAGGATCGAACGTCTATAGCTGCATCGACCAGGCGGTCGATAAGGCCCAACGTCAACTGACCGACTACAAAGAGCGCCTCCGTGACACGAGGCGCCCGTCGTAAGAAAGCCGAACGCGTGCCAATGAAACTCAAATCAATTATTACGCCCAAGGCGATCGTCACGTCCCTCGACGCGACCGAGCGCGACGCGGTGGTCGCCGAGCTGGTCGACGCCCTGATCGACTCGGGCTCCGCCGACGCATCGTTGCGGGAGGAGCTGATCGCGATGGTCCTCGAGCGCGAGCAGAAGGGCTCGACGGGGTTCGGGCGGGGTGTGGCGGTGCCGCACGTCAAGCACCCGTCGGCGAGCTCGATCCACGCGGCGATCGGGCTCAGCCAGGCGGGGGTTGATTTCAACGCGCTGGATCGGCAGCCGGTGTACTCGATCTTCCTGCTGCTCAGCCCCGCGGACAGCCCCGAGGAGCACCTCCAGGCGATGGAGGTCATCTTCAAGAACCTGAGCCAGGAGACGTTCCGCAAGTTCCTCCGGCAGGCCGACTCAGCGGACGACGTGCTCACGCTCCTGGACGAGGCGGACAGCCACCAATACACCGGCTGACCGGCGGTTTTCCGGCGAAGGTCAACCGGGCCCACCGGCGCCGATGCGCGCCGGAGCAGCAGGACGGGCGCCGGCCGTGACTCGGTGTCGTTGACGGCTACACTGGCCTCCCCTCATCGTCGGATCGGGGAGCGATCAGGAGCAGGCCCAGGTGTCACAGTGCGCAGCATGCACAGTCAAGATCAAGAACCGGCTGGGTCTGCACGCGCGGCCGGCGATGATGTTCGTTGACGCCGCCTCGGAATCGCAGTCCGAGATCACGGTCAAGGGCAACGGGGAAGAGGTGGACGGGAAGTCGATCATGCAGATGATGATGCTCGCCGCGACGCAGGGCGTGGAGCTGGAGATCATCGCCCAAGGTAAGGACGCCGAGGCGATCATCGAGACGCTCCGATCGCTTGTTGAGTCGGGGTTCGGCGAGGAGTAGTGAAGGTGGGCCAGAGCCACGGGGTCGTCGCGCCGGCGTTATCCCGTTACTCCGTTACCCCGTTATCCCGTTATCCCGTTATCCCGTTGGCACGCTGGCGAGCAGCGATGCCGGGATCGCGGCCTCGGGGGCGACGCTCAGCTCGTGGTCGTCGATGCGCTCGATCCTGGCGCCGACGGCGTTGAGCGCGAGCTCGAGCTGCTCGTAGCCCCGGTCGAGGTGGTAGACGCGAAGGATGGTCGTCTCACCTTGGGCGGCGAGCCCCGCCAGAACGAGCGAGGCGCTGGCGCGGAGGTCGCTGGCCATCACCGGCGCCCCGACGAGGTGATCCACGCCGCTGATGATGGCGGTGGGGCCCTGGCGGAAGACCCTGGCGCCCATGCGGGTCAGCTCGGCGACGTGGAGGAAGCGTTCGGGGAAGATTTTTTCGGTGACGACGCTGTGCCCGTCGGCGAGGGTGAGCAGGGCGAGGGTCTGCGCCTGGAGATCGGTCGGGAACCCCGGGTGCGGCTGGGTGGTGACCATGACCGGGCGGAGGCGGTCCGGGGCGCTGACCTCGCACTCGGCTCGGAGCGGGTCGACGTGCTGGCCGATGGGCGTCACGCTGACGCCCATCTCGTGCAGCCGGTCGAGCACGGCCGCCATCGAGTCGAGCGGGCAGTTGGACAGGCGGAGTTTCCCGCCGGTGATGGCGGCGGCCATGATCAGCGTGCCGGCCTCGATCCGGTCGGGCATGACCTCGTGCGTGACGCCCTGGAGCGCATCGACCCCTTCGATGGTGATCCGTGGTGAGCCGGCGCCGGTGATGTGGGCGCCCATCTCGTTGAGCATCGCGGCGAGGTCGACAATCTCCGGTTCGCAGGCGGCGGACTCGATCACGGTCCTGCCGGTCGCGAGCGTAGCGGCGGACATGACGTTGGCGGTGCCCAGGACGGTGGAGCCGAAGGGCCCTCCGAGGAAGATGCTCGCGCCGCGAAGACGGCGGTCGCCGTGGGCGTCTTTGGGCGCGGTGAGGACGATATCGCCGGAATCCATGGTCATCTCGGCGCCGAGGGCCTGGAGCCCCCGGAGATGCAGGTCGATGGGTCGTTCGCCGATCGCGCAGCCACCGGGCATGGCGACGCGCGCCTCGCCTCTTCTGGCCAGCAGCGGGCCGAGGACGCAGACACTGGCGCGCATTGTGCGCACGACGTCGTACCGGGCGTGCCCGGTGGATTCATCGATGGTGTGGAGCGTGATGGCCTGCCCGGCGCCTCGGGCGATTGGGTCCTGGGGTTGGTCGACCGCAGAGAACCCGACCTCGCAGCCGAGCTCTTGCAGGACGCGGCCCATCGACCGGATATCCGCCAGGCGCGGGGCGCCGGTGATGATGACCGGCTGATCGGTGAGCAGGGCGGCCGCCATTTGCGGGAGCGCGGCGTTCTTTGATCCGTTGACGCGGAGCGACCCGGACAGGGGCATGGAGCCGTGGATTTTGAAGGCGTCGATCGCTGGACCTCCGTGTGCGTCGTGTTCGTGATTGAGATCCCGGTCGCCGAAAACGGCGTCGGGCCCACTTCGATATCGGTCATCCCCGATCCATCGGGGGTGAATCATCGCCCGTGACAAAGAAATCGCCGGGAAATCGCCGGGGCGGGTCCGATCATAACGGCTCTGCTCGATGGTTGATCGCTGGTGGAAACCGTGTTGAAGGCACAACCGGCACAGGCGGCCCCGGGTGGCGAGAAACCGGTTGCCAACGCTTCGATCGTCGGATCGGGAATCTTAGCTTTCTCATGATGCACCCTGAGGTTTCACCGGCGTTGTGGTGAGCCCGTCGTGCTGAGGAGGTACGGAACAATGGTGCGCAAAGCGATTGAACACAAGCCGAAGCTGGACAAGGTGCTGACGGGGCTCGGTCTGACCGTTGCCGCCGCTGTTTTACTGCTCACTTCTCGGGCGGGGCTGGCGTCCGGCGGTGATGAGGGTGTCGGCGGGTTCGGCGATCTGGGAACCGACGGTTCGGACACCGGTGACACCGGCTCTGGCGGCACGGGGGTCGAGGGGCTCCCGGCGACGATCACCCTGACCGGGACCGTCCGAGATTTCCGAGAGCGGAACACACCGGGCGGGCACATCGATTTCGAGAAGAAACCCGACAACGGTTACGGCCACTACATGGGCAACATCGGTGATCAACTCGACGCGGACGGCAAGCCGGTCTTCGTCGGCGGCGGGTACAAGGTCGGCGGTCAGTGGTCGGACTCGTCCGGGCGTCCGATCTTCCCGGGTATTTACAACAGCTCGCTCGGCGACCATGAGGGCTGGATCAGCAAGGGCGAATGCCCGGGCGGGATCCACAGCGCCGAGGAATACGCGCAGTGGTACCGCGATGTCCCGGGCGTGAACATGTCCGCGCCGCTGGACATCACGCTCAACCTCGACGAGTCCACCGGGCAGTATGTCTTCGATGACCGGGAGGATCCGGCGTACGCGGCGGGCTTCTTCCCGATCAACGGGCAGCTCTTCGGGAACTCCGCGGGCAACGACAAGAACTTCCACTTTACGTTCGAGCTCAACACCGAGTTCACCTACGATGCCGACTCGGGGCAGGTCTTCACCTTCCGGGGCGACGACGACGTGTGGGTCTTTGTTGACGGCCGGCTGGTGATCGATATCGGCGGCGTCCACAGCGCCAAGGAGCAGACGGTCGAGCTGGACCGTCTCGACTGGCTGGTCGACGGGCAGGAGTACTCGCTCGACTTCTTCTTCGCCGAGCGGCACAGGACCGCGTCCAACTTCCGCATCGAGACGACGCTGGCGCTGCGCAACGGCAAGCTGCCGACCAGCTCGGGCCTCTTCGACTGATTTCCACGGGGCCACGATCGCGCACCGATCGGAGCAAGGCCGATCGCCCGGCGCGATGACACGCTCGATTCCCCCCAGCCGTCCGCTCTCCCACCGGAGCGGGCGGCTTCTTTGCGCGCGCATTGATTGGTCGACTCCCGGATCGGTTGGCGGCCGGCCGGTCAGTCGCCGGATCGGTCGACGGGCAGCCCGGCGCTCCGCCAGCCGGCGAAGCCCGGCTCGTAGAACGCGACGCCCTCGTACTCGAGTTCGAGCAGGCGTTTGGCCATCGCCATCGCCGTCGCCGAGCCCGGGTTCTCGCCGTAGACAATCAGCGGCGACCGGTCCGTCAACCGCGGGTCGCGGTCGGTGTAGGAGATGTCGCCGAGGCGGAGGTTGATGGCCCCGGGGATGTGGCCCCGGGTAAAGTCCGGCCCGGGTCGGGTGTCGATGAACAGCGCCTTGCCGGCGCCCTGCCGCTTGCTCGCCTCGGTCGTCGAGATCCGGGTGATGACGCTGTCGCTGATCTTGGTGGTGCATCCTGACATGAGCCCGGACACGAGCCCGGACATGACGACGGACATGACAAGGATCGTTGAGAGCGACCGGGGCGTGAGCCCGGCGCCGAGACGCCGCGTATTGATCATCTGAACCTCCGGAATAGCCCGAGAGAATAACATCATCCGCTGGTGTGTTCATCGGTAGGAGCTAGAGGATTTCCGGGAGGCGACTTGCACATGACCTTGCACATGACCATGTTTCTTCGAACCATGCCCGCTGCGATGGCCGCACTGGGGGGTGTCCTGACCGCGTGTCCGGTTCAGGCGGCGGGGTCCGGGGATCAGGGCGAGGCGATGTCCCATGTCCGGGTCGAGCTGGGGCTCGATCGCAGCGCGGTCGGCCCGGGGGGCTCGGCGACGATCGGGGTGCGGTTCATCATCAACGAGGGATGGCATCTGTACTGGCGCAACAACGGCGACTCGGGGATGCCGATCGGCGTGACGTTTGAAGCGCCCGAGGGTGTGCATGTCGGCGAGGTCCGGTGGCCGGCGCCGGTGCGGCACATCTACGGGAACGGCTCGGTCGATTACATCTACGAGCACGAGACGGCGCTGCTGGCGCCGATCGAGATTGATGATCGGTTCAAGGCGGGTGATCGCGTGGAGATCACCGCGTCGTTCGAGCTGCTCGCGTGCCGGGAGGCGTGCGTCTTCGGGACGGGCGAGCGCACAGTAGTCATCGACATCGCTGAATCGACAGCGATGAGAGAACCGGGATGGATGAAAAAATTTCGCGATCGGATCCCGAGGCGGATCGATCTCGGTGATCATCTCCGCTGGGACGGAACCGACCTGCTGATCTCGGTTTACGGCGGGTCACGGATCGACGGGCTGACCTTTTATCCGTTCGCGCCGATGGAGCCGGCGCCGATTGATCCGCTTCGTGACGGAACCAGCGAAACCGATCGGCTCCGCATTGCGTATCCACCGCAGATCATCGGCGCCCAGCGCGTGGCGGGCGTCGTGGAGATCAGGGCTCGATTGAGCGACAGCCCGGCCTGGATCGAGATTGAAACAACGCCGCCTCGGGCGCCCACCGGCGCGGACGCGGCGAACGAGCCGACACCAGCACACGAACAACCACAGCCAACCAAGGATCGTTCCGGGGATTGAACGAACGACCCCGGCGCGTGTGCGCCGGGGGGCATCCATTCCCTGGGCGCCGTCGCATTCAGCGACACAGAGCCCAACAGGAGACACAGTCGATGGCACGCAAGAACAGCAGTCACAGGTTCACCCGCATCTCGGCAGCGCTCGCGCTGGCGGCCGGCGCCGCCCTGACAGTGGGCGTCACGCCCGCCACCGCCGGGCCCGAGCACGCGCACCACGCGCAGAGCGAAGCGCACGCGGTCGTCGGGCAGCCGGCGCCCGATTTCACGCTCACGGGCATCGACGGCGCTGAGTACACGCTCAGCGAGGTGCTCGCCGAGGACGGCGTTAATGCGGTGGTGCTCGAGTGGTTCAACCCGGACTGCCCCTTCGTCAAGAAGCACCACATGCATAACCACACGATGACGGACCTCGAAAGCAAGTACAAGAGCCGGGGCGTCCGGTGGTTTGCGATCAACTCGGGCGCCGAGGGCAAGCAGGGCTTCGGCGTTGACCGGAACAAGTCCGCCGCGGTCGAGTACGGGATGGACTACCCGATCCTGATGGACACTTACGGCGAGGTCGGCAAGCTGTACGAAGCCCGAACGACGCCGCACATGTTCGTGATCGATGGCGACGGGGCGCTGGTGTACGCCGGCGGGATCGATAACGACCCGTCAATCCGCACGCTCGGCGATGTGAACTACGTCGACGCGGCGCTGGGGTCGGTGCTGTCGGGCAAGCCGGTCGAGACGGCGACCTCGCGCTCGTACGGATGCAGCGTGAAGTACTGAATGCTCGCGTCGGGTTTCGAAAGTTTCAATGACCGCCCTTCGGGGCGGTTTTTTTGTGGGTGGCGGGTCCGGGCGGTGTGGAGGACCGGGGTGTCGCGCCGGCGGCGTCGGGGAGCGTGCCGCTAGCCGGGGTGAGATTCTGGTTTGATCGCCGTCATCGGTCCATATGGAGGAGACGTCTCCACTCCGGACGACACGAGTGCGCGGAACGAAGCGAGATTGTTCGGATGTTTCCTCGCTCATCGGATACAACGAGGATCGAGACCTACTACAATTGTACGACACTTGCCACAAGGGCCTGGAATACTCGCGGCGAGCAAGGCGCCGGAAGGAGGACGAAGTGAAGTATGCAGTGATCATTGTGTTGGCAGCGGCCATGGTTCTGGCCTCCTCGGGCTGTGCCCGGGACTACGCGGCAGGGCATCATTTTTGGACACCGGCGAAAGAAGCATCCCACCTGGCGGACCGCCAAGACCCCGGCAAGTGGGATATGCGCCTGTTTGCAGGCGACCTGGAGACTGCCAATGACGACAGCCCGGGCCCGCTCCGATTCGGGGTATTCCCAGTCCCGGATTATAATCTGATCGGAGACGCAAGCTTCCAGGGTGTTGGCAACTTCGGCTACACCGGCGCTCCCGGATACGCCAAGCATGTCGGAGGCAAGACACTCCTGTATAACTCGTTCTTTGTTCGCACGAGTGATGTCAATCGAGAGTTTGTCGGGGATCGGCCGGATGAAATCTTCTTCCAAGTTATTATGCTGACTGATTTTATCGACACGGAGAACTACACCCACCTCCAGAGCCTGATCTCATCGCGCAACCATCCGCACTACGTCGGCGAAGGGTTCTACCGAACGAAGAACAACAAGATCGACTACCTCGCGTTCATCAATGCTCGACATGATGCCTATGCGGTTGTCAACATGCGTTACTTTGACCTGAGTCTGGGAAAGACGATTCTCATCGCACCCCAGAAGGATGGCTCACTGCGATCCATGCAGGTTCAATCCCCTCCGATGAGCCGTGAAGAAGTTGACGCCTATACAGACCAGCTCTTGCAGCGTGCCGAGGTCATCGAGTTTTTTACCGATGAAGGAAACATCTAACCCCTTCTCATGACAGGTGGTGTGGCAATGTTGAAGGCTTTGCCGCGGGGATTTCAAGTGCGTGAATCGTGGCCACGCAATACAGTGGCCACGTCGCGCTCCATCCCATCGAAGGTTACGCCGTCGCCATATCCAGCACGCCCTCGGTCAGCAGGTCGACGGGGTCGTAGGTGGGCAGGCTTGAGGACTTGTCGTTGACGAGCAGGGGGGTCTCGGTGGAGGCGAGGATGACGCCCTCGCAGCCGCGGTCGGCCAGGCGGTTGATGGCGTCGTGGAACATCTTTCGGGAGGTTTCGGTGACCTGGCCGTGGACGAGCTCGCCGAAGATGATCTTGTCGATCTCGGCGGCGTCCTCCTCCTGTGTAGCGTGGACGGCGATGCCCTTTAGGCCCAGGACGGTCTGGTAGGTGGACCCGTGCATGACGAGCTTGGTGCCGACGACCCCAACGGCCTTGCGTTTGTCCCTGGTGATGGCGTCTGCGACGAGGTCGATCATGCTGACCCAGGGCAGGGGCGAGCGCGACTCGACGTAGTGCATGGCGTGGTGGGCGACGTTGTCTGGGAGGATGAGGAAGTCGGCGCCGGCTTCGGCGAGCGAGTGGGCCGAGGCGAGCAGGAGCTCGCCGATGGTCTCCCAGTCGTCGCGGTAGATGGCGTCGAGATAGTCGGAGAATGGGCGGTTGTGGAGGGTGATCTGGGGGCGCTGGCTGGGATCGGCGATCTGCATGGCCCTGCGGGCGAGCTTGCGGTAGCACAGCGCCGAACCCTCGGGGCTGACTGCGACGATGCCGATGTGTCTGGCCAAAATGAGCGCCTCCGTGCTGGTGGGACAGCGCTCAAGGCTGGGAGAGCGATCCCGGTCTGTCCATGCTCCCAAATGGGATGGATGGCGTCAAACATATTCTCGGACTGGGGTTGCGTGAAGGGGTCAGGGCGGCGTCAGGGGGGTTGTGATGGCAAAATGTCGTACTATTCCGCACGGAGTCCGGACCATGTCAGCGATTGCTGGAGCCGACGGTGACGAGCGACCCATTTGAAACCCTGGGCCTGCCCCGCAGGTTTGACCTCGATCCGGCGCTGGTTCGCCGGGCTTGGTTGCGCGCCAGCGGGTCGCTGCACCCGGACCGTGCCGGAGGTGATGCGCTCGACGAGGCCGACGTCGCGCGGCTCTCGGCACGGCTCAACGGGGCGCGGCGGACGCTCGACGACCCCGAGCGGCGCGCCGATGCGCTGCTCGCGCTGCTGGGTGGGCCGGCGAAGGGGGCGGACCAATCGCTGCCCGACGGGTTCCTGATGGAGATGATGCGGGTGCGCGAGGAGCTCGAGTCGGCGGCGGGTGATCCGGCGCGGCTGGCGGAGCTGGAACGGTGGGCGGGCGAGCAGCGCGAGGGGTTCATCGGGCGCGTTGGGGCGCTGTTTGATGGGTGTTCCGAGTCGCCGGACGCGGGGGCGCTGGCGTCGATTCGGATGGAGCTGAACGCCTGGCGGTACATCGAGCGGATGCTCGAGCAGATCCATCCGGCCCCGGATGCGACGGCGCGATGACCAGCGCCGATGCGCCACTGCTGATCGCGCTGGCGCCGTTGCTGGCGGCGTCGGGGTTCTTCTCGGGGACGGAGACGGCGCTGTTCGGTTTGCTCGAGTCGGACCGGGCGAGGCTTCGGGCCCGCGGGGGGATCGGCGCCCGCGCGACACTGACGCTGCTGGCGACCCCGAGGCCTTTGCTGGTGTCGGTGCTGCTGGGGAACATGACGATCAACGTGCTGATCTTCGTGCTGCTGTCGGTGCTGACGCTGCACGGCCGGGGCGCGGTCGAGAAGACGGCGATCTCGGTGGGCGGTCTGCTGGCGGTGATCCTGCTCGGGGAGGTGCTCCCGAAGATCGCGGCGACGAGCAGGCGCGTGGCGTGGTGCCGGCTGATGGCGCCGATCATGCTCACGGCGCACCGGCTGATGGGCCCGCTGCGCCGGCCCCTGCTGCAGCTGGTGATCGATCCGCTCTCACGGCTGGTCCGGCCCGGGCGCGGGGAGGACCGCCTGACGATCGACGAGCTCGGGGCGCTGCTGACGCAGAGCGCCGAGCGGGGCGACATCGGCGAGGACGAGGCGGCGCTGCTCGAGGGTGTGGCGGCGATCGGGCGGTACCGGGCGCGGGACGTGATGACGCCGCGGGTGGACATCCGCTGGATTGAACCGGGCGCCGGGCATGCGGAGGCGCGAGCGTTCGTGGAGGAGACGGGCGTGTCACGGGCGCTCGTGTGCGAGGGCTCGATCGACAACGGGATCATCGGGGCGGTCGACCTGACGCGGGTGCTGCTGGGCGTGGCGGGGAGCGTCGGCGACGCCATGCGCGAGCCCGTGTTCGTGCCCGAGTCTGCGCGGCTTGATCAACTGCTCGAGACGCTGCGTGCGCACGGTCAGCGGGTTGCGGTGATTGTCGACGAGTTCGGCGGCGTCGCGGGCGTTGCGACATTGCGCGATGTGGCGCGGCGGATCCTGGGCTCGGCGCCCGGTGACGTGGGCGCGGGACGCGAGGTCGAGCGGGTCGGGCCGGGCGTGTGGCGGGCGCCGGGCCGGCTGTGCGTGCGCGACTGGGCGGGCGCCCTCTCGTCGCTGCCCGAGGGCGGGCCGACGACGCTCGGGGGCGTGGTGATCGCCCGGCTGGGCCGGCTGGCGCGGGTCGGGGATCGGGTGCGGGTTGGCAACGTGACGCTGACGGTTGAGCGCGTTCACGAGGGCGTGGTGGAGCTGCTGCGCGTCGAGCTCAGCGATGATGACAGCGGCGGGCGGCGCGATGACGGGGGGGCGAAGCGATGAGCGAAACCCTGCTCTGGGGCGCCGTTGCGCTCGTTGGCCTGGCGCTGTCGTCGGTCTTCAGCGGCATCGAGACTGGTGTCTACAGCGTCAACCGGCTCCGGCTTGCGGTCCGCGCCGGCGCGTCGCCCCCGGATCACCGGGCGCGGGGGCTGCAACGCGAGATCAGCAGGCCCGAGCGGTTGATCGCGACACTGCTGATCGGCAACAACGCGGCGAACTACGCGGGCTCGCTCGGGCTGACGGCGCTGCTGGTGCTCGCGGGCCTGCGCGAGTGGGCCGTGATCGCGGTCAACGCGGTGTGCCTGACACCGGCGCTGTTTGTCATCGGCGAGACCATCCCGAAGGATCTCTTTCGCGAAGAGGCCGATCGGTTGATGCCGAGGTTTGCGCTGCCGCTGACCGTGGTTCGGTTGATGCTCACGGCGACGCTGCTGCTGCCGATCGTGACGCTCGTGGCGAGTGTGATGCAGCGGCTGATCGGCGGGGAGCGGATCGAGACGCTGGCGCAGCGGCAGCGGATCGGGGCGCTGCTCAAGGAGGGCGCCACCGGGGGCGTGCTCAGCGCCGAGCAGACCTCGCTCATCGACCGCGCGCTGGCCGTCGGTGAGACGCCGATCGCGCGCATCATGCGCCCGTGGTCACGGACCCAGCGGATCGGGGCCGACTGGACGAGGCCGCGACAGGTTGAGGCGGCGACACGCGCGAGCCGGGCGGGGCAGACGCGGATCCCGGTCGTCGACCGGCGGGGTGTGGTGCTGGGTTTGACGCGGACGGTCGATGTGGCGCTCGCCGGGGATGCTGTCTCGGCGCCGGCGCTCGCGACGGCCGCCGAGACGATCGACGCGGGCGATACGGTGCGCCACGCGCTTCGGGTCTTTGCCGATCGGGATCTGTCGTGCGCCGTGGTCACCGCTGGTGGCGAGCCGGTGGGGCTGGCGTCGTATGACGACCTGCTCGGGCCGCTGCTCGGCGTTGATCGGTAGCGCGGCGAAGCGGGTGATTATCGGGTGTCGAGGCCGATGTCGATGGAGACGGCCTGGTGCGTCAGGGCGCCGACGCTGATCCGGTCGACACCGGTGGCGGCGATGGCGCCGACGGTTTCGAGGTTCACCCCGCCGCTGGCTTCGAGGAGCAGACCCGGGGCCTTGGCGCGGCGCATCGTGACCGCCTCGGCCAGCGCGCCGGGGGGCATGTTGTCGAGCAGGGCGATGTCGATCAGCCCCGGCTCGATCGCCATGATGATCTCCAGTTGTTCGAGCGTGTCGACTTCGACCTCGACGAACGCGGGGCGGCCGGTCGTGCGCGCCCGATCGGCGGCTTGCCGGATGATTGTCGAAAGCTCGGCGCCATCATGCATCGCAAGGGCGATGTGGTTGTCCTTGATCAGGACGGCGTCGTGCAGGCCCGTGCGGTGGCAGCGACCGCCGCCGCAACGGACGGCGTATTTTTCCAGGGCGCGCCAGCCGGGTGTGGTTTTGCGGGTGTCGAGGATGTGCGTCTCCGTCCCGCGGACCGCCTCAACGTATTGTTGCGTCAACGTCGCGACGCCGCAAAGGCGCCCGAGCAGGTTCAGCAGCGTGCGCTCGAGTGCGAGGACCTCGCCCGCGGGTCCGGCGAGCATGGCGAGCGTTTGACCTTGCTCGATCGATGCGCCGTCTTCGATGCAACGTTGACAGGTCGCGTCCGGGGCGAAGACGGCGAGCAGGCTGTCGATGGCGTTCATGCCCGAGGCGACGCCGGGGGCTCTTGCGATGATCGCGGTTTCGATCCGGTGATCGCCGAGGCGCATCGCGCTGGTTGTGGCGTCGAGGTTGTCGGGGCCCAGGTCCTCGGCGTGCGCCAGTTGGAAGAGGCGATCGGTCAGCCCGTCGCGGGTCAGGCGAGCGAACAGATCGTCCAGCGGCAGTGCGTTGAGATCGGTCATTGCTTGGCGTTGACGGCGCGCCGGTGCGGGTCGCAGACCCAGGCGGCGCCGTAGAGGGGCGGGACGACGGGGCCGTCGCTGGTTTCGCGGATGTCGCGGAGCCAGATGAGCGTGCCGTAACGGGCCTGCTGCTTCTTCGCCCAGGTGGCGTCGCTGCCGGTGATTTTGGCGTTGTGCTTTTCGCGGAGCCGCTTGATGCAGGTGGGGGTGAGGTCGGTGAGTGTAACGATCTTGCCGGACCTGGCGACGGCGCGGATCGGCCCGGAGGATTGCTTGAAGTAGATCGTGTCGCCCGAGCGGATCCTGCCGTAGGGTGCGCGGCGGGTTCGGGTGAGGCGCATCTCGATGGTCTTGCGCCCGGCGATGATGCTGTCGAGGTACTCGCGGTGCAGGACGGCCAGGTGCGTGGTCATCGCGCGCGGGCCCGGTCGATCGCGGCCGTCGTGCTGCGACCGGCCAGCAGGGGGACGAGCTCGACGCGGCCGCCCCAGGACTCGACGGCCTCGGCGCCCACGACCTGGTGCTTCTGGTAGTCCTCGCCCTTGACGAGCACGTCCGGTTTGAGCGCCTTGATCAGCTCGATGGGCGTGTCGTCGTCGAAGAGCACCACGAGCCCGACGGATTCGAGCTCGGACAGCACCGTGGCTCGGTCGTCCTGATCGTGCAGCGGGCGCGACGGGCCCTTGAGACGTTTGACCGAGGCGTCGGTGTTGAGCCCGATGACGAGCACGTCGCCCAGCGCTCTGGCTTTCCGCAGCAGCGAGATGTGCCCCGCGTGGAGGATGTCGAAGCAGCCGTTGGTGAAGACGATGCGTTTGCCGTCGCGACGGTGGGCGTCGAGTTCGATCTGCGCCTCGTTGACGGCGCGGACCTTGCCCTGGATCCGGGTGGACGCCAGCAGCGCCGCGTGGCGGAGCCTGGCCAGCGGGATCGGCTCGATGCCGAACATCTCGACGACGAGCCCGGCGCCGATGTTGGCCAGGCGGGCGGCGTCGGGCCAGGCGATGTCGTTGGCCCTGGCGGCGGCGAGGGCGGCCAAGACCATGTCGCCGGCGCCCGTGACGTCGTAGACCTGCCGCGCCACGGTGGGCGCCTGGACGAACCGGGTTGAGTCGCCGGGCGCCGGGCGCTCGGCAACGAGGGCGCCGTCTTTGTCGAGCGTCAGGACGACGGCGTCGAGTTTGAGCGTGTCGAGCAGGTCCTGGGCCATTGCTCGGGTGACGGCCGGGTTGGCGCTCTTTGCGGATCGACCCAGCGCCAGCTCCGCCTCGGTGCGGTTGGGCGTGATGGCGGTGGCGCCGGTGTAGCGAGCGTAGTCGTCGATCGCGGCCGGGTCGACGAGGACCTCGACGTTGGCGTCCCGGCAGCGCCCGATGATCGCCGCGCACAGGCGCGGGCAGCACACACCCTTGTTGTAATCTTCGAGGCAGACGACGTCGGCGTGTGCGAGGGCGGCGTCGAAGCGTTCGAGCAGCAACGCGAGCGTCTCGTCGGGGAGTGGGTCGCGCGATTCCATGTCGATGCGGAACATCTTCTGGGGGTGGCAGTGCTGGGCGAGCCCGATGATGCTCCGCTTGACCGTCGTCGGTCGCGACGGGTCGTGGATCAGGCCCTCGGTCCGCACGCCGGCGCGATCGAGCGCAGCGCGGAGGCGGGTCGATTCGTCGTCGTCACCGGTGACGCCGAACGTCTCGACGGTGGCGCCGAGCGCGGCGAGATTCAGGCAGACATTGGCGCTGCCGCCCGGGCGGTCCTCGGTGTTCCTGGCGAGCAGGACCGGGACGGGGGCGTCGGGGCTGAGTCGTTCGGCGTCCCCGAAGACGAGCTGGTCGAGCATGAAGTCGCCGACCACCAGGGCGTGGAAGGGGCGCCAGTCTGCGAGTTTGTCGAGGAGGTGGATCAAGGCTTGGAAGGGTATGACGCCGGCCCGGCGCAGTCACGGGCGGCGACGGGGGTGTCTCCAGGTCGGGTTTTCGGACATTGCCGGCGCTTCAACGGACCGGTGCGCTCGGGATCTCGGCTCAGACGCCGCGCCCGGCCCGCTCGACGGCGTCGAGGACGAGTTCGGTGAGGGCGTCCTTCCCGTGGATGAACCGGAGCGTCAGGCGTGGTCGGACGATCGGGCAGGGCCATTTTTCGGGCTTGGTGCGGGCGAGCTTGGTCCAGTCCTTGGCGGTGCAGACGATGGCCTCGGCGCCGGTGTTCCGGGCCCGGCGACGGAGCCGGTCGATGGTCGAGGTGCGGAAGGGGTCGTGGTCGGGCAGGGGGAGTTCGCCGGTCGCGACGCCCCCGGCGGTGCGGATGCGCTCGAAGAACCCCTCGGGTGCGGCGATGGCGCAGACGGGGAAGACGCGCTTGTTCTTGAGCCAATCGAGCGGCTCGGTGCGGTCGGCGCCCGACTCGAAGACATCGAGCGCTTCCCAGTCGTGGGCGACGACGGCGATCGGCGGCTTGCCGTGGTCGCGCTCGATGAGCGCCCGGAGACGGTCGAGCGAGGGCTCGTCGATCAGCTCGGCGTGCGTGAGGATGACGGCGCCGGCGCGCGCCAGCGCGGTCGTCGGCTCGCGCAGCCAGCCGGCTGGCAGCGGGCGGTCGCGCCAGGGATCACGGGCCGAGTCGATGAGCACGATGTCCAGATCGCGCGCCAGCTTGCGGTGCTGGAACCCGTCGTCGAGCACGGCGCAATCGATCAAGGCGCCCTCGTCGGTGGCGCAGAACCGGGCGAGCGCCCGGGCGCGTTTGGGGTCGGCGATCACCGGGACGTCCGGCAGCGCGCGCTGGTGCTCTGCTTCCTCGTCGGAGGGCTTGCCCGGCTCGGCCTTGTACCCGCGCAGGAGCACCGCCGGGCGGTGGTTCGCGTCCTGGAGGAGGTGGACGATGTGCCGGACCATCGGCGTCTTGCCGGTGCCTCCCACGGAGATATTCCCGACGCAGATGACCGGGACGCTTGCCTCGACGACGCCGAGCCCCTCGTCGAACTGCGCGTTGCGCCGCGCGACGACCGTGGCGTAGATCTTCGAGATCACAACGCCCGGGAGCCCCGGGAGCGGCCCTCTGGGCGCCGACCTGATCTTCGTGATCGGCGTCTGGTCCTGACGGAAGCTGTCGTCAGTCATCCCGGTCTCCCCGGTCTCCCCGGTCGTCATCCCGGTTCCCGGCCCCGGGGTTTTCTTCCTGCGACAGCCTCAGCGGTGGCGAGGTGGTGTCCGCTTCATGGGGGCCGGGCGTCGACGCCGGCGCGGGCGGGTGTCGGATGGCGCCCCGGAGCCGCTGGTGCGACAGCCGGACGAGTCGGGCGGTATTGAGCATGTCGAGGATCGCAAGCACAATACTGATGAAGATCAGCCCGATCACGAGGACCCAGACCTTGACGAACAGGCGTGGCTGCGCGCTCGAATCGATCAGGGAGAACCCGGTGGCCGCCAGGGGTGTTGTCAGGAGCATGACCCAGCCGTTGGCCAGGCGGATCCGGCGTCGGCTCGCGGGCGTGGTGTGTTTCGCGGCGGAGGTGATGGCGTCGGCGATGATGAGCATGAGCAGCGCGGTGATGGGGAGCACGAGCCATGCCGGCAGGACGCCCGAGTTGGCAATGGTGGTTTGCATCGTTGGCTCAAACACGCTCCGGCGCGTCGGCGCCGAGTTGACGGAGCAGGGGCGCCAGGCGACGCATCGGCAGGCCCATGACCGTCGTGGGGTCGCCAGCGTACTCGATGGGCCACCCGGCGCCGATGCGCTCCATCAGGTTGTACGCCCCGGCCTTGCCCCGCCACTGCCCGCTTGCCAGGTACTTCTCGATGGCCTGCGGGTCGAGGCCCCCGACGGTGACGGCGGCGGAATCGACGAGGTGGCGGCGTTCGCCCGTGGCCGCGTCGATGATGGCGACACCGGTGATGACGGTGTGGCGCCCGCCGCCGAGGGATTCGAGGATTCGGCGCGCATCGGGGAGGTCGGCGGGCTGGCCGATGATCGTGTCGCCCCTGACCACCACGGTGTCGCAGCCGAGCACGAGGGCGCTGCGCTCGGTGGTGTCGGCGACCGAGCGCGCCTTGAGGTGGGCGAGGGCCACGACCCAGCCGACCGGGTTGGTGTCGCCCGGGGCGAGGTCGCCGTCGTCGATGGGCGGGGCGATCGCCTCGTGCGCGATCCCGTGCTCATCGAGCAGACGGCGGCGCCTGGGTGACGAACTGGCGAGGACGACGCGGCGCCTCATCCGAGCGGCCCGGTGATGGGCGCCGCCGGGGCCTGGGCGCGCTCAACGGCGCTGACGACCTCGTCGAGGGTGATCCTCGCCATCAGCTCGGCGCCGAGTCGTTCGTTTTTATGACCGGTCCGGTCACCGGGCCGGCAGCGCTGGACGACGGCGTCCTCGCGCCGGTACGGGCCGACCCGGGCGACATCGGTCGGCCCGAAGAGCGCGACGATGGGCCGGTCGAAGCCCACGGCGATGTGCAGGGCGGCCGAGTCGTTGGCGACGACGAGGCTCGAACGCTCGATCACTGCGAGCAGCTCGCCGACGACGCACCTGGCGACAAGGTCGATGACGCGGTCGTCGCACTCCGCCAGCGCAGTGAGCGGCTCGCACTGGGGCTGCTCGCCCGGGGCGCCGACGATGGCGATCCGGTCGGCGTGGTTTTTTTCCAGCAGCGTCTTGGCGAGCCGGGCGAACCGGTCCGCGGGCCAGCGTTTGGCGGGCCAGCGGCTCGTCGGCGCGAGCACCGCGAGGCGTTCGCCCGCGTCGGCGCCGGGGAGCATCCGGTCGACCGCGCGGCGGGCTTGCTCGCTCGAGTAAAGGCGCATGTCGCGGAGGACCGGGACGCCGGCGGGTTCGAGCAGCGCGAGCATCCGGTCGACGGTGTGCAGCGAGCGGTCGACGCGCCGCTTGCGGTTGTACCCAAGCCAGGCGAACTCGGCGGCGTTGGCGTAGCCGATCCGGACCGGGGCCCGGGTGGCTCCGGCGATGAGGCCGCTGCGCAAGAGCCCCTGGCAGTCGATGACCAGGTCGTACTTTGTCCGCCGGATCTCGCCCAACCACCGGCGCAGCGCGCTGGCGACCGACGGCCGCCACCACCGGGCGAAGCGTTTTCTCGGGAACGGGACCGCGTTGGAGAGCGCCGGGTGCGACTCGATCACCGGCGCGAAGGCCTCGTTGACGAGCCAGTCGATCCGCGCCTCGGGCCAGCGTGCGCGGAGCGAGGCCAGCGCCGGGACGGTTCGGCAGACGTCGCCCAGGGCGCTTGGCCGGATCAACAGGATGCGTTCGGGGTCCGCCACGGCGTTAGAGGGTACGTCGGCGATCGGCCGCTGGGTACGTCACGAATCGGTGATCGACCGGCGTCAGCCCGGGTACGAGGCGCTGGTCTTTTCCGTCTCCCACACCGTCACGCGCGCCAGCCGGGCGGCGCCGGTCGATTCGTGGTCGATCACCGGCGCCAGCAGGTCGTAGGCGGTCTTTGCGATCAGCTCGACGCTCGGGATCCGGTCGGCGAACTCGGGGACGTCGGTGTTGAGGTGCTTGTGGTCGAAGCGATCGATGATCGTCCTCCCGGCGCAGCGCTCGAGGTCGGTCAGGGTGAAGGGCTGCTCGCCGGTCTCGTTCAGCGCGATCTCGACGACGGGTTCGAACTGGTAGTTGTGCCCGTGGCCGGCGGGATTGTTGCACCGGCCGTAGGTGGCGCGGTTCTGCTCGTCGCTCAGCGCCGGGCTGTGCAGGTGGTGGGCGGCGGCGAACTCGAAGCGCTGGGCGATGCGGACGAGGTTGGTGTTGTCGGTCGTCATGCGGACCCAATAGTAGGGGGTGACATGCCACACCACAGCGCGCACAACCGGTCCGATCCGGGCGCGGATCGCCGTGATGATCTCGGGCATGATGGCGCCGGGTTCGGCTTCGGGTGTGAGGGCGCAGGCGCGGGCGACGATCGGGGCGATGTCATTTCGGATCGCGCGGTCGATTGTTCGGATGTCCACGAGGTAGCCGGTCGCCGGGTCCGGCTCGCCCCGGCATTCGACGGTGAACTCGAACCATCGACCGAGCCCGACAACCGCCGGGGCGCCCCCCTTGCCGTTGTCCCAACCGCTGTCACGGGCCTGGGAAGGCGGGTTGACCGCGAATCGGACTGTTCTCGTGAGGCTGGTCAAATATTCCGGTTGGCTCGGTGGTTGCAATGGTGCGTATCCTATGCCGAAGAAACAACCGACGAGGAGGTCGAACTGCCTATGTGCTTCTGCTGCTCAGGAAACGGACAATCCGGGAAACTCAAGCCGCTCGGCGGCGCCATGATTATCTTTGGCGCCGCGACTGTCGGCGTGCTCGGCGGGCACGATGACGACAAGGCGGCGGCTTCGCCCGAGCCGGCGCCCGCGATCGAGACGCCGTCTGCTGGTGCGGATGTGCTCGGCTACACGAAGACGAAGCTGACCGGCGGCGAGCAATCGCTCGAGGCGTACCGCGGGAAGGTGGTCCTGATCGTCAACACCGCGAGCAAGTGCGGGTTCACACCGCAGTACGAGGGGCTCGAGTCCCTCTACGAATCGCACAAGGACGACGGGTTCGTCATCCTCGGATTCCCGGCGAACAACTTCAGGCAGCAGGAGCCGGGGACCGATGGGGAGATCGCCGAGTTCTGCAAGATGAACTACGGCGTGTCGTTCCCGATGTTCTCGAAGATCAGTGTCAAGGGCGACTACATCGACCCGCTCTACGCGCAGCTGACCGGGCAGCCCGAGCCGATCGGCGGCGAGGTGCAGTGGAACTTCCAGAAGTACGTCGTGGACCGCGACGGGAAGGTCGTGGCGATGTTCGAGCCGCAGACGAAGCCCGATGATGTCGAGCTGGTGGCGTTGATCGAGACGCTGCTGGCTGAGCCAACCGACTGATCAGCCTTCCAGCTTCGCCAGCTCTTCTTCCGAGATATCGAAGTTGGAATAGACCTTCTGCACGTCGTCGTGATCTTCGAGCGCGTCCATGAGGCGGAGGATCTTGCCGGCGTCCTTGCCTGTTACGTCGACGGTGTTCTGCGGGACCATCGTGATCTGCGCCGACATGCACTCGATGTCCGCGCCATCCACCGCTGCCTTGAGATCGAGGAACTGCGTGGGGTCGCACGTCAGCGACCAGAGGCCGTCGTCGAGCTCGACATCATCGGCGCCGGCCTCGAGCGCCAGCTCCATCAGTTCGTCCTCGCCCGGGGCCTTGTCCTGCTCGATGCTGATGACGCCGCGCTGGTCAAAGAGGTATCCGACGCAGCCGGTGGCGCCGAGGTTGCCGCTGAACTTGCCGAAGATGGTGCGCATCTCGGGGGCGGTTCGGTTGCGGTTGTCGGTGAGGATGTCGACGATGACGGCGACGCCGGCGGCGCCGTAACCCTCGTAGCGGATTGATTCGAAGGTCTGCCCGCCGAGTTCACCGGCGCCCTTTTTGGCGGCGCGTTCGATGGTGTCCTTGGGCATGTTGCAGGCCTTGGCCTCTTCGATGGCGTATCGGAGCCCGAGGTTCTTCTCGGGGTCGGACCCGCCCTCTTTGGCGGCGACCATGATGGCGCGCGAGCACTTGCTCCACGACTTGCCGCGGGCGGCGTCGTTGCGGGCCTTCTTGTGCTTGATATTCGCCCACTTGCTGTGTCCGGCCATTACAGCGGCGCTCCTTGGGTTGCGTTCCTGGTGTTGTTCTTGTCGTTGTTGATCGTTTCCTGCGTCCAGCGTCGGGGGCGGAGCATCGGGGCCAGCGGCGGGACCTTGCCGTCGGCGACCGCGTCCAGTTTACGCTCGACCTGCGACAGCAGGGTGGTGATCAGTTCGCTTTGTGGCTCGATCCGGTTGGGGATATCCGCCAGTTTGCGGAGGATGGTCCGGGACTGGCGCCACAGCGCGATGGCGCGGTCCGTCTGGCCGAAGCGCCACTGGGCGTCGGCGAGGTGGTCGAGGATCTCGGGCGAGGGGTTGGGTCCGCTGAGCTTGGCCGCCGCGGACAGCATCGAGACGGCGCCCTGGAGGACGATCCTGCCCTGCTCGTCGCGCTGGTCGTCGATCATGCCCAGCTTGTAGCGCACCCACCCGAGCGAGTCGGCGATCGCGTCGGAGCTCGGGTTCTCCTCGTAGGCGATCTTGAGCATGTCGTGGGCGCGTTCGAGGTTGATGTCCGACTCCACCCAGCTGTAGGCGAGGTTGTTGTTCGCCATCGCGTGCCGGGGGTTATGCTCGAGGGCGAACTCGTAGAGCCGATCGCTGACGCTGTCCTGCGCCGTGCCGGCAAACCCGACCGCCGCGTAGTACGCCAGCTCCGCCAGGGCGCGGTTCTCGTCGGCGCCGACGTCGGGGATCGAGTTGTTCAGCAGGCTGTTGATCGCGGCCACGGTCTCGACGCCCTGCTGATTGCGTTCGATCAGTTCGAGCGCCTCGGTGGTGACGTCGGCGTCGAGCTGGTCGCGCGCCAGCGCCAGCCACATCGCCAGAAGACGCGGCGACGGGGCCTGCATGGTGTGGACCGCGTCGGTCGCGATCTGGTGCGCGACGGCGAGCTTGCCCTCCTGGATCAGCCGCTGGATCGCTTCGAGTACGATGTCGTCGGTGGCCTGCGGGTGGGCTCTTCCGGCGTCGACGGCGGCCTGCCCGATCTGCTCGGCCGGCGCATCGGACTGGATCAGCAGCGCGATGAGCGTCCGGTGCATCGCCAAGCTCGAATCCGGGAACCGCAACAGGAACCGCCTGAGCAGCGCGATGCTTGCCGTGGCGGTTTCCGGGTCGTCGCTCTGATTCTTGACGGCGTACGTCGCGGCGCCGGCGATGAGCTGCCCGTACCCAGGCACAACCGCGGGATCGATCGGCAGGTCATCGTCCATCGGCTCGCCAAGCGCTCCGATCGCCTCGGCGGCACGCCCCTGCCTGATCAGGATCGGGGCGATTTCGATCGAACGGCGCACCGATGGCGGCGACTGGCTCAGGCGTTTGAGCGCGATCGCGTCCGCTTCATCGGGGCGGTTGACGCTCTCAAGGCGGAGGATGTTCTCGAGTTCGCGCGAAGCGCCCGCGTCAGCAGGGTGCCGATCGAGCCAGGCTTCGAGTGTCTTGATGGCGCCGTCGGTGTTCTTGCGTGATGCCTGCACACGCGCCAGCAGGCGGGTGAGGTCCGGGAGGTTGGGGTGGCGCTCGATCTGATCGGTGAGCCATTGCTGCGCCGTCTCGGCGGCGCCGGTGCGGATCCAGACGCTGATGAGCTGCTCGATGACGACCGGGTCGAGCGATTCCTCGGCGAGACTGAGCAGCTCGCGCTGCGCCTGGTCGAGGCGGTCGACGCGGAGCAGGTCCTGCACGCGCAGCCAGCGGAGCGTCCGGCTCGACGGGATCGCGGCGCGCAGCGACCGCAGCGCATCGGCCAGGTTCGCCTGGTTCGCCAGCGGGCCGGTGCTCTGGTACAGCGCGATCAGGCCCGCGTGCGCCTCTTCCAGCGATGGGTCCAGTTCGATGGCCAGCTTGAAGAGCTGCTCGGCGTCGAGCGGAGCGCCCAGCGCCACGCTCGTTTCGCCCGCGACCTGCGCCTCCTCGGCCGTCGCGTCGCCGTTCCACACCCGGTCCTCCAGGATCGACATCGCCCGTTTGTTCTCGCCCAGCTCGCGGTAGGCCCGGGCCACGGCGAGCGCCGCGGACTGGCTCTGCGCGATGTCGATCGAGGCGAGCAACGCCCGCGCTCGCGCGGGTTGCCCGGACTTGATCGCGAGCGCGGCCTGCGCCAGGCGAACACCGGGATCGCCCGGGCTCAGCGACCGGGCCCGCTCGAGCAGCGACCCGGCGCGATCGGCGTCTCCCAGGTCGTATGTCAGCGCGGCGCCCAGGAGCAGGTCGCCGACCGTTTCGCCGCCCCGCGACTCGACCGCCTCGAACAACGCGGCGTTGTCGGGGCTGTAACGCATCAGCGCATCGGCGTAGCGCTGGGATTCGATCGTGTTGGCCTCGATAAGCCGTGACACCATCTCAACCAATCCCGGGGCGTCATCCGGGGATCGGCGGTTGAGCAGGTCCGAGACCGCGGATTCATCCGATGGCGCGGCGATCAGGCGATCGATCAGGATCCGCACCGCGCTCTGGTCATCTGACGCTGCCGCCCGGGCCCGGGTCAGCTGGCTCGCGGCGATGCGGAGCTCGTCGGGCGTCAGGCCGGCCTTGATCTGATCGATCGCGGCGGCGAGAGCGGGGCCGACCTCGCTCGAACTGGTCAGGTATCGGATGAGCTGGAGCGTCCGGTCGTCGACGAGCCCGTGCAGCTCGCCGATGCGGTTGACCAGCAGCACCGCGGCGGCGGCGGGTCGGCCAAGGAGCATGTCCGCGTACACCCGGCGCGTGAGCAGGGCCGCCGGGTCGAAGGACGGCAGCTCGGCGGCGCGCCGGTACGCTTCGAGCGCCTCATCGGGTCGGCCGAGGCGGACGGCGGCGTCGCCGACATCGCGCCAGGCGTCGCCTGCCGAGCGGATCATGGCGCCCAGCTCGTGCCGGTACGACGTCGGCTGCGCGAAGGTGGTCAGCCCGCCCAGGGCGCCGACGATGGCCTCGTTGCCCGCGTTGGTCCAGCCGAGTTCGTGCAGCGTTCGGCCCAGTGCGACATCGACGATGTACGGGATCGCGGCGTCTTCGTGCTCGCCGGAAGCGATCGATTGATGCGCCCTGGCGAGCAGGATGGCGGCGGTGAAGTGGCTCCGCCGCTCCATCTCGGTCAGCCCGACGCGCATGAGGCTGACGGTGTCGTCGGGGTCGAGCTTGATCGCGCGCAGGTACGCCGCCGTGGCGGCCAGGCGATCCCCCGAGGACCAGTGCGCATCGGCGAGGGTGCGCCAGATTTCGGGGGCGTTGGGGTCCAGCGTCGACGCGGCGTCGAGATGGCGGATCGCCCCGGCCAGATCTCCGCCCACCAGCTCCGAGCGGCCCGCGATATAGCGGCGCAGCGCGTTCGTCTCGTCCTCTTCGGTGATCGTGTCGTCCAGCGGCGCCTCGACGCCGTCTGACCAGAGCAGGGGCAGGTCCTCGTTCGAGAAGTGCGCGACGGCGCTATCAAGAGATTCGAACGCCTCCGGATCGGTTGCGGCATCGATGGGTTCGAGCCGCAGCCCTGTCGGTGGCTCGGCGCTGCGCGTCCGGGTTGTCGGGTGGTTGAGCTGCCGTTGGGCGAGGCGTTCGAGCCTGGTTCCGCCGGGGTCGGCGCCGGGCGTTGCACACGAAGCGAGCAGCGCGGCGGCGGCGGCGATGATCACGATGATCGGGGCCGTCACTCGTTCGGGGCGGGGCGTGTGGCGACGGTTGCTGGGGTGTTGCTGCATTGGATGTGGCGTGCCGGGTGGGGGGGGATTCAGGGGGTCGCCTTGGCGCGGTCTTTGGATGCTTTGGAGGCTGTTTTTTTACCGGCGGGTTTCTTCTTGGTCGCGGGCTTGGCTGTGGTCTTTGTCTTGCCGTTGTGCTCGGACCACGCCTGGAGCTTCTCATGAACCATCGGCCCGTCGGCGGCCTTGACGGCCCGTTCGAGGATCCCGATCGCCCGGGGGATGTCCACGCCCTCTTCGATCACGCCCTCGGCTAGGAGCAGCCCGTGCGTGCGTTCATCGATCGGGACGGCGTGCGCATCGAAGCTGACGAGCATGACGCGCGCCGTGACGAACGGGATGGCGCCGTCGAGCGAGTCAAGGAACGCCCGCGCCTCACGCTTGCCCATCTGCCCGAGCGAATCGAGCGAGACGGCGTGCTGGCGCCCGTAGATATCGTTGAGCGAGGCGCGGAGCCGCTCGGCGCGGTGGCTGACACGCGGGTAGCGCTCGCCGAGGACGGAGATAATCTCCTCGTAAGCGCCGACGCGAAAGTCGTTGTAATCGACCGTGGAGGTCTTGATCCGCTTGAACGCCGAGCCGGCCTTGGTGTGGGTCGAGTTCCAGAGCAGCGACGCGTACACGAACTGATCAACTGGGTCGAAGTCTGAAGAGTGGTCCGCGCCTGGTTTGCGGCTGATTTTCTTGAGCAGCCTGTTGAGCTGCTCGGCATGGTTGATCGCTGCGCTCACGCTTTGAATCCTTCGCTGGGCGTTTGGTCGGGGTCGGGTGATTGTTCGTCGAGCCCGAGGTCATCGAGCTCCTTGTTGATCGTGCTGATCACGCTGGCCTGCGCCTTGAGGCTCTTGTCGAGCCGGAACTCGAGGTTGGGGGCCTTGGGCATGTTGATCCGGTCCGAGATCTCGTGGCGGATGTGCCGGGCGCCGGCCTTGAGGCCGTGCATGGTCGCCGACTCGCGCTGCTCGGGCAGGATGGAGACGGCGACCCTGGCGGTGCGCAGGTCTTCCTGGAGCTCGACGCTGGTGACGGTGATCAGCCCGCGGATCCTCGGGTCGTTGAGGCCCTTGGTGATGACCTGCTGGATGGCGCGCTGGAGGGCCGCATTGAGTTGGTTCCGTCGCTTGCTCATGCCGCGTCCTCCGCGTGTCGGTCGTCGCCGGTCGAGTCCCGCCTGTCCCGTTCGTCCCACAGCTCCTCGACGGGCTCGATCGAGCGGCCGACGGGGGGCTGATCACCCCGGATGATGTCCCGGCTGGCGCCGACAAGCCGCGCCTCGGGGAGCCGATCGAGCTTTCGCTCGATGGCGTCGAGCGTCCGGGCCACGTGCGAGGCCGAGTTCGACACGAACGCGAGACCCATGACGCAGGTGCGCTGGCGCTCGAGCGCCTCGATCTCGGCGACCGCGACGAGGTGTTCGCGGTGGAGCCGGTCGCGCACGGACCGCACGACGCGGCGTTTGTCCTTGAGACACGCCGAGTGCGGGATGAAGAGCTCGAACTGGAGCAACCCGACAAACATGCGACCTGGTCCGTTCGCTCCCGTCAGATCGTGCGGCGGACCTCGACCTGCTTGTAGCACTCGAGGATGTCGCCTTCCTTGATGTCGTTGTACCCGGCGATCTTCATGCCGCACTCCTGACCCGAGCGGACCTCCTTGGCGTCGTCCTTGAACCGCTTGAGCTGGTCGAGGACCCGCTCGTCCTCGACGATGATGTCGTCGCGTGTGACGCGGATGAACGCGTTGCGCTGGATGGTCCCGTCGGTGACGTAGCAACCGGCGATCGCCCCGACCTTCGAGACCTTGAACACCGCGCGGACCTCGGCGTGGCCCAGGACCTCCTGGCGGATCTCCGGGGTGAGCATGCCCTCGACGGCCTTCTTGATGTCGTCGACGATGTCGTAGATGACCTGGTACAGGCGGATCTCGACGCCCTTGGCGTCGGCGAGCTGCCGCGCCTTGGCCGACGCGATGACGTTGAACCCGATGATGATCGCCCCGGACGCGTGCGCGAGCAGCACGTCCGACTCGGTGATGCCGCCGACGACCGCGTGGAGCACGCGGGTGCGCACCTCCTCGGTCTGGACGTCCTCGATCGATTTCTTGAGCACCTCGACCGAGCCCTGCACGTCGGCCTTGACGACGACGAGCAGCTCCTTGAGGTCGGCCTCGGCCATCGTCGAGAAGAGGTTGTCGAGGGTGACCTTGGGCGTCGCCAGCTCGACCTCGCGTTCGCGGTTGATGCGTTCCTCGGCCGCCTCCTGCGCCTTCCTGAGCGAGTCGACGATGTAGAACTTGTCGCCGGCGTCGGGCAGGACCGACAGCCCCGAGATCTGCACCGGGGCGACGGGCAGGGCCGACTTGAGCCTGGCGCCCGTGTCGTCGGCGATGTCGCGGACTCGGCCGAACGCCCGGCCGGCGACGATGAAGTCGCCGACCTTGAGCTCGCCGTCCTGGACGAGGATGTTCGCGGTGGCGCCCCGGCCCTCGACCATGGCCGACTCGACGACCGACCCGCGGGCCGGACCCTTGAAGTCGCCGGTGAGCTCCATGACCTGCGACTGGAGGTCGAGCGTCTCGAGGAGGTTGTCGATGCCCTCGCCGGTGATGGCGCTGACGCGGACAACCTCGGTGTCGCCGCCCCAGTCGGTCGGGTTGAGCTCGTGCTCTGCGAGCTGCCCGAGGATGCGCTGGATGTTCGTGTCGGTCGCCTGCGGGACGTCGATCTTGTTGAGCGCGACGATGATCGGCGTGCCGGCCGCCTTGGCGTGGTTGATCGACTCGATGGTCTGCGGCATGACGCCGTCGTCGGCGGCGACGACGAGCACGACGATGTCCGTGACGTTGGCGCCGCGGGCGCGCATGGCGGTGAACGCCTCGTGCCCGGGCGTGTCGAGGAAGACGATCTGCTTGTTGTCATCGCCGATATGAACCGGGACGCGGAACGCGCTGGTGGCCTGGGTGATGCCGCCGGCCTCGCCCTGGGCGACCTTCGCCTGGCGGATCTTGTCGAGCAGCGAGGTCTTGCCGTGATCGACATGACCGAGAATCGCGACGATGGGGCTGCGGGGTTGTTCATCGAGCATGGTGCGATCGCCGAACTTCTCGGCGACCTGGGTCTCGGCGGTCTTGGCCTCTTCGACCTCGAGCTCGATGTCCCACTGCATCATGATTTCCTGGGCCTTCTCGGTGTCGATGCCCGAGTTGACCGTCGCCATCACGCCCTCCATGAAGAGGTGCTTGATGATGTCCGACGCCTTGACGCCGGTGGCCGCCGAGAGATCCTTGATGTTGAAGGGCTCGGCGATCTTGACCTTGCCGCCGGTCTCGGCCGCGGTCTGGGCCCTGGCGCCCGAGCCATCGGGGCCCTTCTTCATGGCGCGCCGGCGAGTGCGGAGGAACCCGCCCGAGCGGTTGAGCCGGGCCTCGCGGTCGGCGAGGTCCTGCTGGCTCCATCCGCGACCACCACCGCCGCCGCCACGACGGTTCCGACCGCCACCGCCGCCACCGGCAGCGCCCCCGCCGGGGCCGGTTCGGCGTGTGTTGCGACCGTCCCTGGCGCGATCGCTGCCGGGGCGGACGACACCGCCTCCACCTTGCGGCCCGCGTGAGGTCGGGATCTCGGGACCGCCGCCGCCGCCACCGAACCGAGGCCCGCGCGGGACATCGATGCGTTCGGGCGCCTCGATCCGGACCACCTTGGGGCCGGCGAGCTTCGCGGGGGTTTGTTTTTCGAGTTTCGAGCCCGCCGGCGCCACGACCTTCGGACGCGTCGGGACGTTCATGGTCGGGCTGGACGGGGCCTTGGGCTTGGGCCCGGGAGCGTTGGCGGCCACGTCATCGGACGGGGTTTCTCCGTTGTCATCCGGAGCGCTGGCGGCCGCGGCTGCGGGGCGCTGGGCGGCCGGCGGCTGCTCGCCTTCGGTCGTCGAATCGGTCACGGGCGCGGCGGCCGCGGTGGTTGTCGGCGTGAGCGTCGGCGCCTTGGTCGTGGTGGCGACCACCTTCGGCTCGGGGGGCGCGGTGAGCGTGGCGACAGCGCCGGCGCCATCGGACTCGTCCGTCTCGGGCGTCTTCTTACCCGCGGTCTTCTTCGCCGAAGTCTTCTTCGCCGAAGTCTTCTTCTTGGGCTTGGTGCGGACCTTGTCGATGTCCACCTTCTCGGTGGTTTCGATCGCCGAGTGGCTGGAGCCACCGAACCACTCGCGGATCGTCGCCTCGAGGCCGACCGAGACGCTCGACATGTGGTTGTTCATGGGGATGCCCTCTGCCTGGCATTTCAGCAGAATGGCCTTGGACTTGACCCCAAGCTCCTTCGCGATCTCAAAAACCCGTTTCACTTTCGCCAACTGTCTTCGCCTTAATCTTGCTCGGACGCATGGCCGGTGTTCTCACCTGTGCCCATGCTCCGGCATTGTCTGTCTGATCCTGTCAACCGCATCAATCTTGATCGGTCTGTCTTTGCAATCGATGCGGTCGTCAATCTCGCATCGTGTGGTTCGCTGTTCCCGTCAGGCCTGCTCGGTGCTCTCTCGCTCGGGGGCTTGCGGGATCGTTGTGATCTCGTCGGGCGCGCCCGAATCGGTCGGGACCGAGTCGGCGTCCATCGTGGCTTTGATCGCTTCTTCGCCGACCGCGTGGTCCTCTTCCACCTTCGAATCACCGTCGTCTTCCGCGGTCAGCTCCTCGCCCGTGTGGTCCGGGGCCGGCTCGTCGGTCTCGGGCCAGTCCGTGGCGACCTCGCCGCCCGAGAGGATCGCCTCCGCGTTGGCGTCGGCCTTGGCCGCGATCGCCTCGAGTTTGTCCGGGTCCACGGGCGTGACGGTGGGCGAGGGGCCCATCGCGCCGGCGCCGAGGATCGCGGCCGCCGCGACATCCGCCGAGAGGCCATCATCCAGCGATCCGCTCTCGAGCAGGCGCCGGGCGGCGTCCTCTTCCTCGATCTTGCGCTTCGCGGCCTCTTCCTTGTCCCTGGCCTGCTGCTCGGCGACGTCCTTGGCCTTGAGCGAGGACGTCTCGACGATCAACTGCGCGATCGCGTCGTCGGTTTCGAGCTCGGCCTTGATCACCTCGGCGCCAACCTCCTCGACATCGAAGACGCTGACGATTCCCAGCGCCGCGAGTCGGTCGAGCATGACATCGGTGACGCCCTCGATGGCTTCGAGCGTCTGGGCCATGGTTTCGAGGCCCTTGTTGAACTCGACGGGCGTGAGGATGTCCACGTCCCAGCCGGTCAGGCGCGCCGCGATGCGGACGTTCTGCCCGCGCTTGCCGATCGCCAGCGAGAGCTGGTCCTCGTTGACGACGACCGTCGCCCGGCCCAGCTCGAAGCACAGCGAGATCTCGGCGACCTCGGCGGGCTTGAGCGCGTTCTGGATCAGCACCTGGCTGGACTCGTTCCAGCGGACGATGTCGATCTTCTCGCCGTTGAGCTCGTCGACGATATTCTTGATCCGTGAGCCGCGGACACCGACGCACGCGCCGACGGCGTCGACCTTCGAGTCGATCGAGGTGACGGCGACCTTGGTTCGGTGGCCAGCCTCGCGGGCCATCGCCTTGATCTCGATGACCCGCTCTTGCACCTCGGGGACCTCGACCTCGAAGAGGCGGCGGATGAACTCCGGGTTGCCCCGCGAGAGGACGATCTTGACCTGGTTCCCGACATCGCGGACGTCGAGGATCATGCACCGGATCCGGTCGCCGGGCTGGAACTGCTCACCCGGGATCTGCTCCGAGCGGGGCATGAAGCCCTCGGCGCGGTCGATGGTGACCACGAGCGAGCCGCCCTCGTATCGCTGCGAGGTGCCCGTGACGATCTCCCCGACCCGGCCCGAGAAATCCGCGTAGAGGCTGTCGCGCTCGTCCTCGCGGAACTTCTGGATCATGACCTGCTTGAAGGTCTGCGCGGCGATCCGGCCGAAGGCGGCGGGGGGCATCTCGACCGGCTCGCCGAAGCGGTAGAGGGTCATCTCGCCGCTGATCTTGTCGAGCGTGCAGGTGAACTCTTCGGTGTCGAGCGTGTTGTAGAACTTGCGCGCCGCCGAAACCATCGCGGTCTCGAGGTCCTGGATCAGCAGGTCGCGGTCGACGTTTCGATCGCGGGCGATCGATTCGAGGATGCGCATCATTTCTTGTGAGTTCATCGCCGTCCTTCTGGTTGTTCTCGTCTGTCCTGGTTGTCGGTGCGGGCCCCTCGGTCCGCGTGTCATCAATCTCGGCATCAAGCTCGGCATCAAGCTCGGGTTGTTGTCGGGGCGCCGTCCTGGCGTCTCGACCGTTTCGGGTCCTCGGTGGGCGCACGAAAAACCACGTGCGTCGCTGTCTGACGCGCGTGGTCCGCACCTGGCGGACTCGCCGGGGCGGTTGGGGGGTTGGCCCCAACGCCCGCGCGAGCCGCGATCAACCTGTGGCTTGCGCTCAGGTCATCACGCCGCTCCCGCATCGCCAACCCATGTCCGGGCCCTCGGCATCGAGGGTCCGACCGAGGTCGATTCGCGATCGTTCGAACTCACACCGCATGGTTGCGGATCACATGCATCACACGAACGTCCTTTCTTCAACAGCGAACCCGCCCGCCGAGCGACCGACGCCCGGGGCCGAACGCCCGCTGTTCCATCGTTCAAGCTTATGCAGACAGCCCCAGACCGGCAACAGGGCCCCGACGCCTTCCCACGAGAAATCAGACCCGGTCATCGGGGCGGATCGGGCGTTCGACACGGACCGCCCGGGCGCCGTCGATCTGCCCGACGCGGGCGAGGAACTTGCGTTTCCCCTCGATACACAGCGTCAGTGGTGACGAGGCGGGCTTTTCGGTGACGATCAGGTCCCCGACGCTCAGCCCGGCGAGGTCCGCCAGGGTGATCGTGGTGTTCGCCAGCTCCGCCGAGACATCGAGCTCGGCCGATTGGAGGGTCGCCTCGACACGCTTTTCATTCTCTTCGGTCCGCTTGAGGCCCTTGGAGCTGAACCAGGTCTGCGCCGAGACCGCCTCCATCAGCGGCTCGATGACGTTGTACGGGATGCACAGGCTCATCGTCCCGGCCCGGTTGACCATCTTGAGCTCGAACCCGATGACGATCACGACCTCGTTGGGCGGCACGATCTGGACGAGCTGCGGGTTGGATTCCGTTTCGGCAAGGGAGAACTTCAGCTCCGCGACATCGCTCCACGACTCCGAGAGCATCTCCAGCGCCCGGTTGATCACCTGCCCGATCAGCCGCATCTCGATCACGGTCTGCGGGCGCTGGGGGATGAACAGCTCGTCGTTGTTGCCCCCGAGGAGGCGGTCGATGATCGGGTAGATGATCAGCGGGCTCAGCTCGAGGCAGATCTGCCCCTCGAGCGGCTCGATGTCGATCAGGTTGAACGAGGTCGGGATGGTCAGGCTGGAGACGAACTCGCCGTAGGTCATCTGCTCGCAGCCGGCGATCTTGACCTCGACGATCATCCGCAGGAAGGCCGAGAGCGAGGCCCCGAAGTTCCGGGCAAAGCCCTCGTGGAGCGTCTGCAACGCCCGCATCTGGTCCTTGGAGACGCGTTCGGGGCGCTTGAAGTCGTACGCCCGGATCTCGATGGCGTCCAGATCGAGCCGGCGACGGCTGAAGACCCGGACGGCGTCCGACGAGATCTCGACGGTGTCGTCGTCCACCGCGTTCAGCAGGGCGTCGATCGCTGATTGGTCGAGCACATCGTTCATTGCAGACTGGACCCCTGACGCCCTACCGGCGTCCCTCTCCCGCGCCATCGGCTCGCGACGCCGACAAGGTTGACGCCCGAGCGTTGAATGTCACGACAACCACGTCTCGGGCATCCGATGCCCGGGTGGCCGGTTCGCCGTATCGTGCTTATCGGTCCCCTGCTGACCCGGGCTGCACTGACTGGCGCCTCGGTCGGATCAACCCGCCACTTCACCCCCCTCACCCCCCTCACCCGGCTCACACGGGTACAAACGGGGTCGGACACGCTTTGTACGGAACAACTGCCAGACCCAGCCGGTTTCACATGGTAATGAACGCAATGCTCCATCAATCATTCCGGCTCTCAACCCGGCTCATGTCCCGGCTCTTGAACCCCACCGCGATCCTCGCGATGGCTCTCACGGTCGCTCTCGCCCTGACGCTTGGCGCCCCGGGCTCCGCCCGGGCGCAGCTCTTTGGTGAGGCCCCGGCCAATCCGGTGACGGTCTCCGTGGTTGCGTCTGATACGTCGGTCGCGCCCGGGGATCAGATCGTGCTGGCGATTGTGCTCGACCATGCCGAGCACTGGCACACCTGGCCCAGCGCGACACAGGACGTGCTGCCGGCGGAGATCGCCGATTTCGCCATCCGCACCGAGGTCGGGCTCGTCGAGACGCCGACCTGGGCTTCGGATGTCGGGCCGGTCCAGTGGCCGATCCCGGCGCCGGCGAAGGTCGCCGATCCGACGGGCGAGCAGTTGACGGTCGAGGTCCCGACGTACCAGGGCAAGGCGATCGCGTACCTGCCGGTGGTGATCGCGGATGACGCCCCGATCGGCGAGGGCTCGCTCATGGTCCGGGTCGATTACCAGGCTTGCAACGAGTCCATGTGCATGGCCCCGGTGACCGTTGAGCGGTCGGCTGCGATCGCGATCACGACTCTTGAATCGGCTTCCGGCGGGGCGGCGACGGACCAGTCGCTCTTTGCCGGGTTCGATTCCTCGATCTTCGCAAAGATGGCCGAGGGGTTGGTGGTGTCACAGCCGACATCCGAGAGCGGCGGTGGCGGCGCCACCTTCTTCGGGTTCTCGATGGCCGGGCTCACGGGGGTGGGGGGGTTCCTGTTCCTGGCGCTCTTCAGCGCCGCCGGCGGGCTGATCCTGAACCTGACGCCGTGCGTGCTGCCCGTGCTGCCGATCAAGGTCATGACCCTGAGCCAGCACGCCGGGACCCCGGGCAAGGCGTTGCGGCTCTCCTTATGGATGGCGATGGGCGTCGTTGTCTTCTGGGTGAGCATCGGCGTCCCGGTGGCGCTCGTGAACACCTTCGCGGATCCATCGCGAATCTTCGGCATCTGGTGGCTGACGGCCGGGATCGGGTTGATCATCGGGGTGCTGGCGTTCGGGCTCATGGGGCTCTACACGTTCAAGCTCCCGAAGGCGGTCTACATGGTGGATCCCAACGCCGACACGCCGGGGGGATCGTTCCTCTTCGGCGTCATGACGGCCGTGCTGGGGCTGCCCTGCTTCGGGTTCGTCGCCGGGGCGCTGCTGCCGGTAGCGGCGACGCAGGGCCCGGCGTGGACGTTCACGGTCTTCGGCTCGATCGGGGTGGGGATGGCGTTGCCATACCTGGTCCTGGCGTTCAAGCCAGGGCTGATCGATCATATCCCGAGGACCGGGCCCGCGAGCGAGCTGGTCAAGCAGGTGATGGGGCTGCTGCTGCTGGCGGCGGGCGCGTACTTCCTCGGCGCCGGGATTCGCGGGTTTGTCTCCGAGCGTCCCGCACTGCTGGCCGAGCTCCCGTGGTGGACGAAGATCGCGCACTGGTGGGTCGTCGGGTTGTTCGCCGCCAGCGCCGGGGTGTGGCTGCTGGTGCGCACATTCCAGATCACGCCCAAGCCGTTGCGTCGTCTGGTGTTCTCGGCGATCGGTTTGTTCATCGTCGGGGTCTCGGTCGCCTACGCGGCCAACGAGACGGACAAGGCGAGGCACGATATCTGGATCGCGTACAACGACGAGTTGTTCGCGGATACGGTCGAGGCGGGCAACGTGGTGGTGCTGGATTTCACGGCCGAGTGGTGCCTCAACTGCAAGGCGCTCAAGGCGGCGGTGCTCGACCGGCGGGCCGTCATGGATCAGCTCCGCTCCGATGATGTCATCCCGCTGATCGCCGATGTCACCAGCACCAAGGCCCCGGGCTGGGGCAAGCTCGCCGACCTTGGTCAGACGGGCATCCCGACGCTGGCGATCTTCGGCCCGGGCCTCAAGGCCCCCTGGATCAGCAACGCCTACACCTCCGAGCAGGTCCTTGCGGCGATCGAGCAGGCCCGGGGAGACTGATCGATCGCGTCCAGAGCCGGCGATGTCCCAGAACCCCACAACCCCTCCAAACAGACCGGAATCCTGAAGGTGGCCCATCGCCCGTTGACGGCTTAGGATTTGTGGCGTACTTTTCTCGTCCCGGGACCGAGGTGTCCCGGAGACAACCGGCGCGGGTGTAGCTCAGTGGTAGAGCGTCACGTTGCCAACGTGAATGTCGGGCGTTCGAATCGCCTCACCCGCTTTTCTCGTAAGATCCGCCGTAACCCGGAGTTCGGGTGACCCGCCACGAGATGGCGGTGCGGCCTGGGACGTAATTTTAGCGCGGTGTAGCACCGCGCAACGCGTCCGAGGTGCCCGCACCATGCCAAAAAAAGCCCCCTCATATCGTCAGCGCGCCGGATACGACCAGGCCATCGTCACGCTCACAGACAGCGTCACGAAGAAACGCCGAGATTTTTGGCTCGGCGATTTCGATACCCCCGCCAGTCGAGAGCGCTACCACCGCGTCATCGCCGAGTGGGAATCGAACGATCGTCGCCTGCCGCCGCCTGAGTTCGATCGCCCCGTCGCCGAGCTCGCGGCGGGAATCGTCGTCGATGAAGTTGTCCACCGATTCTGGAGCTGGGCGAAGGACTACTACCAGCCATGCCAGGCGGGCACGTACAAGGTCGCGCTGCGGCTGGTGTGCGAGTACTACGGCAAGTCTCTGGCGGCGGAGTTCGGCCCGTCGAAGCTTCGCCTGCTGCGCGAGGAGATGATCCGTGGCGACGCCAGTGCCGATCCGCCGCGCATCGCATGGTCGCGCCGGTACATCAATCAGCAGATGCAGCGTATCCGCCAGATGTTCAAGTGGGCCGCGTCCCACGAGATGCTGCCGAGTTCGGTCTACGAGGCGCTCGCAACGATCGAGCCGCTCAAGCGAGGCCGAACCGATGCGCGGGAGAACGAGGCGGTCGGCCCCGTGTCCGACGACCTGCTCCAGAAAGTGCGGCCACACCTCAACCGCCAGGTCCGCGCCTTGGTGGAGCTGCAACTACTCACCGGCGCGAGGCCGGGCGAGTTGCTGGGCATGCGGGCGATCGATATCGAGATGCACGGCGACGACACCGTCTGGCTCTACCGCCCCAAGCAGCACAAGAACGCATATCGGGAGATCGACCGCACGATCTACCTCGGCCCGCGGGCCAGGGGGATCATCCAGCCGTTCCTGGCCGACCGCCCGGTCGATGCGTTCCTCTTCAGCCCCGCTGAGGCCGAGTCAGAGCGGCGCGCCGCCGTCCACGTCGCCCGCAAGACGCCGCTCTCGTGTGGCAACCGCCCCGGGTCGAGCATCCAGACCGATCCGAAGCGAACAGCGGGGGACCGCTACACGAGCGCCGCCTACTACCGGGCGGTCCAGTACGCCTGCGACCGGGCGTGCCCCGCGCCGCCGCCATTTGGCAGGCTCGACGGCGAGACGCGAGACGAGTGGCGCCGTCGATTACGAGTGAGTCCGAAACTCAAGACCGATCTGATCGCATGGCAGAAGGCCCACCGGTGGCACCCGCATCAGCTGCGGCACAACGCCGGGACGCTCATCCGGAAGGAGTTCGGCCTCGAAGCGGCCCAGCTCGCGCTCGGCCACGCGAGCGCGCAGATTACGGACGCGGTGTACGCCGAGCGGGATCACTCGAGGGTGGTCGAGGTGATGCGGAAGATCGGGTGATAATCTGAAACCACGGAATCGATCGAAACAGAGCCAGAATGGCGTTAGCTCACATTTTGGAGCGATTATCGGCCTTCGAGGTTGATTTTGGGAAGAACCAGATATTCCTATTGACGAATATCGCTTTTATGGAATACTATTGACGTGTGGAATGTCGAATATACGGATGAGTTTGGGGAGTGGTGGAACAGTCTCACGGAAACGGAACAGGAATCAATCGCTCACGATGTCGAAATTCTGCGCGAGGTCGGCCCGATGCTGGGCCGTGACAATGTGGACACCGTTCGTGGGTCGAGGTTCAGCAACATGAAGGAACTCCGAACCCAGCATCATGGCGAGCCGTACCGCACGCTCTTCGCGTTTGATCCGCGCAGGTCTGCGATTCTGCTCATCGGCGGCAACAAGACGGGCGACGATCGTTGGTACGACAGGATGATTCCCATTGCGGATCGGTTGTACGAAGAACACCTTGATCAACTCGGGAAAGAAGGGCTGATCTGATGGCAAAGAAATGGGACAACCTGAAGAAGAAGATGAGCAAGGAATCGCAGGCCCGTGTCGATACGCGAGTGAAGGAGACGCTGGCTGCGATGCCATTGGCGGAAATTCGCAAGGCGATTGGCATGACCCAGGCACAACTCGCCGAAACGCTTGAAGTAGGCCAGGGGTCCGTCTCCAAAATGGAGAACGCGACGGACATGTACCTCAGCACGCTCCGTCGCTTCGTTGAAGCCGCCGGGGGTGAGCTGATCATCACGGCGTCGTTTCCCGATAAGGGAGAGCTTGTGATCGAACATCTCTCATCCGTTCCCGGCGCTTCAGCGCTAAAGAAGCGGTCTGCGTAGCCGGTCCGATTCCGACTGAATCAGACGCCGCATACTGAATCGCGTCAAACAGGCCTCCCCGAGTTACCCACCACGGTAACTCGGGTTTTTTTGTGATTTCTTTTCCCGGTTCGTGATCCCCCAAGTCGGATTCCGACTTCCACTTGCGCGGCAACTCGTGTTACCGAGTTACCGCGTCGGACCCGCATTTAGAACTCGTGCCACGAATCCAACGCCCGCGGCCAACGGAACGGCTCGCGATGGAGCCATTCGATGCACGAGAACACAGACCAACACCTCACGCTGAACCAAGCCGCCAGGATCGCTCCCGGCAACGTCTCACCGAACTGCCTCTGGAGGTGGTGCCGGCGGGGTGTTCTGTCCCGGTCTGGTGAACGCATCAAACTCAAGCACGTCCGCATCGGCGGCAAGCTATTCACGATGGCCAAGTGGATCGAGGACTTCGGAGAGCGCCTGGCCGAGGCCGATGCGAAGTACTTCGAGCTGAGCGATGAGCCGGACGGGTGCGCAGAGCTCGCATCGCCACCCCGTCGAAAGCGCGTCACCCAAAGCGCCGTCGCTGACGATCGCAGGCGCGAGCATCTTTCACAGGTGCGCCGTGAACTCGAAGCGGAGGGCCTGTGATGGCGCAGCCTCCCGACCTCCACACCACCGACCGCATCCCGCTCGTCCGCCTCGGACAAGGCGATTACACGCGCGATTTCTTTCCGGATGACCCGAACGACACACACCACCCAACGAGGAAACCACCCATGCCGCTG
>Ga0114931_10000769_pt1 | contig 40030 bp, 33 predicted proteins | sample 2SBtaG_FD_89579 | JGI IMG/M metagenome (GOLD analysis project Ga0114931, IMG submission 89579) | Deep subsurface microbial communities from Kolumbo volcano to uncover new lineages of life (NeLLi) - 2SBTROV14_V59a metaG | ecosystem: Environmental > Aquatic > Marine > Volcanic | place: Kolumbo... | reverse complement strand
GAGCTATGTCTTTAACCATCCCCAAGGGATGCTTTGCATCCATAACTCGCTGATTCTTTGTTCTTTTGAATCTCATAACGAAATCTATCGCATAATCCGGGTTAAATGGTTGATAACTATTGACTATTAATTACTTATAAAAGGGTTAACCCTGCATATTGCCTAATATTGAACCCACATAGTTGGGTATTTTTTTTATAAATAAAGTTTATCTGAAACCTAATGAACAGATTATCAATCATTTAACATTTGGCAGCCCACTGGATGGAATATTCTGTTGAATTTTCCGGGTTAAAATGATATTCACCTATCCCGTAGGTCACCTCATTCCATTGTCCTGGAACTCAATCTTAGCCCAGGGCCTCAGCACCGGCCACGATTTCAAGGATCTCCTTCGTGATGGCAGCCTGTCGGGTCTGATTGTACGTTAATTTCAAATCCCTGAGCAACTCATCGGCGTTTTCGGTTGCCTTATCCATAGCTGTCATTCGTGCACCATGCTCAGATGCATTGGATTCCAGCACAGCTTTATAAAGTTGTACATTTAACGACTTAGGGATAAGCAAATGCACCAACTGTTGTTGATCCGGCTGAAATATGTAATCGATGTCTGACCCTGGGCCTTCCTCCGGTATAATAGGAAGGTATTGCTCGGTAATCAGATTTTGAGTGGCCACATTCTTAAATTCATTATACACCAACTCAACCTTATCAAATCTTTTCTCCTCAAAGGATTTCATGATAAAGGCAGCGGCCTTTCGAACAGTATTAAAACTAATATCCGAAAATATTAAGCCATATTCTGAAACGACCGTATAACCTCTTTTTGAAAAAAATTCAAGAGATTTTTTCCCAATAGGCAAAATAGTTACGTCCCCTGAATTATACTGCGACTTGTATCTGGTATGGACTAATGAAACAACCTCTTTGAATACATTGCTATTAAAAGGTCCGCACAATCCCCGATCGGAAGAAATGGCAACAATGAGTATATTATCTTCCTCCCTGTCAGTGCCATAGACATTATTGCCCATTTCAGACCCTGACATTACATTCTGAAGGACCTCTTTCATCTCAGAAGCATAGGGACGCATCTGGAGAATGCTGTCCTGGGCTTTTCTCAGCTTCGCCGCTGCTACCATTTTCATAGCTTTAGTGATTTGCTGGGTTGAGATAACCGACCCAATACGCTTTTTTACTTCCTTAAGATTTGCCATTTCAGCCTGTAGTCTATTGTTTCTTAGGCATAATTTTTAGCGATCTCACCAGCCGTTTTCTTAATCACTTCTAAGGTGCTATCCTCAAGTTTGCCACTTCCGAGTGAATCCAATACATCCAGATGCATATTGTTTAGCTCTTTAAGGAACTCCGCCTCAAACTCCCTCACCCGGTTAACATCTACTTGGTCAAGAAGTCCTGTTGTAGAGCAATAGATTATAGCTACTTGCTCACCTACCCGGTAAGGAGAATACTGGGGTTGTTTTAAAATCTCTTCATTCTTCCGTCCTCTGTTTATCGTAAGCATAGTAGCCGCGTCAAGGTCGGAACCAAATTTGGCAAAGGCTGCCAGTTCGCGGTACTGCGCCTGGTCCAATTTAAGCGTACCGGCTACTTTTTTCATTGACTTGACCTGGGCAGAACCACCCACCCTTGAAACGGAGATCCCTACGTTGATAGCCGGCCGGATACCTGCATTAAACAAATCTGTTTCAAGGAAGATCTGACCATCTGTAATACTGATAACATTGGTAGGGATATAGGCCGATACATCACTCGCCTGAGTTTCAATAACCGGTAAAGCGGTTAAAGAACCTCCACCTTTTACTTTTCCTTTGAGCGAGTCAGGGACGTCATTCATCTGAGCTGCAATATCATCATTATCAATCACCTTAGCCGCTCGTTCAAGCAGTCTGGAATGGAGGTAAAAAACATCCCCGGGATAGGCTTCTCTTCCAGGAGGCCTTCTTAGCAATAGGGAAACCTCGCGGTAAGCAACGGCCTGTTTGGAAAGGTCGTCATAAATAACAAGTGCAGGCCGTCCGGTATCCCTGAAATACTCTCCAATAGCCGCTCCCGTAAATGGAGCATAAAACTGCATCGGAGCCGGGTCAGATGCAGTAGCCGAGACTACAGTAGTGTACTTCATCGCATCAGCCTTCTCCAGTTGTGCAACAATTCCGGCAACTGTTGACATCTTTTGACCTATGGCTACATAAATACAATAAACTGCCTCTCCTTTATCGAAAAACTCTTTTTGATTGATAATGGTGTCAATGGCAACTGCCGTTTTTCCGGTTTGACGGTCCGCGATTAAAAGCTCACGTTGACCCCGTCCAATAGGTATCATAGAATCGATTGCCTTAATACCGGTTTGAAGTGGTTGGCTCACAGGCTGGCGATAAATTACACCGGGAGCCTTACGTTCCAGGGGCATCTCAAAAAGTTTGCCATCTACAGGACCTTTCCCATCAATTGGTTTGGCCAAGGTATCAACTACGCGGCCACAAAGCCCGTCTCCCACTTCTACGGAAGCGATACGCTTGGTTCGCTTGGCTGTATCTCCTTCTCTAAGTCCTTTTGAAGGCCCCAGGAGTACGGCGCCAACATTATCTTCTTCAAGATTGAGGGTCAGGGCTTCTACACCATTCTCGAATTCTAATAACTCACCGGCTTCAACTTGTGATAAACCATAGATTCGAGCTACCCCGTCCCCAATTTGTAAAACCGTACCAACTTCTTCGAGATCGGCTTCTGACTTCACGTTCGATAATTGCTCCCTTAAAATGGCAGAAACCTCATCCGGACGTATTTCATTCATTTTATTTCCTTTTTAATGTGACTTTTAATCTTTTTTATGCCGTTAAATCCTTATGAATCTCGGCAAGTTTACTTTTTATTGAATTATCTATTCTTCGATCTCCTACACTTAATACAAACCCACCTACAATAGACTCATCCACAACCTCTTCCAATAAGGCTTTCTTATGGCTAATGCGTTGTACTACTTCTTCAAATTGTTTCGTTAAGTGTTGGTCCATCTGAAAGGTTGTTGTCACCCGGGCTTCCTGCAAGCCTTTGACGTGATTATACTGAATCAGAAACTCCTGGGCCACCAAAAGCAAAATGTTCTCTCTATTCTTTTTTGTAATCAAGTCAAAGGCTGACATGGTCAATTTGTCCATGTGATCCTTAAACAAAGCTTGAAGAACTGCTCTTTTCTTTACATGACTGACAATTGGATTCCTGAGAAGAATATCGAGTACCCTGTTTTCCTTTATTGTCTGGTTAAAAAGGATCATGTCATCATTCACCTTATCCAGCTTATTCATGTCTGAAGCCAGTTCCAGGATGGATTTAGCATATCGAGAAGCAGCCCTGTGATTACGCATATCAATTCAGGCCCTTATCCTTTAAAAAAGTAGCAACAAGATCCTTTTGGGCTTTATCCTCAGACAAATTCTTCCTTAAAACTTTTTCAGCAATGTTAAGGGATAAATTTGCGACCAGGTTTTTTACATCTTTTACCGCAGCTTGCTTTTCGTTTTCAATGGTTGATTTTGCTTCTTCAATCATTTTTAATGCAGATTTCTTGGCATCCTGTTGAGCATCATGTTTGATCTTGTTGGCAACTGCTGCTGCTTCTTTGAGTAATTTGTCACGCTCAACTCTGGCTTCTACCATGAGTTTCTCATTATCAGCCTTCAGAGATGCCATTTCATCTCTTGCCATGTCTGCCGACTTTAGAGCCTCTTCGATGGATTCTTCACGAATCTTGAGTGCATCCAATATAGGACGCCATGCGAATTTTGCAAGCAAGAAGAACAATAACAGAAAGACGACTGTTTGCCAGAAAATTAAACCTAGCCCTGGGGTTAATAATTCCATATTCTTTTTCTTTAATTAATGGTCATTTTAAATAAGAGTCTCCGGCCTATTGCCGGAAACTCTCAAATCATACTAGCCAAGTGAAATCAGGAAGTTAATAATAACACCAAATAAAGCAATCACCTCTACAAGGGCTGCAATAATCAGCATAGCAGTTTGGATCTTTCCGGCAGCTTCAGGCTGTCGAGCCATCGCCTCCATAGCAGATCCACCAATTCTACCGATACCAATACCTGCGCCAATTGCAGCAAGCCCGGCACCTATACCAGCTCCCATAATCGCAAAGCTCATGTCCAATAAAATAGATAATAACATGATTTATATAGATTAATTAAAAAAACAATACATCATAACATTAGTGCTCGTCTTCAGTAGCCATACCTATATATACAGCCGTAAAGATAGTAAATACATAGGCCTGAATGGCCGCCACCAAAACCTCTATTAAACTTATGAATACCACTAGGATTGTACTTCCAAACCCCACAGCCCAACTTTGGAAAATAAACGCCATGCTGATTAAACTTAGTATCACCACATGGCCAGCGGTAATGGCCACAAAAAGCCGGATAAGTAAAGCAAACGGCTTTGTAAACATTCCAATGATTTCTACCGGCAGGATGATCAACCGTAGCGGTAAAGGAACACCCGGAGTCCAGAAAATATGTTTCCAGTAGTTCTTGTTCCCACTAAAGTTGGTAATCAGAAAAGTGAAGAATGCAAGTGTTGAAGTCACTGCAATATTACCTGTAAGGTTGGCAGCACCAGGAAGGAGACCAAACAAATTTCCAAACAAGATAAAGAAAAACAGGGTCAAGATGTAAGGAACATATTTCTCATATCCTGATCCAATATTTGCCTTTATGACTTCGTCGCGAAAATAAATGACAAATGGTTCGAAAAATGATTGAATCCCTTTAGGTGCCCTTCCTTCATTTTTCTTAAATCCACGAGCTACACTGAAAAAGACAAAAAAAACGGTTAATGCAGTGATAAAAAGCCAAAGTGTATTTTTAGTAATCGAAAAATCATAAACATGTGACCCGCCTTCCAGAACAATGTGTTCATGCTCTAGAGTATATCCATCATAGGAAACCAGATTATGATGTTCATCATAAAATCGGTGAGATGAAAAAATATCGAAACCACGCTCTTTTGAATAGACTATGACGGGAAGAAAAATGGTGCCATGCTCACCATCCCAAAGATGCCATACATGGGAATCCGTAATATGATGCATGATCATTTCTCCAGGATTGAATCTACCCCCTTCTTCCTGGTCATTAGAACCTGCTTTTACTGAGGAAACAAACAGAAATAAACCTAATAAAATCAAAAAAAGACGGTGGCCTGGATATGGCTCCGAATGTACTTTTTTAAGATTTTTATACATTAAAAATAGAATTTTCCCTTGCTTCCGAATTAGACTGCAAATGTAGAAACTCTCTATTCTAAATAAAATCTTTTCTCCATAATTTATGCCGTACTCTGGCCCTTTGAAAGAGAGCGATTTCCAGAAGTGAATAGACCATAAAAAAAGATAAAAAAGTAATCGTTAATCCAACCCTTGCATCAGGATAAATCCAAGCCAGGAGAATAAGAACAGTTGCGCTAAGTAATAGCTTTACTACGATAGAAATTAGGAGTCTTGTTACAATTGACCTGGGATCTTTATTAATTGTTGTTTTGTACCAGGCCACTAAACCGCAACTTTGGATGAATAAGTAGCCTATTGGGAAAAAATAGGCTGAACAAAGAAAAACCCAACCCAAGTGGTTGGCAACCCACCCCACAATTAGGATTGAAAGAGATACAAGCAATATCATGAAATAATCATTCACTTGTTCCTATCCAATTCACGGTACAAGACTAGCATTGCTGCAATCAAGGCAATGAGGGAAAATAAAATTGTAAGAACCGGAACATTATGTACCAGTCTCTTATCAAACCAATAACCAATCCAGGTAAGTAACCCGATGATGGCCACTAGCTGAAAAGCAAGTCCGGAAAAACGTGCGTAGCGATTAAGCTGTCTTAATTTCTTGTCGGAGGCTTTCTTTTGCTTGTCCGTTTTCTCCAATCTTTATTTCCTTAACATTTACCCCCATTTTGCAACCTCCGTTAAACTTGGCTCCGGTTTCTACAATGAGTTTGCTGGTAATGATATCGCCGTGTATTACCGAGGAAGGCTTTAAGGTAAGTAGTTCGCTCACCTCGATTTTGCCTTTTACTTCACCAAGCACTTCAGCGTTTTGGGCCAGGATGTTTCCATCAACATGAGAAGTCTGCCCAAGGACAAGTTTTGATTTGGTAATGATATTTCCAATCACTTTTCCATCTACCCTAATGTTACCATAAGTCTCAATATTTCCATTAACGGTCGTTCCTTTCCCAATAGTGTTACTGGAATTAGTTAATTCCTCAGTGACTTTCTTTTCTTCTTTATTAAACATATGGTTTCGGTTTTTCATAATTGTCATTAAAAAGAGATAAAGTCTTCAGGGTTCACAGGATTTCCCTTATGCCACAACTCGAAATGAAGATGTGGCCCATCGGTCAACTCTCCCGTATTTCCAATAATAGCTATGACCTCGCCTCCATTTACAAAACTACCTGTTTTTTTTAATAATTCTGCATTGTGTTTATATATTGATATTAAGTTGGACGAATGCTGGATAGCAATTACATACCCTGAGTCCTGTGTCCAGGATGACATGATGACCGTCCCACTGGCTACCGACATCACCGGTTCATTCTTTTTTGCCACTATGTCAACGCCAAAATGGCCTTCATTAAAATTGTATTTTCTTGAGATGAGGCCGGAAATAGGCGAATAGAAAAAAATTTCTTGTAATTCTGAATCGGCTGAGTTTTCAATATCAAAATCAGAATCACTTCCTTCAAATTCTTTTCTCAACTGTGAATCAACAGGTGTGGTACTCAAATCGATCATAAAAGAACGATCGTCAATGCTGCTCCCATTTTTGAAACTATCAATCCTGGCAGAATCCGTTTTCCCAGTCAAAAATCCTTTGAATAAGGAAATAAATTGGTCCTTCCTCCGTACCTGGAAGTCAAGAGAATCCAGTTTCAAGGTCAGTTGACTCAATTGCTTATTAGCCTCCATTTGAGCATGTCGTGGATCAAACCATTGCGCAAGTAATGATCTGGCCAGAAACAGACTTATCACCATTACTACGACAAACAATAAAAAGGACACCAGGAAGAACTTGGCATAGGTAAATCCAAGAAATCTCTTTTCTGCAAAATTCTCTTCATTTCTTATGATGAGAAGATAAGGTTCAGTTAACCAGTTGGAAAATGTTTTTTTTGGTTTCAAGGCCTCAGGACGCCATTTTGAGGCCCAAAATTAGATATTTAAAAAGTATTATTGCATGAAATGAACGTTTTTTGCGTTAATTAAAGAAACCTTCTCTGTTGAAAAAAACCTTCCCCATACCAGTCTATCAACTTGCAATCCTGGGTCTCCAGCTGGTCTTGATGAGCTGTTCTTCTCAGAAAAACTCTCCTTTAAACAAAGCCTTTCACAATACAACTGCACATTTTAATGCCTATTATATTGGATTGGAACGCATCAAAGAGGTGGAAGCTGATTTGTGGCATAATCTGAAACCGGATTACAATCATGTTCTGCCAATTTTTCCACCCCTGGACTCGACCATGGCTACTACCTACAAAACCCAACTGGAGGATTGTATTAAAAAAGCTTCGATGGTCATCCAATATCATCAGAACAGTAAATGGGTGGACGACAGTTATAACCTGATCGGGTTGGCGAGAATGTATGGATATGATTTCCCGAATGCCATTACAACGTTCAAATATGTAAATACCAATGGAAAGGACATAAATGCAAAGCATGAAGCGATTATTAGCTTAATGCACACTTTCATAGAAGCCCATGAATATGCGAATGCCGAAGCAGCCTCGAATTTTCTTGAACAGGAGAGGCTAAACAAATCGAACCTCAGACAACTTTATCTTACCCGGGCATATTACTATCAGAAGATCAATGATCTTGATAACCTTGTACGTAACCTGGTTCTTGCTGATCCTCTATTAAAAACAAAAGAAAAAGCCCGGTACTTTTTTATTATAGGCCAGGTTTATCAGGAACTTGATTTTAAATCAGCGGCCTATCAGTATTATAAAAAGTGTGTGGGAAGCAATCCTGAATATGAGCTTTCTTTCTACGCCAAGCTAAATATGGCGCAAGTGACACAACTGAGCGACCGTCGAAGTATCAAAGATGTGAGAAAGTACTTTCGAAAGCTGGTTAAAGATGAAAAAAATCTGGAGTTCAAAGACCGCATTTACTATGAGTTGGCCTTGTTCGAACTCAAGCAAAGAAATATGAATGAGGCCATTGACAACTTAAAGCTATCGATTACCAATAGCCTAAATAATCCTCTGCAAAAAGGGATGTCCTATCTAAAACTAGGTCAGATTCTATTTGATAGTTTACAGGATTACCGGACGGCACAAGCCTATTATGATAGCGCCGTAACAACCCTTCCAACCACCTACGAGAACTACAAATCGGTGAAGCAACGTACTGAAGTTCTTAATGATTTCATTAACCAGATCACTGTAATAGAACTACAAGACTCCCTTCTTCAATTGGCAACTATGGACTCAACAACACTGATTGGACTGTTCACTGGTATTGCACAATCCAATGTTGTATCAGCAAAGGAAGTTGAAAAAGAGAAAAAGAAGAGGTCTAATGTTGGTAAGGCAACATCATTCGTACCTGAGCAACCTACTGGAGTGGGTAATAGTACCTGGTATTTTGATAACCCTTCTGCTGTCGCCTCCGGCAGAGCTTCATTTATACAGATTTGGGGCAATCGCATTCTCGAAGACCATTGGAGAAGATCGATCAAGCAGGCCGCAGAGACAAATAATAGTGCGGCGGTTACGGATACCATAGCAAGTGCTGGAGTTCCTGATCAATCAAAACCAGCCGTAAATGATTCTGTATTGGTAGCCAATGATGTTAAAAAAATGTATGGTCAGGTGCCCAGAACTAAAGCGGATAAGGATAAATCTCTAAAACTACTGGAAGATGCTTACTATCATCTAGGCAAAATTTATTATTTTGATCTTGACGAAAAACAGAATGCTGTTATCACTTTTAGCAAGTTAATAGAACAGTTTTCTGCCTCTGAATACCTGCCTGAAGTTTATTACTTATCTTACCTGAACTATGAGGAGAGCTCAAATCCCAAGTCGGTAAAAATTTCTGAAATCATGCATAATCGGTACAGCACGTCCATTTATACGAAACTTATTGATAACCCGAATTATCAGGAACAGAGCAGTGAAGCCAATGAAAAACTTGCCCGAATTTATGAAAAAGCATATAATTATTTTGAAGCCCAGCAATTTGATTCCGCTCGCAATCAGATAAATGTGGGAATGTCAAAATATGCGGGATATAGTTTTATTACCAATCTGGAACTTCTTAACATATTAATCACAGGCAAATTAGGTTCGCTTGCCGATTATCAGCTGGAACTTCAAAAATTTATTAAAAACAACCCCGATAACAAGCTTACCCCATATGCCCAGACCCTCCTGGATGCTTCAAAGAATTATCGGGAGAGCCTGGTGAAGTTAAAAGAGGCAGAATACTCAAAAGCGGATCTGAAACCATATTTCTTTGTTACATCTCTTTCTGAAGAGGACACGACAGATATTGATAAAAAATTGCATCAATTTATTGGACAATATTTCAGTGGGTCTTCCCTTCGATTGGACACGCTTTCTTTAAATAAACGTACTAAAATGCATATCATTCGTTCATTTGAATCGAAAGAAGACGTATTGCTTTTCTATGATACATTTAAAGCCCAGCAACCTCTGAAAGGAGTAAAAAATGATAGCTTTGTTATTACAAAATTGAATTTTGATACCTTATTTACATCCAAAGAGTTGGCAACATACCTACTATTCTTTAATGACAACTTTTAAGTATGGCTAAGACCGTTGATCAAAATACTGGCCACACATATATTTTACGAAGGATTGTTATCATTGCCTGGACCATATTTTTCATGACGTTCCTTGGAACCCCATTCTATATATATTGTGTAAAAAATGATTTTGGGGGTTTGTTTGGGGGTATGCCTAGTCTGGGTCAGCTTGAAAATCCTGAAAATGATTTGTCTTCTACCCTTTATTATTCCGATGGGGAAGAAATGGGCAAATATTTCAGATCCAATCGTACGTCAATAATCTACGACGAATTATCGCCTGAATTGAGGACTACTTTGGTCACTTCGGAAGATCACCGATATTTCCGACACGCCGGACTTGATTTTATTGCATATTTGAGAGTTGCAAAAGGACTACTCACTTTCAGTCCGGCAGGAGGTGGAAGTACCATTACACAGCAACTTGCCAAAAAGCTATATGCAACCCGAGGCGATGAAATGGAAGGCTCGCTGGCCCGTTTGGGAAGGATTCCAAGATTGATCATTTCAAAAACTAAAGAGTGGATTATCGCCGTAAAGCTTGAACGGACATTCACAAAAGAAGAAATTATTGCTTTATACCTCAATACGGTTGACTTCGGCAGCAATGCCTATGGAATCAGAGCAGCTGCTCAAACCTTTTTTGGCAAAACACCGGACCAATTGAATTATCAGGAATCTGCCACTCTCATCGGATTATTACAGGGAGTCACCAGATTTAGCCCTGTGCTTAACTACGACCAATCCTTGCAAAAAAGAAACGAGGTACTATTCAAGCTTAAAAAAGCAAATGTGATTCCTGATGATGAGTATGATTCTCTTTCCTTACTACCCATAGATTTAAGCAATTACAAAGTTGAAAGCCACAACACAGGACAGGCTACCTATTTCCGAGAGGTTATCAAAAAAGATCTATTAAAATTTTGTAATCGACGTGGAATTGACCTGTTTGAATCCGGATTGAAAATATATACTACGATCGACAAAAACCTTCAGCAATATGCTGAAGCTTCAATGAAATGGTGGATGGATTCACTTCAAACTACCTTTATCAATGAATGGGGAGGAAAAAACCCATGGGTTGACGCAGACGGGAGAGAGATCAAGGGGTTTATCCAAATGGTGATGAAAAGAACAGCTCGATACCGATCGCTCGTCAAAAGATATGGAGAAAAGTCTGACTCCATCGATATTGTTCTCAATACCCCTATACCAATTAAAGTGTTTTCATGGCATGGGGATATTGATACGGTAATGAGTCCGATGGACTCGCTTAAATATTACAAGCGTTTTTTACAGTCTGGATTTATGGCCATGGACCCCCACAGCGGACATATCAAGGCATGGGTTGGAGGCATCGACTACAAGTACTTTAAGTACGATCATGTGCGTCAAGGTAAAAATCAACCCGGATCTACTTTCAAACCGATCGTTTATGCTACGGCAATAGAAAATGGTTATTATCCTTGTTATGAGGTGGTAGATGAACGTAGAACTTACCAGACCGGAGGCAACCCACCTACCTGGTCACCTGAAAATGCTAACAGGAAATTTACCGGGGAACGTATGACCATTCGTAAGGGAATGGCCCAGTCGAAAAACTCCGTGACAGCCAGGATTATGAGCTTGATTGGACCTGAAAATGTTGTGAAAAAAGCCAGGGCACTGGGCATTGAAAGTGATCTTGCACCAGTACTGTCACTTGCACTTGGGGTGAGCGATGTATCTGTTTATGAATTGGTAGGGGCCTATAGCGCGTTTGCCAATAAGGGTACATGGACGAAACCATTCTATATTTCACGAATTGAGAATAAAAATGGAGAGGTAATCCAGGATTTTGTTCCTCAGCAGAAACAGGCATTGAGCGAACTGGATGCTTATCTTATGCTATATATGCTTAAAGGAACCATAGAAGAGGAAGGTGGTACAGCCCGCCGCCTGGAATATCAGTGGCATCTGACAGATGGAGGAAACGAAATTGGCGCCAAAACAGGAACCACTCAGAATTATTCGGATGGGTGGTTTGTAGGAGTGACCAAAGATCTTGTAGCAGGTGTCTGGGTTGGAGGTGATGACCGTGCTATTCATTTCCCCTCGATTGTTCATGGTCAGGGTGCATATATGGCCCTCCCCATCTGGGCAAAATTTATGCAGAGCGTATATGCCGATGATTCCCTGGGTTATACAAAAGGTCCATTCGACAAGCCTAGAACTCCACTAACAGTTACTCTTGATTGCTCTAAATACGGCCTGACCAATCCAACTGACTCTCTTTTAAAACATAAGCTGGATTCGCTGAATGTTGATCTTAATGAAGATGACATAATGTAAGCTATCCTATGGATCCACATGATCAGGTCAAAAACCTTCCTGTACAGCCAGGAATATATAAGTTTATCAACAGCAGACAACAGCTCATCTATGTAGGTAAGGCAAAAAACTTGAAAAAAAGGGTCGCTAGCTATTTCTCAAAATCCAAAGGACACAACAAAAAAACCCAAAGGTTGGTTAAAGAGATAGATCAGATCCAGTTTGTCGTGACCGGTTCTGAGTTTGACGCCCTACTCCTGGAGAACAATCTGATCAAAGTCAATCAACCTAAATACAACATCCTTCTAAAAGATGACAAGTCGTTCCCATTTATTTGCGTAACCAATGAACGATTTCCAAGAGTGTTTTCTACACGACGAATCCATAAACCTTTGGGGACTTACTATGGTCCATATACAAGTGTGGTGGCAATGAATAACGTTCTGGAACTTTTGAGGAAACTTTATACCTTGCGAACATGTAAGTATAACTTGTCTGAGAAAAATGTCCGTCAAAAAAAGTACAAAGTTTGTCTTGAATACCATATTGGTAATTGCCTGGGACCTTGTGAAGGGCTACAGTCGGAAGAAAATTACCTGAGGGATATTGAACATGTTGAAGCCATCTTGAAGGGTAAGCTTGGAATTGTCCGAAGTCAAATTAAACATTTTATGAATGACTCGGCTTCAACGCTTGATTTCGAGAAGGCCAATATTTATAAAGAAAAACTATTACTCCTTGAGAAGTTTCAATCCAAGTCGCTGGTGGTTAATCCTTCCATAGACGATATCCATGTTTTTACCATTGTTGAAGGTACTCAACATCGGTTCGTGAATTATTTACAGATTAAAGGAGGGTCTATCATCCAGTCACAAACCAAAGCCTTTAAGTCAAAGCTTGATGAACCATTAGAAGAAACCCTAGGTTCACTTATCGGTCAATTTCTACTTCTCAAGGAGGCCCCCAATCGCTCTATCCAAGTGCTCTCTAATGTACTTATCCAGCTGCCCAGGGAATTTGAGGTCGTTGTACCAAAGATTGGAGACAAGCGCAAACTGGTTGAATTATCCTTAAAAAACGCCTACTTACTTAAATTACAGGAGACCAAACATACCCAATCCCAGCAAGCGGGCAGGAAGACAAATGTTCTTGAAATGTTGCAGCAAGACCTCTCTTTGCCCCACCTACCTGTACATATAGAATGTTTCGACAATTCCAACTTGCAAGGGACGCATCCTGTAGCCTCAATGGTATGTTTTAAAAACGGCCGACCGTCCAAATCAGAATATCGTAAGTTTCATATCAAAACAGTAGTTGGGCCGGATGATTTTGCGTCTATGAAAGAGATAGTTACGAGACGGTACTCTCGTTTGGTAAATGAAAATCAAGCTTTACCTAATCTTGTCCTCGTCGATGGTGGCAAAGGACAGCTTCATGCTGCCACTGAAGCATTGAAATCGATCGGCTTGTATGGGAAGATGCCAATTGCGGGTATCGCCAAACGTTTAGAAGAGATCTATTTGCCCAACGATCCATATCCCGTGCATATCAATAAAAAATCAGCATCCCTAAAATTACTTCAACAAATCAGAGATGAGGCCCATCGATTCGCCATCACATTCCACCGACAAAAACGGAGATCGGAAATCGGCACCTCGTTAACTGATATCCCGGGTGTTGGAACGGCAACCGCAGGGAAACTTATCAAACGGTTCAAATCTTTGGCCAAGATTAAGCAAGCATCGCTCGAAGACCTAAGTGCCACTATAGGTAAAGCTAAAGCACAGACTCTCAAAAAAAACTGCTACCTTAAAAACTTAAGGTAGCAGTACAACTATATTCTTTGATTTACAGCAAACTCCTAATCAATAGGACCATAAATTATGCTCGCGCTCAAGCATTTGCATCTCAAGCCACTTCTCAGCCATGAGACCCTCTTTTTTAGAGCCATCGTAAATACTTGAGATAGGTAAATTATCAGGATTCTCCACTTTATATAACTCACCATGGAAAAGCCTTAATAAGAATGCATCCGCCAGATTTCTGTTTTCAGCACTATTAAATTGGTTATACCAGATGGCTACTTCAGGTTTTGCCCTGAAAAATTTCTCCAAATCTTTATATGAAAATGTGGCTACAAAGTAGTTTGAACCATCAGGAGTATTTTTACCAGGAACAATCAGTTTTACCGATTGAATATCACGGTATTGCCTTGCTCTTCGTTTATCAAATATTACGTCTTCCATGATCTCAAGGACGCTAATTTCAGTAGGAAAATATTGCTCCGCTTTTTCACCCTCATATGGTCCCCACCAACCTCCTCCAGCCGAAGGGCTATTCCCAACATTATCATCTTTTAAACTAATATAGTCTTTACCGTCAAATTGAGCGACATCTCCCTCGAAGTATAGATAATCGTTTTCATAAAAAGGTTGCTCTTCTTGTTGCGTTGTATCCACTTGTGTTTTGTTCAACCTAGTCAAGAATTCGGCCTTGGTCATTTTCCTTGTCAGCGAATCTTCATAATAGATGTTCTGAATATCATCATTTTTAACAGCGTCAATGATGATCTTAGCGAATTCACTGTTTTTTGAAAAGAATCCTTTGTTCTGTCTTTGCTCCAAATCCACCCTGGTCCAAATACGCTGTTTATACAGTTGCTCATATTTGGGGATCGGATTTACAGAATTGGGATTATACTGTGATTTGGTATATGTCCCTTCCTGCCCAAATGCCACAGTGGCAAACAGGCATAATATCGATACAACTAATTTGCTTACAACCTTCATATGTTAATTACTTTTAACAAGTACTTTATATATCTCATTCCTGGCAGGTATATTTTCAGATTTATTCTGATAGTTGGTTCTGACAACTCGTTTAAGGGTGAAGATATAGAGATCTCCTTTTCTTGCTGTTTGAGCATAAGAGGTTAGATTGATCTTATTTGTTTTAAACGTCTGAACTTTCACAGGATCTCCATTTCGTACAAGCTTGACCTCTACTTGACGTACCCGATACCTTGCATCCTTCGGTACATCACTTGCAAAGCTGGGCTCGGCTTTGGCATCAATAGTCAGTGATCGGAATGCCTTGGCTTTCACACCATCATTGGCATTACCTGCAGATCGGGCGATTTGAAGTTCATAATGAGGAAGTGGAATATTTTTCACAGAGAAAGTTTTTGTACCAATCAGGCTTCCTCCACTTCTTACGGTCATCACTACCCTTCCTCTCGTTTTCGGAATGATGGTCACTTCACCTTTAGCTGCACCCTTTACTACTGTAGCATTAGTTGCAGTAATATTTGGGTTGTAGCTGTTGCCCAGGGACGGCACTTGCACATTCAGGGCATTACCACAATTTTTCCAAAGTGCAGACAGTGCACTGGAAGCAACAATAATATTCGGCTTGGCCACAAAGTAGGTCTCATCAAACTCATAAGGCTTTCCATTCAGATCTATCTTGGCATGGAACGACTTCTTAGCGAGCCCTGTGGTTTTGTCATACCTTCCTGGGGTTGCTGTAAAAGACACCTCACCATACTTCACCTTGTCCTGAACTCCTACATCCATTTCTTTAACCTCAAGCTTTTTACCATCCTTATAAAATTCAGGATCCAGTGCAGATGAAGAGGCAGCTATAAACATTTTTGCTGAGTACTTACCTCCGGCCGCTACAACATTCGATTCCGGCCGGATCAATGGAAAGATCAGGTTAAATGAGACCTCACCGGCACCCACACTGTCGGCCAGTATCTTCAAGGCTTTGCGCTCATAATTGAGCACTTCAGTTTCAAGGTAACTTACTGTGGCCATCCCAGCGGCTGTTGGTGTATTTTCAAAATATAATTCCGCAAATCGTTTATCCTTTTGGTTTGGTTCATTTTCAAACTCCGGGATATCTTTTGCATCTTTTGCCAGTGGTCCAAACTGCCCTCCATATTTTTCTCCCGTTTTCTGAGTTAAGAATTCAGCGTAGTCATTGAGCATTTTACGAAGTTCTTTACCTCGACCTTGTTGCAGCATCATAGTACTTACTTTATCATAATCCTTCGCTCCAATTAATTGATGTGTATCAGGATCACGGCCACCTGTAATTTTCACCATTTGATCTTTTAAATCACGCAAATTCTTAATTACCGAAGCCGTTTCAGTCTGAACAGATTTAGCCTGGTCAAGGATCGCTACTTCTTCAGGAAGGTTTTGACGCTTGGCTACCTGCGATGACATATTGGATATGGTCTGACCGTTTTTTGTTTCGTAATCCCCGGCCATACGTTCCAAGGCTTTATCTATGAATATGAACTTCTCGAGTACGGCATTACTCACCTGAAGTGCAAGAAGTGCAGTGAGCACCAGGTACATCATCCCAATCATCTTTTGTCTGGGGGTTTCTTTACCGCCTGCCATAATATTTTATATTTAAAGTGTTAACAAGATAACATTTAACTCGTTCTGCTTACATCTGGCTTCCTCCAACTCCACCACCACTGGGTGAACCACCTCTCATGGCTGTCAACATACTGCCATAGACATTGTTCAGTGAAGTAAGGTTTCCTGTAAGCTTCTGTAATTCCTGAGAGAATTTCTCTGAGCCTTTGCCGGCTTTTTCCATACTCTCCATAACACCGGCCACATTGGAATAAAATTTATTCATTGCCTTAAGGTGACCGTTAGCATCCTGAAGTTCAAGTTCATAAACTGAATTAAGTGCACCTAAATTTTTGGTTATATTCTGGACCTGAGAATGATATTCTTTTGCGTCCGTTGAGGCACTGGCCATTTCTCCCATGGCGCTTGCGGTCTGGGCGTATGACTTGTTCATATCCAGCAAAGCCTGGCTCGCCTTTGAAACATTTTTTGAGTATTCATCAGTGGCTACGGCCGCATTACTCAGTCCTGACATTTGTTTCACATTTCCAGCCAGATTGTTCATCCCTTTCCCAAGGCTTTCAATAAGTTCCGGCCCTATTTTGGCACTTTCCAGCATATGATCAAGCTTTTGTGAAACGTTGTCTTGTTTGCTGCCGGCGCTCTGGATCCTGGGTTTACCGGAAGGACCTGCATAATCATCTGCAAGTTCAGGGTAAACCTTGGCCCAATCGGGTTCCTTATGCGGTGGCTCGAAAGCACTTAAGAAGAAAATTAAGGCTTCAGTACTCAAGCCAATTTCAAGCATCACACCTGCACCTGGAAAGTGTTGGATTTTGAACAAAGCACCTATAATTACAACAGATGCTCCAATCCCATAAACCTTGGGCATTATGGTTTTGAATAATAGTTCGGTAAATCCGCCTTTTTGTTTACTCATGGTTCTGAAATTTTAGTTCATCAAAGAATGTATGAATGTATGATTAGTCTGAAGATAAATATATGTAAATTATTTTATTCAATGTTTTTAAAACTCTGTTCCGGATGATCGACCCAAGTGAGTCATGGCACACCTGAATCCGATATAAGCCCGAGTTGAATCTTTATACTCGAATGCTCTGGTCCCTGTTTCTAGGAAAAAGGCTACATCTTTCCAGGAGCCTCCACGTATTACTTTTCGGTACTCGTTTTCATCCTTATATTCAGGATTCAGATCCCACACCAAAGGAACTGAGGCAGGGTTAAAGGCATCCTGGGTCCACTCAGACACATTACCGGCCATATCGAATAATCCATAGTCATTAGGAAAGTATTCACCTACCGGTGCAGTATATGCATACCCATCATCATAGTAATTTCCCCTGCCTGGCTTGAAGTTAGCCAGCATACATCCTCTGCTATTTCTAATGTATGGATTTCCCCATGGATACTTGGCCATGTCCCGGCCTCCCCGGGCTGCATACTCCCATTCAGCTTCTGAAGGTAATCTGAAGTTGGGCATAGGCCACTCACCAACCGAGCTACGATAGTCGTTGAGATACGCCGTACGCCAAGTACAGAAAAAACGAGCAGCTTCCCAGTCAACACCAACAACAGGGTATTGGTCGTATGCCGGATGCCAGTAATAATATTCTTGCAAAGGATCTCCCATGTGATGTGAGAAATCTTTCACAAACACCGTAGTATCTGGATAGTAATTTTCCCGGATAAAATCTTCCCCTAGGGTTGCACTTGAGTCCTCTAGAACAGCATCCATGAACTGACGATATTCATTATTGGTAATTTCTGTATCATCCATATAGAAACTACCAATCGTGACTTGCTTGTTATAGTTGATTTGTGTAGCTCCGACATCTTCATCTGCCTGACCCATATGAAATGTACCCGCCGGAATAGGAACCATTCCATAGGGCGTTGTCATTACCCAACCTTCTCTGTCAGGTACACCGACAAGCGCTCCCATATCCCCTCCTTTATTTTTCCCAAAAAGCCCTCCAAAAAGCCCACAACTATATAATGAAGCTAAACTTGCAAACGCGAGAAGATATATACCTGTCTTAAAAATTTTCGAATTTGTCATGTTGTTAGGTTTAATCCGCATTTTAATAAACAAATACAAATTAATTTTATTGTTCAATAATAAGGTAATTCGACAATATTTTCTCTTTTCTCATTAAAAAATAGCAATCAAACCAAATTTGAAGCACAAATTGTAGAAAATATTGGAGAAACCAAAATAATTCTGGAATTAATGCCGAAATCTTGGTGTCCTTACCACTTTACGGCCGCCAAATGCAGAAACTGGTAAGGCATAACTTACATAAATCTCATGCGATGTAGGTTTCTTGGCATTCTGGTCGCTGACCACATAGTCAAATCCATATCCCACTTGCATGGCATTATTTTTCAACATATTCATCCCCAGCAATACAGATATCGATTCCTGATGTTTGTAGGTGAGGCCTCCCCAAAATTTATTATTGTATTCAGCCAATGCACCAAAATTGATCAACGTCTTTTTAAAGTCGGACTGAACCAATACAGAAGGAGTAATCAACAAATTATAGGTGAGTTCGTAATGATATCCTCCCATCACCACCAGATTAGTCTGTAGTGAATTCCGTAAATTATCGTTGCCAAAGTTAAAGCTAGGGTTAAGTAGATGGGATACACTAACTGACCCATACATTTTTTTAGCTTGGTAAAAAACACCCAACCCAAGATCAGGCTCGACCTGCGTTTCTTTACCTTGTCCGATCAGCGGATCATTGGGATCACTGGGACGGTATTGCGAGAAATCAATGGACTGAGAAAAAAATCCTGCATTTATACCGAAACTAAGTTTGGCTTCTTTAACGGCAAGGTGGTAGGCATAAGAACCCTGAAATGCAAGATTATTCAGATTGCCTAAATGATCATTAATTACATAAGCGCCAAATCCACTATTGATCTTGAAAATAGGTGCATTCATGGTTAGTATCTCCGTTGTCGGTGCACCTCCTGAGCCATCAAACGTTGAGGTATATCCGGTCCATTTGGATCTTAACAAAAGGTTAAAGCGTGTTATTCCTTCCACTCCGGCATATGCCGGATTATAATATAATTTGTTGAACATAAACTGGCTGAATTCAGGATCTTGCTGCGCTTCTCCCGATAGGGCCAAGCCAACTAAAAGAAAAAAAAGTGCGGATATATTTTTAACTCGCATTCAGTTCATACTTATTCCAACGCATAAATATAAGTCATAACTAATAATTTGAGGCATTATTTATCTCCTTCGTAAGACAAATAAACGTAAGAATGCCAGCTTGGGTTTATAAGTTCCTCGCCTTTTTGATATAGACTTCCAAAGCGCCTGTCATCGAAGGAGCTTCAGGTAAGGGAGCAGCAATGTCCACATGCAAATGAGCTTCTTTGGCAGCTTTGGCCGTTGTTGGGCCGAATGCCGCAATCCGGGTACTGTTTTGTTGAAAGTCCGGAAAATTAACAAACAAAGAATTGATACCCGATGGACTAAAAAAGGCGATAACATCGTACTTGATATCAGCGAGATCTGACAAATCACTGGCTACGGTTTTATAGAGTATCAATTCAGAAAAGCTATAACCGTTTTCTCCAAGAAAACTTGGGATATCATCCTTACGGATATTGGAGCAAGGAAAGAGATAGATTTCATCTTTATGCTTTTTTAATACTTCTACCAGATCCGCTGCAGTCCTTTGTCCGGTAAATATCTTCCGCTTGCGTATAACAATATATTTCTGCAAATAATTAGCCGTCTGTTCTGAAATACAAAAATATTTCATGTCCGCAGGAATATCCGCTTTGATTGCTTTACACAAAGTAAAAAAATGATCTACAGCATTTCTACTTGTGAAGATAACAGCCGTATGGTCCAGGACCTTTATTTTTTGGCTTCTAAATTCTTTCAGATCAACAGGTTGTATTTCAATAAACGGTAGGAAATCAATCCTAACTTTAAACTTCTCTGCCAGCTTATAGTAGGGCGATTTGTTATCTTTCGGCTTGGGCTGTGATACCAAGATGCTCTTAACATCTCTAAGTCTTTCTTTAATTTCGCTTTCCATTACTTGAGTTGATTCACAATAACATTCTCTCCACTATTATCCCACAGCCAGATTAAACACTAATATCAAAGGGATAAATTCAGTGGCGCAAAGGTATAAAATTAAATGAATAACCGTACTAGTGGACTGTGAAGATAGTTTAAAAAACAGGATGAAAATACGCAGTACTGACAGAAGAATGGTAACTGTAGTTAAGAGGGATAAGTAAGGATGACCGACACTTAATTCATTGCCCAGGCTCATAATGAAAACAATCACCACAATGAGGAAACTTAAACGAAGATGACCGGCAAAATGATGATTTCCGGTTTTAAAGGCAAACACATAACTGAACAGGTTGACAATGAGATATTTTAGAAAGAACAATATGAAAAGCGCCAATGAAACACCCAACCATCTTAATATGTATCCTACAAAACTTTCCGGAAGTTTATTTAACAGACCTGCAAGTGCAAGCAGACCATTGGCATGAACAAAGGAAATGACACAAACACCCCCAACGGCTGATATCCATACGATCATCCAAATATTTGGGACGGAGAAAGGCCCAATCTTATAAATTAGTTCGTCAATGGTTCGAAATGATATAATTCGTCCCAGAAAGAGGTATTGCCGGCTAACATCAGGATAAGAAAATCGAACGATGACGAAGGAGCTTAACAACAAGATGTTAATTATGATAAATGCATTCATGTACCCATGGCTCCGAAGAGGAGTAAGCGTATTATTTTCAATCACTGGTGTGGCTGCGGACACAACGTAAGTATTTAAGTCCATGATGGATTCGCCAGAATAAACGGTGAGAAACAGATGGCCTGGACCACAAACCTTTTTAAGTTGATCAATCCTTATCAGATTATTACCAGCTGTTAACGGCTGGACCAAGACATCGGAACAAAAAAGATATGCGGCACGCTTGACATGGATCTGGAGAAAGAAGTTGTCATACTTGTTTTCAGGAATACCAAAGCTTATCGAATGATGACCCTGCCCGGACAACTCTGTAGGCAAGAAACCTTTCACCTGTTCGTCGTAGGTCACCCATTCCTGCTTTAAATCATAGATAATCTGTTGACTTTTGGCTGTATAGGAAAGGCATATCAACAATGCCATCCTTAGAATGACCCAATTAATCCTAAAATTTAGCAATGTACCCAATATGAATTTTAGCTTGCGCCAATGATAACGATTGTTGGTTTGAATTGCCAAGGGCATAGACCAATTGTAATCTTCCCGGTCCAGTGTTCAGCACTAAACCTGCGCCTATTCCTGTCAGTCGATCGGTAAAATGTGAAACCACATTATCAGTAAATGCGAGGTCATAAAAAACAAATAGGCGAGAATCCTGATTGAATAACATTCTAACTTCTGATCGTATCATAAAATAAGAAGAAGCAAACCTCTCCAGGTCGTTAAACCCTCGAACTGAATGAATCCCTCCCAGACGATATAAGTCATTGAGAAACAATTTTCCACTGCTATGAATCCTCGATGCCCCTATATCCAGATGACCGACGAATGGTCCTCGTATTCGTTGATTATACTCAACTGTTCCTTCAAATTTGATCTGCACCGGGTTTAGATTCAAACTATCATATACTTCAGGGGGCAATGAAGAATTGTGAAGAATAGATTTCTTACCCAGTTCGCTCAGCAAGGAGAATCTCCATCCCCTGGAAGGATTATCTTTATTATCAAGGTCTTCAAACCCGAAACCGGCACCCAGGTATTGTGAATTGTAATCAGAAAGAAACAGCGAATCAGTAGTCACTAATGATGGTTTTATCAATCGTGAGGAACCCAGATCCACAGTCAAAGAATAATTGACTTTTATTTTTTGGAGTTGTGCGGTAAGATGAATGTCACGATTGATAAATGAGGTATCTTGCTTTAACAAATGCAAATCAAACTTAATACCCAGAGGCGATCGCAAAAAAACCGGGTGATCATACACGACATTCAACTCTTGCGAAGACACATTAAACTGTCTCCATAAGAAAGTCAGGCGTTTACCACTATGGAACAAATTTTGAAGATCCAGATCCACGAATCCAGTCAGGCGGAGTCCACTATTTGATCCCTGTTTTGGCAAAAATCCAATCAAGGCATCCAGTTTATTGGCCTTTACAGATCTCAAATCAAGGTTTACTTTGCAGTGTGTCCCTTCCAAGATGTATCTAGGCGGTTGATCTAACGATAAATAATCCAACCTCGTAATCCTACCATCGATACCTTCAATTGATCTTCTGTTAAAGGCTTCTCCAACATCCAGGTCAAGGTAGGTTTGAAGGAAAGCACGGTTAACATCCTGGTCCCCATAGATACTCAGAGTATCATAAGTTACCAGAGGACCCTGGGTATATCTGATCTGACCGGAAATTCCCTCATCCCTGATAATTACCGAGTCCATCCGGACGACAGCGTAAGGAGAACCCGTCCGACCAGAATAGTCTAGAATTCCGGACATAAAACTCTGAAAATCGTCTATTTTAATTGGATGTTGATTAAAAGATCCTAAATTCAACTTCTTCAGCAACTTGGACGGAAAGCCCACAGGATAAATATATCCCCAGGAAATTTTTTTACCTGAATAAAGATAGGCAAGGCAACTATCTGTTCGACAGATATGCCGGTCAACATTAGCCAGCAAATATCCTTTTTTCATCAGCTCGTTTTTAAAATCTATAACCTTGTTTAAAAAGCCTAAAGAATCGGTGACCCCCTCCACTGGAGGAATATCCTCCTTGTCTATAACCTTGATCAGGAAGGGTAAGGATTGAGCTATGAGCAAAGTGGTAAAAAGGACACAACTCCCTGTCAATAATAATTTCTTCATTCCCATGTACCTTTGATGTAAATTTAGATCATTGGCCGGTATCTATGTCCATATTCCATACTGTCGTCAAGCCTGTTACTATTGTAATTTCCATTTTAGTACGTCCTTCAATCATAAAACTAAGCTCATCAATACCATTCTAAATGAGCTCGAATTGAGAAGAAACTACATCAGCGAACCTGTTCAAACAATATATTTTGGAGGAGGGACGCCTTCTGTTCTGACAATCGACGAACTCCGAAGTGTTTTATTAACGATCAAATCAACTTTTGATGTAATTGATAAAGCAGAGATTACCCTGGAGGCGAATCCTGAAGATATATCGCCGGACTGGTTAAAACACCTAACAAAAGAAGGAGTAAACAGGCTAAGTCTTGGCATTCAATCTCTGGATCCTGTGATCCTTAGGTTTTTGAACCGTAATCATACGCAGAAAAAAGCAATAGATGCCCTGAATCTGATCCACGAATCAGATATCAATAACTACAGTGTTGACCTTATTTATGGCATTCCCGGACTGTCCACTGATCGGTGGCAGGAAGATTTGAACAAAGTTTTGGACTTCCAACCGCCTCATCTATCCTGCTACGCCCTTACGATCGAGGAATCGACGGTTTTTGGACGATGGAAATCAAAAAATAAATTTGTCGAGTTAGATGAATCTCAGGTGGCCGATCAGTTTATGATGACATCAGACCTCTTGACCAGCAAAGGATACGCACACTACGAGGTGTCTAATTTTGCCTTGCCAGGATTTGAAAGTTGCCATAATCGATCTTACTGGAGAGCACGGCCCTACCTGGGCGTAGGGCCCTCGGCTCATTCATATAATCTCTCAAGCAGACAGTTTAATGTTGCAGGTAATATAGCTTATATCAGATCCTTTGAACATGGACCAGGAGAATTTGAAATTGAAACCCTCACAAGGGACCAGAAGATCAATGAATACATACTAACTTCTCTACGTACCAACAAAGGAGTTGACATGAATAAGTTAAAAGAGGAATTCAGCTACTCGTTTTCCAACAATCAACAAAATTTTGTTAAAAAGCTGGTCATGGATGGACTTGCTTCTTATCATAACGGGAATATACTTTTATCACGGTTAGGGTATCTTTATGCTGACAAAATCACCCTGGAACTTATGGCCGACCCTTCATGATTGCAGCAATCCAACTCACTCCTAAACACCAGATTAGTGCTGATTTATCAAAAGGTACACCTATTTCCCTACCGATTGTTCATGGCCAAAGCAATCCCAATTGTTACTGGGCGGAGCCACCTTCATTTGAAACCATTACTTCTGAGGGCTTTATTGGAAGTGTATCCGATGGTGGACCGGTCAACTATCAGTCCTTGAAGATGACTCCCCATGGGAATGGTACGCACACTGAATGTTATGGACATATTACTGACAGCGGTGCAACCATTTTTCAGTCACTGAAGGATTATTTCTTTCTTGCTCAACTGATCACTGTGACTCCAGTGGAAAAGACGGATGGAGATCTGGTGGTACCTGCAGAGGCGATCAATATGCTGGACCTTAATTCCCCCATTAACGGTCTCATTATTCGGACCCTCCCTAATGATCAAAGTAAATTAACCAGGCAGTACTCAGGGACGAATCCCCCATACCTTGACTCTCAAATTGGAAGGCTATTGTATGACAGAGGAATCGCTCACCTTCTAGTTGATTTGCCTTCGGTTGATAAAGAAATAGATCAGGGAGCCCTAGTTACCCATCGGGCATTTTGGGGGATTGATAGGAAGATCAGAAAGAAAGCAACTATTACTGAACTTGTTTTTGTACAAAATATTATTAAAGATGGACTATATCTTGTAAATTTACAAATCGTCCCTATTGAAATGGATGCCACTCCAAGTAATCCTATTTTATATCCTATTCTCAATTTTTAGTATTCCTTCGAACCAGTAGGTGACATAATTCTATTTCTAGTTATATTTACATTTTTGCTATGACCACCACTATCAGCTCAGAAGAGAAGAAATCGTTGATTCTTTTAAAAGCCATCATATTCCATTACCATGGATTAGATGAAGAAGAAGAGCAAATACTGGAGCGTACGGCCAATGAGCTTGACGCACACGACGAACTGAGATGGGCCTATGACTTTATCGCTACTGACTACATTTCAGCCTTTGACAGGGCCAGGGATTATATGTTTAAGCGGACTGATGAGATTGAAAGGTCAAAAAGACTTCAATTTATCAGTCTTACCTGGAAAGCAAATTACGAAAAAGGATACATTACCGAGATGGAAGCTACAGCCATGCTGAAAATAGCGAGAGACTGGAAAGTTGATCAGGAACTGATCGCAATGGTCCAGTCATCAATTTAGAGGTTAAAGGCTCATCTTCTCTTTGAACTTGGCTGCCTGTCTGCGTGATACTTCTACCTTGTCACCTCCTTTGAGCCTGACCATAAGTCCCCCATTAAACCAGGGCTCAATGCCTTCCACCCAGCTTAAGTTAATAATGTGCTTTCTGCTGGCACGAAAAAAATCCCTGTTCAGCTTCTCATCCAGGGCATTCAATGATTTGTGGATCATTGGCTTAAATTTTTCAAAAAAGACCTTGATGTAATTACCGTCCGACTCAAAATACCTGATATCCGATAACCGGACAAACCAGCATTTATCACCATCTTTTACAAATACCTGATCGTTAAGACCAAGTTTACGTTCTGTTTCGGTGGTTATATCTTCAGGCGCTTTGGCAGGTTCCAGCTTGGCAATACTCTCCTGTAGTCGTTCGGCCTGAATAGGTTTTAGCAAATAATCCAGCGCATTTACCTCAAAGGCTTTGAGTGCATATTCATCATATGCTGTGGTAAAAATCACTGTAGGGACTGAATCGAGCATTTCCAATAATTCAAATCCCGTTTTCCCCGGCATTTGAATATCTAAAAATAATAAGTCAGGATTTGTGTTATTAATAAGCTCCAGGGCATCATCGGCATTTGCCGCTTCTCCAACAACTTCAATTTCCGGAAAATCGTCTAATAGTTTAAACAGTTCCTTCCGCGCCAGACGCTCATCATCAATAATTATGGCTCTCATAACAATTCGTTTTATTCAGTATATAGAGGAATTTGAATTCTTGTTAAAACAGTATGTTCATTTTCATTTTTAATTTCCAGGGTAGCACCTTCACCATAAATAAGTGTCAGTCGTTGCTGAGTGTTGCGAATTCCCTGACCGGCCCCATTGACCGGTATTCCCTTAAAGTGACCTGTATTTCTCAAGGCAATTTCAAAAATGTCGTCAGAAATGGTTGTCGATATATCGAGTTGACCTCCCTTTTTCAGTTTGGAAATCCCATGCTTTATCCCATTTTCCACCAATGTTTGAATCATCATTGGCGGTACAAGTACCTGATCAGATCCTTTTGCTATATGATAGTTCGCGTGCAGTCGTTCTTCAAACCTGATAGACTCCAGCGCCAGGTAATTCTGGACAGTATTCAATTCATCCTTAAAAGATGTTAGTTTCTTTTTGTCCATTACCAGCGATGACCGAAGGATGTTGGACAAATGATTTATCGCTCTTTTTGATTTTCCGGGATCTTCGTCGACCAAAGCACGAATACTATTTAATGCATTAAAGACGAAATGCGGATTAAGTTGAGATTTGAGTTGATTCAATCTCATTTCATTCATAGCTACCTCATATTTCAGTGATTGGTTATTTTTTTCAAAATAATGAAAGGCATAGTAGGCCGAAGACCATATAAAAAGGATGATAAGGTTGCCAATGACATTACCTGCAATATTAGCAAGACTGAGTAGATCCGGGGTGTACATACCCAGGATTGAAGAGACCAACACCCGAATGAAATATATGGGCAGGGCCATGAGGAAAATGGCCAGGGACACCTTAGGTATAAGTGCAGCAACACTTAGGTTTAACCAGTTCCTTCGTTTTCCAAACTTCCTGTAATAGTGGGTCAAAAAGAACATAAAGCCAGATTCCATAAGAATAGGAATGGCCATAATGGGAGTATAATGAGTTGACTGAAAACTACTCCCCACGATGCTTAAAAAAGCATACAATGACCAGCCTGAAATCTGAAATATCCAGTATAATCTTGCCTTATTCATTTCCCAGGCTCAAAATACGTTAAATTACCTGAAAAGGACGAAATTAATTATTTAATCGGTCCGTCCTCAGAGGCCATAAGCATCCATCCTTAATACCACCAAAAAAAGTACTACACCCATCACTATCAATACCCAGGAAACCACATTCCATACCTTGTTTTCCTTACTGACATGGCCTGATTTCATCAGTCCCATGATCAAAAAACCAAGGGCTACCGACAGGTACATGCTGCCTTCCACCCAGTGTTGATGAAGATAGTTATATGTGGATAGCAACACAAAGGCAATTGGAAACATATAATTAGAAATCCAGCTCATTTTAATTCTTGTTTTAAAAATCGGGCCGTATGACTGTGGGTATGGGTTGCCACTTCTTCAGGGGAGCCTTCAACTACTATACAACCTCCTTGCTCACCACCCTCAGGACCCAAATCAATAATATGGTCTGCCACTTTAATCACATCCAGGTTATGTTCTACAATCAATACCGTATTGCCTTTATCCACCAATTTGTTCAACACATCAAGTAAATGTTGTATGTCCTGGAAATGAAGCCATGTTGAAGGTTCATCTAGTATATACAGGGTTTTCCCCGAATCTCTCTTGGACAATTGAGCTGCCAACTTAACTCTTTGCGCCTCACCCCCAGACAAGGTAGTGGCATGCTGGCCTAATGTAATATATCCCAGCCCTACCTGGTTCAACGTCTCAATTTTACGTTTGATTTTTGGCTGGTTTTCAAAAAACCCGACTGCTTCTTCAACAGTCATATTAAGTACATCAGCTATGGATTTGCCTTTGAAACGGACTTCAAGAGTCTCCCGGTTATATCTTCTCCCTTTACAAGTCTCGCAATGAACATGAACATCGGGCAGAAAGTCCATCTCTATTAGTTTCATCCCAGCACCTTCACAGGTCTCACATCTACCTCCTTTTACATTGAAAGAAAATCTTCCCGGTTTATACCCACGTATCTTAGATTCCGGCAAGGCTGTAAACAAAGATCTGATATCGGAAAACACTCCTGTGTACGTGGCAGGATTGGAACGGGGAGTTCGGCCAATGGGCGCCTGATTCACTTCAATGACTTTATCAATATGCTCAATACCACAGACTTCCCCATGAGGCAGTATTTTGACACGAGATCTATATAAACGATTTCTCAGTAGTGGATAAAGTGTATCGTGAACAAGGGTTGACTTACCACTTCCTGAGACACCCGTAACACAAATGATAGTGCCGAGCGGAAACCGGACATTTATGGACTTAAGATTGTTTCCAGTCAGTTCTTTTAACAATACGTATTTTCCATTCCCTTTTCGTCTGTCCTTGGGAACAGGTATGGTTTGATCCCCATGCAGATAATTAGCCGTTTTGCTTTTCTGTTTCAGGAAGTCATTGGGATTGCCCTGTGCCACCACCTGACCTCCATGCCTTCCGGCCCCAGGGCCAATGTCAAGGATATGGTCGGAGGATAGCATCATGTCTTTATCATGTTCAACTACCACTACAGTATTCCCCAAATCACGGAGTTGTTTTAGGGCCGTGATCAGTCTGTTATTATCCCTTGGGTGTAAACCGATACTTGGCTCATCCAGGATATACATCACACCTATTAACTGGGTGCCAATTTGTGTGGCAAGACGAATACGCTGAGCTTCACCTCCACTCAGCGTTCGCAGTGGCCTGTTCAGGGTTAAATAGTTCAGTCCTACGGCATCAAGAAACCCCAACCGCTTGCGTATTTCCTTGATCACCTCTGTAGCGATTCTTCGCTGACGTTCAGATAAGCGCTTATCAAGGTTTTCAAACCATATTTTTAATTGTCCAATATCCATGGCAGCCAGCTGGGCTATATTTTTATTATCTATCATGAAATAGAGGCTTTCTTTCTTCAACCTTGACCCGTCACAATCAGGACAGGTTTTGATAATAGTAAAATCACGCAACCATGTTTGAATGCTTTCAGTACCGGATTCCTTTTGTTTTCGCATAAACTTGAGAATACCTTCAAATCTCGTGTGCCAGTGAGTGCCGGGATATTTTTTTGATTTTACTGCCACCGGCTCTCTGTCTCCGTAAAGCAACAGGTCCATTACCTCTCTGTTAATCTCTTTGATTGGGGTAGAAATATTATACGCATTACGCTTTAGAATAGCATCGATTTTCTTAAATATCCAAATATCCCTGTACTCACCCAGAGGGGCAATCCCTCCCCGGCTCACGCTCAATCCACGATCGGGTATAATAGTATCTTCGGTGATCTCGTCCACCACTCCCATCCCATTGCAAGTAGGACAAGCTCCATAGGGTGAATTAAATGAAAAAGTATTCGGAGCAGGTTCGCTATAGGATATTCCCGATTGCGGATCCATAAGGTTCTTGGACAAGCTGAAACTGTCCCCATTCCGATCAATGATCGACAGAAGGCCTTTTCCTTCTCTCAATGCTGTTTGTATGGATTGACTTATTCTGAACCGGTCTTTGTCACTAACCAAAACCCTGTCCACAACAAGTTCAATATCATGGGTTTTATACCTATCGACCTGCATTTTTGGCCTTAGGTCCACGACCTCTCCATCCACTCGAACTTTAGTATATCCGTTTTTTCTTATTTGGAGGAACAATTCACGATAATGGCCTTTCCTTCCTCTTACCAAGGGAGCCAGGAGTTCAATTTTCTGACCTTGGTAATTGTTAAGAATATGTGAAATAATCTCCTCCTCAGTCTGCCGAACCATTTTCTTGCCGGTTACATATGAGTATGCTTCACCTGCCCGGGCGAATAATAAGCGGATGAAGTCGTAAACCTCGGTCACCGTACCTACAGTCGATCTTGGATTTCTTGAAGTGGTTTTTTGTTCAATGGCAATAACAGGGCTCAGACCATTGATTTTATCAACATCGGGTCGCTCCATATCGCCTATAAATGATCGTGCATAGGCCGAAAAGCTTTCCATATATCTACGTTGTCCTTCAGCGTATAATGTATCAAAGGCTAGTGATGACTTACCACTCCCGCTGATTCCCGTAATCACAACAAGTTGATTTCGAGGTAGACTGACATCGATATTTTTTAGATTATGCTCTCTGGCTCCCAGAATTTCTACTATATCCGGGTTCTTTTTCTCTTTAACCGATACCGTTGCAGTTTTGTTTTTGGCCGACAAGTCCCTGCTATGCTTAAAATTTGAAGCTGCAAAATTACGGTGTTCAATGGAAAGTTTCAGGTAAACCAAATAAACAAAAAGTGAAAACTGATCATCCTGGCTCCAAAACCATCCACCTTTACAGCGAAACCGATCCGGCTTATCTTGTAGCAATCCTGGCCTGAAGCAAAGAAGTCAACTCTGGCATAGATGAAGCTATTTGACCTACCCCCAAGTCAGCTAATTTTTGTTTATATCCATCGCGGATATGACTGGCCCCCGTAAATCCTATCACGTCCAATCCGGCAGCCTTTGCCGCAGAAATCCCACTGATGCTGTCTTCCACCACAAGGATACCACTTAGATCAATTCTCAGTTCCTGAATGGCCAGCTGATAAACATCCGGTGAAGGTTTACCTCGTTCGACCAATTCGGCTGAAAATATCTGGCCTTCAAAATGGTGCTCAATTTTGCTTTTTTTCAAGGCATACTTCACCGTTGCGACATCCGAATTTGAAACGACCGATTTTGGTAAAGAAATAGCATCAAGCATGCCCCCTACCCCTTGAATTGGAGTGAGACCCTTCGCCACCTTCTTTTCGGTATCTCGCATCAATTGTTTCTTTTTCTCAGGATCAACACTTTCACCAAAAAACTGATTAAATACGTAACTGAAGGTATTCCCAGAATAATAATCCAGGTAATCATCCAATCCTATGTCTATGTTGAATGACGTTAACAACTGCACCATCTCAAGGGCTGCAACAATCTCGGTATCAACAAGGACACCATCACAATCGAACAAAAGGTGTTTAATCATCGGCATTTCCGGGTAAAGCAATCTGGTAGGAATTTCCTTTCCGTACCGTGAGACGATTTTTCTGCAACCAGGGATTAAATCTTCTGAGAATTTTGTAGTTAATTCCCTGTGCGATTGACCAGTCCACTAAATTGGAAATGGTAGAATCGACTTCAACCATGTGAGCAGGCTCCTCATTATACAGGTCATCCTCATTGATCTCAAAGCCATATTTACTTGAATGCTCGATGACTTCTTTTGCAGCCAACACCCGAAATACATATCTTGATGTTTCATCGTTTAACATGAGATCATAATAACTGCCAACCTTCTGATTATCCAACGCTTTTTGTAGTCCGTTTGAACCCCGGTTATATGAGGCTGCCGCCAGTGTCCAAGTTCCAAATTTTTTGTGTGCCTTTATAAAATACAGGCAGGCCGCATGTGTTGATTTAATCGGATTATAGCGCTCATCTACCTCCGGGGATACCTCGAGACCATATTCCTTTGCAGTATTCTTCCTAAACTGCCAGAATCCAACCGCCGCTTTGTCTGATATGTCATTTTGAAAATTGCTTTCAATTGCCACCAAATACTTAAAATCATCCGGTATGCCTTCCTCCCGTAAGATTGCTGACATTTGTGGTAACCAACGATGTGCCCTTTTCATCATAAAAATGGTGTTGGTATGCCAGTAAATGTTGATATGTATTTCTCTGTCAAGTCTTTCATAAACATCCTTGAGATTGAGAGGGACCGGTTCTCCTGCAAATGAGAGAGTGTCAGGTAGGCCAAAGGTTTCGGCATTAATGAAATCGGGAACAGGGAAGTCCTGCACCATAGGTTGGTTGATACTTTTTACCGGATCCCAGTTAGTTATCCTGTAAAAGGCATAAAAAACCAGAATGTAAAGTACCAGGATTAAAAAATAAAGGGTTCGATGGTGGCCCATTCTTAGAAGTTGGGTGACAACATATAACGGGCATAAAATTCATCAATAACCTGCACTGCTTCGGTAGGAGAATCCACCACATGAACCAACTCCAAATCATCTTTACTAATATTGCCACTATCCAGCAGTACAGACTTCACCCAATCAAACAGACCGCACCAGTAATCTTTTCCAACCAGTACAATCGGGAAAGCACCTATTTTCTTGGTTTGGATAAGTGTTAGAGCTTCAAACATTTCGTCCAGGGTTCCAAAACCTCCGGGCATCACCACAAATCCCTGGGAATATTTGACAAACATGACCTTCCTGACAAAAAAATAATCGAAGTTCATCAATTTATCCGGATCAATATAAATGTTATTATGCTGTTCAAAAGGGAGGTCGATATTCAGTCCTACTGACTTTCCATTTTCAGACTGTGCTCCTTTGTTCCCTGCTTCCATGATACCGGGTCCTCCTCCTGTAATGACGCCATAACCATGCCTGACAAGTTTTGCAGCAACTTTAGCCGCCATTTTATAATAGGGATGGTCGTTCTTGACTCTAGCCGAGCCAAATATGGTTACACAAGGTCCAATTTTTGCTAATTTTTCGAACCCTTCAACAAATTCGGACATTACTTTGAAGATCATCCATGAATTTTCTGTCTTGATCTCATTCCAATCTTTGTTATCAAACGCCTTGCGAATACGCTTTTCGTCCTCTTTTGATAAGTTATTTTCTTGTTTTCCCATATGCCATCTTCTTGAAGGGAGCCAAAGATACTAACTGACAGTATATTCGTATTCCTCCACTCCCAGGTTGCGAGTCATTTATATATATCTTCCAACGCTTCTTCTAAATGAGTAAACCTAAAATGGAAGCCCGTAGTTTCAATCCTGCCACTAGAAGCATTTGCACCTCCTAGGACGATATCAGACATTTCACCTAATAACATCCTTAAAAACCAAGAGGGAACAGGTGGCGCTATCAAAGGCCGGTGCAGTGCTGCTGCCAACTTTTTGGTGAAGGATTTATTGGTTTCAGGATTCGGAGCTACAGCATTGAATACCCCTGTTATTCCATTCTTAAGTACATGCAAAAACATCCGACATAAATCATCAATATGAATCCAACTCATCATTTGAAGACCCGATCCCAACGGAGCCCCCACACCCATCTTCACCGGGGTAGCCATTTTGCTCAATGCACCGCCTTGACCACTTAACACTATTCCTGTTCTCAACTTCACCATTCTCTCAGCTTTTTGGGTAAGAGCATCGGCCTCCTCTTCCCACCGAACAACCACATCGGCTAAATAGCCGGATCCTGGTGAAGCTGATTCATCCTTTAATTCATTTCCAGCAAAAGCGCCATAATATCCAATGGCAGATGATGATATAAATGTTTTTAATTGACTTGACTCCAGGTTATCTTTCATAAGAGCTAAAGTTTGTATCCGGCTTTCAAGGATTTTTGTTTTATACCGGTTGGTCCAACGTTTGGATATGGTGGCTCCTGCTAAATGAATGATGTAATCGGGCCATAACATTGCTTCCTTTTCAAGGAAATTATTGTCTGGATTCCATGAAAATTGCTTTACCTGTTCAACATCATACCTCTTGCGTACTAACCAAGCCACTTCATATTTCTCTTTCAAGAGGAGACTTGTTAACCTAGACCCGATTAACCCCGACCCTCCGGTAATCAAGACTTTTTCCATCAGTCATTTATGTAACTATTAGAAAGTTGGCATATTTCTGGTTGGATAGCAAATCAATTCAACCAAAATACCTTATTTTGAATCAATAATCTCCATCAATAAAGTTCTTCAATTATGAAATTATCACTCCTTGTTCTAATGTCACTTGTTCCCACCTTCATTTGGGCACAGACGTATCAGATTAAATCGGTCTCGCAGCGGATCAATAATAAAAAATACGATGGTTATAGCTCAAAAATCAATGGGTCTTATGCCGAGGTAAAGTCATTCTGGCTTGAGTACCTGAAACAACATGGGAAGATCAGACGAAAGAGAAATTATTATCAGATAAGTGAGTTTTCTACACAAGACTTGCCTTACGATACCCTTGAATACTTAACCATGGTGAAGATGACGGATAGCCTCGGAACGATATGGTTTGGACTGCGTACGATCCCCGAAAAAGAGGAAGACCTCAAGAAGATCAGTAGTGACGTCGAAAAATTTATCAGGAAGGCATCCCGCGACTATTATGTGAGTGTTGAACAAAAAAAATTGGATGATGCAGAACAAGCAGCTATGTTCACAAGTAAAAATCATCAAAAATTAATAGAAAAAGGTCAAAGCCTGGGACGTGAGCTTGCTTTTACCCAGGCGCTAAAAACCAAACTGGAAGGACAGCTTGAAAATGCAATCCTTAAAATCAAGGTGCTTAACCAGCAAATCATAGATAACAAGGAAGCAACACAAAATGCATATGATGAGCTTGAAAATATAAAGGGCGTTATTGAAGGACATAAAGAAAAGTTAAGAAAAATACACTAACCCCCAGGCAATGAAGGCTGGTAATTTAAAACAAGTAGCTATACTTTAGTGAGAACTTAGTGCCTGGATTGTATGTGGCATAAACTTGATCTTTTGCCTTGTATCCCTTATAGACCTGCTCCCTTTTATTATTAAGGATGTTGTTAATACCAACAGCAACTTTTGACCTCCTGTTTACACCAAATGTTTTAAATGTATTGAAACTTAAGCTATGAAAAGGAATGGTATAAACATCTGGCACTGAAGATGATCCTACAACACTAAGGGTTTCGCCTTGCACATTATAGGCCAGGTTAAAGTTCAGCCCGTTTTCATCTAATGAATAATTAATATTGGCATTTAAAAGATATGGGGCTTGACCCGCCATTGGCCTTGTGCTACTAATTATCTCGTCCTGTCTTTTGATTAATTCCCGGGATTGTTTCTCGGTTTTTGTTCTGGCATCATCAACATATACAGTATTCATGTCAACGAAGGACTTTATCAAGGAAACATTGACCCCAATGGACAATCCATGGAGGAATGGGGTTATGGATCCCATCTCTTTCCTTACTTCAAACTCAGCACCATAAACCCAACTATTCCGCGCATTCCTGGGTTTCACATTATCCGGACTGGTAGGGAAAGAAACTAATTCAATATGATTATGGAATGTTTTATAGAAGGTGGAAATAGAAATCAATTCCCCTGGCTTCATAAAATATTCCCAACGTACATCCATATTGTTTACAGATGTTTGTTTCAGATCAATATTACCGCTGAATGTCCTCTTAGATATTGGATCAAATATTTGGGCTATGGATTTCTCTTTAAACGATGGTCGCGCCAACGTCTGGTTAAATGACCCGCGCAAATTGGTGTTCTTACCTAGGCTGTAAACTAAATTTATGGAAGGAAGAATATCAAATTCCCCTAGTGTTTTTTCATTGTCATATGTCACACTACCACTGTTGTTCTGTCCGGTATAATACATATTTGATTTTTCAGCCCTAAGCCCGAATACAGCCTTAAACTGAGGAATCACATACAGCTCTGTCATAGCATACGCACCAAAATTTAATTGAGTAGCATTAAAATTATTTGTCGGCTCAAAATTTCCAATCACATAAGTGCCTTTTCTTGAGTCCGGGGTCCAGATATTTTCCGGTTGCAAAAACCAGTCCGGATTAGCAGATATTTTCCCAATACCCCTTAATCTGAAGAAATAGTTTAAAACTTCGAAATCCCGCTTTTTATAAGTGCCAATACCCCCAAATCTAAATTTGGATTTAGCAGTATATGGCACAATAAAGTCCAATTTAAAGCTTTCATTCTGCTCATTTAAGTCACGATAAAATCTGCTAATACCTGCGCCATCACCCAGATTTAATGTTGTATCACCGCTGGAAACAGAAATAGAGGTTAATCTAAAATCAGGGTCATAAACCCTTGCCCAGCTAATTGCATTTTTCCACTCAATCTGGAAATTATTAAAATTATGTTTACCGGTAATGATTGCATTAGTAACAGACCGCTGTGTGTAAGTCAATACATCCTCCAATAAAACAGCATCAGTTTGATTAAAGTTATTATTCACCCGTTTTACTGCAGTTGATTCGCCACTTTGGCTCCTGAGGACACTTATTGAAAAGCTGTGATTATCAAATTTTAGTGCCCCTGAAAACAAGCCGCTCCACATCACTGTCTGTTTCCCCATAGCCCCGATCCTCGTTTCATCTTTGAATAGCTCATTAACACTAACGTTAGGGTCTTTCAGATAATTATTCGATTCGATATTATCATAAAAACTATACGTATTATTATAGTTAAGTACAACATTATAGCCTAACGTAACATTCTCCCTGTTTACCTGGCTCCCCGTGTTAAAAGAAAAGCTACCATTTGGAAAAGCGGTTTTATTTTGTGCTGCCATCTCAGGATTAAAGCTTCTGGTCAACTGTTCTAATTTAGCATTAACCTGCGATTCAGGTGGGATTTCTGTCATTTTATCAAATGGAATAGCCCTGGTGCCATCGTCCAGGCCCAACCAATCTGTTTTTCCACCATTATATAGAATAAAATTATCATTGAATTGAACTCCTGGAATAAAGGAAAGTCCCAAGGTTAGTGAAGTGACCGCATTATCTGGAAAATCTTTTGTTTCAATATCCATGGCTCCCCCTGTGAAGTCACCATACAGGTTTGGCGAAAAAGTTTTATATACCATTACATTTTCCAGGACCGCCGTAGGGAAAATATCAATTTGAACAGAATTTTTGTCTGGATCCAGACCAGGAATGCTCATGCCATTGAGTGTGGTTTTTGTGTACCTATCACCCAAACCCCTAACATAGACATATTTCCCCCCTTCAACAGACACCCCCGTTACCCGCTTCATAGCATTTGACAGGTCACTGTCGCCAATCTTATCAAAGGATTGTGAGGATATTCCATCCAACATATTGAAAGAATTTTTCTGAGTAGCCAGAATAGCTGCTTCAGAATCCCTTAGTGCATCTGCTTTTATTAATACCCCTTCCAATTGCTTAACATCTGTTTCCATATTCACATCGAGTTTAGTAACTATATTGGGCTTGATGAGAACATCCGTGACAGTAACCGAAGCATAAGAAATAGACGAAAATGTTATTTTATAGTGGCCCTCTGCAAGTGGCAAGGAATAATCACCATTAAAATCCGACACTGTACCGGTAGTTGTTCCTGCAACGAAAACATTTACCCCTATAAGCGTTTCACCAATCTCGTTATCCATTATCTTGCCCCTAAGAAATCCTTTTTGGCCAAAAGAGTTGGTCAGAACACAAAATGTTATTGCCAAAAATAAAATCGACTTTTTCATATTTAATCACCTAATGAATACTGGAACAAAATTATCTTCCAGGCATAGGCAACTCTAATAAATTGATTTACATTGTTATTAAATTTATGTTACCCCGATGTTAAGCCCCTGCCGATACAATATCAAGGATAATTTCAGAAGGTTCGAACTATGTATCCCATAGAACAAATTAGTTTGAATAATTCTTTTGCCAAAGCCTTACTACCAACAGGATTTTACCCCGGGATTTTTAGCATTATGGAAAGACAGGAGTAATGCTATTATAAAGCAAAAAGGGGCGCCAGCCGGCAACCCCTGTACTCACACAAGTAACCAAGAAATTATTTGGGTTGTCCTCGTAACTATAAAATACCTAATAAAGAAGCTATGGTCCAGTTCTCAAATTCAGATGTATCCGCACCTGCGGCAGAGCCAGAAGGTGATGCAGCATTATTGGCAGCAGTTTGATCAGCGTCAGACACGGTACAAACTGTTGATTTGGTATAAACCGTAACACCGGCAAAATTGCTTGTCATCAAATTGAGGGTTGGGGTGGCATCCGTGAAATGGGTAAAGGCATCTTCTTTGGCAGAGCAATCAGCATCGTTGTAAGATGCCCTTATTTTTATCAATTCATCACCGGAAGGATAATCCATAAAAGTAACATTGTCAATTGTACCCTGTGCCTTAGATTTCAAGTCTGCTGGTGTGCCCACATCTGTTCCACCGAGTGACCTTACAATCCCATTTTTCAAAGTAAACAACCCATCAACATTAGTCGTACCTTCAGGACCATCTATCTCCAAACCTTCATCTGTCGAAATACCACCATGTTGAACCAGGAAATTTGTAACGGTACCACTATAATTTTGGTCGATATCCAGCCCATCATCTTGCTGGTATGAAATAATTACGTTAGTTAGGTTCACGGTTCCACCAAAAAATTCAATGCCGTCATCAAGGGTGGCATATACCTCAATATGGTCCATAGTAGTGCCACTACCAACACCTCCAAGAGTTATACCATTGATTTCATTACCTTCACCAATTAATGCTCCACCGTGACGAACCGACACATAAGTGATTGTACCGGAATTATCATCAGATAATGAGCCACCATATGTCCCAAACGGTTCATCCGCAGGGATACCCTCAATTTGAGCTTCAGTATCGCCATTTTCTGCAGATATTGGTGCTTTGCCAAGAATTACAAGCCCACCCCACATTTCCACGTCTTCCTCGGTAAGGTTAGTACCCATCAGCTGGCCTACTTCAATATTATCTTCTATGGTAGTAAAGATAATTGGCTTATTCGCAGTTCCCTGAGCCATTAATTTACCACCCCTGGCAATTATCAGTGCTGTGGCGAGGGAACCGGTTCCAGTCCTGCCTTTAACAATAGTACCTGGTTCTATGGTTAGGGTCACGCCATCTTCTATTACAACCTTGGAAGCCAGTTCCCAAATTCTGTCAGCAGTCCAGGTAGCATCTGCAGTTATTGATACTGACACCACCTCATTAGAAATTGCCATGTTTTCTGATACCATCACGTTTGCTGAAACAATTGCTTTCTTTGGTGATGCCTGCTGGTCTGTAACAGTTACTGTGATAGTCTGACTTCCTGCTGTAGCCGGGGCAGTGTAGTTAACCATAACAGTACCTGAGGTCTGTCCGGTCAGGGAACTAAAGTCCCCGGAAACAACCCCACTGCTCGCCACCACTTCAACCAAAGCTATTTTGCCGGGAGCTTCTACGATAAATGCTAAATCCACACTGTTGCCGACCTGCACCGTGATGCCGGTTGGAGCAGTAACAACAGGGTCATCTACAGCCGGGACAATGGGATCGTTACCCTTGTTGCAAGAAACTGAAACTAGTGTCAGTGTGACAAACAAAAATTGAGTAAATTTTTTCATAATTTTAATAGAGGTTAATAATTTCATTTTTTAATTTCCATGCAAAGTTTAGTTAGCCATATTAACCCATTGATATTTCGATATTATAGAATTGTTAATTTTGAGATATACATATTAATTCCATGTAAACTTTTATATTTCCTGAGTTGAGTCTTTTAGACATAGATGAAAATCCTAAAGAATTTTCTGGACTGGCATTCTAACTACCTGTACTATTACCTGTTTGGGCCGATTGGGTTGCTCTTGGTTTTACTCCCTTTTCCGGTTCATTTTGAATTC
>Ga0114931_10000768_pt1 | contig 40033 bp, 28 predicted proteins | sample 2SBtaG_FD_89579 | JGI IMG/M metagenome (GOLD analysis project Ga0114931, IMG submission 89579) | Deep subsurface microbial communities from Kolumbo volcano to uncover new lineages of life (NeLLi) - 2SBTROV14_V59a metaG | ecosystem: Environmental > Aquatic > Marine > Volcanic | place: Kolumbo... | reverse complement strand
GCAGCCCATCCCCAGATCGCGCGTCACCGATATGGGACTTGAACGCCCCATCCGCAACATGCGGAACCCGCGTAAAAACAATCTCGATATAAGACGTTCCTCACCGCTTGCCGGCGAAAACCGTTTGACTGGACCGTATGGGGAAGAAATCTATAATCCCCCGGGTTCGAGAGTGAGGTTGGGACTGCCGCGGGTGGTGCGCATCCCCGGTCCTTTTTCTCGACGGACCAAGCGAAAGCGGCAGATCGCGCATCGGGCGCGATCGGTTGAAGTGCCCGGGCACACACTGACCACCGGGCCGGCGTAGCGAAACACCGCTACGGTTTCTAGGGGTGGATGAACCTTGAAAAAGCGCGAAACAAGGGCCCATGCGCGGCGAGTTCTGGTAGCTTCAATACTGTTGGCGGCATCCACCGCGCTTGCCAAACCAAGGATCAGCATGGACGTAGCCACGCGTGCCGGCGTGTCGATTCAAAAGGGACTTTCCTACCTCGTATCACAACAGCGTCCCGACGGTGCGTGGGAAGCATTTGGAAAACCGCACCCTGCCATCACAGCGCTGGTGATTAAGGCGTTGGCGCAGGATCCGTCCTATGGAAGCGATCACCCCGCGGTGCGCCGCGGATTGGCGTATCTCTTAAAGTTCGTTCAGGACGATGGTGGGATCTACATCCCCGGTGATGGGATGCAGAATTATCACACGAGCGTGGCGGTGATGGCGCTTTCGTCCATCAAGAAGGGGGAGCACCGGGGCGTTCTTAAGGGGGCGCAGCGATTCTTGAAAAAACTCCAATGGGACGAAGGAGAGGGCTACGAAGCAAGCAACAATTGGTACGGAGGAGCCGGGTACGGGAAACACAAGCGTCCCGATCTTTCCAACACGCAGCTCATGCTCGAAGCGCTTCACCAAAGCGGATTGCCCGGCGACGATCCGGCCTATCAAAAAGCGATGAAGTTCGTCCAGCGCTGCCAGATGATGGAGAAAACCAACGACCAGGGGTTTGCAAAAGGCTCGCTCGATGGTGGTTTTATCTATACGGCGGCCAATGGCGGCGAGTCGAAAGCGGGAACCGAGACGGTAGACGGAGATACGCACCTGCGCAGTTACGGGTCCATGACCTACGCCGGTTTCAAGAGCATGTTGTATGCCAACCTGAGTCACAGCGACCCGCGTGTGCTGGCGGCGATCAGGTGGATTCGCGAGCACTATACGCTCGACCACAATCCGAACATGCCGGGCAAGTCCGCCCAACAAGGTCTGTTTTATTACTACTATGTCTTTGCCCGTGCGTTTGTGGCGTGGGGTCAGGAGATGATCGAAGACGGCACCGGTGTTCCACATGAATGGCGTACCGAGCTTTGTCAAAAGCTGATGACCCTGCAGCGAGCCGACGGAAGTTGGGTCAACGAGGCCGATCGTTGGTATGAAGGCAATCCGCACCTGGTGACCGCTTACGCCGTTCTGTCGATGCAGTCAGCGCTTCAGGAGTAACGCGACGTGAGCGACGAAACCTACAAGAAAAACGGCGACGAGCCGTTCGGAAGCAACATTCCCGGGATAGACAACGACGGCGAACCGGAGTCGCCCCCGGACGTCCCGGCGGATCGTGAGGGCAAACCGGACCCCGTAGCTCGCTCACCGCTCAACCAACAGAGCATCAAAACAAAGCCGGACGCATCGAAACAACCCCCCTCCGGTGAGAATCCCCCCGCTGTTTCCGACAACGTGCTTTCGGACGTCGCCCGTGTTCCATATTCGCCCGTCGCCGCCACGGTGCCACGGCGCCCCAGGCGCACCACCGGCGATTGGGAATATGAGATGTCCGCACACAATGTCGTTGTCGAGCTTAAACGCGTCGAAAACGATGTACGAGCAGCGTTGGAAGGCGTCGACAACAAACGAAAACGAAGACTGGGCGGAACCCAGCGATGGTACGAGTTACAGGACGACATTCTTTCCTGGTGGTACTCGGGGCGCGTGCCGGAGGAGTCGCTTCGAAGACTCCAGGAATTGATCGTACGACGCCACTACCTGTTCAACAGGCTGCGATTTCTCGCTTCGACGCGCCCGGTGATGAATAGTTAGTGGCGCGTTATAGCCGACGTCCTGGGGTGCGGTTTGTCGCTACGGAGTCGCGACCGTAAGAGAGCGGATATCACCAACCCCGGTAATCAATTTGAGTGTGACACGGCGTAGCTGCTTCGCCTCCGTTCGCCCGAAAAAGACGGTGTTTTCGTCACCACCGCACGATTGCATGGTTTTTCTGCTCCCATGAGCGGTTGATTCGCCCCCACCGCCTTACTATCATCAACCGTGCTGGTGCATCTTCACGGGTGGATGGACGAGTTTCTTTTTTCCGCTGCCTCACGATCGCGGCTCTGACTCGGTCGCGGTTTTGATTGGAGGAATCCGACCCGCTGGCGACACCGCACGTCCAGGCAGCCGTTTTTGCGGATTGTCGGGGTTCCTGTTACGGGGGAAATGCGAGAAGGACCGCTCATGGTCCGGGCTGGGGGGAATGTTCTTGAAAAAACGGCGGATGGCAGCTTACTGGTGCCCGTTGTGTGCGATCGCCTGGGGTTTGGGTGCATCTCCGGCGAGCGTCCGTGCCGCGGTCGGGGCCCGTTCCGCACAACCGGTCGGTGCGCGACTGGCTGATTCGGTGGGTGGATACTCCTCGCGCGACGTCGTGATCAAGCTGACGCGTTCCGCCCAGGACCGGGCGATGCTTCGACGAAAATCCCTGGCCGCAGCGGGAAAGCTCGCCACGACCGGCAACCTTGTCCCCGACGCATCCGCGTGGCTGTGTCAAAGCATCTGTGACGAGGCGACCCGATGGAATGCAACAAAGATCACCCCGCTGGTGGACTGGGACTTTGCCAATCCCGAGCTTGCCCGCAAGTTCGGTTTCGACTGCATGTATATCGTACACCTTCCCGAGGGAACCGATACGCCTCGTGCCGCCCAGTCCTTCCGCCGTCGCAACGACGTTGCCAGTGCAATCGTCGACTCCATCGGAACCGTAGCCGATACGATCCCCAATGATACACACTTCGACCGGTTGTGGGCCATGCGCAACACCGGCACCAACACCGGCGCATCGGGCGGTCTTCCCAATGCCGATATTGACGCAACCGGCGCCTGGGACATCCACACCGGTGCCGCAGGAGACGTGACCATTGCGATCATCGACAGCGGGATCGACGTCCATCCTGACCTTACAAACGTGATTGCGGGGCGCAATACGGAACCAAGTTCTCCGCCGACGCTGACAACGGACGATTGTTCACACGGAACGCACGTCGCCGGAACGGCGGCAGCCATGGGTAACAACGCAACTGGGGTCGTGGGCGTCTCTTGGGGGGCAAAGCTCATGCCCGTCCGCGTCACGGACCCTTTAATACCGTGCAGATTCCGAACCAGCTCGATGACCGCGGGCATTATGTGGGCGGCGGATCATGGAGCGGACGTTGCCAACCTAAGCCTCCAGATCTCTTCCGCATCCGCGGCGGAAATCACCTCGATGCAAAACGCCATCGACTACGGGCGGAGCCTTGGGATGATTACGGTCGCCGCGACGGGCAACTCAAACTCCTGTGCCGATCTTGGAGGCGTTTGCTTTCCGGCTCGCCTGCCCCGAACCATCGCGGTGGGAGCGACGACGTTCACGGACTTGCCCTGGAGCTTGGCCAACAAAGGCGTGGAAATGGACGTGGCAGCTCCGGGCGACAGAATTTTCTCCGCCTGCGTCGCGGGCGGTCAATTCAACCCGGTTTGCGACTGCAATGGTACAAGCGGGTTTTATCCGGGATGCGATCTCTATGCTTATCTAAGCGGTACGTCGATGGCGACGCCTCATGTTTCCGGTCTGATCGCCCTACTCAAGTCGTATTCGCTGGCCAACGGGCTTGACCTGGGTCTGGGCGACCTTGAGGACATCATTACAACCACGACCGACGACGTGTCGAGTACCGGGTGGGATGACCAGTCCGGTTACGGGCGAATCAACGCGCACGAAGCCCTTTTGGCGGCGCAGGTTTGGCCCACGATTCTGTCAAGCAATCCCCCCAATGGTGCCATCGACGCCCGCCAGCACACCGACCGATTGAACCAACAGGAGTTTGGTGTCGACTTTGTGGATATGGATTTTCCGCCGGACGTGGCTTCGACCCTGACGGTGGCTGATTTTACCGTTTTGCAAAAAGGTGGAATGCTCGCTGCGCCGACGGTAACGGATGTACAGCTTCTGGACGCCGACACCGTTCGGGTCACCCTGTCGCGGAAACTCGAACCGTTTTCATGGACCACCGTCGCACACCATGATACGGGGATTGTCCGAATCGCATTCCTCCCCGGCGATGTCGACGGCGATCAGGTCGTCAACAACGATGATGCCATCGCGTTGTCGGATTTTTTCCTTGGTGGCGGTGCGACCCCATCCCCCTGGTCAACCGACCTCGACTGGTCGGGAGCGACCACGCCGACCGATTTTCTTACGCTCGTCGACCTTCTCCACGGAGCGGACCTGCACGAAAACGCGACCGACACAACGCTTCCCTAAAAGCCTATCTCTGTAACGGTTGCAGCACGCCCCTTTGGCACATGAAAACACCGGCAAGATGGCGACGCCACACCATGGGGGGATAGGCTATCAATCGGGGAGCGCCCAGACGTCGGTGGCAATTCGAAAAGATACCGGGCGATTACCGGCGGGACGTTCGCCATGGGCACCAGACCCAGTTTCGCCACGACCGCAGACGGTGCCGCAAGCCAGTGATCGCGCCATCGATTGCTCGGATCCAGTGCAAAGACAACATGAATCGAGTCAATTCCTCGCGCCTCTTGGATTTTCGTGAGCCATCGATCAAGCGTTTCCCGATCGGGCGGTGTGGGGATGGCTGGGGTTCCGGTTTCAAACTCCACGAACTCGTGAAAATTACTCGCAACGACCAGCGACGGATCGCAACGCTCTTTGACCCATTCAAAAAGCTCGCCCGCTCCGGGTTCAAAGCATCGTGACCATGCCCCCGAAGGCGTCGTCGAGCGCATCGCATGGTTCCAACGCTGGTATGTTCTCAACCAGTTTTGTTGCAGCGTCCACGAACAGGCAAGCACCAAAAACACGCACATCCCCCCCCGGACCCACCTTTTACCACAAGCGACAAAAGGAGCCAGAACAAATGCAAGATAAAGCGGCTTGATGGGCTGATAGTAGCGAGCCAGACCGACGTAATCGAACTTGCTGGAGAAAAGGGCTTTGGCTGCGATCAGCATGGCCAACAAAGAAAACACGACCATAACGCTGAGCGAAACAGCGGGGGCGGAAAGGAATCGCCCCGCGGATCGACGTAACGGATGAATCGTGACGGTGCCAACAACGATCGCTATAGGCACCAGGGCGAAAGTCCAATGGGCGATCGCGCGATGCGCGTAATAACCCAGGTCGGTGAACATCCACCAGGCTCGCCACAACGTGGAAAACGTCAGGTCGAATCCCACGTGATCGCCAAGGTTCAGTTGCGATCGGGTGGATTCACCCGCTCCCCAAACGGCATTGACCACGAGAAGCGCGGCGATCGGCAGGACGCTCGTCGCAGCGAATACAAGGACGTGCTTGCATCGCACCCCTCGACGAAAAAACCACTCGCCGACCAGATGCGCACCGATGCCAAGGGGTACAAACACACTCGCGTAACGTATCCAAAACAGCAAACCGGCAGCGAGCCCGATCCATGCCAAAAACAGCAACTGCCGCCACGCGACGCGGTTTTCAGACCCGTCTTTTCCGTACGGTCCACCGCAACCTCCCGAGCCGCACGCATTACCCTCTGCGAACCTACGCATGTTCAAAACGCATCGCGACGACGCCATCATCAACCAGGGAAGCGCAGCCACGACGATCAGGTCGGTCGTGGGATTGACAAGCCACGCAACCGGAAGGGATAACCCCGCGCACGCCGAGGCAAAAAGGGAACGTGTCAAGCAAGGGGGAATCAGTTGCGACGACCATGTGAACCAACCCACGAGCGCCACCGCACAGGCGATCAACGAAATCCATCGGCACGCTTCAATCGAACTGACGCCGAAAACCGTTCGAACTCCCGCGACGATCAACGAGTAACCCACTGGCCATTGGGTCAGGTAAGTCCAATCGCCCCGCCACTGCCACAACTGGTGCGGCGCAAGTGGCGGAGTCGTTGTCAGACCATTTCCATCCACAAACCGATCTGCCGCGGTGAGCAGGTAGGCGTAGTCGGATTCGACAAGCGGCGGAATGGGCCAGAACGTGACAACGAAAGTAAGCACCGTGGAAACACACGCGATCCCCAAAAAAGCGCGTGCCGTCGCGTTTTGTCGAGGACGGACAAGGGGCGCAGCGTCTTTTCGGGTTTTCCCCAAGGAAAGCTCGCCACGCCCGAAAGCAACGGTACTGGAAACGTCACCCAACATTATCGGTCTATCGACCGATTCCGCGCGGTGGTCAAGAACGGATTTGGCAAACCGCCGACAAGACGATTTCAACTTGATCGGCAAAATCTCCGACAGATTATGGGAACTACGCAATGAAACTGACCATTGTCATTCCGGCGCTCAACGAAGAACAGGCCATCGGCTCGACCATCGAGCGGACCCTCGCAGCGCGCGCCCGGATTGTTAACGACTCGCCCGTCAGCGACGTTGAGTTGATCGTGGTTAGCGACGGTTCAACCGATCGGACGGTCGAAATTGCCGGGGGTTACGACGGCGTCCACCTGGTCGTTTTCGAAAAGAATCGCGGATACGGGGCAGCCATCAAAAAGGGCTTTGAGGTGGGAACCGGCGAGCTTGTCGCATTCCTCGACGCCGATGGCACCTGCGATCCAACATTTTTCGCGACGCTCTGCCGGGCGGTTGTCGAGGATGAAGCAGATGTCGCGATTGGAGCGAGACTTGGAGCGGACAGTCAGATGCCTCGGGTTCGCCGACTCGGGAATCGTATCTATGCTTTCATTCTCTCGGCGCTGAGCAACAAGGTCGTGACGGACACAGCAAGCGGTATGCGCGTGATTCGCCGCGATACGCTCGCAAAGTTGTATCCCCTTCCCGACGGTCTTCACTTTACGCCCGCGATGAGCGCACGTGTCCTAATGGACGAAAAACTCACGATGGTTGAACGACCCATGCCATACCGGGAACGCGTCGGAGAATCGAAGCTGCACGTTCTCCGCGACGGCGTACGCTTTTTTCACACGATTTTTGAGATGTCGCTGATGTGGCGACCGGCGAAGGTTTTTGTTTCGGCGGCGCTCGCCTGCATCGCGTCGATGCTTCTGCTGGTTGCTTCGCCTATTGAAATGTTGCTGCACACCGGAAAATTCGGCGAAGATCAAATCTATCGATTGCTGTTTTGCTCTTTTCTGGGAACCGTCGGTGCGACGCTCCTATCAGCCGGCGTGATCAGCAGCCACCTGCACAGGCTCTTGGGAAACGCCGCTCGAACGCGGAGTTTTCTTTCGCTCATTCTCGATCGCGTCTACACGTTTACGGGGGTCGCGATTGCCGCAGTCGTTGGAACCCCGATCGTCGTCTGGCTTGTCGGACAAGGTGTTTGGACGCGACTCACCGCCGGATACGTCGATCTTCATTGGTCGCGCGTGGTGCTCGCAGGACTCGTCGCGTTTTCACTTTGCCAAATGCTCATTACGACGCTCATCACCAACCTGATCCGCTTCCACATGGACCGTCGGACGGTGCGTTTTGCAACGCCGATCACGGCAGCAAAAACCAAGGCAACCGCCGTGACTTCCACCCGCCACGCAGCGAAGGATAGGGCGATTGCGACGTGATCGGCGCCGCGCGAACCTCGGGACGTCCGTGAGAAGCAGTGAACAACACCTCGCCCATCGGAAAGCGGTCCTGGTTATCCCAAGAAGGAGGCTTTTTCTCCACTCCCTTCTATGAGGCCGGGTCTGTCAAGCTGCAAGGGGTTCGATCGGTCTAACCTTCTATCCGAGCTTTCGTGTGGGGTTCCGCACGTTGCGGCGTCCCGTGGTCCACGGCTCATTCAACCGTTGCAATGACGTTGCCCATTCTCACGGTCACGTCTCTTTTGGCGCTATTCTTGCCATACGCGCCTTTACGAAAAACCCCCATCTCGATGGTATCGAGACGGGGGTTGCGATTTCGCTTTTGGAGAATCAGTCCTACAAGCCGATCAGGGCTGCGATGCGCGGTCCGTAGGCTACGACCAGTCCCGCGAAGACGACGCTCACCATGCTCATCAGCTTGATGAGAATGTTGAGGCTGGGACCGGAGGTATCTTTGAACGGATCGCCGACCGTATCGCCGACAATCGTTGCCTTGTGGGCTTCGCTTCCTTTGCCACCGAAGTTTCCTTTTTCGACGTACTTCTTGGCGTTGTCCCACGCACCCCCGGCGTTGGCCATGAAAATCGCAACGGCAAAACCACTTGTCAATCCACCCGCCAACAGTCCCATGACACCGGGCACACCGAACAACAGCCCGACGATCACCGGAACAATAATCGCCAGAAGCGACGGGAAGATCATTTCCTTTTGTGCGCCGAGCGTGGAAATATCCACGCAGCGAGCATAGTCGGGAACCTTGTTGCCCTCGAAAATCACTTGTTCACGGGGCCAATTGTCGGAATTCTTCGCGTCGGCCTCGGACATCCCTCTTTCCTTCACCAAATACGCGGCGACGTGCTTGAACTGCTCGCGACACTCCAGCATCATCTCATAGGCCGCGCGACCCACCGCTTTCATCGTCAGCGCGCAGAATAAAAAGGCCAAAAGAACACCGGAGAACATTCCGCAAAGCACGCGCGGGTTCATGAGCGTTACGTTATAGAAATCCATGAACTGTTGTAGCGAGGCTCGTCGCGTACTCACAACCGCCACGTCGAGATCACCGACTTTTCCCTCTTGAATATAGTCGTTTTCTCGCAGCGCAGAATCAAGACCGGTTAACTTCAGGTGAGAATCTTCCTTGGCCAGCGCGTTGATCTTGTCGCGCGTGCGACGCGAGAGCACCATGAACGCGTCATAGCTTCCCTCGCCCGTACCGGCTTCGGTCTTGACGGCGAACTTTCCGAAACCGAGGTAATGAATGTCGCCCACGCCGGCTTCGGCGTTGGTCTTGGCCTCCGGCTCGGCGACCCAGACGTATTGCATGGCCTCGCGAACCTGCCCAATGCGAACTTCCTCAACGTACGCCGCAAGCAGCGCAAGAGCTGTCAAAGCGGCGGAACCAATTGCAAAACCCTTTCCGGTAGCGGCGGTTGTATTACCAAGCGAGTCGAGCGCGTCGGTTCGCTCACGAACTTCGGGAGCTTGACCGGTCATTTCGGCGTTTCCGCCGGCGTTGTCGGCGATGGGACCGTAGGCATCGGTTGCGAGGGTGAATCCCAGCGTGGCGAGCATTCCCACCGCAGCCAACCCAACCCCGTACAGGCCGAGCATGAACTCGTCGCCCCCACCTGCAAAAATGAAGGAAAGAAGAATTGCGAAAATGATGATCGTCAAAGACGCCCACGTGCTTTTCATCCCCTCGGCCACACCCGCAATAATTACCGTGGCCGGACCGGTCTGACCCTGCTCGGCGATGTTCCTGGTGGGCTTGAAATCGTAGCTGGTATATCGCTCGGTGAACTGACCGATGAACCACCCCGCCACCAGACCGACCACCACCGATAGCGCCACACCGGACCAGCTCACCCCGGCAATGCCCCCCAAAAGGACTTTGCACACGCCGAACGTCGCTCCCAGGATCACAATGCTCGAAACGACCAAACCGCGGTTGAGCGCCGACATGAGCTGAGCCATGGACGCACCTTCTTCGGTCTTGACAAGGTTGATTCCAAAAAAGACGCTGGCCACAATTCCCAACCCCGCAATCACCATCGGAACAGAAAGGAACGCCATCGCGTGCTGGTCAACGGAAGAACCGCCCAGTGCATGAGCAGCCGCAACGCCCAACGCCGCAGTCGCCAAAATGGACCCGGCATAGGATTCGTAGAGATCCGCCCCCATCCCTGCCACATCGCCAACGTTGTCGCCGACGTTGTCCGCAATCGAAGCCGGGTTGCGAGGGTCGTCCTCGGGAATCCCCGCCTCAACCTTCCCGACCAGGTCAGCCCCGACATCCGCTGCCTTCGTGTAAATCCCTCCACCGACTCGGGCGAACAGCGCCTGCGTACTGGCGCCCATCCCGAAAGTCAGCATGACGACCGTAATCTCGTGCAACGACATGTGGCTAAACGTATTCAACGCGAAAAACCACATCGTAATGTCGATCACACCAAAACCCACCACAACCAGACCCATGACCGCACCGGCGCGAAACGCAACACGAAGACCGCGATTCAACCCGTGGCGTGCACCCGCCGTGGTTCGATGGGCGGCCATCGTGGCCGTCCGCATCCCGAAATACCCGCACAAACCGCTAAAAAATCCGCCGGTCAAAAACGCCCACGGAACCAACCAATGCTGCACATGGAGCCACCATGCCATGATGTTCAGCAGGATGCACAGTCCGATAAAAACCAGCGTAACAACTTTGTACTGCCGAAAAAGATACGCCATCGCGCCCTCGCGAACGTACCCGGCGATCTTGATCATGTCGTCGTCGCCCTCGTCAGAGTTTTCCACCTCTTTGTAGTACTTGCGGGCCATCACAAGTGCGAAGAGCCCGCAGACCGGGGCCAAGTACCAGATCGCGGGAATGCTCGGCTCGCTTTGAGCAGAGGCCCCCTCGGTGCCCTGCTCGGCGAGCGCCGAACTGGGCACAAGCAAAAGCAAAGCACACACGGCAAGCACTGGTAACAGGACAAGAAGACGTTTTGCGTTCAACGTTTGGGCTCCTTTTTCACTGGGATGGGCGATTCAGATCGAAAAGTGGTCTTGCATTGAGACGACACGCCCCGAGGCGCTTCCCGGATGGATCGCCATAACTCTCTTAACATCAAAGACTTAGGAATACGATCCCCGCCCGATCGCGCCAACCGGACCCGGCGGGAGGCAGGAATATAGCAAGACCATCACCATGTGCCAAGCGGAAAACGGACGTTTTGTCTCGCAAACGCGCCTAAGACGCGGGCGGACTTGGTGGGGCGTACGGGATGGGACTGGTTTTCGTAGTCCGAAGGAATGGCACCTCCGGGGGAACCAGCGCCCCGCCTGACATGATGATGCTGATCGTGTCTTCGACGGTCCAGTCCAGTTCGATCAAATCCGCCCGCCGAAGGACGAAGACATATCCCGTCGTCGGGTTCGGCGTCGTGGCCAAAAAGCAGGTGCAAAGCTCCTCACCGGTGTCGGAATCCTTGGTGATGGCGGTGACAAATCCCAGCGAACGAACCTCCATGCTCGGGTAGGGAATCAGTGCCACGCGCCGAAAGTTGCGTGAATCCTCGTTTGTAAACGCCTTTAGAATCTGCTTCGAAGCCTTGTAAACCGTCTTGACCAGCGGAACGCGGTCCAGAAGGCGTTCAACCCCCTTGATCAAACGCTTTCCGAAGAAATTGGCGGTGAAAAGCCCCACAAGGTACAGCAGGACAATCGTGAGAAGCACGGCGACGATCGAAATGGCCCACTGGTAACCCGGTTTCAGGATCGAAATCCCCTCGCGACCAAGCTGGTCAGCGGTCACACCCAGTTTTTCCACAAGGTGCTTTCCCAGACCGCTGGCGAGGTAGGCTTCAACGACCCAGAGCGAGGCATCACGCATCGCTTCAAAAAGAAATCGCACCAGCATGAAAGCGATCCACAGCGGAAGGACGAAAATGACTCCGGCTGTGATTCGTGCGCGCAGGATGGCTTGCAACGTCGCCCGTACGCGACTTTTTTTCGCCTTGCCCTCCGGGATGTCCGGTGTTTTCAATGCGATTTTGTTGCTCTCCCGCATTTTTTCAACGCACTTCGTCGATGCTTATCGGACACCTTACTGGTACGCATCGCCGAGGCAAGCGATTGCACTTTTGTCGATCCTGGCTCACCACCGAGCCCCCTCACCGACCGGAGGTTTCGGTCGGGCGTGGCATGGATCGCCGTGCGCAAGCGTGAAGCGCCGCTACTGGGGGTTGATTGTGAGCGTGATCGTGCCGGAATCGGTGGTAATCTTCGCGATGTGGAAATGCCTTTTGCCGTTGGGCCAAATGAAGTCGTTGTCGACAAGGACGCCCTCAAAAAGTTGACCAACGGTAAGCCCTATTCTTCGAGTTTCGTATTCTTCAGCTCGAGAGGCAGACCCGTCAGAATATGGATCGGAATGGATTCCTGAGTTGCCGGTCGAAGTTCCCCCAAACCGAGCGACACGATCCAGATAGGGGGTCGCCCATCGCCGAAGCAACCACCTCGGAGCAGCGAGAGAACCGGCTGCCGCCTCGATCAGTCTCACACGAATCTTGGGCCTTTTGCCCTCCTCGCCCGCGGAGGACGATGGGTCATGGTTCCCGGGCACATCGACGGCGAATTGCAAACTTACGATCGCGCGCCATCCGGAACTTTCATAGAGCGCCCCGATGCGAATTGAATCCGCCTGAATCTTAACAACGGGATCGGAAAACTCGCGTGGCCAGGTGCTGCGAGACTCAGGCCAGATATCGCGGAGCGCCGCCAGTCTACGCGTCAACTCTTTTTCGCTCCAGGACATGACGAACGGTTTTCCGGAGGCGATTTTTCGGCTGATGTCGTCGAGATTACGCGTCACGTCGCGGCGAAGCCCGGGGAGCTCATCCAGATCGATTCGCACGGGGGCGTACCATGCCGGTTTACGCTGGGCGAGCAAAAACACAATGACAAGAGCAACCAATCCGCACGCGACAAACGCGCGCATGGACATTCGCAACAGTCGGCGACGATTTGTTACGTGTTGACGCATCGTATTGCTTTTTCTGCCGTTGCCGGCGGGTTCGCGCAAATCCACGGTCCAGCCCACGCGCCGAACGAACCACCATCTTGAGTGCATGCGCGTCTCGTACGAGCGCGACGGCACGGCGTTTGACCCTGACAGTCACCGCACCCTACAATCATTCGCAAACGCGGGAAAGAGGGAAGTGAAGACATCGACCCCACGAGAGAGCAAAGGCGCGCCTTCGAGCTGAACAGGGGCATTGGAGCACGTACGCGAAGTAACGAGTCGCGGGGGGATCGCCCGCGCGATGCCGAACGTGAGCAGCCCAACTGAAATGATCTTGCCAAGGGTTCGGGGCGTTGTTTTTAGAGTCGCAATGTTTACACGCACGACAGGTTTTCTGATTGTTCCGGTTTGGCTTGTGGCCATGTCGTGGGTGATTGATCGCGACGTGCTTCCTGCATGGACAGCCCCGCCCGCCCCGGCTTTTCAACCATCCGAATGGCAAAAGAGTGACGGATTGCGTTCTCAGTACGGGATTTACGATGAGTTTGGCCGCATGGGAACGGTCTGGTCGGAGTATTTGATCGGTCAGCAAGCGAGTCAGCGCGAGGACCTTGTTTGGATCGCCCGGTCTTCGCTGGGTCTTGCGCCCCTGCGAATCAAGGTCCTCTCGATCTATACATCCCTCGGCGAACTGGACGAGTTCACGGTAACGCTCGACAAGGACGGAACTGCGATGAAGCTGCACGGAGAGCGGTTTCATTCGGCGTTTTCGTTCTCGCTTCGGACGGGGACGATCGATCCGACGTTCAAGATTCCCCTGAGCGACGGCGACGTTCTCGGCGCGGCGTTTAACCCGGTGGTGGATTTCACCAATCTTCGCGTCGGTCAGCGGTGGCGAATGCAAGTCGTGAATCCGATCGCGTGCCTGACGGGGATGGGAAAGCGGTTCACGCCGGTCGTTGTGGAAGTCACGGCGGAAGACGTGGTGACGCTCGACGACGGCAAGCACAACTGCCTGGTCGTTGAATCGCCCAATGTCAAGGTGTGGGTCGATGCCAACGGCGCGACTCTTGTTCAGGAAATCACGCTTCCCATCCTCGGGAAGACCCGGATCGTTCGTCAGTCAAAATTCGACGAGATCGCTCGCTCCGACGCTCGCAATTTTGTCTTTGGTGCCACACCATGACGCATCCACAAAGACCATGCGCAATCGAACTGACCGGGGTGCGCAAAAGCTATGGCGACAAAGTAGCGGTGCGTGACTTGACGCTGTCGATCCCACCCGGAGAACTTTTTGCTTTTTTGGGCCCAAACGGTGCGGGCAAAACCACGACGATCAAAATGATCGTGGGGCTGCTTCGCCCGAATCACGGAATCGTCGAAGTGTGCGGGCAAACGATCGCCCTGAACGGATTGGCCGCCAAGGCGAAACTGGCGTATGTACCCGATCAACCGTTTGTTTACGAGAAATTAACGGGGCGGGAGTTTTTATACTTTGTCGCGGAAATGTACGGGTTATCGTCCGCGACGCGTGACGCGCGTCTTGAAAAACTTGTCGAGCAGCTCGATGTGTCCGAGTTTCTCGATCGACTCACCGAGAGTTACTCGCACGGGATGAAGCAGCGCATCGTGCTCGCGGGGGCGTTGTTGCATGACCCCTCGGTGCTCGTCATTGATGAACCCATGGTCGGGCTGGATCCGCGAACCATTCGCGTTGTACGAAACCTTTTCGGCGATCTGACTCGACGAGGTGGTACGGTATTTATGAGCACGCACATACTCGACATCGCTGAGGCATTGGCGGATCGAATCGGGATCATCCATCGCGGGGAGCTGATCGCCATTGGAACCCTGGATGAACTCCGGCGAGAAGCCAGACGCGAACACTCGCTGGAGGACATTTTTCTCGAATTGACCGGAGGAGCGACATGCCCGAAGCGATAACCGCGATTGCACCCGGAAACCGCCTGGGGCTGTTGTTTCGAGTGCGCGGCCGGTCCGTGTGGAATCGGGCATTGGTCGCGGTCCGTGAAGCGCCCGTTCGGTTAACAACGGCGTTTTTGTTGATCGGCGTCGTGTGGTTGGGACTCTACGGATTGTTTCGATTCGTCTTTCTTCAACTGGAGCAGACACCGTTGGAGGCGGCGGTTGCGATTCCGATGGTGTTTAACTTTTTCTTTCTGGCGATGCTCGCCCTTCTTTCTTTTTCCAACGCGATCATCTCGTACGGTTCGCTTTTTGGACGAAGCGAGTCATCCTACCTGTTGACACTCCCGGTCGCGCCGCTCGATGTGGTGACGCTGAAATATCTTGAGAGCGTGGTCATTTCAAGTTGGTCTGTGGTTTTACTGGGGATGCCCCTTATGTTTGCCATGGCGGAGTTGCGTGACGAAGCCACGTCACGCCTTTTGTTCCTGGCTTTTTTTCTCGCGTTTATCCCGATTCCCGGGGCGATCGGTCTTTTTCTCTCATGGGGTATTGCGCGATTTTTCCCGCGAAAAGCGGCCCGGAGCATAACCATTGTTGCGGGAATCGCACTGGCCGTTTTGGTCGTTGGCGGACTGCGCACGCTTGCACCGCAGGACACGGACCAAGCAGCGGAGGTGTGGTTGCAATCATTTCTTTCGAGCATGAGTTTTGTAGAGGCGGCGTTGCTTCCCAACAACTGGGTGGCGGCGGGCATTGATCATGCACTTCAAGGAGACCCCCTTACTTCCCTCGGATATCTTGGTGTGACCCTGGCCAACGCACTGTTTGTCGGGTGGCTCGTGGTGCGTCTGGTCGCGCGACACTTCGATGCGGCCTACGATCGGGCCAGTGCGAGTCGCGCCACGGGAACAAGACCGGCGTCCAACGCCAGTGGAGGAATCGCCGGGCGCGTTTTTTTCTATCTTCCTAAACCTCTGCGTTTGGTAGCCGCCAAGGATTTGCGAACTTTCTTTCGTGATCCCGCACAATGGGCGCAACTGACGATCTTGTTTGGGTTGCTGGTCCTGTATTTGACGAACATGCCTACCATGAAGCTCGGTCTGCAGGCGACGGGATGGTTTCTGATGATTCCGTTCTTGAATTTGTGCGCTGTCAGCTTGATTCTCGCTACTTTTACCTGTCGATTTGTGTTCCCGCTTGTCTCTTTGGAAGGTCAAAAACTGTGGCTGATCGGTGTTCTTCCGATGAGGCGGAGCCGTTTGCTTTGGTCGAAGATGGCGTTCTCGATGACCGTAACGCTGGTCGTAGCAGTTGGGGCTATGGTTCTGGCGACCACGATGCTTCGCATGGACATCACCTGGACGCTGATTCATGTGAGCGTCACCGTCGCCATTTGCTTCGGGCTTTGCGGACTGTCGGTGGGGCTGGGGGCGATGCTGCCGATGTTCGACGAGAGCAACCCGGCGCGGATCGCCAACGGTCTGGGTGGGACGACGAATCTTCTGATCTCGGTAGCCGTGGTAGCCGTTTCGCTGGCGGGGATTCTGATTGCAACCTATCGCTCGCGACACCTTGTCCCCGGGATGATCCCCGACGTCGTTTCGCTTGCATGTTATGTCGGCTCGATGACGGTGAGCGTGCTGGCGGGAATCATCGCGCTTTACCTGGGGGGTCGTAGATTCGACCAGGCGGAAGTATAGGACGTGCGCAAGAGGCTGTTAGCAGAGCCTCGCCCGTCGGGACGCATCCGACGAATGCGAAAGGAAGGCTACCTTCCGCTCCCTCACGGTCGCGGCTTTGATGGGGCCGTGCTTGTCACGCACGCTTGTCGAGATTCCACTTGGTACGAGCGCGGCGGTTGTTACTCGCCAAAGATCGGAATCGGTTTTCCTTGGTCATTCACAGCCACAAAAACAACATCCGCCTCGGTCACTTTGACGTTTTCGTCGGGGTTGAGACGGCGGCGGGCACACACGCGTACGTGGATTGTCAACGATGTTCTACCCACGCGTGTTCCATCGGCGTACAGGGAGAGAACGTCACCGACAAACACGGGCTGGTGGAATTCCACTTCGTTGAATGAAACCGTGACGTAGTGCTTGTGTTGTTGTCGAACCGCTTCGACATACGCAGCCTGGTCAATCAACGAAAGAATAACCCCGCCGAAGATCGTTCCTTCGGCGTTGGTGTCGCGGGGCATCATCACAACGCGAATCGCGGGTTCTCCGGAGGGTGGTTTGAGCTTGTCGGTCATCGGATTCATCCAATCATGGGAATCTTTTTTCTGCAAAGCCCGTAGGGTTGACCATCACGACCCCCCGGGCGTGCGTTGCGGGGGATCGTCACGCACGATGGACCGCCACGTCCGCCGAAAGGGCCGAAACCGTCGCATCGAGCTTGCCGGTACGATTGCAAACGACCACTTTCGTTCCCGGATCGCTCACTGCCGACTTGACGTATCCAAGCGCAAGCGGCCGGCGGGTGGCGATGCTTTTGACCGCGCTGGTGACTGACCCGACCTTGGAATCATCGTGAACGATCACATCGCCGCAATTCGCAACAACGTCGCCTGCCGTTTCGAGCCGTACAAGTCGTCTCGCCACCTTTTCGCGCGTGCGCATCCGCTCAATCACCTCTTGGCCCAGGTAGCAGCCTTTTTGGTAGCTAACTGCGCGATCGAATTGCATCGTTTCCGCCGGGAGATACTCGCTCGTAATCTCCACCCCGGATCGCGGGATCCCTGCCTCGACGCGGCGAACCTCGATGGCCTGTTGACCGGCAGGGGTCGCCCGAAATCGTCCATCCGGATCAGTCATCGCACTCCACACATCGGCGGCAGCGTCTGCGGGGACATGCAAATCAAACCCGGCAGTGCCACAGAAATTGTTGCGAACGAAAAGACATGAAACACCGTTTAGTTCAACTTCGACGTTGCCAAGGTCAGCCATGGCGGTCATCTGTGAAACGCCAAGCGTCGTGGCTACTTCACTTGCGCGATCGCCGGCAACCCCGAATAGGACAAACGCATCGCCGCAGTCACGGAGCGAAACGTCCTCCATGATGATGTACTTGTCAAAATGCGCCTTGGCCTCTTTGAAAAAACAGCGAGCGATATCGAGTCGCAAATTGTCCGGTCGAACAATGACGTTTAAGTCAAAAAGAATGCGTCCCTGCACGATCGTGGCAAACGCATATTTCCCGTCACCAGGGGCGAGCGTTTTGACAACGTTGGTTGTAAGGTTGTGAAGCCAATTCGAACGGTCCTTACCTGAGACTTCCAGGATGCCCCGATCCGCGCGATCGACGATGGCAACGCCCGACCCCAGTGCCGCGTATTCACTTTCGAAGTCGGCGTATTGCTCAACCAGTCCAGCAGCCCCGCAGGTCGCGCCGTACCGACCGAGAAACCCCGCCCTGTAATCTGCCCAGTCCTTCATCGCAAGCCTCCATCTCGATCGGCCCCAGAATAGATCGCCTTCGTGGTAAGGGCAAGGCGGCGGGGCAAAGATTAAATCTGTGCTTATATTTATCTTTTGTGAGCGTATTTCCTAAGGCGATGGCTTGTTTTTCAGCAAAACCTTGCAGATTCTCGCACTCTTGGCCGTTGAAATAGTACTAATATAGTGCTATATACTCCGGAGATTCGTCGAATGAAGGACGGACGTTGAATTGCGAGGATCGTCTCCATGCTGGCGCTGACGCGAAAAACTGATTATGCCCTTCTCGCGTTGTCTTATCTGGCACGGCGGCGCGGGGTCTTGATCAGTGCGCGCGAGCTTTCGCGGCTTTCTCACGTTTCACAACCTGTGCTCACGAACATTCTCAAGATGCTCGCACAGGCAGGTATTGCCGTGAGCGAGCGCGGTTCCAATGGCGGGTATCGTCTGGCGCGCGAGACGGACGAGATCACCCTCGAATCGATCATCACGGCGATCGAGGGTCCGCTTCGATTCGTACAGTGTACGTCCGATCCGTCGGTCAATGTGTCGGCGAGTTGTGAGCTGGTGGACCACTGCCCGATACGGCATCCGGCGCAGCGCATTAACGGGCGTCTGCGGGAGTTTCTCGACAGCGTCACGCTTGGAGAGGTCATCGGCGACTACCCGGAACGAATCAGCGTGAATGTTCAACCGCGAGCAATGCCGTCGCAGGATGATGTTGCCTCGACAAAGGAGTAGAAACGATGGGCATGGTTTATCTGGATAACAACGCTACGACACCGCTGGACCCACGCGCCCTGGACGCGATGCTTCCCTATTTGCGAACGGAGTTCGGCAATGCCGCCAGTCGCAGCCATCAATATGGTTGGACCGCAGAGGAAGCGGTGGAAAAAGCGCGCAAACAAGTAGCAGCGGTTCTCGGTGCGAATTCCAAGGAGATCGTGTGGACGAGTGGATCGACGGAAGGAAACAACCTGGCGATTCAAGGCGTCGCCCGGATGTATGCGGACAAGGGAAAACACATCATCACCTGTCGAATCGAGCACAAGGCCGTCATCGACACGTGCAAGTACCTCGAAACGCAGGGGTACGAAGTCACTTGGTTGGACCCGGACCCCAAGGGTCGTGTCAGCGCCGATCAGGTTCGCGAGGCAATCCGGGAGGATACGATTCTCGTTTCGCTCATGTTCGCCAACAACGAGATTGGCACGATTCATCCGATCGGCGCGATCGGGGCGGTCTGTAAGGAGCGGGGCGTTTTGTTCCACACCGACGCGACGCAGGCATTCGGTAAGGTTCCGATCAACGTCAATGAAATGGGGATCGACATGCTCTCGATGTCGGCGCACAAGATTTACGGTCCCAAGGGTGTTGGGGCGCTTTTCGTGCGCCGCAAGAGGCCACGCGTTCGACTCGTTCCCATCATCTACGGTGGCGGACACGAGCGCGGGATGCGGAGCGGAACGCTGAATGTTCCCGGGATCGTCGGATTCGGGGCGGCTGCGGAACTCGCGTTGAATGAAATGGAGACGGAAAGCGCCCGTATCGTCGGACTCCGGGAGAAGCTCTGGAACGGTCTTAACAGCCAGTTAACGGAGATCTTTCGCAACGGTGATCCCGATCATTGACTGCCCAACACTTTGAACGTCAGTTTTTTGTACGTAGAGGGCGAGAGCTTGATGATGGGATTCAACGACTTGGCGGTCAGCAGCGGCAGCGCCTGCACCAGCGCGTCGTTGGAGCCGAGTTATGTTCTTAAGGGGTTGGGACTGGGCGACGACATAGCCCACAGCTCGATTCGGTTTTCGCTGGGACGTTTTACGACCGAGGAGGAGATCGACCACGCAATCGAACGCGCGGTGACCGCCGTCAACCATCTGCGTGATTTGAGTCCTCTTTACGAAATGGCACAGGCGGGAATCGATTTGTCGAAAGTGGAGTGGCAGCATCATTAACGGCGCCCGGTAGCGCCTCTTTTGCCCCTTCTCGTACGGGAGGGAGCAAGGTTGGATGCGAGATGCTTTTTGCACGACGCATCCTTTGAAACACGACAGGAGAGAGACCTATGGCATACAGCAACAAAGTCGTCGACCATTACGAGAATCCTCGCAACGTGGGGACGCTCGATGCCGACGCCAAGAACGTGGGAACGGGAATCGTCGGCGCCCCGGAGTGTGGGGACGTGATGCGCCTTCAGATTCAAGTCGATGAAAACGAGCGCATCGTCGACGCAAAGTTCAAGACCTTTGGTTGCGGAAGCGCGATCGCCAGCAGCTCCCTTGCCACCGAGTGGATCAAGGGACGCACGATTGACGAAGCGCTCCAGCTTAAGAACACGGAGATCGTCACGGAATTGGCGCTTCCACCGGTGAAGATTCACTGTAGCGTTCTCGCTGAGGACGCGGTGCGTGCAGCCATCGCCGACGTCAAAAAGAAACAGGAAGATACTGCCGCTACGACCGGCGCTGCGTCGTCGTAGTATTCGTTTCAAGCAGGGAAAATGAAAGGTTTTCACTCATCGGAGTAAGTAGAGATGGTAACATTAACGGAAGTCGCAGCCCGCGAGGTCAACAACATTATCGAGCAGCAGACCAAAGCCTCCCAAGAGGCGGGGGAACAGCCCACCAAGCTTTACCTGCGTGTCGGAGTTAAAGGGGGTGGGTGCAGCGGGTTTAGCTACTCGCTGGACCTCTCTGAGGGCAAGGGCGAAAACGACGAAGTGTGGACGCAGCATGGTATTGACGTCGTGTGCGACCCCAAGAGCATGCTCTATCTCGATGGAACGACGGTCGACTTTAAGGACGAGTTGATGGGGCGTGGATTTGTTTTCAACAATCCCAACGCCACAAGCTCGTGTGGTTGCGGTTCAAGTTTTTCGATGTAGAGAGACGGAGGCACGGATCGAGGAGCCGGTGATGAAAAAACAGACGGTTTCGCTACCGGTCAAGTGTCTCCATTGCAACGAACAGATGACAACCCCCATCCTGTGCGAGGGGTGTCACGCGCTTTATCCCGTCCCACAGTCGGCGGATTACTTTGACCTGCTGTCGATACCGCGTTCCTATCGCGTCGACTCGGGTGCGCTGGCGCGGGCATACCGTTCGATCGCACGCCGAATTCATCCGGACCGATTCAGCGGTGATGCTGAGGAGGCTCGGAATCTTTCGACGCGTCTGACTGCCGAGGTCAACCAGGCGTATGCGACGCTTGGCGACCCGGTGAAACGTGCGGCTTACATGTTGGAGTTGGCGGGCGGTCCCAGTGCCGTCGAAGTACGCGACGTTCCGGGGTCACTTCTGGGCGAGGTGATGATGCTGCGTGAGGCGATTGAACAGGCTCGACAGATCGCCGATGATGTATCCTTGGAAAAACATCGTACCGCAATCGGCAGGCGGCGCGACCAGGCGATGAAAGAAATCGAACAACGCGCAGATAATCTCCGCGGGGCAAGTGACGAAGAACGGAAAGCGTTTCGAATGCTACTCAACTCGATCAAATACTTTGACAATCTTCTTGCGGAACTGGCGACCGACCCGCTGGTTGTCGGAAAGGGTACTGAAACAGGTGGGTAAAGAACACGAAGTCATCATCGGGATCGACCTGGGAACGACGAATTCGCTGGTGGCTGTGGCGGACGAATCGGGACCGCGGCTCATACACGGACCCGGCGGAGAGGACGACGTGATTGTGCCCTCGGTCATTGGATTCGATCCGACCGGTTCGCTCCAAACGATCGGCGTTGAAGCGCGGGCGCACACCGTGGAACAACCGGAAACGACGATTCATTCTGTCAAGCGGCTGATGGGACGTGGCTATTCGCAGGTGCGTCAGGAAGCCCAAAGGCTCGCGTACAGAGTTGAAAAACGCCAGGAAAGCGGCGACCGCGACATCGCAACGGTCGTTGTCGGCCAGCGACACTTTACCCCGCCCGAGCTAAGCGCCTTGATCCTGAAAAACCTGAAAGATCGCGCCGAGAAGTCCTTGAAGAAACCGGCGCGGCGTGCCGTGATTACCGTCCCCGCTCAATTCGACGATGCCCAGCGACAGGCGACACGCGACGCGGGTCAGATTGCGGGGTTGGACGTCGTTCGCATCGTCAACGAACCGACGGCTGCGGCGCTCGCCTACGGATTGGATCGGGCGCAGGACGCGACCATCGCCGTTTACGATCTGGGGGGAGGGACGTTTGACATTTCGATTCTTCGACTTGAGGACGGGGTTTTTGAAGTGCTGGCCACCCACGGCAATACACATCTCGGCGGTGATGATTTCGACCATGCGCTCATCTCGCTCTTTGCCGACGAGATTCGGGACGAGTTCGGAATTGAAATCGTCACACCAACGATCAAACAGCAACTGCGAACACTCAGCGAAAACGTCAAGAAGCGACTGAGCGATCAGGACGAGGTACTGATCGAAATCGCGATCGGCAGCGACCGGACGTATAAGAGGTCGATGGCGCGTTCGACGTTTGAAAAGATGATTGAGCCGTTTGTCGATCGCACGATCCAATCCTGCGGCGAGGCCATGAAATCCGCTGGACTCACGACCGATCGAATTGACCAGGTGGTGCTGGTGGGGGGATCAACACGGGTACCGTACGTGCGTCGGCGGGTCGCGGAGGTGTTTCGTTGCAAGCCTTATACGGCGCTGAATCCCGAGCATGTGGTCGCTCTTGGCGCGGGCGTTCAGGCGTCGATTCTGGCCGGTGTGCAGCGCGACATCCTGCTCCTTGACGTGACGCCCTTGTCGTTGGGAATTGAAACGTTGGGCGGAGCGATGGGCAAACTCATATCCGCGAATGTCAAGATCCCCTGCAAGGCAAGCGAAACCTTTACAACGTTCAAGGATGGTCAAACCAACATCAAGATCAACGTGTTGCAAGGAGAGCGCGAGTTGGCCAAGGATTGCCGCTCGCTGGGCGTGTTCGAGCTGGGCGGGATTCCGCCATTACCGGCCGGTCTTCCCAAGGTCGACGTGACGTTCCTGATCGACCAAAACGGAATCCTCAACGTGTCCGCCAAGGAGCAACGAAGCGGAAAGAATGCCAGCATCCAAATCCTTCCGTCGCACGGGCTGACGCGAAACGAAGTGCGACGGATGGAACGTGAGGCGATTGAACACGCGCGCGAAGATATGGCAGCGCACCATCTTGTCGACGTGCGGACTACGCTCGAATTCGACTTGAACAAAGTCGAAAGTATGCTGGCAAGACATGCTTCGCAGTACGACGAACAAGAGCTTGAAAGTTTTCGTCGGCGTATTGCTGAGCTGCGAGAGTTTGCGCAGACCTGCGACGACGCGACCAAGATCAACGAACAACGTGAGGCGTTTAACCATGCAACCCTTCCGCTGGCGGAACGGGCGATCACGGCGGTCCTTTCGGAAGCAACGACGTCGAATCAACATGACGAAGGTAAAACGGCGTCCACTCAATAACCCTCTTTGAGATGATCGCCTGGGGGTTGCTGGATTGTTTCAGACGACGATCGCGTGCGAAATCTCGCGACGCATAAGACCGATGGATCGAGTGATGATTTGTGAAATGCAAAAGAAAAGGAATAACAGCAGATGGGTGGAACCAATCCTTACATCCAACAACCGCAAGTTCAGCCTCCGACCAAGCCCTACAGGATTACGTTCCTGCCGATGAACGTAACGGTTGAGGTCGATCCGGGAAAGATTCCGTATGAACACAACGGCTTGCCGGGCAGTATTTTGGATATCGCGCTGGGAAGCGGGATCGACGTTGATCACGCTTGCGGCGGGGTTTGCGCTTGCTCCACGTGCCACGTTTACATTCAACAGGGGGCCGAGACGATCAATGAATCGTTGGAGGAAGAAGACGACATGCTCGAGTCCGCTCCCGGTCTCAAGCCCACCAGCCGACTCGCGTGTCAATGCGTCCCGAATGGGCAGGCGGATGTTGTTGTTGAGGTTCCCGATTGGAATCGCAACCTGGTACAGGAAGGACATTAGAGCTCAGTTTGTTTTCGTGTGGCGGTACTCAGTTGAGGGAGGGCCTTTGACATCCACGAGATCCGCGCGGACTAAAGTCGGCTCGCTACACAATCAGTGACAATGCTGTAGGGCACCGAACACTTAAGTGACGCGGGCAATCTCCAGAGTCCCCCTTGTTGCTATTTGTTGGAGGCGAGAACAAGGAACCCGGTTTGAAATCAAACGTTCGATGCTCCTGGAACAAGCAAGAGACGCTCATGAACGAAAAGCTGACTTGGGACGATGCCGAAGAAATCGGTATCCAATTGTTTGAGAAGCTTCCGGATACGGATCCGTTGTCGGTGCGGTTTTCCGACCTGCACCGATGGGTATGCGATTTGGACGATTTCGACGACGACCCCGAGGCCTCGACCGAGCGCAAACTCGAATCGATCCAGATGGCCTGGCTCGAAGAGTGGCAGGACGCAAACGGGTAGGAAACTTCGAAGGACAACACAAGCAACTCAAGCGACCCGCCGGTCCTCACCACACCTTTGAGCGGGAAGATGCGGGGCGTTCCGTGCGATACACGCGTGTTGCGTTCTATTTCACCCGACCCGCGAAATCGTCGTATTTGGGGACGCGCAATCGCTTGGTGGTGGCGCGTGTTATCTTGCCGGAAGGATCCTCAAAACTAGTGACGATTTCGATGTCGTGCCCGGCGATGGATTTGCTGGCCCATCGAAGGTTGAGTAGATATCCCTCGCCCAGGATTTTCGCATGGATCTTCGCGAACGTGCTGGCTGGATAGTGCCAATCGCTCACCAGCTCGCGTCTTTTCTTTCCGTCCTTCCCACGGGAAACGGTGTACATTTCGATGTTGAAGGTACCGTCGCGAAGGACGCCCCGTTTTTTCCCAACATCCAGAAAAACGCGATAGCGGAGTCCTTCCGGATCGCGATCGCCCTTTGCGTCGGCACTGACCCAGGGTTTCTGCTGGTAAATGCAGATAACGTGTCGAACCGGACGCTGGGGACCACTGAAGATGCTTGCCCGTCCGAAGAACCGACAGCCTCCCGTTGAAAAAAGAAGGACGCATCCAGCCAAGACCACCGCGGCGTTCGTTTTTGTTCGTTTCGACATCGAGTTGTTTCCAATTATTCAGATCGTACGCCCCGGTATTGTTCGGACCTACACCGGTCTCAAGCCATCGCGGCGACCGTGTGACAAGGCGTTTCAACAACCCTCCGGCAACGGTTCTTTGCAAGCAGATCGCCGTGTATACAAAGTGCTACTCCTCCACGGGTTGCGGTCGCCGAGCGACGCGCGGACCATAGACACCCTTTTTCACGCCAGCGTCGGTCGTTCTGGTCGGGGAGAGCTTGGGTCCGTACGTACGTTTTGGTGTCTTGCTTTTGTCACCCTTTTTCTTCTCAGGAGCGCTGCGCCCGGCGTTTGGACCTTTTTCTGTTTTTGGTCCCAGCCCGTTGTTTTCAGGAGTGATGCGGAGTCCTTCCATGAGTGGACTCTGGAGAACCGACTCGGGCATAATGAACTTGTCGCGCTGTTCGACCGACATATTGTGAACGTCTTCATCCGTCCGAAGAATGTCCACGGTCAAAACGACCAGCAACTCCGTCTTGTTGGTCGAGGTGGAGGTCGTACGAAACAACTTCCCCACGTACGGCAGGTCGCCCACAAAGGGGACTTTGTTGATATTCGACCCGTCGCGTGATTGAATCAACCCACCGATCACGACGGTCTCTCCGTCACGCACGGTTACGTTCGTGGTCACCTGGCGCGTAGAGATAATGGGTTGTTCGATCCCATTTCCCAGGTCGATGTTTTCGCCGACGTTGGAAATCTCCTGGTCCAGGGCGATGGTCACAAAACCATCGGGGCTGATGTGCGGAGTCGCGGTAAGGATAACACCGGCATCCTCGCGTCCGGGGGAGGCGGTGATGGCCCCGTTATCGGTCACCTGGGACGAAGTGATGATCGGAATCTCGTCGGCAATGGTGATGTTTCCCTCTTCCCCATTTCGCACCATCAGAATCGGTCGCGACAGGACTTCAAGACGGTTGTCCTGTTGCAGCGCATGAAAGAGAAAATTAAAGTCTTCTCCGGTAACGGTGAAGCTGAACCCGAGCGGTCCTCCCGCACCGAGAGCAGTCCCGGCCACGACGTCAAAATCACTTCCGGTGATGATTCCGTTGGGTCCAACAATAGCGCTATCCGAAAAGTTCAAGTCCTGTCCGGCGATTTCAATGCCTAAATCAACGTTGTCATTGAGCGTAACCTCTGCGATAAGCACCGAGATCATCACCTGCGGTTCCGGACGATCGAGCGATTGGATCATGTCCATGGTGGCCCGGTAGTTTCGCGGGCTGGTCCCGATGATCAAGTTGCTGCTGCCGGCCTCGGGATCCCCAATGGCCGAAATGGAGACCTGGCGATCCATGCGAAGTTGGCGCGATTCCTGATCGGTCACATCGCCCAAGACATTCAGCTCCTGACCGATAAAGTCGGAAACCGCCTGTTGCAGTTGGTTTCCGTCCGTAAACTTTGCGTGATAAACCTCGGTCACGCGAGATTCCGCCTCCTGAGAATCGAGATAGCGGATCAAGTCTTCGACCATGTTGAGATAGATTTCAGCCCCGGCGGCGATGATGGTGTTTGTACGAGGATCAGATGCAAAACGAAGCTCTTGCCCGATGGTGGCCAGTTCTTCGCCGCCCATATCGCCAAAGGTAAGCTGGGTCGGGGCGGCACCATCGGCATTGTCCCCTCCGGTTACGCTCTGCGCTTGAAAGAGATCCGTAAGCTGCTGAACCATGGTGTCAGCGTCGCTGTTGACCAACGGGAAGAGCCGGATTTCCGAGGTCACCGGTCGAATCCGATCGAAATCTTTGATCATCGCTTCCAGCATGGCCATCGAATCGGCGGGCGCCATCACCATCAGCGAGTTTGTGCGCGCGTCGGGTTGGATGCGAATATCCTGGCGAAGCAGTTTTCGAAGCACTTCGCGTCCATCGGGCATTTTTTCCATGAACGAAACGATCATGGCCTGCTCAGTGTCACCACCGCCGCCGTCGCCGGTGATGGTGTCTTGGAGCAGCGTGGCGAAGTCCTCTGCGAGCGCCTGTTTGAGTTGGATTACCTTTACCATCATCTCGACGGCGGGGGTGGACGTGTCAAGCTGGCTGATGACCTCGCCGATGTTGGTCATCTGCGCGGGCGATGCCCAGACGATAATCGAGTTGGTTCGTTCGTCCGCCTCGACGGCAATTGCATCCGCTCTTCCCGTGCTCCCTTCGCCGGTGTTTTGAAAAAGCGCCTCAAGCTGGTCGGCCACGTTTGCAACCTTGGCCATTTTCAGGGGGAAAATCTTGAAGTATCGCGCCAGCGTGGAGGGTTTGTCCAGAAGGTCCAAAAGCCCCGCAAGAACTACGTGATCGTCGCGCGAAGCACTGACCACGAGACTATTCGACGATTCTTCCGGAAGGATCACCACCGGGGTTCGCGTCGTATTTCCATCGTCGCGCGAGTCGAACAGTTCCTGGGTTCTCTGGGCAATCTGTGCGGCCGAGGCATTGCTGAGCGAATAGACCTTAAAGACGGCCGTCATCGGACCTGCTTCCACGTCGAGTCGTGTCAACACCTCCTGGACGCGTTCCATTGAGTCTCGCGGGGCGGCCACAACCAGCGCGTTGCTTCGTGGATCGGGAATGATCGTCGGCTCTTGAAACGTGTCGGACTGAGAGGCCATTCCGGTGAAGAGTTCGTCGAGCATATCCGCAATGACTTTTGAATCGGCGAAGCGAAGCTTAAACAGTTGCATGTCGTCAATGAGCGGCTGAGCCTGGAGCGTCTTGATCAGGCGTACAATCTCCTCGTAGTCCTCCATGCTGGACGCAACGATCAGCGAATTGCTTCGCTCGTCGGTGGCGATGACCGGGAGATCTTCAAGCACATCCGCCTCACGTCGCAAGTCCGCCTTTCGCTGCCAGAGTTCGTCGATTTTCTCTTTAAGATTCTTGGCGGAAAGTCTCTCGCACGAGATGATGCGAATCTGATCAAAAAGCTTGGCCGGTTTCGTATCGAGCTGCCTTGCGACTTCGGTGATCTCCGAGAAGTTTTCTTCCGAGGCGGAAACAATCAGCGAATTGCTGCGGATATCGGTGCTTAGAAACACCCGCTCGCGTTCGAGCGCTGCGCCGTTGGCACCGGTCGCCTGAGCTGCTTCAAAACGCTGATCGAACAGTTCGGTAATCACCTGACCCAATTGCGTCGCGTCGGTATGTTCCAGCGCGATCAACTTCAACGGAAATTTCAGCGAACGCGAAGGTTGATCCAAATCCTTCACAAGCCTGGCAACCAGCGCCAGTTGCTCCGGACGACCGGAAGCGATCAGCGTATTCGTCCGCACATCCGTTGCGAACCCGACGTTGTACACAAGTGCCCGACCTGTGGCATCGCTTGGAACCCCGTCCTGCCCCGAACCGTCGGGGTCTTGCGGAAGGTCTTTGGCATCGGTAAACATCTGCGTGAGGGTTTCGGAAAGCGTCTCCACGGCCGCAAAGCGAAGCGGGAACAGCTTGACCCGAACATTCTCAGCAAGCGGAACCCCGTCCAACAATCGAATCAATTCGGTCATGGGATCGACGTTTTCTTCCGCGGTGGCCATGATCAGGCTATTGGTTCCCTTGTCGGCAAGAATCCGTGTCGGTTTTTGCAGGTCAATCGGCGGCAAATCCACCAGTTTTCCCGTGGGGTCCAGCTTGCTGATTCGCAGTCGTTGAATCACCTCCTCAAGGTCGGCGGGATTTCCTCCGGTACTGGATTTGAGCAAGTCCTCAATGACACTTTTCAGCTCATCCGCATTGGAATGAAGGAGAGGAAAAATTGTCAGCTTGACTTCGCCGAATCCACTCACCGGTTCGACGTCGATCTGCTTAATGAGGTTCTCGATGGTTTCACGTTCAGATTCATGCGCGGTGACGAAAATCGTATTGTTGGCGTCAACCGCACGAATCTGCAGCTTTCCGCCCTCCTTGCCGACACCCGTCGCGTCTCGCAACTGCTTGATGATTTCTTCCAGCTCATCCGCCACCTGGCTCGCACGACGATATTTGATCTGGAACGTAATCAGGTCGATCTTTCCCAGCGGGTCGGGAACGGCATCGACCTGCTTGATCACATCAATGACCCAATCAATCTCCGAGGGAACCGCCGCAACCAGAATAACATTGGCCGAAAGCGCCGTCAGCGTCACCTCGTCTTCGGGAAGTTTGTTGGGAGCCTTCGTCACGTCGCGAACGGCTTCCTGGACCGTACGCGCTATGTCGTTCGCGTCACGTTCGGTCACGGTAACGATATCAATCACCTTCGGTTGGCGCTCGGCATCGAGACCCCGAATCAGCAACTCCAAAACCGCGACCGCCTCTTTGGGGCCCTGCAAAACGAGTTGATCGCCGACCATTTCAACGGTGATGTCGGCGCCCATCAGCCTCTTGAGCAGTTCGGGATCCACGCCCTTTAGAAGTTCGTCGATGCGAGATTCCCCTCCCGTGGAAACATTCTGCCGGGCGACCGCTCTTTTGGCTTTTTCGCTGAGATTATCGGGTTTCTTTGTGGACACGGGTGCTTTTTTCCCCGGGAAGGGCTGCGATTTTGCAACGGTTGCGGGTTTTTGCGCATGGCTGGTTGAAATCGAAAGCAAAACCACCGAGGCGCTCAGTAAGGCGATCCATGACCGCCGCATTTCGTTACGTTTCCGTGCAGTGTTGGTTCTCATCATCCGATTTCCCTCAGCTTCCATCAAAACCGCAACACTCCAAAAGTCGCGGGTTCAACATTTTTTCTTTTCAAACCGGCGGTCCGCAATCGAGCTACCGCTTCGCTCCGCCATCCCGCACCCCCCGCGCTTCGAAAGTCGGTCGCACCGACCCCATCGCAGCACGGCGCAGGTTGATCCAGTGTCGCATTTGAGACTACGGGAGACGACGCCTTCTTCCGCCACCGCGCCGCGCGGGACTCCTGGGGCGTGCTCGCCTGCCGGCGCGCCGGGCGGAACCACGCGATCCGCCTGACGAACCTTGCTGGGTAAGCTGGTCGATCAGCCTTTGAATGTCGTCCAGCGCAACGTTGCGCACTTTCATTACGCGCGTTTCCGTACCGCCGGGCGGACCCATTTCCTGTAGCTGCTTCACCATTGCCTCGGCGTCGGCAAAAAGCGACGCACTACCCGCAATCGTGATCGAATTCGTACGACGATCGCTGGAAACCGTGATGCTGGCAACCTGAATCCCCTTGATTCCCGCGGCGCGCTGCTTGGCTGTTTCGTTGATCGTGCGCTCGACCATGTCCGCCGTGTCGTCGGGGTTCATCCCCGCGGGAAGGGAAATAATCTTGTAAGGCGTGAGGTCCTTTTTGTCTTTCGTATCAATTTTTACGACGAGGTCTTCGATGGCCTTCATATCCGTCGGCGAAGCACGAACAATCAAGTTACTACCCATTTCGTCCGCGACGATCACCGGAGGCTGATAATTCCGCCGTCCGCCTTTTTTGGCATTTTTGAAGACCTCCTGCAAACTCGACACGATCATTCCGACGTTGACGTACTGAATGGGAATGATCTGGGGGACGCTTCCTTTTTCGCCGGCGGTGTCCATAGCCTGGACGATTTCTTCGAGGCGTTCGACTTCTTGCTTGGCGCCGGCGATCATGATCGAATTGCTCGAACTCATCGCGCTGAGTCGCACATCTCCGGAAAGCTCTCCGCGACCGCCTTTGCCTTTCTTTCGAAGATATTCCTGCATCGCCTTGAAGATTTCATTTGCATCCGCATACAAAAGCGAAACCATACGGACCTCGCCGCCTGCGGCAGAATCTTCCGTGTCCAATTCGGCGACGGTCGCTTTGATTCGATCAAACTCGGCCGGATTGGTCTTCACGACCAGGGCACGGGCTCCCGAAATGGCAGTGATGATCGTCCCCTGTCCGCCGCGTTTCCCTTTTTTCCCGTAGAGTTGGTTGAGCGTTTTGGCCATTACGTCGGCGTCGGCATGTTTGAGGGTTACAACATTCACATCGTGCCCGCTCGGCTCGACGTCGATTGACTTGATCAATGTCTCAAGCTCTGCCATCTCCGTCTTGTTGGCAAAAATAAGCAACGAGTTCGTTGAAGGTTCGGGGGTAATCTGAACCGGCTGATCGCCACGTCGCGTTGATTTTCTCCCCCGGTAGGCCTTCTGCAGCGTCTGGGCGACTTCCTCAGCGTTGGCCTTTTTGAGCTTGTAGAGTTGAAGGTCCTTGCCCATGTTCGATTCGACGTCAACTTTCTCAATGAACTTCCTAATCCGAGCGTGATTCTTGGCCGACGCGGTCACGATCAACGACTGTGTTGCCCCCTCAACCGCCGAGGTCACCTGCTCCGATGGACTGGGCTGCGAGCGAACATCCCACCGAAACATGTTGAGAACCACTCCATTGAGTGACCCCGGGTCTGCAAACCGAAGCGGGTAAACCTCCGTCGTTCGTTCGCCTTCCAGGGGCGGTTCAATGTCGATTTTCGTAAGCAGTGCCGTGATCTCGGCGAGTTCCTTATCATTCACGTCAGCGATGATGAAGTTGGTTTTGGGGTCGGCCACAAACGTCGGTCCCCGGTCACTTCGTTGGCGGCGCACCGCGTTGCGAAACACCTGCGTCAATTGGTTGGCAACTTCGGCGGCGGAAGCGTGCTTGAGACGAAGGACCTGCCGAGTACGAAGCTGGGTGGCAAATTTTTCATCGTCCAAACGCGAAATCAGATCGGCCACGATGATATGATTCTCTTTGCTTGCCACCACAACGACCATCTGCGTTGCCGGTTCAGCAGCCGCCAGGACCGTATCACTTGATCGAACCGTTCGCGTACGTCCACCGGACTGCGTGCGCGCCTTGGCCCATTGGTTAATGATGTTGACCACGGCGTTGGGGTCGGCAAACTTAATCGGGTAGGTACGAATCTCCGTTGCTTCCGCGGAGGCTGACTCAGTATCCAACCGGGCCACGCGTGCCTTGACGAGTTTCATGTTCGTTTCACTCGCCTGCACGATGATCTGCTTGGTTTGCACATCGGGGGTGACCGCGACGGTATACTCGAAGGGCGAAACTCTTGTCTTTCCTTCAAGACTCTTCAGTGCTTGCTGTCGATCCTTGAAAATCATGTTGATCGACTCGGCCACATCCTCCGGGTTGGCAAACTTCAGAGTGATTGTTTCGGTTTTCAACTCGGTTCCCGGCACGTCAATTTTTTTGATGATCGGTTCGATTTCGTCGATTTGCGACTGATTGGCGATGACCGTAATCTGGTTGAGGCGCGGATAACCGATGATCGTCGGCGCGTTGGGCGAGTCGCCGACGCGGGTGATTCCCTCTCCCGCTTTACCTCCGCGTCCACCCTTGGCGCTCTCCGATCCGAAATGCGATGCAAGGTAATCGACGACTTCGTTGGCCTCGGCGTGCTCGAGGGTGTAATACTTGGTAATCCGTCCCGGCATCCCTTCCTTCTTGTCGAGTTCGTCAATAATCTTCCCGATGTAATCCAGCGCCGCAGTCGGGGCCATGACCATAATCGAGTTGGTCAGCTCGCTGCTGAAAAGCTTGATGTCACCCGTGTCAACCTCGAGTAGATTGGTCCCCCCAACCGTTTCCTGCAGGATCGTTTCCGGAAGCTGTGCGCCGCCCCCACCGGAAGAAGCGCTGGTCGAGGTCGCCCCGCCCTTTCGGTTCGCTCCGGCGCGCGGTCGGGGCGTTCGTCCGCGACGCCGTGCTGCCGCGTTCAACCCGAGCATGTCCTTGAGCATGTCCTCAACTTCCTTGGCGTCGAGGTTTTTGAGCGGGTAGGTGCGCATGAAGCTGTCCATCGGTTTGGGCTGATCGATCGTGGCCAGCAGCTTGCGGATCTGCGGGTACTGGCTCGCATCGGCGCGAAGGATGAGCGTACGATCGCGTGGATTGGGGTACACGCGGACGGTCGTCGGGGGAAGCTGTGGAACCGCCTGCTGTTGACGCTGTTGCTGGCCTCTTTGTTTTCCTCGTTGATCGTCGCCGCCCTGGCCTTTCTGATCTTTTTTATTTCGCTGTTGTTGCTGGCGTTGCGCCGCCTGTTGCTGACGCTGTTGCTGCCTTTGGAGTTGGAGGAGTTGCTGTCGCTGCTGTCGTGTCGCGTTGAACATTTCGTTGATGATGTCCATCGCGGAATAAACGTCGATGTAGCGAACGCGATACACGCGGATGTCAGGAGCGATGGGGAGATTCTCGACCTCCTCCTTCATCTCATCGAGCAGCGCCTCGATATCGGGCAGGACGCCCTCAGGCCCCTCGTAGGTCCAAGTGCCTTCTTCGTCATTCCACCGCAGTTTCACCAGTTGCCCTTCTGGCAGCTTCTTGGACGAAGGCGAACGATCTTCTTTGCGATGCTCCGCACCGGGCGTCTTTTTCTTTACTTTCTTCTCCTTGATGATTGGCGCAACTGCGTCACGAATCATCGTGTCGGCGTCGTTCCCATTGCGTTTCGGTGCGGGTGCCGAACGCACCGCCGCCGGAGTTCTTCCTTTGCCTCTTTTCGTGGTCGAGTCGCCTTTGACGGGCTTGCGAGACTCTCGTTTCTGTGCCGTGATGGTTTCCAGCAAACCGATGGCCGCGGCGCGCATCGTCGCGGGAAGAACGCAAGGATGCCCCCCGCCGCGATTCGGCGGATGAACTTCCTCCACCCCGTAGGTTTCCTGCTTGACTGGAGTTACATCCTCGACGACAACCCTCACGCCCGAGATGCTTTCCGAAAGAATCTTGACCACGTCGCTTGGTTTCATCCCCTTCGGTGCGGGCATGGCCTTGCGAACGATCTTCAACTGTTCCGGATCGGGGACATCCACATACTTGGCGATCAGCTCTCGCAACTCGTCAAAACGTGTCTTGTCGGGGTATCGAACAACAATAAAGTCACCGAACAGCGCCGCTTCGACCTGCGGAAGCTGATCCTGTGGTTCCCAAAGCGTTGACAGCACGCCTTCCAATTGCCAGGACGCATCGAGCGGGTCGGCGTATTTCAACTCATACAAAAACTTGGGAATCGCTGGAGCCGAGGCGAGCTTTTTCCCACCTTCCTCCGCTGGCGAATCAAACCGCTTGATGATCGCGTCGATGCGACGCGCCTTTCCGGCGGTGGCGGCGACGAGCATCGTATGGCCAATCAGGTCCGCCTGGATGTAGACATCTTGACTGCTGTATGATTTGCTCGTTGAGAAAGTATCCGCATCCTCCTCGGTATCGTTTCGGGTTTGCGCGGGGCGTCTGGGAGGTCTGGCACCTCCAATGCGAACCGGCGTCTCGACCACGTTGACGATCAAATCAAAGAGCTTGGTCATGTCGGCACTCTTGATGTCGTACACCATGATCTCGCGATCGGACGACGACAGGGCATCAAGCTTGCGAATCCACTGCTCGGCCTGTTCCACGTCATCTTCCAATCCTCGAAGAACGATCGCATTGCCCCCCGGCGCTTCGACGATCGTTAGCGACTCGCCGGTGGACAAGTTCGCGTTTGCCCCGGAGCCGCTCGCCTGTTTCCCACGATTGAGACGGCGAATGGTCGTCTTGCCCGTCATTTCCCGAAGCGCTTTGACCATTTCACCCGGCTGGGCGTTCATCAGGTTGACGGTCTTGAAAACGACTTCGCCTTTGCCCGTGGGCTTATCAAGTTCGCGCACCAGCGACCGAATCTCGTCAACAATCACTTGTGGTGCCGCCACTACGATTTTCCGGCGCTCGCCGTCCGCTTCAATGTGGTATCGATCGCTTGTCGCCTTGGAGATGCGCCCACGGAGCTTGGCCTTCGCCTTGGACGCGACCGGGTCAACGCCGCTCGCACCAAGCTTGCCCGCTTCAATCAGGTTTTTCACTTTGAGCTCGAGGATCGGTTCGATGCGTTCGACAAGCTCCTTGGTGTCGGCGTTCTGAACGGGAATCACGGCCACCATGATCTTCGGTTCTTCCGAACCGACGCGCAGCACATCGAGAAGTCGTTCAATATCGGGAAAGAGCGATGGTTCGGCAATGACGATCAGCCGACCCACCGCCGGCTGGGGAATGAATTGCGGTCCTTCGGGTACGACCGCGCCGGTGGCGGCGTCCTTGGCGCGTCGTCCGGGACGTCGAGGCTGCTTGCTTCCCGTTAAGACCGAGCGAAGCGTTTCGGTGATTGCTTCAAGGTCCGCTCCGGGGGGGAAATCCTCGTAAACCTTCAACTCGGGCTGTCCGTCTTGAACGTCGAACTCGTCGATGATCGCCGCGACCTCTTCATGCTGAGCCGGCGTGCCGCGAACGATGAGCTTGTTTCCATACTCGATAATCGTAAGCTCGCTGGAAGCGGACGTGCCGCCGGCGACGGAGATTACCTTCGAGGCCCCGGATTTCGACCTGCTGTCCAGCATGCCCTTGCGTTTGGAGGTTCTCGGAGAGCGCGGAGGAACCTGCGTGTCATTCACCAGCGATTCGATAATCTCCTTGATTTCGGGGGGCTTGGCATAGCGAATCGTGTACGTGCGCTTCTCGATTTGCGAGGGCTTGTCGATCTCCGCAAGGAAGGCGCTGATTTGCTCGATCTCCTGCGGATTGGCCCCCATAATCAACAGCGAACCGTTCGACGGGACCATCCGAATTCCGGAATCGAAGGTGTTGGTGCCAATGATATGACTCAACTCCTCCGCGGCCTTTTCCGCGTCGATATGTTTCACCGCCAACCGCTCGAACGGTGCACCGAGATTCGCCGGGGTGTCAACACTCTTAATGAACGCAAGGTACTTATCCCACTTCGCGTCGGTGCAAAGCGCCAGTAGCATCATCGTTTCGTCATCGGCGGTGAAACTTCCGGAAGGGGCGGGAGGAGACTTGGAACGGGAGGCCGCGGATCGGCGAACCTTTTTGGCTGCGATCTCGATTCGGGAGGGAGTTGATCCGCCGCTGGTTTCCTCCCACTGGTGAATCATGTCCACAACGAAGGACGGCTTGCGGTACACAAGACGTATGGAATGAAGCGTAACAGGCGTCTTGGCGACGTCGAGGATCGCGATGATATCGTTGATCTTCTTGAGAGTCTCCTCCGAACCGGTATACCAAAGCCCGTCGCCGGCGGGGTCCACAACGATTTGATGACCGGTGGACTCTTTCTTGGCGCCCTTTCCGGTCGTTGTCGGGATCATCTCGTCCAGGGTGCGCTTGAGCTCCTCAGCTTCCCCGTGCTTGAGCGCGATGCGCGTCCACTCAACATCCGCGGACACGTCCAGCATGTCGACAAATCGCCGCACCTGATCAAAGTCCGATTCGTCCGCCGCGAGAACAATGATGGCATTCTCAGCCGGGTGTGCGAGCAGTGTAATCGAATCGGCCGTGGCAACCTGCGCGGAACCAACCTTCGACTTGTTCGAACGACGCATGCGTTTGGTGGTTTTGACCGCACCGCCGGGCGACGCGGACGCCGCAATCAACTGTTGCACAATCGGGACGATATTGTCGGCCCGGGCATGCTTGAGCATGATAATCGCGGGCGGCGGGTTTTGTGCGGAAACATCGACATCGATGAACTTCAAAACGTGTTTCATCTCGTCAACTTTGTTCTGCATCGCACGCACGATCAGCACACCCTGGCTGTCGTCTGGAACGATGCTCACGGGGGGTTCGGCGATGTTTTGCAGGTCTGACGGATCCCCGCGTCCACGTCCGCCGCGCGGGGAAGGCCTGGCAGCGTTGCTGCCACCGTCGATATTCATAATCGCGCTGAGCTTGTTCAACGCATCGCTGGGCGAGAGATGCTGAATCTCAATGCGCACAATCACACGGGGGTCGTCGCCCTCGCCCGGAAATAACTTGATCAGATCAAGGTACTTGTCGATATCAGTGACCAGACCAAAAATCGTAAGGCGATTTTGATCTCCCAGCGCCGAAATCCTCACATAATCAGGCAACCAGTCTCGCAGCTGATTCAGATTCGCAACCGACCCCGCCTTGGGCGTATAAACCACGAGCGCAATCTCGTCGTCCGGTAGATGGGCCTCTCGAAACGCCTCGACGCTGGGATACATCCGCTTGAGCGGAAGGATTCGGTAGAAGTCCGTAACGCGCGTGATCTGCAGGTGCGTCGGAGTTCGATAAAGCCAGTAAGGTTCGTGTGACTTGAAGTTAAACAGAATCATCCGGATTCGACCGAGCGCTTGATCGAACGTGAGCTTCTCATTTGTCACGAAAGTCACCTGACCGGTCGGCGCGTTTCCAATCACCCCCAAACCCGTCTGCCTCGCAAAACCCTCGACAAGCTGCGCATACGTACCGTTTTTGATCGCAAAACCGTACATGCGATCTTCTGGGGGGGTATTGTCCTCGGCAGGAGCAATATCAAGAGGCGTGGACGCTTGCTTCGGGGGAGTCGCGGCACTCCCGCGATGACTCCCCGCCGTCGGCGCGGAAGTCCCAAGCTTGGGACGCACATTGCCCCGGGGTGGTTGTTTGCCCCCGCGCCGGCGCAATACTTCGCTGGGGGGCGTTTGCCCGCGCATCTTAAACATCTCGTCGATCTTTTTTTGCACCTCGGGATCGATCCCAACGTCTCCTTCTGTCGCGCCGGGGGTGTTTTGCGGCTTTGGCGTTTGCTTGCCGACGGGCTTGTTCCTCCCCTTGGAGGGCGGAGTTGCCTTGCGAGCAGAGCCGGGTTTTGGGGGAGATTTCCGCAGTCGTGAAGGAACGGTTCGCGTCCTCTTTTTTCCTCGTCCGGCTCGCGAAGTCGGTTTTCTGGCGGAACGGCGACCTTTGTGCGGCTTGTTGTGTGCTTTGCGCGTTTCCGGACGCTGAGCCGGTTTAACCTGCGCCGAGACCCCGGCTGTTGCGGTCGTGAGAATGGATACCGACAGCATCGCAAGAATTGTCGCGAACCGTCGAGAGGGATGACCCGTTCTTTTCGTTTCCATTAGGACTGACTCCATTTCGCAGTGTTGCTCGCCCGCTGCGCCTTTGTACCGTCGAGCCTGCGTATCGTGGCATTCATTTCTCGTGTTGACCGCCCTTTTTCGCATCGACCGCGCGCCACCGCGGCGGGGAAACTCTCACCCTAGTTGCGTTTTCCATCCTGGCGGCGATTTTTCGTCTTAACCGGAATCGGTTTTTTCTTGCCGACCGGTAACGGGCTCCTTTTCCCCGGGACGACCACAGTCCCCTTCCCCCGCACGGGGAGGGGATTACGCTTGGCACGTGGAACCGTAGCCGCCGCGGGTTTCTTGGGCGCTTTGCGCACGGGATGGGCGACCTTTTTGTCCCCCAAACCGGTTGTGTTCGATCCTTTTCCGACCGGTTTGGGCCCGTGCGGTTTTTCCACCGGAAGGACGACCGAACTTTTCGCGTCGTCTGTGGCGGCGTCCGTCTTGGGATCGTCGACCTGCGCCAATTGTTTCATCAGTTCCATATACTTCCCAGCCGCCCGCTGGAGAATCGGGTATTCCAAGGCTTTCTCAGCGGGAATGAAGTGATCGAGTGTTTCACCAAGAGGATAAACAAACAGCTTGTCTTCCCACTTGACGAGCGCGCCACTTTGATGAATGAAAATCAGTTCGCCGCCCTCGAATGGATCACCGATCCCGTAGTACGAGTTTTGCTTGCTGCGCGAATGGTGCACCATGATCTCGTCGCGCTTGTCGTCTTTGCTCTCACGCAGCAATACCATCGTCAACCTCTGATACCTGGCGTCCTTCGACGTTTTTCGACCGGTGGCCACGACCGGGGGGGGCGATTTCTGCGTTGGAGTGATCGGAGGTGCTTTGCGGGGAGGTTCAGCCACCGTCACCGAAATCAATGATTTTCCCGTGTGCCCGCGTGCGTCACCCACGGTGACCGTGTACACCTGCCGCCCCACAACGGAGGTGTCAACAACGGGGTTTTTCTTGTCGGGCGTGGTAAGACCCTTCTCCGGCGTCCATTTGTACGTGTACGGACCCACGCCGCCCTCCACGCTGACATCGAGGGGGGCGCGTTTGCCCTGGACGACCGTCATCGTTGGATGCGTTTTGACTTTCATCACGACGTATTCGTTAAACGGGTCTCCCTTCCAAATCGGCGCGTAGTCGGTTCGGTCATGGCGAACGAAAAAGTCGGGATGAACAAGGTCCTTGGGATTGAGACGACCCACGATGCGGTTTTGTGGAACCGCCCATATCTCAACGGGGACGCGAAGGTTGACGCGATTGATTGTTGCTTTGCGACTCCGAGCGCTTGAGGGAGAAATCGAAACATTGCCGACTCGGCAAAGCTGGGGAAGCTCCGAAATATCCTCCAAAAAACGAACAACCGAGTCAAACGCCCCCGATCCGGCGATGGTAACCGTGGCCGTCCACAACCCCGTCTTGCGCTCCTGCGATGGTCGCGTCGGGGTGACCTTGACATTCGTCAGCTTGTGCTTTTCCAGCAACTTGTTGAGACGCGAACGAATCTCGGTCACGGCGGTATTGATATCGAACCCCCCGGCTCGACCGGCCCATTCTCGATACTCGTACCGCGCCTTGTTGACCTTCTCGACCTGGGCTTCAAGCCTGTCAAGTTCCTGCTGTCGCTCGGCTATGCGATCATCAATGGTGACGAGAGGTTCGATCCACCTGGGATACACTACCCCCGTCATCGCGGCATACGCAACGAGCACTCCGAAGGCACTTGCAAGAATTTTAGTCCGTCTATCCATAACACAATCAAGCGTTGTCAACCGCATCGGGGGCGGGCTGTTTCGGCGCTTACCTTCCCCCCCTTCTCCTTGAGCCTTTCGGGGAGCCTTTCGGGGAGCCTTTCG
>Ga0114931_10000767_pt1 | contig 40049 bp, 35 predicted proteins | sample 2SBtaG_FD_89579 | JGI IMG/M metagenome (GOLD analysis project Ga0114931, IMG submission 89579) | Deep subsurface microbial communities from Kolumbo volcano to uncover new lineages of life (NeLLi) - 2SBTROV14_V59a metaG | ecosystem: Environmental > Aquatic > Marine > Volcanic | place: Kolumbo... | reverse complement strand
TGCCGACCCCGAACGAGTTGGAGACGTTCACCGAGCAGATCCTGTTCCATACGATGCTGCACGAGGACTTCCGGTTGTTCTTCCGGGCGCTGCCCAAGGACGCACACCCGATGGCGGCCTGCTCAGCCATGGTCTCGGCACTCGCGACCTTCTACCCGGACTCGCTCGACCCCCGTGACCCCCACGAAGTGGAGGTCTCGATCCACCGCCTGATCGCCAAGCTTCCCACCATCGCGAGCTATGCCTACAAGCACTCGGTCGGCCAGCCGTTCATGTACCCAGACAACTCGCTGAGCTACGTCGGCAACTTCCTGCGCCTGATGTTCGCGACGCCGTGCGAGGACTACGAGGTCGATCCGGTGGTCGAGAAGGCCGTGGACATGCTGCTCATCCTGCACGCGGATCACGAACAGAACTGCTCGACCTCCACGGTCCGGATCGTGGGGTCCTCCCACGTCAACCTCTTCGCATCGGTCTCGGCCGGCATCAACGCACTGTGGGGGCCCCGTCACGGTGGCGCGAACCAGCAGGTGATCGAGATGCTCGACGCGATCGCCGAGGAGGGCATCTCGGCCAAACAGTTCGTCGAGCGCGCGAAGACGGGCGACGGTTCCGCGCGGCTGATGGGCTTCGGCCATCGCGTCTACAAGAACTTCGACCCGCGGGCGCGCATCATCAAGAAGGCCTGCACCGACGTCCTGGAGCGGTTGGGCATAAGGTCCCGCCTGCTCGAGATCGCGGTCGACCTCGAGCAGCTCGCGCTCAGCGACGAGTACTTCATCGAGCGGAACCTCTACCCGAACGTCGACTTCTACAGCGGCGTCATCTACAACGCGATCGGCACGCCCGAGAACATGTTCACGCCGAACTTCGCGATCGGCCGGCTCCCGGGATGGATCGCGCAGTGGCTCGAGATGCACGAGCACCGGCAGAAGATCGGACGGCCGCGGCAGATCTACACCGGGGAGACGCACCGGAAGGTTCCGGCACCGTCGGAACGCTAGTCGGGAGCGGTCCCGGTGCACCGAGATCGGGCTCTGGCCTGGCGCGATGGTGCGATCGTCGCCGAAGACGAGGGAACCGCGCCGGGGCCCGGTTGCTACACGACCGGACGCTGGACCGGGCGCGAGATCCGCTGGTCCACGGCCGTCGTCGCGCGCCTCGTGCGCGACGCCCGCGCGCTCGGCTACGGAGAAGTCTCGCACGTCGATGTAGCGATCGGAATGCACACCCTCGGCGCGCTGCACTTCGACGGTGGCGAGGGCATCGTCCGCATGGAGGCGCGCCGGAGGGAAGATCGCGGGCCCACCGTGATCGGCACCGCACGCCCGGTCGGCCGCCGGGTGGCACCAGCCCGGGTCGGCGTGTCCCCCGTCGTCCACCCGGGACCCGCTCGCACGCCCGGGGCCAAGATCCCGCGCCCCGAGATCGATGCGGCACGGGACGACCGCGACGCGCGCGGGCTCGACGAGGTCCTGCTCCTCGATGCCGGGCAACGGCTCGTCGAGGGATCTCGCTGCAACGTGCTGCTGCACACGGCCGACGGGCGATGGGCGACGCCACCGCTCGCGCGCGGCGGCGTCGCCGGCGTGGCGCTGGGACTCCTCACCGCGCGGCTGCCGGACCTGGCCCGTGTCGACCTCTCCCTCGACGACGTACGGTGCGCACGGGAGATCGTGCTGACCAATGGCGCGCGGGGGGCGTTTCCGGCGCGCCTCATGGAGGGCGAGCCGTCGGCCGGCTTCGCACCCGGCCCCCTCCTCGAGGCCGCGAGGCGCGCACTCGCGGACTAACGATCCTTCCCGTTCTCCGGCTTCCGGAAGAGGAACGTGAAACGGTCGGTGTTCCCGGTGACGGTCCGCCGCCCGACCTCGTAACGCAACTCGTCGTCGGGCCGGTAGTGGAGGTCGGACCAGTCCACGAACGCGAATCCCGCGCTCTCGATCTCGAGGATCATCTCCACCGGGTCCATCCGCCGCCAGACCTCGGCGTGGTCCGGCGCCATGTGCCGACGGGTGTGATCGACCACCCCGTAGAGCCCGCCGGGTGCCAGGGCCGCGAACACCGCCGCGTGCATGTGGCGCCGCCCCTCCTCCGTGAAGTTGTGGAGATTGCGGAACGTCAGCACCAGGTCGAAGCCCCCGTCCGAGAACGAAAACGGCGGAAGCCCGAGCCGCCGGTTCACGCGCGCCTGGCCGAAGATCCGCGCTGCGTCGAGCCCCTCGTCCACGACGCGCACGCGGTCGTAGCCGGGTGCGTCCGGCAGCGCGTCGATCGCGCCGCCTGGGAACATCGACACCGCCAGTTCACCCTCGTCGCGCAGGACCGGGGCCAGGATGCGCGTGTACCAGCCGCCCCCCGGAACCAGTTCCAGGACCTTCATGTCGCGCCGCAGCCGGAAGAACCCGAGCGTCTCGACCGGTTTGCGATTCCGGTCCCGCGCGCGGTCGGCGGCGGGCCGCTCGGGAGCCTCCATCGCGGCGTGGATGGCCGCCGCGGTTCCGTCGGACGGCCGGGGCGGCGCCTGCGCATCGGCCGCAACGGCCGCCGCGATCCACACGATCGCGGCCCATCCGAAGACGAGGACCGGGGCGGCCAGGGACGACCGGAATCGGGTGCGCAGCGACATGGGGCTCCTCCTTCGGACGCGAGGCCACGCTACCACGCTGCGGCGATGGGGTACCCTGCCCCTCCCTCTCGTCCACCCCAGAGACCCCGGATACCCGACATGTCCTCACTCGGCCGCCTCGCGATCACCCTGCCCGCGCCCCTCCACGATGCGCGGCAATGCGTCGCCCTCGCCCGCAAGGCCGAGGACGACTGGGGCTACGACGCCATCTGGATGGCCGAAACCGCGGGTCCCGACTCCTTCACGCTCGCGGGTGCCATCGCGCAGGCGACGCAGCGGGTCGAGATCGGCACCGCGATCGTGCCCGTCTACAACCGGACCCCGGCGGTGCTGGCGATGAGTGCCGGCACGCTCGACCAGCTGTCGGAGGGCCGCTTCATCCTCGGCCTGGGCTCCTCGAGCCACGCGATCATGCGGGACTGGAACGGGGTCGACTTCCACGCGCCGCTCGGACACGTGAAGGAGACCGTCGAGATCGTCCGCGCGGCGCTGTCGGGCGCGAAGACCGACTACCTGGGGGAATACCTGCGCTCGAAGGGCTTCCGGCTGGCCAGCGTCCCGGAACGTCCGATGCGGATCTACCTGGCAGCACTCCGCGAGAAGATGCTGCGGCTGGCGGGCGCCGCGGGCGAGGGGCTGATCATCAACTTCCAGCCGCTCGGGGCGATGCCGCGGATCCTCGAGGCCTACCGCGCGGGCGCGCGCGATGCGGGGCGCGACGCCGGGAAGGACGAGGTCGTGTGCCGCTTCCAGGTCTGCGTCACGGACGATCGGGAAAAGGCGCGCGCAATCGTGCGCATGGCGTTCGGCGGCTACCTCTCGGCCCCGGTCTACAACAAGTTCCTGGCGTGGTGCGGTTACGAAGAGGAGGCGCAGGCGATCGCGGCCGGCTTCGCCGCGCGGGATCGCGAGGCCGTGGCCCGCGCGATGCACGACGACCTCGTCGATTCGATCGCGATCGCGGGCACCGCGGACGAGTGCGGCGAGCAACTCGCCGCGTTCGTCGCGGCCGGCGTCACGACGCCGGTGCTCTCGCCGCTCGCCACCCACCCCGACGCCGTGGCCCAGGTCTTCGAGACGTTCGCCCCGGCGCGGGCGTGAGCCACGAGCGGGCATGGCTCCGGCCACCCTGCTGACCGGCGGAACCGGGCTGATCGGCGGGCGCCTGGTTCCTGCGCTCGCGGAACGCGGCGCGGTGCGGCTCGCGACCCGACGCCCGGAGACGCCGGGGCCCGCCGGCGCGACCGTCGTGGGTTGGGACGGCACCACGCTCCCGGACGCTGCGCTCGACGGCGTCGACACCGTCGTCCACCTTTCCGGCGAACCGGTCTTCGGCGGCCTGCCGACGCGGGCGCGCCGCGGACGCATCTGGTCGAGCCGCGTCGTCTCGACCGAACGCCTGGTCGCCCAGATCGCGCAACGGCCCCCGGGCGAGCGGCCGCGAACGCTGGTGTGCGCGTCCGCGGTCGGATTCTACGGGGACCGCGGAGAGACGCCACTCCCGGAGGGCGCCGGACCCGGCGAGGGCTTCCTCGCGGATCTGTGCGTTGCGTGGGAAGCCGCCGCCAATCGCGCGCGCGCGCTCGGTCTGCGCGTGGTCCGCGTCCGCTTCGGCATCGTGCTCGCACGGAGCGCGGGCGCGCTCGGCCTGATGGCCCCGATCTTCCGGACCGGTCTCGCCGGCCGCCTCGGCAGCGGGCACCAATGGTTCCCGTGGATCCACATCGACGACGCAGCCGCGCTGGTGTGCCGAGCGGTGGCGGACCCGGGCTGGAGCGGACCCGTGAACGCGGTGGCACCGGCGCCGGTCCGCAACCGCGAGCTGACCGTGGCGTTGGCCGCGCGGCTGCACCGGCCGGCCCTGCTGCCGGTCCCGTCCGTCGCGGTCCGCGCCGCGCTCGGACCGCTCGCGGACGAACTGCTCGGGAGCAAGCGCGTGGTTCCGGAACACGCGACGAAGGCCGGCTTCGTCTGGCAGCATCCGGCGCTCGAGCGAGCGCTCGCGGACCTGCTCGCCTAGCAACGGCCTCGCGGAGCGTCCCGGAAGAGACCCGGCAGCACGTCCTTCGCGCTCGCCTGGCGACCCGGCAGCACCTCATAGGTGGCCACGCCGATCTCCAGTTCCTTGACGGTCGGGAACCGGTGCGCGAAGTCCTCGCGCAGGCGTTCCACGACGGCCCGGCCGGCCTCCTCTCGCACGTCGGCCAGGAGCACGACCGCGCGCTCGCGCAGAAGGCGGAAAATTTGGTCCTCGACCCGGAGTTCGGCCTCGACGAAGTCGATGAAGTCGCTGGCCAGCGTGTCGCCCTCGCGCCCCGCGACCCCGACGAAGACGGAGTTCACACCGTGACCCTCGGCCAGCGCGTTCGCGCGGTCGAACAGTCCACGCAGATGGCGAGGGTCGCTTCGATCTTCGGTACCCGGATTCGGAATCATCGACATCGGGCCTCTCATCGGTCCGTCGGCGCGGGCACTTGACGCGCCTCTTCGAGGCTCGCAGAGCGCCGCTACCGTCGCCAGCAACGCGGGCCACGCGGACAGGGCCCGGCCCCGCAGAATTGTTCGGACCCCCGCGGTTACCTACGTTCCGCTGGCCGTGAGCGCCCCTCCTCCCCCTTCCGACCCCACCGTCCCGTCGCTGCGCGCGGGCGGGCCCGCGACGCGTCTGGCGCGCGCCTACGGCGGTCTCGTGTTCCTCGTCACATGCCTGATCGTGCTCGGCGCGAGCGTGCGGGCCTTCGAGGCCGGGCTCGCCTGTCCGGACTGGCCGTTGTGTTTCGGCGAGGTGATCCCGCAGCTGAACCTCCAGGTCGCCTTCGAGTTCGGCCACCGCGTGTTGGCGGGCTCCGTCAGCCTGCTCTTCCTCTTCCTCGCGTTCCGGACCTGGCCGCGCCCCGAGATGCGGCGGCACGTCGTCCTGGTGACCGTGCTGCTCGGTCTGCAGATCGTGCTGGGCGGCCTGACCGTGCTCCAACTGCTGGCCGAGTGGACCGTGACGTCCCATCTCGTCACCGGGAACTCGGTGAACGCGGCGCTGCTGTGGCTCGCGCTGCGCCTAGGCGAATCCGGCCACGAGGTGCGGCGGGCGCCACGGCTGCGGGGTGCCGGCACCTGGGTCGCTGTGACGGTCGCGCTCGCGGTCGCGCAGATCGTGCTCGGAGGCCTCGTGGCATCGAGCTACGCGGGGCTCGCGTGCCCCGAGTGGCCGACCTGCAACGGGGGCCTGTGGGTGCCCTCGCTCGAGGGCACGGTGGGCCTCCACGTGCTGCACCGGTTCAACGGCTACGCGCTGCTTGCGGCCCTGCTCGGGGGCGCCGCGGTCTTTCGCGCCGGCGGCCGGTTCGGCCGCCTCGCCCGGACCGCGGCCGGCCTCGGGCTGGCGCAGGTGGCCGTGGGCGTCGCGAACGTGTTGAGCGGGCTACCGGAGGCCGTCACCGTGTTGCACTCGTTGCTGGCCGCCCTTCTCGTCCTGACCCTGACGGCCACGATCCGCGAGTGGCTGGTATCCCCTGCAACGCCTGGAGAATACCGATGAAGCCGTACCAGGTCTTCGCCCGCATGAGCCCCGAGCAAGCCGAACGCGTGATGAACGCGATCCACGGGGAGTCGCCCGGCGTCTACACGCAGGCCGTGGCGGCGGCCGCCGCGACGATGAAGGCGCGACCGCAGTTCATGATGAAGCAACCGCGGGACAAGCGCGCGAAGCTGATCCGCCAGGCGCTTTCGCGCATCGCCGCGAGCCCGATCGCGGAGGAGATCCTGGCCACCTACTTCCTGGAGGTGCGCAAGGATCTGTTGACGGAGTGGCTCGACGCGTTGGGCCTCGAACACGAGGATGGCGTGCTGAAGACGAATGCACCGGAACCGCCGTCTGATGCCGAACTCGAGAAGAAGGTCGAGGCCTATCGGTCGGCGGGCGGGGCTGCAGCCGAAGACCGGGAACTGTTGCTGCTGGCGTTCGCGGCCCAGAGCGCGATCGAATGGCCCGGCTTCGAAGCGATGCTACTCGGCGCAGACGCCGGCTGACGCCGAAGCGGCTCAGCGCGGACGGGCGCCGGCGTCGACGAACTGACGTACGAAGTCGCTCTCGGTCAGGATGCCGACGAGGGCGCCGGATGCGTCGAGTACCGGCAGGCACCCGATCTTGCGCTCGATCATCGTCGCGGCCGCGGTCGCGAGCGCATCCGTGTCGCGGATGGTGACGACCTCCTGGGTCATCACCTCCTTCACGAGCAGGGTCTTCATCACCCGCGTCTGGCCGTGCTCGCCATATCCGAGCGCGTTGGCCAGCGCGCCGCGGAAGAGATCGCGCTGGCTGAGGATGCCGACGACCGTCTCACCGTCGTCGTCCAACACGGGCAGGTGCCGGATCCGGCCGACCCGCATCACGTCGTCGGCCAGCAGGAGTTCGTCGTTGCGGCCGAGCGTGGCGACCTCGGTCGACATCGCGTCGCGAACCGATCCGGCAGGGTCCATGGGGTCTCCTCTCGCGCGGAACGTCCGCGCGACCGCGTGCGTGTCAACCGCCGAGCGCCGCGGCGCCTGCAGCGCGGAAGGCCTCACCGCGATCGAGTTCGAGCCCCCGGTAGCCGGGACGGAAGCCGGCGGCGACGAACGCGTCCGCCCACGGCGAGGCGTCGGCTGCGACGCCGTCGATCTCCTCGATCCGCAGCGTGCCCCGCGCGCGTTCGCGCAGGACCCCGCGCAGCGCGCGTGCGATCCGTGTGGCCGCCTCCGGATCGGCCGCGTCCTCGCGCGGGAAGGAGAAGAGCCGGCGGCCGGCGCGGTCGATCCAGGCCAGCAGCGCACCGTCCGCCACCACCACACGGGCGCCGGCCGAACGGCGCGGACGGGCGGTCGCGGCCCTTGCGGCGGGCCAGGGCAGCAGCGCCCCGAACGGCTGCGCCGGATCCGTCGCCGCGAGCAGGTGGGTCGGCTGCGCGTCCTCGGAGAGACGTGCGGCCCGCAGACGATCCACCGCCCCCGCGAACGCAAACTGGGCGCCGGTGTAGCCCTCCACGAAGTGCCCGCGGCGCACCTTGCCGGCCTCTTCCATCGCGCGGAAGACCGGGTAGACCGCGCTCCAGCCGCCGCGAAGGGCTTCGAGCGCGACCGTCTCGCGTGCGGCCACGCCGTAGCGCTCGAGCAGCATCACGGCGCGTGCGTGGGCGCGCTCGGTGGGCGACGCCGCGGTGCCGTCCACCAGGGAGGCGACGAGGGACCACCGCCCGGCCGCCGCGGTCGGCACCTCCCGAGAGGGCCGCCGGGCCGGGGTCCCGCGCGCCCCCAGGCCGCGGAGCGGCGCGAAGGTGTCGTTGGTCACGAGGCCGGCCCACACCAGGTCCCAGAGCGCGGCGAGCAACTCGTGCCGGGACGCGGTCGGGTGGGCACCGACGAGGTCGGTGAAGAAGGAGGCGCCGCGCGCGGCCAGGTGGTCGCAGAGCGAGACGGCCAGCGGAGAGAGTCCGTCCGGGCGTTCGGGCGGATCCAGCAGCCTGCCGATCCGATCGCGGCGGTGTAGCGCGACCCGTCCGTCCTGGGCGCCGAGCGAGCCGACTCCCACCCAGACCCAGCTGCCCATCGCACCGAGTTCGTCCAGATGGCGGGCTTCGAAGTCCGGGAGCCGGACCGGAAGGATCGAGGACTCGAGGTCCGAGAACGGGAGCGGAATGCCCTCGATCTGGTCGAGCACCTCTTCGAGACGACGCGCACCCGGCGCCCGGCTCCCGACCCCGTGCCACGCCGGCAGGAAGCGGACGAGCGCGGGCGCTTCGACCGGCGCCACCTCTCCCCGTAGCCGCGCGAGCGTCCGGCGGCGCAGGCGGCGCAGCACCTCTTCGTCGCACCATTCGCGGCCCGTTCCTTGTGGATGGAACTCACCGGCGAGCAGCAACCCGCGGGCCTCGAGCGCACCCAGCAGCGCATCCGCCTGCGCGGCGACGATGCCGTAGCGAGCGGCGACCCCCGCGGTCTGGAACGGTCCGTGGGTCCGCGCATGGCGGCGGAAGAGCTGGTCCGTGGCGTCGCCGACCGGAGCCAGGAAGGCTTCGGGCAGACCGGGCGGCGGCGACACCCCCAGCGCGTCGCGGTACAGCCCGGCTTCCTCGGCCGCGATCCAACGCGCCTCGGCCCCGATCCGCACGCAGACCGCGCGGCGCGTGGCTTCGAGTGCGTCGAGCCAGTCCGCTGGATCCCCGTCGCAGCGAAGGGCGACTTCGTCCGCACCGAGGTCGCCCACCCGGCGCAGCAGGTCGTGCAACCCGTCGGGGTGGCGGGCCCGGAAGCCCGGCGCCGTGCCCTGGAGTTCGGCCTCGACCTCGGCCAGCACCGCGCCGTCGAGCAGGTCGCGGAGCTCCTCGTGGCCCAGGAGTTCGCGCAGCATGTGCCGGTCGAGCGTCAGGGCCTGCGCCCGCCGCTCCGCGACCGGGGTGTCGCCCTGGTAGAGATAGGTGGCGGTGTAGGCGAAGACGAGCGACCGCGCGAACGGCGAGGCCTGCCGCGTCTCCACGTCATCGATCCGGATCTCGCGGCGACGGATCGCGGACAGCAGATCCACCAGCGCCGGCACGTCGAAGACGTCCTGGAGGCAGGCCCGATAGGTCTCGAGCATGATCGGGAACGATGGATACCCCCGCGCGACCGCGAGCAGGTTCTGCGCGCGGAGACGCTGCGTCCACAGCGGCGTGCGCGCCCCCGGGCGCATCCTGGGCAGCAACAGCGCCCGCGCAGCATTCTCGCGGAACTGGCCCGCGAACAGCGCCGAGCGTTCGAGCTGGCCCACGACGCGGTCTTCCAGCTCCTCGGGCTCGGGGAGGAAGGCGTCGGTTTCTGGCGCCTCGTCCGCGTCCGCGAAGCGCAGCACGATGCCGTCGTCGCTCCAGAGCGCCTGCATCTCGAAGCCCTTCTCGGCGCCGAAGCGGGACTCGAGCGCCAGGGCCCACGGAGCGTGGAGCCGCGATCCGAACGGCGAGAGGATGCACACGCGCCAGTCGCCGAGTTCGTCGCGGAAGCGTTCGATCGTGATCGCGCGGTCGGTCGGCAGCGACCCTGTCGCCTCGTGCTGTTCGATCACGTAGTCGACGAGGTTGCGCGCCGCGAACGCGTCGAGGTCGTATTCATCCCTCAGCCACGCCTCCCCCTTCGCGCGGTGGAGATGGAGATCCCTTCCCCGCCCGCCGCAGCGCTCGCCGAGTTCGCGCACGAAGGCACCGAGCGAACGTCCGAGTTCGATTGGACGGCCCGGCCCCTCGCCGCGCCAGAACGGCAGGCGGCCGACCTCGCCCGGAGCGGCCGCGACGACGACCCGGTCGCGCGTGATCTCGGTGACGCGCCAGCTGGAGGCGCCGAGCGTCACGACCTCTCCCGGACGCGTCTCGTGGACCATCTCCTCGTCGAGTTCCCCGATGCGGGGCCCGTCCGGACCCAGGTGCACCCCGTAGAGCCCGCGGTCCGGGATGGTCCCTCCCGAAAGCAGCGCGATCTTCTGGCTGCCCCTGCGCGGCGCCAGGGTGTCGCGCTCCCGGTCCCACAGCAGCCGCGGCCGCAGCTCGGCGAAATCCGTCGAGGGATAGCGGCCCGCGAGCATGTCGAGGACCGTGTCGAGGATCTCGCGCGAGACGTCGCGGAAGTTCGGTGCGCGGCGGATCGCGGCCAGCAGCGCCGGCACCGTCCAGGGATCCATCGAGACCATGGCCACGATCTGCTGCGCCAGGACGTCGAGGGGGTTCCGGGGGACGCGCAGCGCCTCCACGTGTCCGGCCCGCATCCCGGCGGCCACGACCGTGGCTTCGAGCAGGTCGCTGCGGTGCTTCGGGTAGACGATGCCGCGCGACGCGACGCCGACCCGGTGTCCGGCCCGCCCGACACGCTGCAGACCGCTGGCCACCGCGCCCGGAGACTCGACCATCAGCACGAGATCGACGGCTCCCATGTCGATGCCCAACTCGAGGGAACTGGTGGCCACGATCGCGCGCAGGCGCCCGGCCTTCAGATCGTCCTCCATCTGCCGGCGCTGCTCGTGGGCGATCGAGCCGTGGTGGGCGCGGACGAGCTCCGTCGTCTCCTCGCCCTCGTCCCGCCCTTCGCGATCGAGGTCGTTCAGCCGCTTGGCCAACCGCTCGCAGAGTCCGCGGCTGTTGACGAACAGGATCACGCTGCGATGGGCCCGGATCGCCTCGAGCAGCTTCGGGTAGATCGCGGGCCAGAGGCTGGCGTCGGGATCTTCGGCCCCGGTCTTGCGAAGCAGCTCCGCAAGGACCGAACCGGCGGGCAGATCCCCGGCCGCGCCCGGGACCGTGCGCTTCGAGCTGCGGTTCGCGCCGGGCCGCGTCATGTCGGGCACCGGAACCGCGATGGTGAGGTCGAGGTCGGGCGGCCGGCTCGCGTCGATCGGCCGCACCGGGCGATCGCCGCCGAGGAAGCGCCCCACCTCGGCCACCGGACGCGCGGTCGCCGAGAGCCCGATCCGCTGCGGGTCGCGGCCGCATAGCGACACCAGGCGTTCCAGCGAGAGCGCGAGATGGGCGCCTCGCTTGGTGGGCGCCAGTGCGTGGATCTCATCGACGATCACGGTCTCGATGGTGCGCAACGTCTCGCGCTGCGCCGAACCCAGGATCAGGTAGAGCGACTCCGGGGTCGTCACCAGGATCTCGGCGGGGTGGCGCGCCTGCGCGCGGCGCTCGGACTGCGGCGTGTCGCCGGTCCGCACGGCCACTCGCGGCGCCAGGAAGGGCAGGCCCAGCACGGCGGCCTGCCGCGCGATCCCGACCAGCGGCGCGCGCAGGTTGCGCTCGATGTCGTAGACCAGGGCCTTCAACGGCGAGACGTAGAGGACGCGTACTCCCGGGGCCGCATCCTCCGCACGTTGGCCGAGCCGGTCGATGCACGAGAAGAATGCCGCCAGGGTCTTCCCGCTCCCGGTCGGAGCGACCAGCAGCGAATGCGCACCGGCGGCGATCGCGGCCCAGCCCCGCGTCTGGACCGGGGTCGGCTCGGCGAAGACCTGGGCGAACCACTCCCGGGCCGGGGCGCTGAACCGATCGAGGGCGGGGTCGCTGGGGGGAGCCACACCGCCAGCCTAGCCCGCGGCGGCGGCGCCCGAAAGCAAGGCGAAAGTCCGGCGTCCGCCTGCCGGCGGATGCCGGGCGGCGCGGCGGCCGCAGCCGCCGCGCCGCCCGGATGCGGGCAGACGATTCAGCGCACGGTGATCGCGGCGTTCGAGATCACGGGCGCGGCCCGTTCCTTCGACTCGGCGGTCAGGTAGACCTTGTCGCCCTCGTTCCAGAGCTTCGTGACCATGGTCTCGCCGGGGAAGAAGACGCCTCGGAAGCGCGCCTCGTAGCGGGCCACGCGCGTGACGTCGCCGCCCAGCGCGTGGTCGACCGCGGCCTTGCAGACGATCCCGTACGAGCAGAGCCCGTGCAGGATCGGCTTGTCGAAGCCGCCCATCTTCGCGAACTCGGGGTCCGCGTGGAGCGGGTTCTTGTCACCCGAGAGCCGGTAGAGGAGCGCCTGTTGCGGCAACGTCGGCGTCTCGACCACGTGGTCGGGCTCCCGCTCCGGCGCCACGTTGCCGGGCGGCGGTCCGGGCTCGCCGCCGAAGCCACCCTCGCCGCGCAGTGCCAGCACGAAGCGGTTCGTAAAGAGCGGCTCGCCGCCCTTCTCCTTCGTCTCCACCTCCATCACGACCACGGCCATCTTGCCCTTGTCGTAGATGTCGGCGATGCGGCTCGTACTCTCGAGGTCGGCCGCGACCGGGAGCGGCCGGTGCACCGTGATGTCCTGCTCGCCGTGGAGCAGCATCGCGGGATTGAACGCGAGACCGGGCGCGTTCATCGCCCCTCCCATCGCACCGAATACCGGGCACACGCCGAAGCTCGGGAGCACCTTGAGGTTCTTCTCGTAGGTGTACTCGAGCTCGGCCGGGTCCGTCTGGTCCGGCGCACCGGCACCGATGCCCAGGTGGTAGAGGATCACGTCGTCCTGGGTGTAGGACGATTCCGAGGGCGGGAACGCGGCCTTCCGGGCCAGCTCCGGATCGATCGGCATGGCCTACGCCTCTCCCTTCATGAGCGGCGCCAGCAGCTTCATCTCGTCCGCGATCGACGCCGGCACGATGTAGCCCTCCTCGTTCCGGATGGCCGGCAGGTTCGCTTCGACCTCTTCGGCCGTGGGCTTCGCGCCCGCGCCCTTCACCCAGCCCGGGGTCAGGCCGATGAACATGCGCGCGATCTTCCCGCCTCCGACGGAGTAGATCTCGTGGGTGACGTCGCAATTCTCCGACGACAGGAAGGTCACGAGCCCGGTCACGCATTCCGGATCGAGCACGTCCGGGATGCCCAGCTCCTTCGTCAGCCGCGTGGCCGCGATCGGCGCGATCACGTTCGACTTGATGTCGTACTTGGCGCCTTCGAGCGAGAGCACGTTGTTGAGACCCACGAGGCCCATCTTGGCGGCGGCGTAGTTCGTCTGGCCGAAGTTTCCGAGCATGCCCGCGGCCGACGTGGTGAAGACGAAGCGGCCGTAGCCGTTCTCCTTCATGATGCGGAACGCGGGCTGGGAGACGTAGAAGCCGCCCTTCAGGTGCACGTCGAGCACGATCTCGAGCTCCTCGGGAGAGAGCTTCGCGAATGTCTTGTCGCGCAGGATGCCGGCGTTGTTGATGACGACGTCGACCTTGCCGAAGTTCTCCACCGCGGTCTGGATGATCGCTTCGCCGCCCTCGGGCGTCGCGACGGAATCGTAGTTGGCGACCGCGGTCCCTCCGGCCTCCTCGATCTCCTTGACGACCTGGTCCGCGGGCGCCGCCGCGCCGCCGGAACCGTCGGCCGCGCCGCCGAGGTCGTTCACGACAACCTGGGCCCCACGCCTGGCGAGTTCCAACGCATACGTCTTGCCGAGGCCGCCCCCGGCCCCGGTCACCACCGCCACGCGGCCATCGAATCGAATCTCGGACATGGTTCTCTCTTCTTCTACTTCTACCCCTGTCGCTGGAGTCGTCCCCTAGACGTACCCGGCGAATCGGGGAATGGAGGGATCCCGCGGCCGACGCACCGTCGGTGCCGCGGGCCGTGATACTAGCAAGGCCGGGCCGAGCGGTGCGGCCCCCGGGCGGAAGTCGAGCGCAGCAGGAAGCGCGGCTTCCCGCCTCGGCCGGACACGCCCCCAGCTGCCACGCGCGACCCCGACGGCCCAGGCGAGCCATGGAGCCCGGGGCCGCGCCGCTCGGCCCGGCCTCCCCGCAACAAGACGACCACGCGACCGCCCGCGCTACCGCAGCGCCTTCGAGATCACCCGCCGATGCGAGTTGATCTCCGCCAGCTCGAGGAGCGCCGCCTCGGCCACGTCGGCCCCGGCGACCTCGTCGTCCTCGGCGTGCAGCTCGCTCATGTCGACCCAGTTGCCGTACACGTGCCGGGTCCGCTCGGTGATGATCCCGGCCTTCAGCAGCGTCTTGATCAGCACCCGGAAGATGTTGGTGTTCTCGGTCATCGCCTTGCGGCGGTCTTCTTCGCCGAAGGCCTCGAGGACCGCGCCGCGCACCCACGCCCAGTCGAGCCCGAACTCGGGATAGATCTGCTGCTTCTGCTCGGAATTCACGAGGTTGAACAGGAGGACCTGGAAGCAGTGGGCGGCCCAGTCCTCGACGATCTCGTGCTGCTCGGGCGTCAGCTGGGGCACCGTCTTGTCCGCCCAGATCTTTCCGAACCGGTGGTGGAAGGCCTCGTCGCTCATCACCAGCTGGATCAGGCGCTCGAGGGTCGGGTCGTTCGTGCGCGACTGCAGGGTCGCGAACGCGCCCATGGCCAGCCCCTCGATCAGCATCTGCATGCCCACGAGCTTCTTGTAGACCTCGGGGGCCAGCACGACCTCGTCCAGCAGGCTCGCCAGCGTGGGACCGCACTGGAGCGGCGTCCCGAAGCGTCGGCCGATGTAGCGCGCGAAGCCGTTGACGTGCCGGGCCTCCTCGCGCGCCTGGTTCGACGCGTACTCCTGCGCGCCCGGGTCGCGCATGATGTGGCACAGGCTCGCGGAGAGGCTGAATGCGCCCTGCTCGCCGTGGAGAAGCGAGGAGACGACGAAGCGCGTGCTCTGGTTCGCGAGGCGGATCTGCTGCTTCTCGTCGAGGCGCTCGGCCACCGCGCAGTTCAGCTCGACCGTGAACTCCTTGGGCATGATGAGCTGCGTCTCGACGTCGAAGGGCTCGGCGTCGAAGTCGATGTACTTCGGATCGTTCGGGTCCCAGAAGTGATCCCGCGTGGCCGAGATGATCTCGTCGAACGCGTCGGCCCGGTCGGCATAACGTTCGACTTCGATCATGCTCATGAAGTCGTCCCGATCGACGGTGTCGTAGGCGGGATCGTGGGTGATATGGGGCATCGGATGTTCTTCCTCGACGGGCGATGGGGGACGGTGGGGGGCTCAGGCCTGGCGCTGTGGATCGCTCGACGCGGCCTGGCGGCCCGGCTCCAGCAGGAGCAGGGTCTCGATGAGGTCCTCGCGGGACGCGCGCGACGGGTCTTCGGCCCACCACGCGATCACGCGGGTCAGGGTGGCGGCACGCGCCTGGGCCGCGACGCCGGGATGGATCGGCAACCCCTCGGATGCGACCCGGTGCGCGAGCCGCGTCTCGAGGTCGGCAGCGACGCGGTCGTGGATCTGCTGCGCGAGCGGACCGCTCTCGGCGCCCCGCGCAAAGACGACGCGGATCAGATCGCACTTCTCCTCGGTGAAGCGGACCAGCTCTTCGAGACGGACGCGAAGCTCGGAACCGGCTGTGGCCCGCGTGCGGACCGCATGCTCCTGCCGCGACGCCAGCTCCTCGAGCGCCAGCGAGACGATCTCGGCGAAGAGCGCGTGCTTGTCGCTGAAGTGGAGGTAGAAGGTTCCGGTCGCCACGCCGGCCTGTTGGGCGATCCGGGCGCTCGTGACGCCGTGCAGGCCCAGCTCGGCAAAGAGCGCGGTGCCCGCATCGAGCAGGCGGCGGCGCGTCGCCTCCCGTCTCGCGGTGTTGCCGTTGGCGGGCGTGCGCCCGGCCGCTGTGGTCGCGTGGAAAGAAACTGACATGAACTTCAGTTCAGCAGTCTATCACGCGTTCGCGGGCTGGAAAGCCGCGCACCAGACCGGGATCGGGTGCCCCGTGGGGATATCTCGCTTCCCGGTAACCGCGCGCCGGGATCGCGCGTAGGATCGGGCGTGGACATGGTTCAGCGTGCGGATTTCGGGCAGCGCCTCCGGGCCGAGCACCTGGCGCCGCTGCGGCGCGCCCGCGTCACGACGCTGCAGGTCAACGTCGGCCTGCGCTGCGACCTGGCCTGTCACCACTGCCACGTCGAGGCCGGCCCGAAGCGCACCGAGGCCATCGATGGGCGCCTGGCGGCACGCATCCTCGAGGTCCTCGCGGCGAATCCCGGGCTCGACACCCTGGATCTCACCGGCGGCGCGCCGGAGTTGAATCCACATTTCCGCCCGCTGGTGCGCGGCGCCCGCGCGCTCGGCCGCCGCGTGATCGACCGCTGCAACCTGACGGTGCTGTTTCGCGAGGGACAGGAGGACACGGCCCCGTTCCTGGCCGCGCAGGGCGTGGACGTCGTGGCGTCCCTCCCCTGCTACACGAAGGAGAACGTCGAAGCGCAGCGCGGGCGGCATGTCTTCGGGCGCAGCATCGAGGGCCTGCAATGGCTGAACCGCCTCGGCTACGCGCAGCCGGGTTCGGGGTTGCGCCTCGATCTCGTCTACAACCCGATCGGCCCGACCCTGCCCGGGCCCCAGGACGAACTCGAAGCGGACTATCGCCGCGAACTCGACGAACTGTTCGGCATCCGCTTCGACCACCTGCTGACGATCACGAACATGCCGATCAAGCGCTTTGCCCGGGACCTGGCCCGGCAGGGCCGCGGCCCGGCCTACGGTCGGCTGCTGAGCGACCACTTCAACCCCGCGACGGTTGCAGGGTTGATGTGCCGCCACACCTTGTCCGTGGGCCACGATGGGCGACTCTTCGACTGCGATTTCAACCAGGCCCTCGACCTCGCGCTTCCGGGGCCGACCTCGCTCCACGACATCGAAGACATCCGGGAACTCGAAGGGCTCCCCATCGCAACCGACCACCACTGCTTCGGATGCACCGCAGGCGCCGGTTCGAGTTGCGGGGGCGCGCTCGCGTAACCCACGCCGGAGGGACCGCGTATCTCCGGCGAACCCGATCCAGCGGGCAAGGAGAAACGCTCCGTGAGCGAGACGACGCAATCCCCGGTGCCGCGCCCCGGGCTTCCGGTCGGGCGGGTGCTGGGAACGCTCGTCGCGATCGCGGCCCTCGTCGCGATCGGACGCCTCGCCGGTGGCTACATCGATCCGTTTCGCGAGTGGGTCGATGGGCTCGGTGCGGTCGGCCCGCTCGTGTTCGCCGCCGTCTACGCCGCCGCAGTCGTCGCCTTCGTCCCGGGTTCCGCGCTGACCATCGCGGGCGGTCTCGTGTTCGGCGTCGTCGAGGGCGCGATCGTGGTCTTCACCGGTGCCACCGTCGGTGCGACGCTGGCCTTCCTGGTCGCGCGCTACCTCGCGCGCGATCTGGTCGAGAAGCGCATCGCCGGCAACCGCCGCTTCGCGGCCATCGACCGCGCGATCGGTCACGAGGGCCGCAAGATCGTCTTCCTGTTGCGGCTCTCGCCGGTCTTCCCCTTCACCCTGCTCAACTACGCGCTCGGACTCACGAAGGTGAGGCTCTTCGATTACGTCCTCGCGTCGCTCGGAATGATTCCGGGCACGATCCTCTACGTCTACCTCGGCAGCCTGGGCGCCGAGGCCGCTTCGGCCGCCGCCGGCGGGGCCGACACCGGCCGCACCGCGATCGCGGTCCTCGGTTTCCTCGCCACGCTGGTCGTCACCGTCCTCGTCACACGCGTGGCGCGCCGCGCCCTCGACGACGCGGCCGGCGACCTCCAGAGCCAGGAGTCCTGAACATGCCCACCCCCGAAGTCGCGCCGAACGACGCGCACAACCAGCGGCTCGTGGCCCACGTGCACCCCCCGGACTGGAAGAACCCTGTTCCCGACGGGCGTTACCACCTGGTGGTGCTCGGGGCGGGCACGGCGGGGTTGATCACGGCCCTCGTCGCCTCCGGTCTCGGCGCCCGGGTCGCGCTGGTCGAACGCCACCTGATGGGCGGCGATTGCCTGAACGTCGGCTGCGTCCCTTCGAAGGCCGTGATCCGCTCCGCACGGCGGATGCACGACGCGCGCAAGAACGGCTTCCTGGGCCTCGACGTCCCGGCCGACTTCGTGCCCGACTTCGCCGGAGCGATGGAGCGGATGCGCGAGATCCGCGCGCGAATCAGCCACGAGGACGCCGCCGAGCGTTACCGCGACGAGTTCGGCGTCGATGTCTACCTCGGCCAGGCCCGCTTCACCCGGGAGGGCACGATCGACGTCGACGGAACGGACCTCGCGTACGCGAAGGCCGTGGTCTGTACCGGCGCCCGGGCCACCGCGCCCCCGATCCCGGGCCTTGCCGAGAGCGGGTACCTCGACAACGAAAGCGTCTTCACGCTGACCGAATGCCCGCGGCGCCTCGGTGTCATCGGCGCCGGGCCCATCGGATGCGAGCTCGCGCAGGCGTTCCAACGCCTCGGCGCCGAGGTGACGATCTACGAACGCTTCGACCAGATCCTCGTCCGCGAGGACCCCGACGCCGCACACATCGTCCAGGAACAGCTCGAGGCCGACGGCGTGAGGATGTTCTTCGGTGCGAACCTCGACCGCATCGAGACGCGCGGCGACGCGAAGATCGTCCACCTGACCACGGCCGAGGGAAAGCTGATCGAGCATGAGGTCGACGAGATCCTGGTGGGCGCCGGACGTGCCCCGAACGTGGAAGGCATGGGTCTCGAAGACGCGGGGGTCTCCTTCGATCCGCGAACCGGGATCCAGGTCGATGACGGCCTCCGGACCACCAACCCGCGCATCTACGCCGCCGGCGACGTCTGCATGCAGTGGAAGTTCACGCACGCGGCCGACGCCGCGGCCAAGATCGTGGTCCAGAATGCGCTCTTCTCGTTCGGCCCGTTCGAAAGGAAGAAGCTCTCGGACCTCGTGATGCCCTGGTGTACCTACACCGACCCCGAGATCGCCCACGTCGGCCTCTACGAGCGCGACGCCCAGGAGCGCGGGATCGACCTCGATACCTATGAGGTCGAGATGGCGGCCGCCAACCGCGCGGTCACGGACGGAGAGGAAGACGGCTTCGTGAAGGTCCACGTGAAGAAGGGTACCGACGAGATCGTGGGCGCCACGATCGTCGCCAGCCACGCGGGCGACCTGATCACGCAGTTCACGCTGGCGATCACCCGGAAGATCGGACTCGGCGCCTTCGGCAGCGTGATCTACCCCTATCCGACCCAGGGCGAGGCGATCAAGCGGACCGCGGGGCTCTACACGCGAACCCGGCTGACGCCGTGGGTCGAGCGCCTCTTCGACGCGATCCTTCGCCTCCGACGTTAGTTTTGGGCGTCAGGCGGGCTTCCCGTCGGGAAGCAGATCGAGGATGTCTTCGGGCGGGCGCCCGATGACGGCCCGGGTCGCGCCGACCAGGATGGGGCGTTCCATCAGGATCGGCGCGTCGACCATCGCGTCGAGCACGGCGCCCTCGTCCGAATCCCCGGAGAGCCCCGCCTGCGCGAAGGCGTCCTCCCTGGTGCGCGTGAAGCCGAGGACGCCGCGACCGAGACGACGGCCCAGCTCCTCGAGTTCGCCGCGACAAAGGGGCGCCTCGAGATAGAGCCGCGTCTCGAAACGCGCCCCGCGCTCCTCGAGGAGGGCCAGGGCCGCGCGACTCTTGGAACAACGCGGGTTGTGCAGCAGGACCAGGGCGTCGCCATCCGGGAGTGTCATGGCGCCATCCTAGCCCTGCGCGGGACGGGGCTCTAGCGGCGAGACTGCTAGCCTCCCAGGCCATGTCCCTGCTCCGCTTCCTCGGCATCTCCGAACCCGCACCGTCCACGCGCGAGACCGCCACCGTCCGCGAAATCGCCGCACGGCTCGAACGCCTGCCCGCCGAGAAGGCGCGCTATCTCGCGGGTTTCGCCTACGTGCTGGCGCGTGTCGCCCACGCGGACCTCGAGTTCACCGAAGACGAGACGCGGGAGATGCACCGGATCGTGACGGAGCTCGCCACCCTCGAGAGCGGCGAGGCGGACCTCGTGGTGGAGATCGCCAAGAGCCAGGCGCGGCTTCTCGGCGGCACCGAGAACTACGTGGTCACACGCGAGTTCCGCGAGCATTCGTCGAAAGCCCAGCGCGGACAGCTGTTGGCCTGCCTGTACGCGGTGGCCGCCGCCGACGGCACGATCTCGGGGGCCGAAGCCGCCGAGATCGTGGCGATCGCGGAGGAACTCGGCTTTACCCGGGCGGAGGCGAACTCGCTGCGGGCGCGCTACCGCGACGAGCTCGCCGAGTTCCAGTAGCGCCAGCGCCTCCGGGGCTATCCGAAGTCCTCCATCGCACCGGCCACCTCCACGCCGAAGGCCGCGGCCAGCTCGACGAACGACCGCTCGACGAGGCCCCGGACCGTCTCGAGGTCGGGCACCAGGTTGTAGTCGGCGATGAAGCCCCAGTTCAGGCGCCCGTCGTAGCTGAACAGCGCGATCGCGAGACCCATGTTCTCGAGTAGCGGCGCCATCGGAAACATGTTGACCTGGCGCGCGCCCAGCATGTAGAGCGGGACCTGGGGACCCGGAACGTTGGTGATGATCGTGTTCGTCTGGCTGCCCGCGGCCTGTGCCCCCAGCGAGAGCAGCACGGGCGGCGTCCACTCGGCCACGCGCATCATCATCTCGACGCCGAGAGCGCTGTTCGACTGCTTCAGCTCCTGCGTGATCTCCCGGATCGCGGTCAGCCGTTCCTGCGGCGTCTCACGGTCGAGCGGGAGCTGCACCATCCAGGACGAGACGCGATTGCCGAGCGAACCCTTCTCGTCACCGCGTCGCATGCTCACGGGCGCGGACGCGCGGAAGTGGATCGACGACGGATCGACGTTGCGCAGCCGCATGTACTCGCGGAACGCGCCGGCGGCCGTGGCCAGCACGACGTCGTTCACCGTGCACTCCGCGGCCCGGCGCACCGCCTTCACGTCGTCGAGCGGGACCGTCAGCCAATCGAAGCGCCGGTGAGGGCCGAGCGGGCCGTTGATGGGCGTGTCGGAGGGAGGGTCCATCGCCAGGGTCACCAGTTCGCCGAGCGCGCGCGCGCGGATCCCGATCTCGGAACGCAGGTCCTCGGTCTCCGCCTGCAGGGCCCGGAAGCCCCGGACCGCCGAGAGCGGCATCGACAGCCGGTGGCGGAGCTCGTCGCGGAAGAGTTCGCTCGCAGAGGGCGCGGGGCGCGGCACGTACTGCACCGGCTCGTGCGGCTCCTTCTCCGGTGCCAGGCTCATCAACAGGTGCTGGAGATCGACTCCGGAAATGCCGTCGATCATGCAGTGGTGCACCTTGGTCGCGATCGCGAAGTGGTCGCCGGCGCCGAGCCCCTCGATCACCCACATCTCCCACAGCGGGCGCTCGCGATCGAGCGGTTGCGCCATGATGCGTCCCGCCAGCCGCTTGAGCTGGCCCAGATCGCCCGGGCGCGGCAGGCTCGTGTGGCGGACGTGGTAGTCGAGGTTGAAGTCCGCATCGTCGACCCACACCGGGTTGTCGAACACGGGCACCCAGTTCAGCTTCTGGCGATAACGCGGAATCTTGTGTAGCACGCCTTCGACGTGAGCTCGGAGCTTCTGGAAGTCGACGCCGCCGGCGGGTGTCGTCAGGTCGCCGACCTCGTACATCGCGACGCCGGAGACGTGCATGTGGGCGGTGGGCGTCTCTCCGACGAGGAATGAGTTGTCCTGGGCCGACAAGCGGTCGTAGCGGTAGTTCCCCATCAGGAAGCCTCCCGCTGGCCCTCGACACCGGCGCGGACCTTCTCGAGGAAGGCCGTCGCCGCCCGCACCGCGCACGCGGAACGAACGGAATGGAAGACGTCGAACGCGTGCTGGGCCCCCGTCATCTCCAGGTACAGGGTGGGGGCCTGGGACTTCTCCTCGAGTGCACGCATGAAGGTGTGCGCCTCTTCGACGAAGACGAGCGCGTCGTGGGTCCCCTGGATCGCCAGCAGCGGCGGCGCGTCGGAGGAGATGTGCGTGATCGGCGAACCCGCGTCCCAGAGCGCGGGATCGTCCTCGGGCGCGACCTTCAGGACCGTCTTCGCGAGGAACGGGGTCATGGCCTGCGAGCCCCGGTCGCCTGCGCGATCGAGCCAGTCGTAGACGCCGTAGAACGGGACCGCGGCCGCGACGCGGGTGTCCGCCTCCTCGAAGCCGGGTTGGAAGCGGGGATCGCCGGCCGAGAGCGCGGTCAGCGCGGTCAGGTGTCCGCCCGCGGATCCGCCGGTGACGCAGATGAAGTCCGGATCCCCCCCGTACTCGTGCGCGTGCTCCCGGATCCACACGATCGCGCGCTTCACGTCGACGATGTGGTCCGGAAACGTCGCCTGCGGGGAGAGTCGATAGTTGATCGCGAAGCAGACCCAGCCGCGCGAAGCCAGGTGACCCATCAGCGGGAGCCCCTGTTCCCGCTTGTCCCCGATGACCCAGCCCCCTCCGTGGATCTGCAGCAGGATCGGGCGGCGCTCGCCGGGCGCCTCGGGCAGGATCACGTCGAGCAGGTTGCGCCGGCCCTTGTCGCCCGGCAGCGGGGCGCCATAGGCCACGTCCTTGATCCGACGCACGCCCTCCTTCCGCATCCGGAACGGATGGAGGAGGCCATGGAACGGGGAGACCTCGTCGAGTTCCGGCTCGAGCCCATGCGCGCGCGCCAGCGCGGAGACCTCGGCGCGCGCACCCTGGCTGCGGAGGTGTGTGGCGACCAGGAACCCCCAGGACACGAAGGTCAGGGCCAGCCCGACCACCCCGGGCCAGCGATCGAGGGCGCCGACCATCGCCAGCACCACGGTGCCCACCGCCTCGATCGCAATCGTCTGGAGCGCGAGTTCGCCCCGGAGCCAGGCCACCAGGAAGTAGAGCGGCGTCGCGAAGCCGAGCCGGCGGAGCGGGAACCAGGTCGCCGCGGATGCGGCGAGACCCAGGAGGCTGAGGACGAGAAAGAAGGTGGGCATGACCCGAGTATGCGCCACCCGTCCGCGCTTCGAAAACGGGCGGCTCCGGGCATCCACCAGCGCGAGGCCCGACCGGCGGGCGACGATTGCGCCTCGTCGCGCCTTCCGGCCCCAGTCACGACAGACCCGCGCGCACCACCTTGCCCATCGCGTTGCGCGGGAGCTCCGCGACGAGACAGAATTCGCGCGGTTTCTTGTAGCCGGCGAGCGTCGCTTCGCAGTGTCGCCGAAGGCTCTCGGGCGACGGAGCCGCGGAGCCGTCCGGAACCACCCACGCGACCACGCGGTGCCCGAGGTCGTCGTCTGGCCGCCGCCAGACCGCGACTTCGGACACACCGGGATGGGTGAGGAGTGCGGCCTCGACCTCGGCGGGGTAGACGTTCTCGCCCCCGCTCACGATCAGGTCGGAGCGGCGGTCGAGGACCCGCAACCGGCCGTCGGCCTCGATCCGGCCGATGTCTCCGGTCCGGAACCAGCCACCGGCGAACGCGCGCGCGGTCGCTAGCTCGTCGCCGAGGTAGCCCTGGAACACGGTCGGACCCCGGACCTGGATCTCGCCCTCCGCCCCGGGCGCGACCGGACCACCGCCCGGGTCGGCGATGCGCACCTCGCTCCCGGGCAGCGCGCGGCCGACCGCACCGTCCGCGGGGTCCCCGGCGCCGGCCGTGGCGATCTGCGAAGCCGTCTCCGTCAACCCGTAGCTGGCGCGGACCGGGAAGCCGGCCGCGGCCGCGCGCCGCAGCAATTTCGGCGACGCCGCGGCGCCGCCCAACAGGACGAGACGCAGCGTCTCTGGCGGCGGTCGGTCGTCGCGGGCATCGAGCAGGCGCTTCAGCGTGGTCGGCACCAGCGAGACGCGGGTGACTCGGGCTTCGTCGATGGCACGGCTCACCGCGCCGCTGTCGAACCCGCGCTGCACGATCACGGCCGCCCCATCGCACGCGGCGCGGACCAGGATCGAGAGCCCGCCCACGTGGAAGAGCGGGAGGCAACACAACCAGCGGTCGTCCGGACCGGTCACGAGACACGCGCGCGACGCACGCGCGCTCGCATCGAGGTTGGCGGCAGTGAGCACAGCCGGCTTCGGAACCCCCGAGGTCCCGGACGTGAACAGGATCGCGGCCGGCCGCTGCGGATCGCCCTCCGGCTCCGTACCCGTGACCGCAACCGCACCGGGAAGGGAGTGCCCGGGCCCGCCGGCCGCGGTCCACGGCGCCGCCTCCTCCAGATGCAGACGCGGTGCGACGCGATCGCGTTGGGCCGCGGCCTCCGCCGCGGACAGGCGCAGATTCAACGGCACAGCGCAGGCCCCCAGGCGCCAGAGGGCGTGGAACAGCACGATCGTGTCCAGATCAGCGGGCGTCCGCAGCGTGACCCGGTCGTTCCCGCCGACCCCGACCTCGGCCAGCCGGCCGGCCGTGATCGCGACCCGGGCCTCGAGCTCCCGGTAGGTCATGCGCTCCGCGCCGCATTCCAGCGCGACGGCGCCCGGCGTCCGGCGGACCGCCGCCGCGAGCCAGCGGCTCATGGCCGGATCTCGCCGCACGCCGCGTACGGGCCGCCGGCCGCGTCCTCGAGCAGCGCCGCGGTGGCCAGGCCGTGCGAGCCCGGAAGTTCGAGGCTGGCCGCCAGCGCGACCTGGACCGCGAGCGACGTGCCGCGGTCGAAGAGCGAGGACAGGATCACGGACATTCCGGCATCGCGGGCCGCCTCGACGATCGCGGTCGTTTCCGCGGTCCCGGACAACGTCGGAGCCTTCAGCACCAGTCCGTCCACGGCCCGCGCCGCGATCACGGCCCGCGCCGCAGCGGGATCGCGCGCCGATTCGTCGGCCAGCACCGGCATCGGCGCGCGCATGCGCACGCGTGCCAGTCCGGCGAGATCGCCCGCGGACACCGGCTGTTCGACGGCTTCCGGGTGGTAGCGCGCGAACGCCGCCAGGCGGCGCTCGGCCTCCGCCGCGTCCCAGGCCGCGTTCGCGTCGAGGCGGAGTGCGAGCGCGTCGCCGCCGCCGCTGCGAGCAGCCGCGACACGGTCGCGATCGGCCGCGAGCGTTCCCGCGCCGACCTTGATCTTGACCGTGTGCTCGCCGGCCGCGACGAGTGCCGCCACTTCCCGCTCGAGGCCGTCCGGGGACGCCGCCACCGCGAGTGCGTTCGTCCTCACCGGCGGAAACGGAGCCGGACGTCCCGACAGCGCCGTCGCCAGCGAGCATCCGCGGGCCGCGGCGTCGCCGGACCACAGCGCACACTCGACCGCCCAGCGCGCCTCGGGCGCAAGCCCCGGGTGCCCCGCGAGCGATGCACGGGCCTCGCCGTACGAGCGTCCCACCAGGACCGGTTCCAGACCGACGATGCTTCTCGCGACATCGTCCATCCGATACCGCGCACCCGGCAGGAAGGGGGCCTCGCTCTCGAGCGCCGGCCCCTCCGCAAGGCCGAGGCGGACCTGCACCCCCGGGAGTTCCGCCAGCGCGCCGGCGGCCGTCGCCACCGCCAGGCACAGGCGCCGCTGCGAGGGCGACGCTTCGACGAACCGGATCACGCCGCCCACGCCGACCCGACCCAGGCGAGCCCGAGCAGGCTGCCGAATGCGACCTCGAGGCGCCCGGTCGCGGCCAGCGTCCGGTTCAGCCGGGGACCCGCGTCCGAGAGGATGGAGCGGAGGACCGGAACGGCCAGCGGGAGCGTCGCGAGCGGGAGCGCGGCCCAGGGCCCGGCGCCGGTGCCGGCCACGGCCGGGAGTCCGAGGTAGGCCGCGACGACGCAGCCCGCCGTGTAGCGACGCGCGCCGGCCGGGCCGAACCGCACCGCCAGCGTGCGCTTGCCGCTCGCGACGTCGGTCGGGCGATCGCGCAGGTTGTTGACCGCGATCAACGCGGTCGCCAGGCATCCGATCGGCACCGCGGTCGCCCAGGCCGCCGCGGACGCGGTCCCGGCCTGGACCCAGTGGGTGCCGACGACGGCGAAGAGCCCGAAGAACACGAAGACCAGCACGTCGCCGAACCCGTGGTAGCCGAGCGGGACCGGCCCTCCGGTGTACGCCCACGCGCACACGAGCGCCAGCGCGCCGCCGACCGCGATCGGCCAGCCGCCGAGCAGGATGCCCTGGATGCCGGCCAGCGTCGCGACGGACAGGGCCACTGCCGCGCCGAAGCGCAGCGCGCGCGGCGTCAGCCACTCCTGTTGTGCCGCGCGCGGCGGACCCAGCCGGTCCGCACGGTCGGTGCCGCGCTCGAAGTCGGCGTAGTCGTTCACGAAGTTGGTCGCGAGTTGCAACGCAGTCGCCACCACCCAACACGTCGCGACGCCGCGCCACGACAGCGCGCCCTCCGCAAACGCCACGGCGCTGCCGACCGCCACCGGCACCAGCGAAGCCGGCAGGGTGGCCGGCCGGGCCGCGCGCCACCAGGCGCCGACGGAACCCGGCCGCGGCGCGGCCGGCAGATCGCCGCTCCCGGAGCCGACCCCGGGACCGGACAGGAATGCGCCGACGACGCGCGCGAACGCCTCGGGGTTCTCGAGATGCGCGGCGTGTCCCGCGTCGGGCAGCACCTCGCAGCGCGCGTTCGGCAGGATCGCGCACAACTCGCGCGCGGTCCGGGTGAAGCGCTCGTCCTCCGATCCGGTGACGAGCAGCACCGGGATCTCGACGCGCGCGAGGGCATCGAAGAGCGGGGGCTGCGCGCCGGCCCCGATCCCGCGAAGGGACGCCGCGAGTCCTTCCGGGCGATTGCGCATCCGCTGGCGCCGCATCTCGCCGAGCGCGGCCGCGCCGAGCCGCCGCTGGCTCGCGAAGATCGGCAGCGCCATCCAGTGGTCGACGAACCACGCGATGCCGCGCGACACGATCCGGTCGGCCAGGGTCTCGTCCGCTTCCACCCGGGCGCGGCGCGCGGAGGCATCCGCGAGCCCGGCGCGGGCGCCCACGCCGACGACCGAGCCCACCACCTCGGGCGCAAGCACCGCCATCCCGAGCGCGATACGTGCCCCCATCGAATAGCCGACGACATCGCAGCGCGAGATGCCACGCGCGGCGAGGAGAGCGACGAGGTCGCGCACGGTCGCCTCCATCCCGTAGTCCGCGGGCTCGGGCGGCGCGTCGCTCCGACCGTGCCCGAGCAGGTCGACCCGCAGCGCGCGGCGGCCCTCGGGCAGTGCCGCGGCCGGGGCCGCCATCGTCTCCCCGCACCCGGTAAAGCCGTGCAGGAAGAGCACCGGAGCGCCGCTTCCCTCGTCACGCACGAACAGCCTCCGGCCCGGGGCGACCGCGACGAGGCCTGAGAAGCTCATCTCGCGCCGCCGGCGGAAAGGGCGGCATCGACCGCGGCCCACACCGCACGGTGTTCGTGCAGGTTCCGCGACGGGTCGATGCGCACCTCGACCAGCGCCGGGCCCGGCGTCCGCAGGGCCCGCGCGAAGCTCGCCTCGTCGCGGACTTCGACGGAGGCACATCCGTAGGCCGCCGCGATCGGCGCGAGCGCCTGCGTGTGGGACATGCGGAACACCTGCTCGAACGCGACCCGCGCGCCCGCGTCCGCGACCTGGAGATGGTCGAAGATTCCGCCCCCGCCGTCGTTGAAGGCCACGACCGTCACCGGAAGGTCCATCCGGCGCGCCGTCCACCAGGCGCCGGCATCGTGGAGGAGCGCCAGGTCGCCGGTCAGCAGGAAGGTCGGCTGCCCGGTCCCAGCGGCCACGCCCAGCGCGGTCGAGAGCAGGCCGTCGATGCCGTTCGCGCCGCGGTTGCCGAAGAAGCGCACGCCCGGGGGCGTCGGAGGCAGGAAGCACTCGGCGTCCCGCACCGCGAGACTGTTCGCCAGCACCACGTTGCAGGGCTCCGGCAGGGCCTGTGCCACGAGGCGAAGCCAGCGACCCGGCGTCGGTGCGGAACGGCCCGCGACGAGGGCCGCGATCGCATCCCGCGCGCGTTTGGCCGCATCCTCCCAGCGCGCGCGCCACTGCGGGTCGGCGTTTCCAGGCGCCAGCGCCTCCGCGCTCGCGGGGACGCCGGCATCCACCCACTCGTCGACGCACAGGTCCGGGTCCTCTCGCGCTCCCTCCGGATCGACGGCGAAGACACGGGCCTCGGACTGGCCCGCGATCCAGCGATTCAGCGCCTTCGAGGTGGGTGACGAACCGAAGCGCACGATCACGTCAGGTCCCACCGAGTGCGCAAACGCGTCGCAGCGCAACAACGCATCGACCCCACGGACCCACTGCGCGTCCGACGGTTCGGCCGGGAGCCCGCTCAGCGGTTCGGCCAACACCGGCGCGCCGACGCGCCGCGCCCAATCGAGGACGACGCGTCCCTGCGCTCCTGGCGGGTCCCAGGGCCCGGCCACGAAGACCGGGCGATCCGCGGCCGCGACGGCGGCGGCGACGGGCTGCCATGCCGCATCCTCGGTGGCCGCGGCCGGACGAGGCGTGAGCCGGGGCCGCACCGGGGCGGACGCGCGTGCCCCCGTCGGCGCCAGGGGCTCCCGGAACGGAAGGTTCAGGTGGACGGGTCCAGGCGAACCACCCCACGCTTCGCGCAGCGCACGCACCGCGAGCGCACGCGCCAACCGTTCCGGGCGCGACGCGTCGGCGGGCACCGGCGCGTCCACGAACCAACGCACGTGCGTCCCGTAGAGGCGAAGCTGGTCGATCGTCTGGGGAGCCCCGCGGTCCCGGCGTTCCGGCGGGCGATCGGCCGTGAGCACCACCAGCGGCACGCGGGCGCGCCCGCCTTCGGCGACGGCCGGCAGGAAGTTCGCGGCCGCGGTCCCCGACGTGCAGATCAGCGCGACGGGACGGCGGGATCCGCGCGCAAGGCCGAGCGCAAAGAAGCCGGCCGATCGCTCGTCCACGTGGGTCGACCAGGCCAGGCCTGGTGTCGTCGCCGCGACGGCGGCCAGCGGCGCCGACCGGGAACCGGCGCAGATACAGCAGTGCGTCACCCCGCCATCGGCCAGATCCCGCAGGAGCCTGGCGGCGAACGCATGGTTCGCGTTCGAGGCCGCGAGCGGCGAGAGCGCCGGCACTAGGCGCCTTCCAACGCGCCCAGCATCGCGCGCATCTTCAGCCGCGTCTCCTCGAGTTCGGCCTCCGCGTCGGAGCCCGCCACGATCCCGGCGCCGGCGAACACGACGGCCCGGGCGCGATCGATCAGGGCGCAGCGCAGCGCGACGGCCAGTCCGCCCTCGCCGTCGAGACCGGCCCATCCGAACGGACCCGCATAACCTCCGCGCGCGAGCGGTTCGCGCGCGCGGAGCCACGCCAGCGCGGCCGCGGTCGGGACGCCGGCCACCGCCGGGGTCGGCTGCATCGCGGCGGCCAGGTCGAGGACCGACGCCGTCCCGCGCGCCGCGCGGAACGGCGTGTGGAGATGATGGAGCCCGCCGGTGGAGAGGATTCCGGGCGCCTCGGGCGCGATCAGATGCTCCACGCGAGGCTCGAGAGCCACCTCGACCGCGTCGCGGACCCATGCGTGCTCCTCCTGGTCCTTCTTCGAGAGCCGGAGGCGCGCGGCCGCACGAGCGTCGCCCTCGATCCCGGCTTCCCGAGCCGTCGAGCCTGCGACCGCGTCCGCGATCACGCGCCCGCGCTCGATGCGGACGAGGCGCTCCGGCGTGGCGCCGACGAGGCGCCCTCCCGCTAGCGGCAGCGAATAACGAACGGCGTCCGGTTCCGCGACCGCGAGCCGTCGCAGGATCGGCGCGAACGCGAACGGCGCGCCGGCGCGGGCCCGCGTGGAGCGCGCCAATACCACCTTTTGCAGTTCGCCGCGGGCGATCGCAGAGACGGCCGCGCGTACCCGGGCCCGGAAGGCGTCGTGCGCCTCGTCGGGGGCGACCCGGAGCGGACCCGCCGGCCCGCCCTCGGTCCCCCGCGCGCACACCCGCCCGAGCGCGGCGTCGCGCCAACGCAGCGCCTGCTCGCGATCGCGTGCGCCCGCGACCGCACAGACCCCGCGCCCGGCGTGGATGCGCAGCGCGACGCGGGGCACCCGCCAACACGCGGCGCTCGCGGCGCCCCAGGCACCGCCGGAGGCCCGCGCCGGGTCGAAGGGGCCGGCACCCAGCCACAGCGCCCCTCCGTGGGCGACCCCGCAGCCGGCGTCGGCATGCGCATCCACGCGCAGACGCGAGACCGTGGCGACGAGCGCGGGAAGACCCCGGGCCGCGGCCTGCGACCCGTCGACCGCGACGCCGACACCGACCAGGAGTTCCCGATGGGCCGGGTCGGCCCACCACGTCACCCCGGGATCGGCGCAGCCGGCGACGTCGCGCTCGCGGAGGAGCGGGGTCTCGAGCCAGTCGACCCGCAGCCTCATGCCGGGGCCTTCCGGCCGAGCCACAGCTGCGCCGTCCCGAACAAGAAGCGCCGTTGCGCGACGTCGACGAGACCCTGCTTCTCGAGCAGGGCGCGCATTTCGTCGGGTGCCGGCAGGTAGGCGGTGGATTCGGGCAGGTACCGATAGGCCTGCCGGTCCGAGAGCAGGCCCCCGACGAACGGAACGAGGTGGTCGAAGTGCAGCGAGTGGAGGAACGCGATCGCGCGCGATCGCGGCCGGTCGACGTCGAGCAGCGCGATCCGCCCACCCGGCCGCAGGACCCGGCCGATCTCGGCGAACGCGCGATCGAGGGAGCCGAAGTTGCGCAGGGCGAAGCCGCAGGTCACGACGTCGACGCTGGCGTCCGACAGCGGCAGGCATTCGGCGTCGCCCTGCACGAAGTCGGCCGCGACCGCGCGACGCCGCGCGCCGCGGAGCATCTCTCGCGCGAAGTCGGCCCCGATCACGCGGGCCCCGCGTGCGACGCACCGCTCGGCGAGGTCGCCGGTGCCGCAGGCGAGGTCGAGCACGAGATCGCCCGGACCCACGCCCGTGGCGCGGAGCGACTGCCGCCGCCATCGCTGGTCGAGGCCTCCGGTCAGGATGCGGTTCAGCGCGTCGTAGCGCGGCGCGATGCGGTCGAACATCGACCGGACCGCGGCGCGCTTCTCGGGCGCCGGGGGGAGCGACGTCATCGCCACTCGACATCGACCGAGAGCTGCCGCCCACCGCTCGCGTTCAACGCCTCGCGCAGGGCCGACTCCCCGGCGGAACCGGACAGGCGTTCGAGGCCGCGGCTCACCAGGGTCCGCTGGAAGTGGAGCGCCACGAGCCGCGTCACCTGGGGCAAGAGCGTGCGGAAGGCCTCGCTCACCGGGTCGGACGCCGCCGCGCCGCCGGGCCGGGCCGGGTCCGCGCTGTCCCCGGTGCCCGAAGTCCCGGCCTTGCGGATCGCGGCGTTGAAGAGATCGATCGCGCGCTCGACGACGTCTTCCACGTTCTCGGCATGGCGCTGCGCGAGTGCCACGAGATCGGCCAACGGCAGACCCGCGGCGAGCAGCCCCATCGCGGCCTGGGCCATCTGCAGGTCGGCCTCCGTGTACCGCGGGGCGCCGTCGCCGGGAAGCGCCTGGATCAGGCCCGCAGACTCGGCGCCGGCGATCAGGGCTTCCGGCACCCCAGCCTGGCGCGCCAGCTCGCGCCGCGACCAGGTCGGCCCGCCGACCCGTTCTTCGACCAGCGCGTCGAGCAGGCCGTCGTCCCCGGACCGCTCCGCGACCAGACGTGCGATCTGGGCCAGCTTGAACCCCTGCCCCGCGAGTTCGCGGATGCGCCTCAGCTGGGCGAGATGGTCGTCGTCGTAGACCGCGATCCGGCCTTCGCGGCGGGGCGGGCGGAGCAGACCCCGCGCCTGGTAGTACCGCACCGTATCGACTGCGACACCGGCGCTCGCGGCCAACGCTTCCACCCGATAGTCCATGCAGATATTCTAGGAGTATCTGCTCGCAGGGTCCAAGGGCGGGAGTCCGTCAGGCGGGCGATCCCGGGCACCGGCACACGAGACCGCGCCGGCGCGACAATCCTGGATCCGGCATTCCGATCGGCCACGGTAGGTGGCGCGGGGTGGGCGCAGACGAAGCCGAGCGCAGCAGGGCCCCTCGTCTGTTCCTTGTGCCTTGGGTCACGCGAGTGAGTCCCGCCACCGGGTGCCGATCCGGGGCGAGCCATGAGCCGGGGCCCACCCCTCGCCGCCTCTCCCCGCGAGGTCGAGCGGCGAATGCCGGATCCAGGCTAGCTCCGCTTCAGCAGCAGCGAGCGCGGGTCGAGCGCGACGCGCAGCGTCGAGACGTCCGGGTTCTCGTGTTCCTTCAGCGCGCGCAGGCCCACCACGTCCGCACCCGGCTCGAGGGCCAGGATCACCGCGAACGCATCCCACGCAGCGCCGAGTTCCGCGCGCACCGTGTCCACGGTGTCAGCGGCGCCGCCGAGCGAGAACCAGACCTCGGCAGGGAGATCCTCGGCGACGCGTTTCCAGGAGGCCAGGTCCCCGTTCGCGAGGCTCGCCGGATCGATCCCCTCCACGATGACCAGGGCCGGCTTGACGCCGGCCTCCTCTTCCACTTCCAGGGCTTCCGCGAGCGTCCGGGCCTCGAAGCCCGCACGCGGGTAGGCGCGAATCGAGCGCCCGCGATCCACGTCCGCGTGCACCGCGGCGCCGTCCTCGAGCTGGGTGGTCGCGGCGAGCTCGTCGAAGACCGTGTCGTAGAAGTCCCGCGTGTGGGCCACGGTCTGATCGAGCACCACGTGCAACACGTGGTCGCCCCGGATCAGGTCATCGAGCGCCACGCCGACCAGGAACCAGGTCTTGCCGACTCCGGGTCCGGCCACCACGAGGCCCAGGTTCCCCTTCCCCAATCCGCCGTGCAGCCCCTTCTCGAGCAGACGGAGCGGGCTACGGGCGGTCAGGAATTTGGTGTACATGCGTCGGAATTCCTCTGTCTCGGGAGCGTACTCCAGATCCGGAAGGCGCCGCAGCCGGAATCCGGGCGGGCAGCCGACATCGGGCCGGAGGCCCGCCCTGGCGCCTCCCCCGGCTACTCGTCCTCTTCGACCTGGACCCGGTCCCGATACTTCTCCTTGAGGGCGGTCGAGACGTCGCCCGAAACCGGGGCGTACTTGGCGAACTCCATCGTGAACTCGGCCTTGCCCTGGGTCACCGACCGGAGGTCGGTCGCGTACCCGAACATCTCGGCGAGCGGCACGTCCGCTTCGATCTGGCAGAAGCCGTCGTCCTCGGTGGTTCCGATCACCGTCCCGCGGCGCTGCATGATCGTCTTGATCACTGCGCCCTGGAACTCGCTCGGCCCTTCGACGGCCAGCGTCATGATCGGTTCCAGGATCACGGGCTTCGCGCGGCCGTAGAACTCCCGGAAGGCGCCGCGGGCCGCTGCCTGGAACGCGTTGTCCGATGAGTCGACCGAGTGCGACTGCCCGTCGTTGACGACGAACTTGATGCCGATCACGGGGAAGCCGATGAGCCGGCCCTTGTCCATCATCGAGCGGAAGCCCTTCTCGACCGACGGGATGTACTCGGTCGGAATGGCCCCGCCGCGCACCTCGCTCACGAACACGAAATCCTCTCCGTCGGTCGTGGGCTCGACGTAGCCCGCGATCTTGCCGTACTGGCCCGACCCGCCGGTCTGCTTCTTGTGCGTGTAGGAGAACTCGGTGCGCTGCGAGATCGTCTCGCGGTAGGCGACCTGGGGGGCGCCGGTCTCGACCTCCACGTCGTACTCGCGCTTCATGCGCTCGACGTAGACCTCGAGGTGGAGTTCGCCCATTCCCGAGATCACGGTCTCGCCGCTCTCCGGGTCGGCACCGGCGGAGAAGGTGGGGTCTTCGCGGACGAATCGGCCGAGCGCCTTGGACAGGTTCGCCTGCCCCTTCTGTTCGACCGGCTTGATGGAGAGCGAGATCACCGGGTCCGGCACGTGCATCGCGCTCATCGCGACGTCGACGGTGCCGTCGGTGAAGGTGTCGCCGGACGCGCATTCGATGCCGAAGAGCGCGACGATGTCGCCCCCGCTCGAGCTCTCGATGTCCTCCATCTCGTTCGAGTGCATGCGCACCAGGCGCCCGACCTTGTGCTTCTTCTTGGTCCGGGCGTTGAAGATGTTCATCCCGCGCTGGAGCGTGCCCTGGTAGACGCGGACGTAGGTGAGCTGGCCGTAGCGGCCGTCTTCGAGCTTGAAGGCCAGCGCGACCAGCGGCTTCTGCGGATCGCTCGTGATCTCGATCGGGGCTTCGTCGTTGGAGAGATCGACGCCCATGTTCTCGATGTCGGTCGGGGCCGGCAGATAGGCGGTCACGGCATCGAGCAGCTTCTGGACGCCCTTGTTCTTGTAGGCGGACCCGAGGTACACCGGTGTCAGCTCGAGGGAGAGGACGCCGTTGCGGATGGCCTCGTGGATCATCTCCTCCGTGACGTGTTCTTCGAGGATCGCCTCCATCAATTCGTCGGAGAACATCGACACCGCGTCGAGCATCTCTTCGCGCATGCTCTCGGCTTCGGCCTGCATCTCTGCCGGGATCTCCTCTTCGACCACGGTCTCGCCGTTGTCGCCGTGGAACCGGCAGGCCTTCATCGTGACCAGATCGACGACCCCGTCGAATTCGTTCTCGAGGCCGATCGGCAGCTGCATCAGCACCGCGTTGTGCTTGAGCTTGTCCCGCAGCCCCTCGACGACGCGCTTCGGGTTCGCGCCCGAGCGGTCGAGCTTGTTGATGAACGCGATGCGCGGGACCTTGTAGCGCTTCATCTGCCGGTCGACCGTCATCGACTGCGACTGCACGCCCGCGACCCCGCACAGGATCAGCACGGCGCCGTCGAGCACGCGCAGGGCGCGCTCGACCTCGATCGTGAAGTCGACGTGTCCGGGCGTATCGATGATGTTGATGTGGTGATCGTTCCACTCGGTGTGGGTCGCGGCCGACGTGATCGTGATGCCGCGCTCCTTCTCGAGTTCCATGTGGTCCATGGTCGCGCCGACCCCGTCCTTGCCGCGCACCTCGGCGATGCGATGGATCCGGTTCGTGTAGAAGAGGATCCGCTCGGTGAGTGTCGTCTTGCCCGAGTCGATGTGGGCGCTGATGCCGATGTTGCGGATCTTGCTGAGGTCGGTCGCCATGGTTTCGTCGCTCGTGACCCGCTGCGTCACCCGCCGGCCTGGCCGGGGCTTCGGGAGGGCGCGGATGCGGATTCGGTCCGCCTGCTCGGAATCGTCGACCATCGGCGATTGCGGCGGGCGGAATCACGGTGCGGGAGGTTCCCGCGACCGCTCGGACCGGACGGGCCGGATCGACGGCCCTCCGGAACGGAGGCTGGGGATGGCGGCGAAAAATAGAGGGTTTTCGCGCCCGGGCAAGCATCCGCCGGCGCGCGGCCCCCTCCGGGGAGAGCCGGCGGCCTTCAGCCCACGTGCTCTCCGACCCCGATCCCGGCCTCGGCCGCCGGCACCTTGGTACCCCCGTCGATGCGGACCCGGGCCACGCGGACCACGCCGCCGCCGGCCGCGATCCGCAAGCCGTCCTCGCCCACCGCGACCACGGTCCCGGGCGCCGCGTCGGGCCGGGGCGTGCCGGTCTCGAGCTGCGCGCCGAAGAAGCGCAGGGATCGCCCGCCCGCTTCGCTGTGGGCGCCCGGGTTCGGGTCGCAGCCCCGGATCCGGCGGTCGACCTCGGCCGCGGGACGGGACCAGTCGAGCGCGGCCACCCTGTCGTCTACGAGGCCCTGGAAGCTCGCCTTCGACTCGTCCTGGGGCTCGAAGCGGGCGGTCCCGGCATCGACGCGGGCCACGGCCTCGGCCATGGCCTCGACGCCGAGGTCGTAGAGTCCCTCGAAGTACAGGGAGGCCGCGGTGTGGTGGGGCTCGATCGCGACCCCGCCCTTCTGGACCACGATCGGGCCGGTGTCGACGCCGGCGTCCGGCCGGAAGACCGTGACGCCGCTCTCGGTCTCGCCGTCGATGATCTGCCAGGCCAGCGCATTGCCGCCCCGGTACTTCGGCAGCAGCGAAGGGTGGAAGCAGAGGGACCCGAGCCGCGGCGCGTCCACGATGGATTCGGGCAGGATCATCGTCACGAACGCGAGCACGTTCAGGTCCGCTCCGAGTGCTGCGTGCTCGGCCACGCGCTCGGCGATGGGCTCCCCCTTGCGACGCATCGCCTTGTACCGGAAGAGCCGGAGCTCGCGCTCCTCTGCCTCCTGACCCAGGGGATCGGGCCGCTTTCCGTCGGGCGGCGCGTAGACGCCCACGATCTCGTGCCCGGCCTCGGCGAGCCGGACGAGGACGTCGCGCCCGAAGGGTGCCTGGCCGAAGAACGCGATGCGCAGCGACATGGCGGGACGCTAGCGCGCGCGGCTGCGGTCTCCGACCCGGCCCCGTTCGCGCGCCGGGATCCCGGCCACCAACGTGTGCGGCGCGACGTCGCGGTTGACCAGCGACTTCGCTCCGACGACCGCGTGCTCACCGACGCGGATCCCGTCCATGATGGTGACGTCGGACGAGATCCAGGTGAAGGCGCCGACTTCGATCGGGCCGACCCGCTGCGGGCGTTCGTCGTCGATGTCGTGCTGGAAGTCGTAGAGCCGCGAACCCGGACCGATCGAGCAGCGCTCGCGCAGCACGATGCGTTCCCGAGCGCTGAGCTGGCAGCCGTTGAGCATGACCTCGCGGCCGATCTCGATCCGCGCGCCCGGTTGCGCGGTGACGACCACGGGCTGCGTCTCGGTCCGCAGCCAGGCGCCCTCGCCCACCACGACCTCGGCGCCCGTGTGGACGACGAACGAGAGTGCGCCGGGGATACGCTCGGTCACGGCCCCGGCGCCGATCCGCAACCGCGCGCCGGGCGCCAGGTTGTAGCGCGCGCGGGCGAACGCGGGCGCGGCGGCGGGGTCCACGTGGAGGCCGGGATGCAGCCCCTGGAGCCCGCGCAGCCGCAGGCGGTCCATGCGGCGCGTCCATAGCAGGGCCGCGCGGCGAACGAGCAGGGGCCCGTCCATCAGCCCACCCCTCGCACGCCGGCGCCGCCGCCTAGCGACTGGGCGGTGCTTCGCCTTCGCGCAAGCGGAAGGTGATGAAGCCGTGGGTGGGATCGTACGGCGAGAGCCCCACCTGGACGCGGTCGCCCGGGATCACGCGAATGCGGAACCGGCGCATGCGACCGGAAAGCTGCGCCGTCACGGTCTGACCGCTGTCGAGCGTGATCTGATAGCGACCGCCCCCCAGGATCTTGTCCACGGAGCCCGTCGTCTGGATCAGATCGTCACGCGCCAACTGCGCCCTCCGGTGTGGCCGGCGGGCTGCGGGCCACGGCGGCGAAGGCGCGAACGCTAGCGCGAGGCTCTTCCGCCTGCCATCGCGATCGGCCCGGTGCCGTCGGAACGACCCACGTCGCGCGGCGACGGCGCGACGGGAGGAGATGCTTCACGAAGCCCGAGGCAGACGCGAACGGGTCGCCCCCGAGGGGCGGCGCCGTGCGATCGTTCGGCTCGACGCCTCCTCCACGCGCGCCGCGCGATCAGCCGAAAACTCCCGGGAAGGCGCCACGCGCACCGTTCAGGACGAACTGGATCGCAACGGTCGCGAGCAGCAGGCCCATCAGCCGGCCGACGACGCGCAGCGCAATCTGGCCGACGAACACCGAGTAGCGCGCGGCCGCCCACAGCAGGAAATAGGTGAGCGCGAAGATCGCGGCCTCGATCGCCAACAGCGACGCGACCTGGAGCGCGCCGTCCGCCTGGCTCTCGAGCACGATCCCGGTGGTCAGCACCCCGGGGCCGCAGAGCACGGGCACGGCCAGCGGCGTGACCGCGACGTCGTCCTTGGTCGTGCCCTCTTCCCGCTCGGCCGCGGTCAATCGGTGGCGCACACCGGACATCATCTCGAGGCCCACACGCAGGATGACGATCCCTCCGGCGATCTGGAGCGCGGGGACGCCGACCGCGAACGCGTTCAGGATCGATGAGCCGAACAGCGAGAAGGCCGCCATCACGACGAAGGCCAGCGCACAGGCGCGGCCTGCCATGGACACGCGCTCCTGGGTGGTGTCGCCCTCGGTGAGCGCGAGGAAGGTCGGCACCGTCCCGAGCGGGCTCAGGATCGCGAACAGCGAGCCCGTCGCGAGCAGCGCGTAGGAGGGGAGATCCGTCACGCGAGGCGGGGCTTGGGCCGAGCCGGGAAAGTGCGCGTCACGGGTGCGGCGCGTCCCCGTCGACGGTCAGCAGGAAGCAGTTGCGGTATTCGGGCTGCGCCTCGAGACGCTTCTTCGGGGTCGGCACCGGCGGGTCGGCGCCGGCCCGGCGGCAGCGGGCCAGCGCGGCGCGGATCGCGGCGCGCGCCAGGACGTCCACGTCGGAGAACCGTTCGCAGCGCTCGTCGATCTCGGGGAAGTCGGGCGCGCCGATCACGAACTCGCCGGCCTGCGGATTGCGACGGATGGTGGCGAGGTAATCCGGCACGTGCTCACTCCCCCGCGTCCGTGGGCTGCCGGGCTTGGCACGGGCATGAAGATTCGTCCACGAAGACTTCCTAGAAACATCCGATACTATGAAATTCTGCTATACACTCGCGCACCGAGAGGTTTTCTGTCAATGGGATTTCGATCCCATTTTTGACATAACTAACTGAATTATAAAGATTTATCGATGGAAAAATTCATTGGGGCGAATCCTGTTTCCATGGAGAATTCCCATCCAAGACAACAGGTAGAGCGGCAGCTCCGCGCCCCTCGGCCCGAAGACGCGGCGGCCCTCTGGGAGCTGGTCCAGCGTGACCCGGCGCTCGACACGAACTCGCCCTACGCCTACCTGTTGCTTTGCTCGGACTTCGCCTCCACCGGTGCGATCGCCGAGGTCGATGGCCAGATCGCGGGCTTCGTGCTCGGCTACCGGCCGCCCGCCCGCCCTGAAGCCTGGTTCGTCTGGCAGATCGGGGTGGACCTGGCGCGCCGTGGGCTGGGTCTCGGGTCCGCGCTCCTCGCGTTCGGGCTCGAGCAGCTGGCGAGCGAAGGTGTCTCGTTCCTCGAGGCGACCGTGACGCCGTCGAACGCGGCATCGGACGCGTTGTTCCGCAACCTGGCCCGACGCTCGGGGGCCAGGCTGGCGACCGCGACCGCGTTCGGTGCCGAACTGTTCCCGAGCGGGGATCACGAGGCGGAGGTCCGCGTGCGGATCGGCCCCATCGACCCCGACTCACCCCACAAGGAGAATTCGTGACCGAGATGGAGACCATCGAGAGACTCGAGTCGGAAGTGCGCGGATACTGCCGGAGCTTCCCGACCGTGTTCGCCCAGGCGCGCGGCGCGAGAATGAGCGACACCGAGGGCCGCAGCTACGTGGATTTCTTCAGCGGTGCGGGCGCGCTCAACTACGGCCACAACGACCCGCAGATGAAGCAGGAATTGATCCGCTACCTGACCGACGACGGCGTCGTCCACAGCCTCGACATGGCCACGGTGGCCAAGGCCCGCTTCCTCGAAACGCTGGAAGACGTGGTATTCGTGCCGCGCGGGATCGACTACCGCGTGCAGTTTCCGGGGCCCACGGGCACGAACGCGGTCGAGGCGGCGCTGAAGCTCGCACGGAAGGTGACCGGCCGCGAGACGGTGGTGAGCTTCACCAACGCGTTCCACGGCATGACCCTCGGCTCGCTCGCCATCACCGGCAACGCCTTCAAGCGGCGCGGCGCCGGCGTCCCGCTCACCCTCGGCGACACGATGCCGTTCGACGGCTACCTCGGCGACGAGGTGGACACGCTCGACTACCTCGAGACGCTGATGGCCGACGAGGGATCCGGCGTCGACCTGCCGGCGGCGGTGATCCTCGAGACGACGCAGGCCGAGGGCGGCATCAACGTCGCGAGCACGACCTGGCTGCAACGGCTCGAGCGGATCTGCCGCGATCACAGGATCCTGCTCGTCGTGGACGACATCCAGGTCGGCTGTGGTCGCACGGGCCCCTTCTTCAGCTTCGAGCGCGCCGGCATCACCCCCGACCTCGTGTGCCTGTCGAAGTCGCTCTCAGGCTATGGCCTGCCGCTGGCGGTGCTGTTGATCCGGCCCGATCTCGATGTCTGGGACCCGGGCGAGCACAACGGCACCTTCCGCGGACACAACCCCGCCTTCGTCACGGCGCGGGTTGCGCTGGAAACCTACTGGCGAAACGACGCGCTCTCGCAACGCGTGGAGAGCAACGGCCAGGCGATCCGCACCCGGCTCGAGAGCGTGATCGAGGCGAGTCCCGAACTCGACGCCGAGATCCGCGGGGTCGGGATGATCCTCGGCATCGCCTGTGCGGAGCCGGGACGGGCCGGTCGGATCTGCCGGGAAGCCTTCGCGCGTGGGCTCCTGATGGAGACGGCAGGCCCGGAGGGCGAGGTCGCGAAGGTGATGCCGCCGCT